>Ga0209609_10000027_pt1 | contig 74764 bp, 76 predicted proteins | sample LakKivw325mmetaG_FD_184136 | JGI IMG/M metagenome (GOLD analysis project Ga0209609, IMG submission 184136) | Anoxic lake water microbial communities from Lake Kivu, Rwanda to study Microbial Dark Matter (Phase II) - Lake Kivu water 325m metaG... | ecosystem: Environmental > Aquatic > Freshwater... | reverse complement strand
ATACTATTTCGCGTCATGTTGCCGTTACCCTCCTACGGTAACATTAATTTTGACGCAAGTACTGCCTTTTCGGTAACAATAATTATGACGCAATGCGCCCTGTTCCATTTATATCACCGCCGTTGTATAATCGCCGAACATGGGCATATTCGAGCGGATCGCAGACGCCATCTTCCGCATGGCCAGATCCGGAGAAAGCAGGAAACGCTGGCTCTACACGGCGCTGGTGGCATTCCTTTTCGCCTGCTTTCTGTCCCTCTTCTTCATCGGCGCCTACTTCACCGAGAGGTGGCTGAGCCTGCCTCAAATAATCTACATTCCCTGGAACCTCATACTGGGACTGATACTGCTCCTGCCCGGCGCGGCTGCGGTGCTCTGGACCTACGCGCAGTTCTTCGGGGCCGGGGGCACACCCGTGCCCATCAATCCGCCCCAGGAGCTCATCACCACCGGGCTCTACGCGTACAGCCGCAATCCCATGCTGATGGGCATATTCCTGGTCTTCTTCGGCGTGGGAGTGCTGACCGGATCCATCGCGTTGACACTGATCTTCTCTCCGCTGCTGGTGCTCTTCTTCTACTTCCAGATCACACTGGTCGAGGAAAAGGAAATGGAGATGAAGTTCGGCCGGGCCTATCTTGCGTATAAAAAGAGGGTGCCCAGGTTCTTCCCGCGCTCAAGCCACGGCAGGTAGCGTAAATCTGAAGGTGCTGCCCTTGCCCGGCTCGCTCTCCGCCCAGACCTTTCCGCCGTGCAGCTCCACGTACTTGCGCACCAGCGCCAGCCCTATGCCGGCGCCCCCGTAATTGCGCTGACGCGACCTGTCGGCCTTGTAGAAGTGGTCGAAGATATAGGGCAAATCGGCAGGATCAATGCCGCTGCCGGTATCGGAAACGGAAACCATTACGCCGTTGCTCCCGTCTTTAACGGCGCTGATGCTAATGCTGCCTCCCTTCGCGCTGAAGCGCAGCGCGTTCTCCAGCAGGTTGTGCAGCACCTGCCTGATACGCAGGCCATCTATCCTGACGTGCGGCAGGTCTGCGGCCAGGTCGGCGGACATGGCAACTCCCTTCTCCTGGCAGCGGGCATGGAAAACAGCCGCCTCGGCGTTGATGAGGTTCGCCAGGTCGGTCTCCTCGATTTCAAGCTTCAACTGCCCCGCCTCGGCCAGAGTGAGTTCCCGCAGGTCGGTGATCAGGCGGTTGAGCAGGACCGTTTCATCATAAACCGGCGCTATCTGCTCGGGGGTGGGCGCGATGACGCCGTCCAGCCAGGCTTCGAGGTTGCCCTGCACCACGCTGAGCGGATTGCGCAGCTCGTGGGCTACGTCCGCCAGCAACTGCTTGCGGCTCCTCTCCTTCATCTCAAGCTGCTCGGCCATGGTATTGAAGGCGGCGGACACGTCACCGACCTCGTCGTCGCTCCTGTGCGTAACGCGCTGGGACAGGTCGCCGGAGGCCACCTTGCGCGCCGAGGACGCCAGCTCCCGCATAGGCCTGGTCACCAGCACGCTGACGATAATTCCCAGCGCCACGGCTACAGCCAGCGCCACGACCGCTGCAATGCCCAGCGAGCGCTGCGAGTCCTGCAGAAAGGCCTGCTCGTCCTGCCCCAGTCCCATCACGCCCGTCTCGGGCTGCGTACACTTGCAGGTGCTGCTGTGCATTTCGCAGTAGCTGTTGAAACTGGCGTTCACGGCCTGGTTGACCCAGATGGCCAGTGCGCCGATACACAGCAGCGCCAAGCCGGCAAAAAGCAGGCTGAGCTTGACTGAAAGGCTATTCATGCGGCTGCTCCATTTTATACCCTACTCCCCGCACGGTTATCACGGGGTTATCCTCGTCGCCCCCTATCCTGGCGAGCTTCTGCCGAATGTTCTTGATATGCGCATCGATAGTGCGGTCATAGCCCTCGTAGGTCTCGCCGAAGGCGGAGTCCATGAGCTGCAGACGCGTGAAGACGCGGCCGGGGCTGCGGGCCATCACCGCCAGCAGTTTGAACTCGGCTGCGGTCAGGCCGACCACCTGGTCCTTATATTTGACCTCGTGCCGTTCGAAGTCCACCAGCAGGTCCCCGCTGACAAGCCTTTCCGCTGTCCTGGCCCCGTCGGAATATCTGCGCAGCACCGCGGCAACCCTGGCCGACAGCTCGCGCGGGCTGAAGGGCTTGGTGACGTAATCATCGGCGCCGATCTGCAGCCCCACGATCTTATCCACCTCGTCATCCCTGGCCGTGAGCATGATAACCGGAACGTCCGAGAAGGCGCGGACGGCGCGGAAGACCTCGATGCCGTCCATGCCGGGAAGATTGAGGTCGAGCACTATCAGGTCCGGCTTGAGCGTGCGGGCCTTGTCTACAGCGTCCTTGCCATTTCCCGACAATATGACTTCGAAGCCGTCTTTTTCGAGATAGGCCCTGACCAGCTCGCAAACCTTGGTCTCGTCGTCCACTACCAGTATCTTTCTGCGCGACATTTCCGGATACCCTTTTGTGCTGATTTTAGCATACATAAAATAAAGGAACGAAGAGGTCGAGTCTTCGTCCCTTTGCAGGAGGATGGTTATGCATCAGAGGAAAACGTCATATTATTACCTGGAGCAGCAACCGCCCCTGTAGCCGGTTGTGCCGCTGGGACTGCCCTGGTTGTAACCCGGGCAGGCAGGACATTTGGCCCCGCCGGGTATATACACGTCATCCGGGTCGGTTGTTCCTGTCCCCTGTCCGAAACATGTGCCCCCCGAGCACCAGGGACCCCGCGCATATTGCGTATCTGAAACCTGCCCTGCCTCGTATGATTTCGATGCCGCCTGAGCGATATTGCCGTTGGTTACAGCCAGCGTAATGCCCACAGCAGCAACGACCAGTAATATTGCGATGATTGCAGGAGTAACGATCCTATTCCAGCTATTCATGTGGTGCGCCTCCTTTGCGCTTTTATTTATGAGGACATTCTATAGCCGGATTGTGAATTTATAATGAACGGCCAGGGAGGTTTGGATGAAGGTTTTCGCAGTGGATCAGGAGGAGCCGCGCCTTCCGGACCTGCGCCGGTAGTAGGCGTAAGCGCGCACCACTGCGGTGGCAGCCCGTGTGACGGAGGGGAATGCGGCAAAACCCGCATCGAGCAGCCTCTGGAATGATTTCTCGGGTAGGCCGTCATCGCCCGGCACGGTATTGACGTTCATGGCCATCACAACGGGCTTGGGCGCTACCTCACCCCAACCCACGAGGGCGTCCGTATGCAGCTTGTACTGGAATTCGCGCGGCACAAAGGGGTCCTGCTCGGGCGTTGAATGCAGCAGGATCACGTCCACCCCATCCCATACACCCACGGCAGCCAGGGCCTCCCTGGCCTTGTCGACGCCCCAGTAGGGATTTATGTCAAGCGGATTCTTGAAGATGTTGCCTGCATCGAACTTGTATATATCCCAGAGGGCCTGCTTGTATTCCGGCGGCAGCAGGGGCATGGTAAGGCCGGCGCGGCAGCTGTCGTCCGAGGCCTGCACGCAGGAGCCGCCCCCGTGGCCGACCACCAGCGTCCGCAGCCCGGTGATCTCAGGGCAGCGCTGCAGCACGGTCACCACATCGAACATCTCCTGGACGTTGTATACCCTGATGGCGCCGGTCTGGCGCAGCAGCGCGTCCCAGGTCTGGCTCGATCCGGCGATGGCGCTGGTGTGTGACACAGCCGCCTGAGATCCCCCGCCCGTGTCGGCGCATTTAAATACGATGACCGGTTTTGTGTCGGCTGCCCTCCGCAAAGCCTTGAGCAGGCGCGGACCCTGGTTGGTGCCCTCGATGTAAGCGGTGATTATCTGCGTAGCGGGGTCATCCGTTAAATACTCCAGCAGGTCGCACTCATTGATGTCGCAGGCATTGCCGTAGCTGACGACCTTGCTGAAATCGATATTGCGCCGGTTGGCCTCCCTGATGCCGATGATGCACTGCCCTCCGCTCTGCGCCAGGTATCCCACACTGCCGGGCTTTTTGGAGAAATATGTGCCGAAGGCCAGGCCGGACTCAGGACAATAGATTCCCATGCAGTTAGGACCGATGATACGAATCCCGTACCTGCGGGCGATGTCCACCATCCGGTCCTGCAGCTCCCGGCCCGACCGGTCCTCGATCTCGCCGAAACCCGAGGTGAAGAAGTGCATCACCCTGACGCCCTTCCTGCCGCATTCCTCCACGAGATGGAGGACATACTTGCTCTGAACGGCGGTTATCACGTAGTCCACCGGGCCGGGTATCTCGCTGATGCTTTGATATATCTTGATGCCGTAAACCTCGCCCTCACCCTCTCCCACTGCGTAGAGCGGTCCCTTGAGCCCGTACTCGAGCAGCATCCTCACGAACTGGTTGCCCAGCTTGAACTTGTTGAGTGAATCCGGCAGGGTGCCCACCACCGCAGTGGACCGCGGATGAAAGATATAGTCAAGCGCCGGGCGATCTGTATTCTGAGACAACTCGTGGGTCCTCTTTAAAACGCTATATTCTAATCTAAGAGGAGGCCAAAAATCCAGAATCTTATACGCCGGTCCGGCGGCTGCGAATATGCCGGCGGAACATGTCGCAGTGAAGACAAAATAAGAGCGGGCGGCAGAACGGCCGCCCGCTGATTTTCACGTTGAAATACGGTTTTAAAGCCCGAGTTGCACGGCCACGTTCTCACGGTGGAAGTCGGCGTCGCCGTAGGCTATTTCGCCGGCCTTGGCCCTGCGGAAGTAAAGATGCATATCATGGTCCATGGTGAAGCCGATGGCGCCGAATATCTGGTGGGCCAGCACAGCCACGCGCTTGAACGCGTCGCTGGTCCATGCCTTGGCCATGGAGACCTCCATGTCGGAGGGCAGCCCTTCGCTCTCGGTCCAGGCAGCCTTGTAGGTAATAAAGCGTGAGCCGTCCACGTCGGTAACCATGTTGGCGCAGTAGTGCTGTATGGCCTGGAAGGCGCCGATGGGACGGTTGAACTGGACCCTCTCCTTGGCGTAGCTGACCGCCATATCCAGCGAGGCCTGGGCGCCCCCCACCATCTCGGCGCACTTGCAGACGGTGGCCTTTCTGAGTATGGATTTGATGACCGGCCAGCCGTCGTTCAGCTTTCCCACAAGATTGTCCGCAGGCACCTTCACGTCCTTAAATGTCACCTCGCACAGCTTGTCCCGTCCCAGCGTCTTAAGCAGAGTGACCTTCAGTCCGGCGCTTTTTGCGTCCACCAGGAAGATGCTCACGCCGTCCTCCGGGTCGGAGCTCTTTTTGGTGCGCGCCACGACCAGCATATAATCTGCTGTGTTGGCATCCGGTACGAACATCTTGGTCCCGTTCAATATATAGCCGCCGCCCGCTGCCTTCGCTTCCGCATCGAGCGAGGCGGGGGAATATGTGCCCTCCATGCCGGTCAGCGCCAGCGTCATGATCATATCGCCGGAGCATATCTTGCTCAGGTACGTCTCCTTCTGCTTTTCGCTGCCCGCCGCGAGCAGCGTGAAGCCGGAAAGCACCACGCTGGAGAAGAAGGGGCCGGGCACTATGTTGTAGCCCATTTCGTCCAGCAGGACGGTCAGGTCCAGCAGGCTGCCGCCGTTCCCGCCGTATTTCTCGGGGAAGGGCAAACCCATCCAGCCCAGCTCGGCCATCTTTTTCCAGAGGTCCCGCGAGAGGCCGGTATCGCTCTCATCCAGCTCCCGCACGAGCTTCTTGGGACATTCCTTGCTCAGGAATTCGCGCGCCGATTTCTTTAACATCTCCTGTTCTTCGTTCAATCCCAGATCCATGTTTGTCCCTCCCGGTTTTTATTAATAATGCTGCGCTACCTTATTTGCGCTTGAGCCCCAGCCCACGCTGGGCCAGAATATTCCGCTGTATTTCCGAAGTGCCCGCACCGATGACGGCCGACAGTGAATCCAGGTATCCCACGGCGAACCTGCCTTTAAGCGGCGCGTGGGCGGAGCCGGGCCAGAGCTGCCCGTAGGGCCCCATTATCTCCAGGCCTGCATCGGCCAGCTTCCTGCTGAGTATTGTGGTCACCAGTTTGATCTCGGAGGCCTCGATATTGGGGAAGAGGTTGTTGTCCATCATCCAGGCGGTGCGGTAGTAGAGCACGTAGGCTATCTCGATCTCGATGGCGAGCCCGGCCAGCCTGGCCCTGATCTTCGCATCCCGGCTGAGCAGCCTGCCGTTGCGCTTCGTCTCCCTGGCATATTTGACCAGCTCTTCGAAGCGCCGGCGGAAACCGCCCATGGCTATGACCAGCCGCTCGAAGTCCAGCGCCACCATCAGGTAATAGAATCCCATATTCATCTCGCCCACCACGTTTTTTTTGGGCACGCGGACGTTATCGAAAAACACCTCGTTGAACGAGTGGAAGCCGTCGATATTGATGATGGGCCTGATGGTGATGCCCGGCGTCTTGTTATCCACTATAAACAGCGTGGTCCCTTTGTAGGGCTGGGCATCCATATCCGTTCGTGCCACCATCCAGCCGCAGTCCGATACGTGCGCCCCGCTTCCCCAGATCTTCTGGCCGTTGACCACCAGGTAATCCCCATCCTCGACCGCCCTGGTCTGTATGGCGGCCAGGTCTGAGCCCGCGTTGGGCTCGCTGTAGGCCAGCCAGAACTTGAGGTCGCCTTTGACTATTTTAGGAATCCACTCCTGCTTCAACTGCTCGCTGCCGAAGCGCAGGATGGTGGGACCTGATATGAGCGTGGAGATATCCATACCGGGAGCGCCATGGTAGCTGAGGATATCAAAAAATATGGCCTGTTCCACAAACGAGCGGCCGCCTCCCCCGTATTCCTTTGGCCAGGCCATGGTGAGCCACCCGCGCTCACCCATTTTGCGTCTGAATACCTCCACTTCCGGATCTCTGATCTCAAATTCACCGATGGCGCCATAACCACCCGGCCAATACAAATCCCTCTCTGCATAGCCCTGCGGCATCTCGGCGAGAATGAACTTCTCGACTTCCTGCCTGAATTTGTTTTCAGCTTCGCTTAAGCGAAAATCCATAGGCCTGAGCACACCTCATTTCATTCCGGCACAGCTATTTACGCGGAAGGCCGAGCCCGCGCATAGCGATGATGTTGCGCTGGATCTCGTTGGTGCCTCCGCCCACGCCGATGGAAAGCGATGCCAGATAAGCCCTGTACATCTCCGCTGTCCCGATCGCCCCGGGTGAGCCGAAGGCAAGCTGCCCGTACTGGCCCATCACCCTCATGCCGGCGTCCGATATCCTGCGCAGCAGCTCGCTGCCGAATACCATGGCCTGAGACGATTCGTAGTTGGAGTGTCCACCCTTGCTGTAGATCCATGCTATGCGGTAGCAGAGCATGCGCGCCACCTCGATCTCGATGGCCATCTCCGCCATCAGGCTGCGCATCATGGGGTCTTCCGATATCAGCTTTCCATTTCTCTTATGGGTCCTGGCATATTTGACCATTTGGTCGAGTATCAGCTTATTGGTGGCGGCGGTCCCCACACCGGAGCGCTCGAAGTCCAGCGCCATGGCAAGCTGGAACCAACCGTTGTTCTTCTGGCCGACCAGGCTGTTCTTGGGGGCGCTGACGTCGTCGAAGAAGACCTCGTTGAAGGAGTGACAGCCGATGACATTGATGAGCGGACGGATGGTGATGCCCGGGCTCTTCATGTCGATTACGAACATGCTCATATTGCGGTGCTTGGGCGCCTCGGGATCGGTTACGGCGCCCAGCCAGCAGTAGTCGGCATAGTGGGCATAGCTGCACCAGATCTTCTGGCCGTTGATGATGTAGTTGTCGCCCTGCTCAACGGCGCGCGTCTGCAGCGACGCCAGGTCGGAGCCCGCGTTGGGCTCGCTGTATCCCAGGCAGAATATTATGTCGCCCTTTGCTATGCGCGGTATATAGTCCTTTTGCTGTTCCTCGCTGCCGAAATGCTGCAGTGCCATACCCACCCAGTTGACCGTGATCTCGGCCTCGATGCTGATGGGGGCGTCATGGTAAACAAGCTCCTCGGCCAGTATAAGGCGCTTGATGTGTCCCAGTCCCGCGCCGCCCAGCTCGACGGGATAAGCCGGCGCCAACCACCCTTTGGACCCGAGCTTCTTCTGAAACTGGCGCGATATATTCCACGACTCCTCCGTCTCCTGCCAGAGACCGGTGGGCAGCTCCCGCCAGCGCTGCGGTATAGCGGTTTTCAACCAGACCTTTACCTCTCCGCGGAATGCTTCCTCTTCAGCACTGAACTTAAAGTCCATGGCTTATCCTCCTGTCTTCACATATCCGGCTTTTCCATGCCCTGTCATCGGCCGGGACACCAACTTGCCGGGCTGCCCGACATTTTATCAAAATAATTAACCCTTAATCAATATTAACTAATCGGTTAATCAATATTTTTCGCCATACCTGTTTTACGATCAAATAATTGACCGAGTTTGCGATTGATAACCGGTTTACATGATTTATTAATTGTTATAAAATAGGCGGAAATCTCCAGGGGGTAGGAGCATCATGAAATATTTCGAGGACTTCAAGCTCGGAGAGAAAGAGGTTACCAGGGGACGCACCATCACGGAGGCTGACGTGACTATGTTCGCCGCCCTCAGCGGCGACTGGTACCCCCTCCATGTCAACGAGGAAGTTGCCAAAAAGACCATCTTCGGCGGGCGCATCGCACACGGATTCCTGGTGCTCTCCATAGCATCCGGATTCGTTACGCCCTACGAGACAGCCCTGATAGCCTTTTACGGTATGGACAAGGTGAGATTTACCGGGGCCACCAAGCTGGGCGATACCATTCACCTGGAGACGGAGGTGGTTGAAGTAAAAGATAAGGGGGACCTGGGCGTGGTATCCAGCCAGTGGCACGTAAAAAACCAGCGCAATGAAGACGTAGCCATCTGTCTGATCAAGGTAGCTGTTTCCAAGAAGCCGAAGGGTTAGATCGATCAACATCTAATTACTTAATGCAGCAGGTAAAGGGTAGTGATGCAGAGGCCAGTATCAACCTCCATGGGCAGCGAACACGGGGTACATCCGCATGTAAATCCCGGATACGATAACGGATCAGCAACAGCCGCATGGAATTCTATGGAATCTAAATATTAAAGGAGGCATACAATAATGGCTGGCAGAGTTGGAATAGTGGCGGCCTCCTCGACAAAGTTCGAAGCCGCCAAACCCTACGATCACCTGATGGACCTCGTTGTTGAGGTCACGGACAAGGTCGTCGAGGCCGCAGGCATCAACCTCAAAGACGACGTCGAAGCCGTAGTCAGCTGTTCCCAGGACTTCTGGGACGGGAGGACGATCTCATCCATGCCCATACCCGACGCCGTCTGCTCGCACCTGAAGGACGAGTCCAAGGTAGCAGGGGACGGCGCCTACGCGGTGCTTTACGGGGCCATGCACATCCTCTCGGGAGATAACAAGCTCATCCTGGTGGTAAGCCACACCGAGGAATCGATCACCGACGGCACCATGATAGAGAACTGGTCCATCGACCATATCTATCACCGCTGGCTGGGACTCGACTACACCATGGGTGCGGCCATGCAGGCCAGGCGCTACATGGACAAATATAAGGTAACGCCCGAGCAGTTCGCCAAGGTCGTGGTGAAAAACAAGGGCAACGCGCGCAAGAATAAACTGGCTCAGGAGGCGATGGAACTGACAGTCGACCAGGTGCTCAAATCGAAGATGCTGGCCGATCCCATCACCGCCCTGCAGAAGAAGCCGGTATCCGACGGCGCCTGCGCCATGATACTTGCCAGCGAAGAGGTGGCGAAAAAACTCACGCCCAATCCAGTGTGGATTACGGGCATCGGCAACTTTTACGAGCATCACAACCTGGGCGACCGGGACCTGGCGGAATGCGATGCGCTGATCAAGTCCGCTAAAAGGGCCTACAAAATGGCGGGCATCAAAAACCCGGTCAAGGACCTGGACCTGGTGGAGCTGTCCGAATACTTCGCGCCCCAGGAGCTGCTGTGGACCGAAGGACTGGGACTGTGCGGCCGCGGAGAGGGAGGCAAGCTGATCGACAGCGGCAAGACCCAGCTTAAGGGCGAGATACCTGTTAACCCGTCGGGCGGACTGCTCTCGGGCGTGCCGATAAATGTGGCGGGTATGGCCAGAGTAGCTGAAGCCGTCTGGCAGCTGCAGGGAAAGGCGGGGGAGCATCAGGTAGCGGGCGCCAAACGTGCCGTAGCCCACGGCTGCGACGGCCTGGCCGGCCAGATGCACTGCGTACTCGTTCTTGAAAAGGGAGGTAAATAAAATGGCAAACAGGGTAGCAATTGTTGGAATCGGCCAGACCACGCACAGCGGCCGCAGACCCTATGTCAATGACGGCGAGCTGATCTATGACGCCGTGACCAAGGCCCTGGACGACGCCGGCCTGAGCATAAACGATATGGAAGCCGTGATGGCGGGAAACATGGACATGTTCGAGGGCCATCACCTCAACGATGCCATGCTGAACCTCTACAGCGGCGCTGCCGGCAGGCCGGGCTTCAAGATGAACACCGGCGGCACGGTCGGCACCATGACAGCCATACAGGGCTGGTACCACATAGCCTCCGGTCTGTACGATCTTGTGCTGGTAATAGGCTGGGAGAAACATGACGAGGGTCTGGTGACACCGGCCATTTCCACTATCACCGATCCGGCGGTGGACCGCCATTTCCTGGTGGGCGCCATCGGCGGACTGGCAACCGTCTCGGTAGCCTACATGCAGAGGAGCGGATGCAAGCTGGAGCATGCCGCCATGGTACGCGCCAACTCGTCCCAGGCCGCACACAGGAATCCCAACGCGCACATGCGCGAGATATATTCGGTGGAAGACGTTATGAATGCCAGGATGGTGATGTACCCGTTGAACCTGCTGATGTGCTGCCCCACCAGCCTGGGCGCCACTGCAATGGTGCTGGCCAGCGAGAGCAAGGCCAAGAAGATATGCAAGAAGCCTGTCTGGATGAAGGACCACGTGACGGTCCACGTGGAGTACGGCGGCGCGCAATTCGGCATCGGCGAGAAGCGCTGGACTTCGCATATGGAGGCAGGCTCCAGGTTGTTCAAGCGCAACCACATCACCAAACCAATGGTGGAAACACAGGTCTTCGAGATGTACGACCCCTTCGCCTTCGCCATACCCATGTGGCTGGAGGATTTCCTGGTCTGCGAGCCGAACGAAGGATGGAAGCATGTGGAGAAAGGCGACCTCAAATTGGAAGGGCCGTATCCGGTCAGCCCGTCCGGCGGCGTGCTCTGCACCAACTCCATCGGCGACTCCGCCATACTGAGAGTGGCCGAGGCGGCCCTGCAGGTCAGGGGAGATGCCGGCGAGCACCAGGTGACCAGGGATGTGAAGCAGGCCCTGGCCAGCGGATTCGGCGGCTCATACTGGTCCGACCTGCTGCTGCTGAGCAAGACCATGGACTAACTGGAGGGAATGATAGATATGAAACAGAGAACACAGGAAGAGTTAATATATATCAATCAGACAATGAAGATACCCTATAAGTGGAGGACGGGAGAGGTCTGGGGAGAGTTCTTCAGGGAGCTGAAGGAAAACGGTATCATCTACGCCAACGAGTGCCCCACCTGCGGGCGCAAGTTCTGCCTGCCCAAGTCGGTCTGCACGAGGGACCATACAAAGTGCACGGACAGGTCGAAATGGATACCGGTCGGGCCCAAGGGGACCGTCGTGTCCTATTTCATGGCTGAACAATCATTTCTGCTGCCGACAACAGGCGAGATGCTGAAGATACCCTTCGCGGTGGGCATTATACTGCTGGACGGGGCAACCGTCATAATGCAGCACCAGCTGGAGGAGACGGATGAGAAAAAGATTAAAATTTTCATGCGGGTCGAAGCGGTGATCAGGCCCAAAGCGGAGCGCAAGGGCAATATCTTTGACATCGTCCACTTCAAGACCATCACCGAGTAACGAAAGAAGAGATAGGAAGGAAATAGCATGGAAGCAGTAAAGAAAGAGCCGGTCATCTTTGAAGGCTATGTCATTATGCCCTACAAGTACTCCGTGGGCTCCATGGCCAGCAAGTTTTTCATCAAGATCAGGGACAGCAAGGTGATCAGCGGCGCAAAGTGCCCCAAATGCGGATTCGTCAATGTCCCGCCCCGGTCCGTCTGCCCCAAGTGCTTTGCCAAGGTGGAAGATCTGATCGACCTGAGCGGCAGGGGCACGCTGGAAACATTCACTGTCGTGCACTACGAATCGGCAGTGCAGGCCATCAAGCCGCCTTATGCCATAGGCGTGATCAAGCTGGACGGCGCCGATACAGGTATGACGCACTTCATCGGTGACGCCGACGTGAAATCAATCAAATCCGGGATGAAGCTGGAACCGGTATTCAAGGACAAGCGCGAAGGAACTATCTTCGATATCGAGTATTTCCGGCCGGCCAAATAGATTAAATCGGACTGAGAAATAATTAAACAGGACAAATAGAGGAGGCAAGTATGGAAGACAAAGTCATCATCACAGCGGCACTGGCAGGATCGGCGACGTTCAAGAACAACAACCCTGCGACACCCTATACACCCAAGGAATATGCCGACGAGGCCGAGAAGGCTTTCAAGGCGGGCGCCTGCATGGTGCATATCCACGGCCGCGATGAAAAAATGGGCGGGTATCATACATCCGATGTGGAAATGGTAAAAGCCACTTACGACGCGATCAAGCAGCGCTGCCCTGACCTGATCATCCAGGTCACTTCATCGGTGGGTTTCCCCTGTCAGGTGGGGCCCTTCCCCGAGTCGGACTGCGTAAACCTGATAAACAACCTGATCAAACTCAACATGGAGTCAAGGATACGATCGATCAAGGCCATCAAGCCGGAGAGCGCGTCCCTCAACACCAACACCATGAACTTCAGCGTGCTGGACCGCAAGACCGGTGGGATCCTGATCGACAACGTGTTCGTAAACTCCTTCGGCATGCTGCAGGACTTCGGCAAACTGATGGAAGAGATAGGATGCCGGCCGGAGGCAGAGCTGTACGATATCGGCGGCCTCGACAACTGGATTCTGATTGCCAAACAGGGTTTCTTCCGCAAGCCCTATAACTTCAACTTCGTCTGGGGTGTGATGGGCGGCCAAAAATTCAGGCCGGAAGTATTCGTTGCGCTGGTAAATGCCCTGCCGCCGGACTCCAACTTCACCACCTGCGCGGTGGGCACCGAGCAATTCCCCGCCATCATGCAATCGTGCCTGATGGGAGGGCATATGAGAGTGGGACTGGAGGACAACACCAGGATGCCGGACGGAGAACTGGCCAAAGGCAGCTATGAACAGGTAGAAGTAGCCGTTAAAATAGCCTCGGCAATGGGAAGGGAGCCGGCTACTCCGGCCGAGGCCCGCAAGATCCTCGGTATCGTAAAAAAATAAAAATCGCTTTTCCCGTATAATATACAGTTAACTCTAACTTGCCGGTAGGCTGAGGTCAGCTCAGCTTCCCGGCAAGTTGGTTGTATTTTAATTAGACTTAAGGAGCGGCAAATGGAAGTTCTACACGAAGGAAAGGGACAACTGGTGGGATGGCACGATCCGGACGAGAATCGTGAGTATGTGCTGCACAACAAATCGCGCGCGCTCAAGGACAAGACCATGACCGCCCGCGATGCGGTGAGCAAATTCGTCAAAGACGGAGATTTCATCGCCAGCGGCGGCTTCGGACACATCCGCGTCTCCATGAACATAATCTACGAGATCATACGCCAGCGCAAACGCAACCTGATCATGGCCGGCAAGACGGCCGTGCATGACCTGGACATGCTGGTGGGTAACGGCTGCGTGGACAGGGTGGAAGTAGCCTATAGCTTCGCCCATGAGGTCCGTGGTCTCTCACCTGCCAGCAGGCGCATGGTGGAGTCGGGCAGGTGCAAGGTCATCGCCGAGATCAGCAACTCCGGCTACCAGTGGAGATTCCTGGCGGGCATGATGGGCCTGCCTTTCATCCCCAGTCGCAACCTGCTCGGCACGGATACCGGCGCATACAGCTCCAGCAAGGTGGTGAAAGATCCTTTCAGCGGCAAGCCCATCAACCTGATACCGGCAGCCTATCCTGACGTGGCTTTCATACATGTGCACCGCTGCGATATCTACGGTAACTGCCAGATCGACGGCATCATGGTGGAGGACTTCGAGCTGGCGCGCTGCGCGCGCAAGCTGATCATTACCACCGAGGAAATCATTGATAATGAGGTAATGCGCAGGGAGCCCTGGCATACGGTTATACCTTTTTACGTGGTGGACGCTGTTGTAGAACAACCATATGGATCACATCCCTGTGAAATGGCCGGCAAGTACTTTTTCGACGAAGAACACATCGCCGAATGGCTGTCGCTCTCCAAGACCGACGAGGGCGTCAAGCAGTACTCGGATAAATACATCTTCGGCGCGAAGGACTTCGACGAATACCTGGAGATCTGCGGCGGGCTGAAAAAAATTGAATTCCTTAAGAAGCGCGAGGATATGAGGGTGCCGCTGGTTACCCCCTGGCGCAAATAAAAGCTGCTCTCGACAAACCAGATTATAAGGGAGAATGAATGACATATGGCCAACAATCAAAACGGCAGATATAACATGCGCGAATTCCTGGCATTCACAGGCTCAGGCATCCTGGAGGACGGCAAGTCCGTCTTTGTAGGCACGGGCCTTCCCATGATAGCCGGTATGCTGGCTCAAAAGACGCACGCTCCCAACCTGCTTATCATATTTGAGGCAGGGGGTGTCGGACCTATACTGCCCGAACTGCCCATATCAGTGGGACAGGCACTGACCTGCTACAAGGGCATAATCGCCACCAGCATGCACGATGTAATGTCATCCTGCCAGGCAGGCTTCATCGACTACGGCTTCCTGGGCGGGGCACAGGTAGATATGTACGGAAACATCAATACTACAGTCATCGGCGATCACGACTCGCCCAAGACCCGCCTGCCGGGCAGCGGCGGCGCCAACGACATCGCTTCCTTTGCCCATAAGACCATCCTCATCGTGGGGGGACAATCCAAGCGCACGTTCGTCAACAAGGTCGACTTTCTTACAACACCGGGCTTCCTTAGCGGACCCGGCGCGAGGGAAAAAGCGGGTTTGCCCAGCGGGACAGGTCCTTTCAGGATGATTACCCAGCTGGCAGTCTACGGTTTCGATGAAAAGACCAGGCGCATGAAGCTGATCTCGCTCCATCCCGGCGTCACTGTGGAAGAGGTCCGCGATAATTCAAGCTTCGATATCATCATCCCCGACAAATACGCGGTAAGCCCCGAACCGACGGACCGCGACCTTGAGATACTGCGCAAGGATATCGATCCTACAGGCATGTTAATCGGCAAATAATCGGCAGGAGACTGAATAACTATGGACTTCGAGCTTACTGAAAACCAGCGAATGATCGCCAACGCCGCGAGGGAGATCGCAACTGAGTTCGGCCCCGAATACTGGCGTAAAAAGGAAGAGAAGCACGAATTCGGCAGCGAGTTCTGGAAGGCCATATGCAACGCGGGTTTTCCGGGTATAGTGATACCGGAGGAATACGGCGGTTCGGGCAACGGCGCAACCGAGCTTTTCATTGCCATGGAGAACCTTTCAGGCTGGGGTTGCGGCATGGCGGGCGCCTGGTACCTGATATTATCGGAGGTCTTCGGCGGCCTGAGCATTTTGAAACACGGCACGCCGGAGCAGAAAAAGAAATACCTGCCGGCGCTGGCCAAAGGCGAGATCGAATTCTGCATGGCGCTGACCGAGCCCAACGCGGGCACCAATACGCTCAATATCAGCACTACCGCCAGGAAAGAGGGAAAAAACTGGATCATCAACGGCAATAAGACCTTCATCAGCGGCGCAGACCGCGCTCAGGGAATGCTGATCATCGCCCGCACTTCGCCCTGCGGAAGCAAGGGAAGCAAGACCTCCGGCCTCAGCCTGTTTCTGGCCGATTTGCCCAACAAGGCCGTAGAGATAGAACCCATCGCAAAACACGCTGTCAACTACTCACATTCCTGCACTGTCACATTCAATGACCTCAAGCTTCCGGAGAATGCTCTGATGCCGCCGCTGGACGGAGGATGGCACAATGTCCTGGATACGCTGAATCCTGAGCGCATGAGCTTCTCAGCGCTGGGCGTGGGCATAGCCAACCTGTCCATTCGTAAAGCTGTGGAATACTCCCGCGAGCGAAAGGTTTTCAATGACGTCCCCATCGGCAGCTATCAGGCGCTGCAGTTCCCCCTGGCCGAGTCTTACTCCTGCCTGGAGGCGGCACGGCTCCTCAATTTGAAGGCATCGGTTGCTTATGATGCCGGCAGGCCATCGTCAGAAGTTGGCGCAGCAGCCAATATGGCCAAGGCCATCGTAGTAGAGCATGGCATCAAGGCGGTTTACTGGGCGATGCAGGTTTTCGGCGGCTACGGCTATGCCGTTGAATACGACGTCGAGAGATGGTGGCGCGAGATCAACCTGATCAGGCTGGCGCCCGTCAGCCAGCAGATGACACTGGCCTATATCGGTGAAAGAGTGCTGGGGATGCCCAAGAGCTACCAGACTTAAAAGCTCATCCAGACGCGGGAAAGCTCAGGCTAAAGCTTTTGCAGAGCCGCCTTAAGGCGCGCCATACAGCGGTCCCTGCCCAACACTTCCATCGTCTCAAACAGCGGCGGCGAGGCGGTGCGCCCTGTAACGGCAACGCGCAGGACGCCGAAAAAGGGACCGGCCTTGAGTCCGAGCCCCTCCGCCAGGGGCCTTATCCCGGCCTCCATATCGCCGGCACGCCACTCGCGGATGTCCTCCAGCGCATGAATCGTCCTGGTGAGAATCTCCGCGGCCTGGCCCTTATCCAACTTTCCGCACAGAAGCAGGCTATTATAGTCCAGCTTATCGCTGAAGAAGAAATCCACCAGGGCCGGGACCTCGGACAGGACCTTGGCCCTTTCCTGCACCAGCGGGGCTATTCGTTGCATATAACCTTCATCGATCACCGCACGGGGCAACGCGCGCCGGACAAAGGGCATACACCTGCCGCTGAATTCCTGCGGGCTGAGGTTGCGGATATAGACGCCGTTCATCCATTCCAGCTTGGCCAGGTTGAATACCGCGGCGGTCTTGCTCACACGCTCGATGGTGAAGTTCTTGATGATCTCCTCGCAGGTCATGATCTCCGTTTTGTCGTCCAGCGACCAGCCCAGCAGCGACAGGAAATTGATCATGGCTTCGGGTAGATATCCGCTGTCCCTGTACTCATTTATGGATGTGGCGCCGTGCCTCTTGCTCAACTTGGACTTATCCGGGCCGAGTATCATGGGCAGGTGCGCAAAGCGTGGCGGCTGCCATCCGAAGGCAGCATACAGCAGCACATGCCTGGGAGTGCTGGACAGCCACTCTTCGGCCCGCATGACATGCGAGATCTTCATATCGTGGTCGTCCACTATATTGGCCAGATGGTAGGTGGGATACCCGTCGGACTTGAGCAGGACGAAGTCATCCAGCGTGCTGTTTTCAAAGACCACTTCGCCCCTGATCATGTCGGTTATGACCGTCTTTCCCTCCAGGGGCGACTTGAAGCGGATGACGGGAGCTACAGGCGAGTCCGCTTTTCCGTGGCCGAGGTCGCGGCAGTGCCTGTCGTAGCCGGGCGGCTGCTTGAGCCTGATCTGCTCCTGCCGCATGGTATCCAGCCTCTCCGGTAAGCAGTAGCAGTAGTAAGCCTTTCCTTCGCTGACCAGCTTCTCCCCGAACTGCCGGTACATATCCAGGCGCCGGGACTGATAGACCGGGCCTTCGTCCCAGTCCATGTCCATCCACTTCAGGCTCTCAAGGATAACCTCTACCGCGCCCTCCACCTTGCGCGCCTGGTCCGTATCCTCGATGCGCAGGATGAAGGCGCCGCCGGTGTGGCGGGCGAAGAGCCAGTTGAAAAGCGCAGTCCTGACATTGCCCAGGTGGGGATAACCCGTGGGGCTGGGCGCAAAACGCACCCTTACCGGTGTCTCCATCCTACCTGGCGCCTCCGCGCGCCAGCGACTGGTTATATACGACCTGCTTGACCGGCAGCTTCACCACGTAAGTGTCGGCCATTCTGTCATGCATGCCCTGCTTGTGACTGTCGAACGCGATGACGATGAAGCCTATGCCCAGGGTCGCCATACACAGCACGCCGCCCACAAAACGGATGAGCGCATAGCGCAGATCCAACGGAGAGCTGTCCGTGCGGATTATCTTGATGCCCAGGCTGAGCTTGCCCACCGTCTGCCCCGAGGCGGCGCTGCAGGCGATGAAGTAGATGGTGCTGGCCACCAGCAGGGCCAGCAATATAGTGGCCGAGAGCCAGATTGCGCCGGCCGACAGCGGCGCGCCGGCGGCGATGTTGCCGAAGGACTCGATCACGCCCGGCACGTTGGGGAATATCCAGAAAAAGGATTGGGATATCACGCAGTACAAAATATATAATCCTGCAACCAGTATTAAGAAATCTATCAGCGCAGCCGCCAGCCTGATCCAGAAACCTGCATATTCGAGGGCATAATCTTTGGGTTTCTCTTTCAACGCTGACTCCTGTCGGGGACTGTATCTATCAGCAGAACGCCGGAACCCTGTCATCTGCCTCTTGCCGGAACCGGGCTTGCTCAAGCTGCGTCTGAACTAAATCTTACTTCTCTCTCGGCTTGCCCTTGGTGAGGGTCTTGTACATCTCTTCATATTCCCGCAGGTTCTGTCGCAGGCGCTCGACCAGCTGTTCGGCCTGCTTGAGCTTGCCGCGGGTTTCTTCGATCTGGGTAGTAATATTGAAGAGCAGCTCGTTGCGTCTGTTGGCGGTATCGACTTCAAAGGTGGTGAAATCCTCGGCGCCGGGCGTGGGCGCGTTTGCGAGCTGGTTATACACATCGCCCTGTCCGCCGTAAGGATCCTTCTTGGACTGACCGAATTTATCCTGTGGTCTCATCTTGAAACCTCGCTTTTGAGTTAAATTTATCACACCCCCATGCTAAATAGCAACAGGTTTCAGCCCTTCCCCTTATCCAGAGACGTCAGCACAAGCTCAAGGTCAGGCGGCAGAGGGCAGGTGAATGCGACTATTTGTCCGCCGCCGGGCAGCCTGAACTCCAGAGAGCATGCATGGAGGAATTGGCGCGGCGCCGGAATGGGAGACCTGCCGTATTTTTTATCGCCCACGACAGGGTGTCCGATAGCCGACATGTGTACCCTGATCTGATGCGTACGTCCTGTCTGGATATGCACCTCGGCCAGTGTGCAGCTCTTAAAATAATGCAGCACACGATAATCGGTCCTGGCAGCCCGGCCACCCGATACCACCGCCATCTTTTTACGGTCTGCAGGATTCCTGCCGATAGGCGCCTCTATTGCGCCCCGTTCCGGCTGTAGCTTCCCCTGTACCAGGACAAGATAAGCTTTCTTCACGGACCGCGACCTGAACTGATCGACCAGGTCCAGGCGCGCAGCCTCGTTCCTGGCAATAACGATCAGCCCTGAAGTGTCCTTGTCCAGGCGGTGTACGATGCCGGGACGCTTCGAATCCCCGAAACAGGCGAGGTCGGTAAAACGTTTCAGAAGAGCATTGACCAGCGTATGTTCGGCATGCCCCGGGGCAGGGTAGACGGTCAGGCCGGCCGGCTTGTTGATGACCGCTATTTCATTGTCCTGGAAGACAACATCAAGGTCGATATCCTCAGGCTCAAGCCTGGATGCCGGGGCCGGCGGGATCGAGACATCGACGAGGTCGCCAGCCTTGAGGCGGTAAGCCGGGCTGGTCAGGCGGCCGTTTACGGACACATGGCCGGACCTGATCAGCTTCTGTATATACGAACGCGTCAGATCTGTCAGGGAGGTAACAAGAAACCGGTCAAGCCGGACATCACCGGCGCCGGCCTCAAACGTCCTTTTCTGCGCTTCCCGGCTTTGGCTCATGTTTTTTCCCCAGTCCGACCAGGGCGACGATGGCGAGCATAATGGCCCCGACCGATATAGCTGAGTCAGCGACATTGAATGCGGGCCAGAAGACATTGTCCCACAACCTGGCATAGATGAAATCAGTCACACAGCCGAACCTCAGCCTGTCGATGAGATTGCCCAAAGCGCCGGCAAAAATGAGACTCAGCGCCAGGCCTCCCAGGAAACCGAGATCGGCAAGGTATCTGAAGAAGATCAGCACCACCACCAGCCCCGCTATGGCCACAATGCTGAGCAGGAAAGCCTGGTTGGTGAATAGGCCGAAAGCCGAACCTGTATTCTGGACATTGACGATGGTCAGCGGCCCGACCTCGGGAAATGCTCCTCCCGGCGGCAGGCTGGCGCGGATCCACTCCTTGGTGAAGATATCCAGTACCAGTATTACTGCAATAACAGCGATGAAGATGAGGGCGTACCACCATCTGACGCGCTTTGGACGAACGGTACTTTGCTGCAATTGCTCTCCAGTTCCACTAATCCTTTAACAGGCCGGGGACCGTATCTATACGGAAATTTATTCTATATTACAGGAATTCATATGACAAGCTGGTCAAGCATGGAGCGCACCTGCCTGATAGTATCCACGGCCTGTGCGCGCCAGTGATTATTGGCGAAGATAAAGGTGTTCTCGGCCTTGCCGCCGATCACCTGAATTCTGGGTAGCCACTGCTCGAGTTCGGCGGCGCTGTAGGAATAGTCGTAGCGCTCCCAGGCCCGGTCATGGTGCCACCACTTGGCGGCGTTGCGGCCGTGAAAACGGACATACCCGATTTTGCCCGTTACCTCGGCCACGGGAGGCATCAGCCGGGGCAGGGCCGGCTCGTCCACACAGCAAAACCCTATACCACGCTCGGTCAGCCAGCTGCGCGTCTCATCGCCGAGCCAGGCTGAATTGCGGAACTCTATTACCAGAGGATAGCCCAGCAGCCAGTCGCTCAGCCTCTGAAGATAGTCCCAATTGGCGGAGTTGCAGCCGAAGCTATAGGGAAACTGCGCCAGCACGCAACCCAGCTTGCCGGCTGCCACCAGCGGCTGCAGTATGCGTACGAAGGCGCGGCTGGCTTCCTCCCCGTTCCGGCGCACATGCGTCATCTCCTGGTTTGCCTTAACGGCGAAAAGAAACCCGTCGCCGGTCTTGGCGGCCAGCGATTCCATGGCGGCAAGGCCCGGCAGCGCATAATAGGTGGAGTTCAGTTCCAGCGAATTGAACTCTTGGGCATAGTAGCTCAGCCAGCTCTTCGAAGGCAGACCTTCGGGATAATAAACACCCACCCAGTCTTTATAGCTGAAACCACAGGTGCCGCAATAGAACACTACTTGCCTCCCGTACCTGAACTAAACCGGGCCGCGGATATATTATCCCGAAAATATATTCGAGTATATTAACGGTCGACCAGCATCAGTATGCCCCAGACGATAAGGAAAATACCGATGATCCAGCGCGCCATGTCGAACCAGAATATGCATAAAACACCGGCAATAATTGCCAGAACGGCCTTGGCTACGGTGCTCATAGTGAAATGCTTGCTTGCCATAAGGTGGGGACCTCCTGTTTAAATAATGTTCCACATATTATTAGTTTTATCCTGGAGTGTCAATTCAACGCCAGGCAGTGTCGCATGCGTCAGTGCAAAAAAAGGCGGTGGATACTGAGTATCCACCGCCTGTATATACGGCTGATCCGGTTTACACTTCGCGGAATTCGCCTTCCACCGTACCATCATCTTTGGGAGGAGGAGGCGTGCCCGTATCCTGCGGGCCTTCCTGTCCAGCGGGGCCTCCGCCCGGCGGCGGTGAGGTCTTCTGGTACACGGCGGCACCTATTTTCTGCATGGAGTCGTTGAGGGCCTGCAGGGAGCTCTTGATATAGCTGATATCATTGCCCTGCAGCGCCGACCTGGTGGCCGCTATCTTGCCCTCGACCTCACCCTTGAGGTCGGCGGGTATTTTATCTCCGTATTCTCGTATGGTCTTCTCGGCCGAGTAAACGGTGGCTTCGGCCACGTTCTTGGTCTCGACCTCTTCCTTTTTACGGGTGTCGTCGGCGGCATGCGCCTCGGCCTCGCGGCGCATCTTTTCCACTTCATCCTTGCTCAGGCCGCTGGAGGCGGTAATGGTGATCTTCTGCTCCTTGCCGGTGCCCTTGTCCTGGGCGCGGACGTTAAGTATGCCGTTGGCATCGAGGTCAAAGGTGACCTCGACCTGGGGCACGCCGCGCGGCGCGGGCAGGATGCCGTCCAGGATGAACCTGCCGAGGGTCTTGTTGTCCCCGGCCATGGGGCGTTCGCCCTGCAGCACGTGAATCTCCACGCTCGGCTGATTATCTGCGGCCGTGCTGAAAACCTGGCTCTTGGAAGTAGGAATGGTGGTATTCCTGGGGATGAGCGGGGTCATTACGCCGCCCAGCGTTTCTATACCCAATGTCAGCGGGGTCACATCGAGCAGCAGGATGTCCTTGACGTCGCCTTTGAGGACACCGCCCTGTATAGCAGCGCCCAGCGCCACGGCCTCGTCAGGATTAATACCCTTGATGGGCTCCTTGCCGAAGAACTGGCGCACGATCTCCTGTACCCTGGGCATCCTGGTCTGTCCTCCCACCAGGATGACATCGGTAACCTGCGCAGCGGTGAGACCGGCATCGGACAGCGCCTTCTTGCACGGTTCAATGCTTTTCTCCAGCAGGTCAGCAGCAAGCTGCTCCAGCTTGGCGCGGGTCAGTGTGATATTGAGGTGCTTGGGACCTGAGGCATCGGCGGTTATGAAGGGGAGGTTGATCTCGGTTTGCCCGGTCGTTGAAAGCTCCCTCTTGGCCTTCTCCGCAGCGTCCTTCAGGCGTTGCAGAGCCATCCTGTCCTGGCGGAGATCGATGCCCTGTTCCTTTTTAAACTCATCGGTCAGCCAATCCATGACCTTGAGGTCGATGTCATCGCCGCCGAGGTGAGTGTCGCCGTTGGTGGATTTAACCTGGAAGGTGCCGTCTCCCAGCTCCAGGATGGAGATATCGAAGGTCCCGCCACCCAGGTCATAGACCGCGATCATCTCCTCTTTCTTTTTATCGAGGCCGTAAGCCAGCGCCGAGGCTGTCGGCTCATTGACTATGCGGATTACGTTGAGACCCGCGATAGTGCCGGCGTCCTTGGTAGCCTGTCTCTGGCTGTCGTTGAAGTAAGCCGGCACCGTGATAACGGCATCGGTTACCTTATCGCCAAGGAAGGCTTCAGCGTCAAGCTTCAGCTTCTGCAGGATCATAGCCGATATCTCTGCAGGGCTGTATTCCTTGCCGCCCATAATTACCTTGGCATCGCCATTGCCGCCCTCAACGATTTTGTAAGGCAGGCGCTTGATATCGTTCTGGACCTCTGTGTCCCGGTACTTGCGCCCTATTAAACGTTTGATGCTGAAGATGGTATTCTCCGGATTAGTTATGGCCTGACGTTTGGCCAGCAAGCCTACCAGCCGTTCGCCTTTTTTATCCACCGCTACCACCGACGGTGTTAAACGCTCGCCTTCACGGTTAGCGATGATGACCGGCTCGCCGCCCTCCATTGTCGCCACCAGGCTGAAGGTTGTTCCAAGATCTATGCCTACTGTTCTACCCATTTTATCCTCCTGATTTCCAGTATTTTTTACTGATACTCCTTTTGTTTAATCTATTCGCTTTCGGGGCATTTCTTATCTGTATCCGCCCCGCTATTATTTCCCTTACCCACCGTTACCTGCGAGGCCCTGAGCACCCTATCTTTGATAGTATAGCCTTTTCGGTGTTCAGAGACGACTACTCCTTCGTCACCATCCTCATAGGCGACGGCCTCATGAAATTTAGGATCGAACGCCTGGCCCACACACTCGATTTCGGTGCAGCCATGCGAACGCAGGATGTCCTGCAGATTACGCTGGATGATCCTGAAGCCCTCGACCCAGGTCGAGTCTTTAAACTTGGGATCAACCATATTGAAAGCACGTTGCATATCGTCAACAACGGGCAACAGCTGTCTCATCGTCTCAGCATTGGCCCATGACTGATATTCCTGTTTCTCCTGTTCCGTCCTTTTCTTAAGGTTCTGATAGTCGGCCCTTTCCCTCTGGGCATCGGCAAGGTAGGCGTTGGCCTTTTCCTCTGCCTCCGCAAGGGCCTTCTTCAGATCATCGATAGTTTCCTGCTCCTGTGAAACGGATTCCTCTGCCAAAATAACCTCCTGATTCAATTACTGGTTTTCATCGCGGCAGACTCTGGCAACCAGCTCGCTCAGCAGACCTGAAATATAATTTACAGTGGAGATGGCCCTGGAGTAGTCCATCCTCTTGGGGCCGATAATACCCACGGCCCCCCGCACCTGGTCAGGCACGCCGTAGTTATGGAACACAAGGCTGAGATCGTGCAGCGCGGATTCACGGTTTTCTTCGCCGATAATCACCTTGACTCCTTCATCCGTGACCTGCCAGTCAATTACATTCCTTAACCAGCCCTTGGCTTCCATCAGTTCGAGCACGCCCAGCATGCGCTCACGCTGGACGAACTCCGGCTGCTCCAGCATCAGCCGCAGTCCTTCAAAGTATGATGTCTCGTATTCAATGGCATCTTCGCTGGCCATTACCTGCACGATGGCGTCGGATACCTGCTTCTCCAGGGGAGGCATCTCCTGCTTCCTGGCAGCGATCTGGCCGCGAGTACGTCCCGCATATTCCCTGTTGAACTTGACCGATGCTCCACTCAGCTGGGCCTGTTCGACAGGTTCCGTGAACTTGATCGTCTGACGCCTGAGGACCGCATTGCCCAGTATCAGCACCATCATGGCGATATACTGCTGCATCGAGATGAGCTCTATATGCTTGAACCGGCATTCGGTCGACTTGGGGAAGGTTACAATGGCAGCATTTCCTACCAGCCGCGACATTACGCCGGCAGCGACCTTGAGCAACCTGTCATATTCATCCACGGCCGCATCCAGCAGGCGCCTGATGCGTTTCTGCTCCTCGGCCGGGAGGTCTATGCGCCCCGAGATGTTTTCAACATAGAACCTGTAGCCCTTATCCAGCGGAACACTACCCGCAGACGTATAAGGCCTGGTTATGTATCCATCATCCTCGAGCGAGGCCATATCATTCCTGATCGTAGCCGGGCTCACACCAAGGCTGTGATGGCGCAGAATGGCTTCCGATGCGACCGGAACAGCCGTTGTAATGTATTCACTGACTATTATTTTTAATACAGCGTCTCGTCTTTTATAAGCAGCCTTGCTCATTTTTAGCACTCTCCACTTTAGACTGCTAATTTACTATATACTTTAGCACTGGATTAAAAACAAGTCAAAAGCGGTAAAATGGGGCGGCGCGAAGGCCGCCCCTGTGTATCTGTGTATCCGGTTGACCAGGGCTTATTTGGGTGCGGCGGTGACCTCCAGCACAACATCAGGCCACTGTATATACTGTGCTATGCCATTACCATTGGTGGTGCGCCTCATGAACCCCACTTCCGCCTGGAACCTTTCAAGCCGGTTGTCCACCGCGGTAACGAGCTCCGGAGTCACATCCACTTCTACAATCTGCTTGTTCAGATAAGCTTCCGACCGCTGGAAGGGCGAACCGTCAACCGTGCCGAACTTGGGCAGGGTCGAGCCGTATGAAATGCGCATGATCTGGAATCCACCCAGTCCGGTGACAGGATCGAATGGATCATCACCCACCACTCTGCCGTCGATGAACTTAAGCCTGGCCTGTTTTATTTCCATGCCCATAAGCGGGAAGATATTGTAGCTGAAGAAAGCCCGGTAGCCTATATTCTTGTCATCGTCCCCCGCCCTGTACATGCTGTTATCCCTGTCGCCCTCGGATGTGACCGTGCCGCTCTCTTTGGGTATCAGGGTGAAGGTCTGCACGCTGCTGGGAGCCGCCACCGGTATTACAATCTCCTGCCTGGTCTCGGCGCCCTTCCCATCACTGACCACCACGAAGACGCTGTAGTTGCCCGATTTATTGGGCGCAGTCCAGGACACTTTATTGCCGACGCCGCTGAGTGTGCCCTCCCTGGCCTCCCATTTATACTGGACTGCATCTCCGTCCTGGTCGCTGGCGATACAGGTCAGCGTGGTCATAGCCGACGGCAGAATCGCGACCGGGTCAGCCGTGAGACCTGAGATGGAAGGCGCATGGTTGGCGCTCACTGTAATGGGCACGGTTGCCTGCACCGATCCGCCTTTGCCGTCATCAACCGTGAGCTTGATCTCGTAGGTGCCATAACCCGTGGGAGCGCGCCAGGTGGTATTGGGCCTGCCGTTTTCAACAAATTCGCCACCTGTAGCGGTCCAGTTGAAATTAATAATATCCCCGTTGGGATCGGATACCACGCTCTGAATATTTACCATACCCCCCGGATATGTCTGGTTCTGCGCAGCAGTAATGCTCGCTATAACCGGGGGCATATTGCCCGCCGGGGCCGCAGGCGCGGCCGGCTGCGCGCAGGCTGCAGTCAGCGTTAATGCAATAACCACCATGAGTAACAGCGCATAAATGATCCTGTTTTTCCTCATACTAACCTCCTGATTAATCTATTGCTTAATGTTATGGAGCAAACGTTATAAGCAGACTGGCCTCCGGCCATTCCACATAGTCGATGGCATCATTCCCGTTGCTTGCCCGGTAGAAAAGGGCTTCCACCTGCAGCCTTGTAGCACCGGCGGCAATTAGGCTCCTTACCTCATTAGTGACATCTATCTCGTTGGGCGAGGAGGTCAGGACGGCGCTGGCTGAAAAGATAGTCTCCCCGGTTATGTTGTAGTCAGGCAACCCTTCGCCGTAGTTGACCCTCCACAGGCGCAGGCCTCCCAGCGCATTGAAAGGATCGCCGACGACGGTTCCCGGCCCGAATTTGAGTTTGGCCTGTCTGACATTGGTTTTGTTGAGGCCAAAGATATCGAAGCTGAAAAATGCCCGGTAGGTCAGGTTCGCCGCATCATCGCCCGCCCTGTACCTGGTCGTATCCTTGTCGCCGGTGGATGATACGGTCCCGCTTTCCTGCCTCACCTGTTTCAGAGTAATCTCACTGGTTGACGGCGTTACATTGACCAAAATCGTCTGCTTGGATTCGGCGCCTTTGCCGTCGCTGACGGTGCAGGTGATGCTGATATCGCCGTTCTTATTGGGCGATATCCAGGTAATTCTGTTGCCTGTGCCCGAGATCGAGCCGTCGCCGGCGCTCCAGCTGTAACGGACGATGTCCCCGTCCGGATCGCTGGCTACACATGTAATGACCGTGCTTCCGCCGGGAGTCACGTTAACGGGATTGGCGGACAGGCTGGTGATGGCCGGCGCCCTGTTGCTCGACACCGTAATCGATGTCTTTGATTGAGCATAACCTCCCTTTCCATCCTCGACAACCAGGGTTATGTCATATACACCGACCTGGGACGGCGCCTGCCAGATATTATTCTGTCCTGATCCTCCAAACCCACCGCCGCTGGCCGACCACTTGTAACTGAGCGTGGCATTGGACGGATTGATCACGGAGCTCTGAATCACCACGGTGCCTCCGGGTGGTACCTGGTTTAGCACAGGGGCCAAATTCTGTATAGTCAGCTGTTGCCCCGCCGGTGATGCGTTCTGAGAGCATGACAATATTCCCGAAGAGATCAGGAATACGCTGGATATTAGTAGAAACACACGCCCTAAGTTCTTCATGTTGCGCTCAAACCTCCGCTCTTAACAGTACCAGAATTATAGCAATTAAAACAAAACACCGTCAGCGGGCTGTGCCGCTGATTTCGTAGCTGCGCGCTTTCCAGGCGTCAGGCACCGTCAGCTGGACAGTGAAATTCCATACCTCGCCTGGCTCCATGTACTGTCGATAGGCCGAAGAGTTACCAATTAAATTCCTGTCGGCATCGAGGTAGCTGACATTGATAGTGCAATCGGACAATGGTGCACTGCTGATATTCCTTGCAGCACCGCTGACAACCGCCATACTTTTAATCGAATTGAGGTCACCCGTAAATTGCCTTATGGTAAGATCATGATTGACGATCTGAAGCCCGCTGTTTCCTGAACAGCTCCAGGCTGTAACGGTCAGCAATATGACCACCCAGATGAGGCGGCTATAATTCCTGATCAACACTTCACCTCATATTAAACGCCGGTTTAAGCTTCCTCTCAATTGCACACAGTTATATCGTAGCGTGCCACTTTCCATGCATCGCCGCCCTTAAGGGCTATCCTGAAGTTCCAGACCTTCCCGGGCTCCAACCGCCCGATACTATCCGAGAATACGCCAAGGCTGTTGCCGGCGTAATCGTAAAAAGTTACGCAGATTTTGCAGTTGTCGAGCGGCCACACCAGCATGTTCTGCGCCTGGCCCTCGACGGTCGCGGTGCTTTGCGATACGTCCGCGGTAAACTCAGCTACCACTATCTCATGCTTGATAATTTTGACGGCATTACCCGGGCTGCAGGCTGGCAGACAGAGAAGAATAATCAATAATACAGGAGCCAGCCGGCTGCCCAAACGCATATCTCCTCTCACCTGCAACACTTGGTGGGATCACGAACAATTACGGTCACCTTCACCGTCTGGCTGGACTTATTGCCCTGGCCGTCATCCACGTTGGCCATGATATAGAAGTCACCGTATGTTTTAGGCGCTTCATAAGTGACAGTAGACCCGCTGCCGATGATGGTGCCGTCAATGCACACCCATTTGTAGTTCAGCGGCAGGCCACGGGGGCTGACGGCCGAACAGGTGATAACGGTATTGCCCAGAGGATACAGCGTGGTATGTTCAGCCACCAGCGATGAAATCACCGGTGCATTGGGATTAGCAGCTTCCGCCGCGGCACATGCTCCGCTCATTATTAAAACGGCAAGTAAAGGCAAAAGCATGAAATAAATAACGGCACTGTGTTTCTTCAATTCTCTTCTCCGGCAGTATGTATGTTGCAGGCGTATATATGATAAATACGGCAGGGTGTTTTAGCAAATTGAGTTTGTTAAATCCCGATCGCTTCATGTATGCTTTATAAAAACGTCCACCGAGGTATAACATGTCTGATTTTCAAAAGAAGATAGATAAGCTTGTAACAAGAACGGTCGAAAATAACCGGTGGCGGCAGAGGGAGTGCATCAACCTTATCCCGTCCGAATCGTCGCCAAGCCTGCTGGTAAAGCTGTGCGAGATATCCGATCCCGTGGGGCGCTACGCAGAGCACAGGACCATGAAAGGCCGTGAGGTCTATTTTTACCAGGCCACGGATTTCATTAGAGATGTCGAAGAGGAACTGAGAATAGAGATGCAGCAATATTTCGGCTGCACCAACATTGAGCTGCGCCCGGTCAGCGGCAATATGGCCAATGAAGTAGTCTTCAAAGGCATAGTTAAATTTATTAACCGGGAGAAGCCGGCCGGCCAGCCGCTGAGGAAAATGCGCGCTGTTATCAACAATGATCTGAATAAGGGCGGTCACCTCAGCGCGCAGCCGATGGGCGCCCTGTTTAACTTCGTAGCGGACAACCTGGAGACGGGAAAGGAGAACGTATACCATTTCCCCGTGCTCAAAGACAATCCCTACAGGGCCGACACGGCTAAACTGGGGGATTTGATTGAATCGATCAAACCGGAGTTGATTATCTTCGGTAAAAGCATGTTTTTATACAGGGAGCCGGTTAAATTTGTATCCGAAATCGCCGGCAAGATGAATCCCCGGCCCGTTCTGATGTTCGACATGGCCCACGTCCTGGGTCTTTACGGCGCATTTCAGGCGCCATTCAGTGAAGGCGCCGATGTTATCACGGGCAGCACGCACAAGACCTTTTTCGGTCCCCAGCGCGGCGTTGTCGCCGGCAACATGGCCGCCGGTACCGGGTTTGAGAAGCTCTGGATCGAGATTAAAAGCAGGGCTTTCCCCGGCTCAACCAGCAACCACCACCTGGGCACACTGCTGGGGCTGCTGATGGCAAGCTACGAGATGAACCAGTTCAAACAGGAGTATCAGACACAGGTGATCAAGAACGCCCGCGCCTTCGCCAAAGCATTGAATTCGCGCGGCATAGTAGTTGAAGGCGATGCAAAAGATGGGTTCACGGAGACTCATCAGGTGCTGATACGCGTAAGCAAATACGGGCACGGAGAGGACATCGCCCGCAGGCTCGAAGATAATAATATCATCACCAATTACCAGGCTCTGCCCGATGATGACAGCTTTATAGATTCGAGCGGCATCAGGATGGGTGTTCAGGAGATGACGCGCTTCGGTATGAAGGAAGCGGACTTCGAGCAGCTCGCCGAGTACCTGAGCGAATGTGTCATATCGAATAAAGCGGTCAAGGATAAAGTTAAGCAGCTGCGACAGCGCTTTCTGACCATGCAATATTGCCTGCCCGAGAAGGAGTCCCTGTCGCTGGCAGCCAGGGTACTTGCCTCCATTCTGCCCGCCGACGGGTACCTGAATAAGTTTGCCGATAATCTGAAGTCCCTCAGCTGATTACCGCAGCGTCGACTTTAATAACCGGCTCAATCACCGGCTGATTCATTTCGTGCCCGCTTAACCAGGTCTTATAATTGTATACAGCCATCACGATGAAACAAGTTTATGCCATCGAAACATTTGCCCTGACCAAAAGGTACGGCAAAATCCTGGCGCTGGACAGCCTCGACCTTAAAATCAGACCGGGGGAGATTTTCGGCCTGCTGGGTCCGAACGGCGCTGGTAAAACGACCGCCATATCCATGCTGTGCACCGTCAACTCACCCACCTCTGGCACGGCGCTGGTCAATGGTTTCGACATACGCAGGCAGGCGGGCAAGGTTCGCCGCAGCATCGGCATTGTTTTCCAGGATCCCAGCATCGACGACCGCCTGACCGGCCGGGAGAACATGATGCTGCATGCCACGCTTTATGACATCAGCGCACCGGTCGCCAGGACAAGGATCAACGAGCTGCTGGGGCTGGTCGGGCTTATAGACCGCGCCGATTCCCCCATGAAAACATACTCCGGCGGCATGCGGCGCAGGCTTGAGCTTGCCCGGGGACTTCTGCACAGCCCCAGGGTACTTTTCCTCGATGAGCCGACGCTGGGACTGGATCCACAGACACGCCAGCACCTCTGGTCTCATATCGAGGAGCTCGCCAGGAAATCAAATATTACAGTGATCCTGACCACGCACTATATGGAGGAGGCGGAACGGCTCTGCAGCAGTGTCGGCATTATCGATTCCGGCAGGATCAAAATAGTTGATACTCCGGCTAACCTGATCGGCGCATTGCAGGGCGATGTCGTGACAGTGGCAACGGCCAAACCGGATGATTTTCTGGAACGCCTGAAAGAGCTTAGCTTCACTCATCAGGCGGAGGTGGTTGACGGCACAGTGCGCCTTCATCTGTCCGATGCGGAGAAAAAGGTGCCCGTGATTGTCGAACTGGCGTCAGCCGCCGGCATCGAGCTTAAGTCCGTATCAATACACAAGCCCACATTGAATGATGTTTTCCTGTATTACACGGGCAAGGAAATACGCGCCGAAGAGGCGGAAAACGAGATGAGAAAGGTAATGCGTGTCGTAAGCAGGGGGAGATGAGCGAACTGAGAAAAATAGGCGCATTGTGGTACCGTGAAGTCCTTCGGTACTGGAGAGAGAAATCGCGCATCGTGTCTTCTCTGATCCTGCCAGTGCTGTGGCTGCTGGTCTTCGGCAGCGGTATGCGGAACGTGCAGTTGCCGGGGGTGGACAACTACCAGACATTTATCTTTCCCGGCATACTCGGCATGACGCTGCTTTTCACGTCGGTATGGTCGGGCGTCTCGATTATCTGGGACAGGGAATTCGGTTTTCTCAAGGAGATCATGGTGGCGCCGGTTTCGCGGACCGCCATCGTCGTGGGTAAAGCCCTGGGCAGCGGCACCAGCGCACTGGTGCAGGGATTCATACTGCTTCCACTTTCGATGCTGATAGGGATAAGGTTGGACCCTCAATCCATATTGTTGCTGATCCCCATCATGATATTGCTGGCGGTCGGGCTGGTCTGCGTCGGACTGCTAATAGCCTCGCTCATGAACAGCATGGAGGGCTTCAACTTCATCATGAGCCTGGTCATCATGCCCATGTTTTTCACCAGCGGCGCGCTTTTCCCCATTTCGGCTGCGCCCGGCTGGCTGCAGGTATTCAGCTATTTTAATCCGCTGACATACGGAGTGGACCTGCTGCGCTGGGCAACATCACGTGGAACGGCAACAGCCCTGCCGGTTTATGCAGAAACTATAATATTAATGGGATTCGCGGCCGCAATGATCGCAGCCTGCTCCTACACATTCAGTGTCAAGAAGTGATCGGCTACTTGACGGTTACATTCAGTACGAAGGTCTCCACGTTTTTCTCGCCGCCCTCCCAGGGCCTGCTGTAAGAGAACGAGGCGGAGCTGGATCCAGCCTTCAGAGCTTCAAATGTCCATACCTGTGTTGCCGGTGCACCTGGCATACTGGTGGTGGAGGGCACTGTTTTATGAGAGGTCTGCTTCAAAACCTCTTTGTTGCTGATCTGGGCCTGCTCACCCCAGGAAAATCCGGTGGATGGATTTGAGCAGAGGGTAAGAGTGATGACAGCGCCGGGGAGGGCTGTAACATCCTGTACGATATGGGCATTCTGTGAGAACTGATCGCAGGTTACGGTTACACTGACGGGTTCGGGCGCCGGGGGCGTGGGAGCTGTGGTAGCAGCCGGCGCGCAGGCGAGGAACGTGATTACCAGAGCGGACACAGCGATTAATAAGGCTATACGAGATTTTTTCATAGTTGCTATCCTCCTCAAATATAACTGGCCTCTGATAAATCATTGTAGACTGAAGTTGCATCTATTTCAAGCCGATTAAATTACAACACCTGGCATCTTGACAAGGACATATGTCAAGCATACAATTTGCCATCAGTTATCTCTGAACACGACTGCGAAGTGAAAAATAACTGGCAGGTTAAACCTGGCGATAAGTTCATCCGCCCTCAACGTCTGAAGATCAGGCCGCTGCGGCGGGTCCTCCGTACAACTCATCTCTTCAGCATAGCTTACGGCAACGTTGGCTCTTCCATTTATTACGCCCTCGGCGTGGTTGTGCTGGCGGCCAGTGGGGCCACCCCTCTCGTACTGGGCCTGGCAGGCATTATTTTTGTTTTCACCGCACTGTCCTATGCCGAGGGAATCGCCATGTACCCGGAATCCGGAGGTTCCGCCAGCTTTGCACGGCGCGGATTCAACGATTTTACAGGCTTCCTCGCCGGCTGGGGCCTTATGTTCGGTTACATCGTGACTATATCGATCTCTGCATTTGCCATACCGTCATACCTTGGATTTTTCTGGGCCCCGCTCAAGGCTTCGCCGGCTATAATGACCGGTTTCGCCATGATGGTAGTAGTATTTCTTATGACTATCAACGTTATCGGGGTTAAAGAATCATCCATTCTAAACATCACACTTGCAATCATGGACCTGGCCGTGCAAGCGGTCTTGATTACACTGGCGTTAATGTTTTTCTTTAATCCTCAACTCATTATGGAAAGAATTGTCAATTACTGGCCCTCGCCACAGGACTTCCTGTTCGGCATAGCCATTGCCGCCATCGCTTTCACCGGCATAGAGACCATATCCCAAATGTCGGAGGAAACAAAGCGTCCGGAGGTACGGGGACCGAGAGCCCTCCTGATTACAACTATAGTAGTGCTGGTGGTCTATGCCGGTATTTCTGTATCGGCCTTCAGCACCATGCCTCCCACCGAGCTGGCAACAAACTGGGCTACGGATCCCATTGCCGGGATAGCCAACAAGCTGTCGCAAGGCATGGATGCCCCGATGCTCGCAGCCCAGCTTTTCAGCGAGGAAGCGTATCGAATACTGTTCACCTGGTCAATTGGAGGCATCCAGGCCATACTACCCGTGCTGGTCGCAGTGCTGGCGGCCACCATACTTCTTATAGCTACTAATGCAGGATTACTGGGCATATCCAGGCTGGCCTTTTCACTCAGCCGTTTCAAACTCATTCCTGCAGTGATGGGAAAGGTGCACCCCAAGTTTAAAACACCCTACATTTCGATCATCATTTTTTCGGTTCTGGCCATCCTCCTGCAGGCCCCGGGATTTTTCGTACCGGATATGTATTCGAACCTGGGCGGACTCTATGCTTTCGGCTCTATGATGTCCTTCGCCATAGCCCATGCCTCGATTCTGGCACTGCGTATCAGGGAGCCTTACAAGGAGCGACCTTTCCGGCTGGGACTAAATATACCCATTATGAACCGCGACCTGCCCCTTACAGCAATACTCGGCCTTGTGGGAACCGTTGCGATCTGGATCGTGGTAGTGGTAATGCAGCCTTACAGCCGGTGGGTGGGCTTTTCCTGGATTGCTATTGGATTAGTGATATACTGGTACACCGTCAAGCGCAGAAAATCGGATGCCAATGGGACAGACGGTAGAATCCAAACAGTTGTATCATGAAATTGACTGGATTAAGATAAGCGGCAACATTATAATGAAAGCTGCGTTAGTAATCACTTGCTTTCAGGAGATGAAGTGGAATTCAGTAAGATACTGGTAGCCGCGAGGGGCAACGGTGTAGACCAGGTGGCGGTGGAACTGGCCTGTAAAATAGGCAGGAAATCCAAGGCCAAGATATTTATTGTTTACGTTCTGGAAGTTAACCGGAGCTTGCCTATCGATGCTATAATTAAACCCGAAGTCGAGGCGGCCGAGAAGGTGCTTCTCGAAGCCGAAGAATATGCGCAGAACAACGATTTCGATGTTGAGACGGAGATAATACAGGCCCGCGATGTCGGGCCGGCTATCATTGAGGTAGCCCGGCAGAATAACGTTGACCTGATAGTGATGGGTTTGACCTACAAGAAAAGATTTGGCTCTTTTACAATGGGGAACGCCGTACCGCACGTCCTCGAAGAGGCGCCCTGCCGAGTACTTATATGCCGGGAACCGAAGGCTTAAAACAGAACAGGAAGGCGATTGTCATAATGGGCTGCGGCCGCGTGGGCGGCAAACTGGCAGCCATGTTTGACGCGGCCGGCCATAAGGTGACGGTGCTCGATCTGGATGCATATAGCTTCAGGCGCCTCCCGCCAACATTCAGCGGCACGGCCCTAATCGGCAACGGCACGGATGAAGAGATGCTGCGCAAGGCAGGCATCGAGGACGCCAGCGCCTTCATCGCTCTCACACAGGGTGATAACCGCAACGTCATGGCGGCGCAAATAGCCAAACACATCTTCAAGGTGCCCCGTGTCATCTGTCGCATTTATGATCCGCTGCGTAAAGATATCTATGAGCAGCTCGGCCTGGAATCCATCAGCCCGACAGAGGTATTCGCAGACATCCTGTTCAACAGGCTGGAGAAGATCTGAACACTATGAAATCGCTTTATATCGTGATTGTCGGCGGAGGCAACATCGGTTATTACCTCAGCAAAGCACTGCTGAACCAGGGACATGAGGTGCTGATTATTGAGCGCGATGTGAGGAAATGCGAGAGGCTGGAGGATGAACTGGGCAGTTGCTGCATGCGCGGCGACGGATGTGAGACTGTAGTACTCAATGAGGCCGGCCTCAGCCGGGCGGACGTGCTGATTGCCACCACCAGCCAGGACGAAGATAATCTCGTCTCCTGCCAGGTGGCAAAACACCGCTTCAAAGTGCCCCGCACCATAGCGCTGGTCAACAATCCCAGCAACGATGTTATATTTAGAAAACTCGGCATAGATGCCACCATCTCGGTGACTAACACCATACTCGAGCATGTTGAACAGGAGATACCGGCACACCCGCTCATACACCTTCTGACAATGAGCGGTCACATGGAAGAGGTCGTGGAGCTGCTGATAACCAAGGAGTCGCCCGCCGTGGGCAAGTCCATAGGCCAGATGAAGCTGCCCCAGGACACCACCATCGCGCTTATAATGCGCGAGGGTGAGCGTCCCAAGATCCCCTCACCCGATGCCGTTTTCAAAGAGAACGACAGGATTATCGCTTTGACTACGCTGGACAGCGAGAAAATCCTGGAAAAAATCCTGCTCAGCTGAAGCCGGTTCAATCAGCCAGGCGGGACAGTCCTTCCTTCAATTTCGTGTACGTAGCCTCCAGTCCCTCGGAAAGAACCCTGGTATCCGCAACAACACTCATATAATTATGGTCGCCGTTCCACCTGGGCACCATGTGCATGTGGATATGCCCATCCAATCCGGCGCCTGCAACTTTACCGATATTCATTCCAATATTGAAGCCGTCGGGGCGCATGGTCTGTGTCAGCAGTTTGACACATAGCTGAATCAGCTCGAACAACTCTTTTGCTTCCCTGGCATTTGCATCGGTAATATTCGCGATATGACGGTAAGGGGCTGCCATCAAATGGCCGGAGATATATGGATAAGCATTAAGTATGATGAAGCTGTACTTTCCCCGATGGAGTATGTAATTCTTCCTATCTTTTTTTTCGGCTGGCTTATCGCACAGAATGCATCCTCCGGCTTTATGATCTCCCAGGATGTATTGCATGCGCCAAGGGGCCCACAGTCTCTTCATTCACCGATACCTCAGAAATAAGTCTAACCATTGTAGCACTATTATTGACTTTGACGCTCAAGATTGCTATCTTTGTTCTATCCGGCTATGGCATCGAATGACCTTAGCTATTTTTCCCGCGGAGACATCTCCGGCAGTTTCAAGAAGGAAGTCTCCGAAGTCCTCAACGACTGCTACGGACGCTTTTCTGAAAAAGTTCCTTACAAAATCGAGATATACGCATTTGACACTGAGGATAACCTCGCCAGCTTCCTTCGGGATGAAAAATTCAAACTTGGACTGTCTTTCAATACCATAGATGACGCTTCCGCCTGCACCTATGAGGTGCTGCGAGGTTATCCGAGGCTGCTGGTCTGCCAGGAAAGGCTGGCTAAATATGGTAAACAGGCAAGGGCAGGTGCGATGAGGCACGAAGCGGCCCACACGATATTGCACGGTGCGCTGGAGTATAGTATTTTCCGGATACCCGAAGATTGCCGGCATACGGCCATGGTTAAAGGTATCGACAACGAAAAGCTTGAAGAAGTCTTTTTCCAGCTGTCCCTGGGCATCAAGGATTTCGAAGCTACCAGGTTCCTGATCCAGCACGATTACATCAGCTGCCAGTTCCACTACGCCATGGAGTGGATTAAGCCTTCAGAGGACGACAAAGATGCCTGGACCATTTCACGGACGAACCGGCAGACAAAATTCATCTACGAGAGCGCTTTGATGAGACCGATACTCTTTACCGACCCTCTCCTGTCACTGCCTAAAACAAAGAAAGCGCCGGCAGAGATGCAATTACAGCTTGACGTAAGGATGGAGCAGATGATTGCTCTGCTGGGCGAAACTGAGGAGAACAAGGTGCTCAAGATAGCCGGAGCGATAATTGAAACCCTGGGCGAGGACACGCACAATAATATCGACGCAGCTTTTCACCAGCTGATAGGCCTGATCTGAATCATATCTTCTTAAAAGCAGGTGGTTATGCAATATCATAAATCAGTCAAACTTCTGGACAATCTATATTGTTACATATGGTCCGGCATGGGCAACAACTGCAACACTTGCGTCTTTACGGACGTTCTCAAGGGGGACAAACCGCACGTTATCATTGATCCCGGCCATCTTAGCAATGAGGCCGACGAGGACTGCCTGGGCAGTCTGAGCCAATCCATGAAGAAAGACGGTATCGAAATGAAGGACCTCGGCCTTATCATAAATACTCACAGCCATCCCGATCACTGTCAGTCCAACGAGGAGATAGTGAAGATAAGCGGTGCGGCAGTGACCATGTCGGAAGAGGAAAATGCCTTCAGAACAACCGCCGGGGACCACATGTACACCATGTTTGGCATGAGAGCCCCCAAATTCGATCCTGCCTTTTTCTTGAAGGAGGGAGATGTCAGGCTGGGCAAAGATGATTTCAATATGCAGGTGCTGCTATGTCCCGGACATTCTCCCGGATCGGTCAGCCTGTACCTGCCTGACAGCAAAGTCCTGATCACCGGTGATGTTGTCTTCTATATGAGCGTGGGCAGGACCGATTTCCCGGGCGGCAGCACCAGGTTGCTGCAGAGGAGCATAGAACGGCTCGCGAAACTGGATGCGGAATTCCTGGTACCCGGGCACAACACGGAACCGAACGGGGTGATAAGGGGCAGGGAAATGATAAAGCGCAATTTCCAGGCGGTTAAAATGTACTTCGAGTAGTCTGGATAACCATGGACGCTGACGAGAAAATAAAATCCGTTATTGAGAACACGATGGTCCTGCGTCCGCCAAAGCAGCAGCTGGCCACCTTCGGGATCACCAACGTTTACTATTACATGATCACCGAGCTCATGCACGAGGTAAACGTGGTGAGGGAAGGGAGAGTGATAGCCGCAAGACCTAAAATAGTTACGCCCAATTATCTCATCAATGTGGAGGGCTTCAGCGGACCGGCCAGGCGCTTTATACAGATAGCGGCCGAGCAGAATCCTCATGAGCCGGGCATCCTTTACTCGTATAAAAACGAAGCAGGTGAGATGAATATCGTGTCAGAGCCTCTGGGCAATATCCTTGATAATATCAACCGGCGCATCGACAACCGCAATGATCCGCTCAGTGCGATCATTAAAGGTGTTGAGGAGATGTGGGACGTTTCACTCATGAAATTCACTTTTGAGCTCACCAGAAACTCGGCTTACCGCAATTTCTCCGAGCTATACGGGCGTGGCAGGCTGGCGGCAGACGGCCAGGGAATACCGCGTGATGCGCGCGAAAACATTGAGGAGCTCTTTGAGATGGCCGCCAAAGACCCCTCGTACGCGCCTGAACTGGCCAGCGAGCTCCACCGCTGGAACATTTGGAGCACATACCAGGACCGCTTTCTCAATCTCTTCAGGCGATCCTGAGGTCCTATTTAATCCCGATTTAAGCCTGCGTTGTTCCTGTTGACAAATATTTAGAAAGCGTTATATATTACTCAAGCTTACATAAAATATGAATAAGAACGCAGCCGGGCCGGCAAATGAATCAACGGCGGTCTAACATTGAAATAATCAGCGAGATGCTGAGAATTGGCGCTGAGGGGGCAGGTAAAACCGAGATCATGTACAGCGCCAATATGAGCTACAGGCAATTGCAGAAATATCTTAAATTCATGCTGGCGCAGGGCCTGATCGACCAGATCGAGGTCGGCAATCCCTCGATTACCTTCATCGTAACCGAAAAGGGCCACGGATTGCGGCGCAGTATTGAGACTGTATTGGAAGTGCTGAATTTCAACATAACTGAAGAAAAATAAATTCGGAGGAGATGCGTATGACGGAAAAAAGGATGTTAATACTGGATGCGGCTACGGTCAGGAAAATCGATGAGAACCGCGGTGATTTGAGCGTCTCCGAATTCATCAATATTCTTATCGACAGCCACCTGGACGAGCCTGCTGCGAGCCAGCACAACGAATTGGTCACCAAAGAGGAGTTTCACCATTTCGAGGAGGGGATCAGAGACCTCCTGCGCAGCTTCCTCGAGTTCTTCCTCAGCTACGGCCTGGAACTGGGCAAACAGCCGACGGACGGAGAACTGGATAAGCTGAGCCTGAGACTCCAGGGACTGACCAAATCCAGCAAGCCCAAGAAACTTTAATAACTGACAAGCGCTCGCGAGTAAGCCTTTCATCAACTATTTAACCATCAAACTTCGTACCCGATAGAACTCTTTTCTAGAACATAATCTCTTCCAAATTCACTCTAATCGTGCCATAGTTAATTTGTTGTACACAACGGAGGTGAACTATGCCTACGATAAAAGAGTTACTGCACACGGGCCGCAAAGAGGAGCTGTGGCAGATGTGCTGCGGTTTTCTTGACCTCGATACCGAGCAGTTTATGTCAATCCAGAGGAGGCTGCTGCTGGAGCAGATCGAGCTTCTTAACCAGTGCAATCTCGGCAAGAAAATAATGGGCGGGCTCATTCCTCAGGACGTGAACGAATACAGAAAAAGGGTGCCGCTGACAACCTATAAAGACTACTGCCCCGAGCTCTCTGAGAAGCAGGAGGACCAGCTGCCGGGTAAACCTCTGTACTGGCAGCACTCATCGGGCAGATCGAGCGAATATCCTTTTAAATGGGAGAGCACCAAGTGGGTACCGCTGACAAAGGAGTTCGTCCACGAGTCCGGCAAGATAGGGGCAGCAATCGCCATACTGGCAAGCTGCAAGAAGAAAGGCGATGTCTCGGCAATGAAGGAAGGGCTGAAATTCATTTATGCCGTTGCGCCCAGACCGTATGTATCAGGCACATATGCCTATGTAGCCTCAGATGAAATCGGGGGCATCAGCCTGCCTTCTCTCGAGGCAGCGCAGCAGATGGAGTTCGAAGAAAGACTGGCAGCGAGCTTTAAGCTGGCCCTGTCGGAAGGCTTCGATTTTTATTTCGGATTGACGCTGGCACTTGTTGCCATCGGTGAAAGGCTAAACCAGCAAATGGGAAAGGTGGATGTCGCTTCTCTGGTTTCTCATCCAAAGGCGCTTTTCCGTGTCGCCGGAGCCCTGTTGAAAAGCAAGCTGGCCGGTCGCAAACTACTGCCCAAGGATTTGTGGGATATCAAAGGCATCATGGGCAGCGGCAGCGACGTCGAGATTTTCCGTGACACGATTAAGAAAACCTGGGGGAGAGATACCCTGGATGTATATGCCAGTACAGAGGCGGGACTGGTAGCCATGCAGGCCTGGGATTTCAGCGGCATGACCTTTACTCCCAGCCTCAATTTCCTCGAATTCATCCCGGAAGCTGACTATATCAGGAACAAAGCGGACAGTTCCTATGTACCCCGCGTTCTGCTCCTGGACGAAGTTCAGGCTGGCGAGAAGTATGAACTGGTGATAACAAACTTCCACGGGTCCCCGCTGATCAGGTATAGAACCGGCGACGTAATCAAGATAACTTCTCTGAGTAACGAAAACCTGAACATCCGGCTGCCTCAGATGGTATTTGAAGGCAGAGTGGATCATACCATCGATATCGGCGGCTTCATCAGGCTGACGGAAAAGGTACTATGGCAGGCTGTGAGCAGATGTGGAGTCCCGTACGTGGATTGGGCTGCACGCAAAGAATATCGAGGCAAAGATGCCATACTTCATATCCTCATAGAGTTGAAAGAAGATACGCAAACTCCGGAGGAGTATATTGCCCAGAATATCTACCGCGAGCTGCAGAAGATGGATGACGGGCTTCCTTATGGGAATGTCCAGCATGTGCTCAGCTCCGAGCCTATCAAGGTCACTCTGTTACCCAGAGGTGCCTTCGAGCGATACTTGAATCTGCGCAGATCACTGGGCGCTGATCTCGCTCATTTAAAGCCGCCGCACATTAATCCGACGGACAAAGACCTGGCTATCCTGATACCGGAGATACCCGAGACTGTGATCCCTGTCTCAACTCCAGTAGGGATAACTTCCGGGAAATAGATTCGATCAACAAAATCCGGGCTATCTGAAAAAATATCAGGAGGTTGATTCTCAGCGACCTCCTGATATTTATTTTTTGGCATACAAATAGTACCGGTAAACTTATATCCTTGACTTTTATATCTAATTCCATTGATAATGACTGTGACATACACTTTTACTTCTGATTATGAATATCGGTACATTAGTCTCGCTTTTAGCGACTGTAGCCTATATACCTCTCCTTATTCTGCTTATTAGTAACCGGCCCTGGCAGAGGCGGCATAAGCTGTTTGCAGCCTTCCTGGTCGGCATGATGATCTGGAGCCTCGGCACCTTTCTCTTCCGCAGCGAATTCTTCATGGAAGAAAAGGTGTTGCTCGCCAAAATAACACTCTGTTTTCTGGCTCTATCCATAGCGCCGCTTCACTACTTCTTACGAACTTATTATGAGAGTATCAAACCGGGATTTCCACTGGCCTTGGTTTTTTCTGGAATTTCAATTATCCTGGTTCTCCTTTTCCTTCCGGAGACCGTCACAATCGAGAACGGTGTCCTGCCGATATACGGATTCTGGCTTTATCCGGTGATGCTTTTCAATTTTGGATTACTGGCCAGGGATGCATATTTGCTGGCGAAAAAATTACATAATGTTGCTGATCCAGTTGTACGTAACCAGATAATCAACTCATTTTCGGTCTCAGCATAGCCCTCGTCTTTTCGCTCACTACGGCTATAGAGGTCGGTCGTGTTTATCCCATGGCACAGGTCGGAAACTGCATACTGGCCTTTATACTCACATATACGGTGATTAGGCATCGACTGCTGGACCTGCGGTTGATCGCACGCCGCGGCCTGTCGCTGCTCTTAATGGCGATTGTCGGTATCGGCGTGTACCTTGTGCTGTTCGCCGTCGCCCATGTCCTGTTCAATATCGAGATCGTGCCATCAAATCTGGTTTTGGGCATGGGAATTGCACTGATAATAACGCTGGTGATCCTGCAGATCCGGAGCTTTACTTCCAGCCAGATAGATAAACTGTTTTACAGAGAAAGTTACAGCTACAGGCGACAGCTGAATTCACTGGTCAGGGACAGGATAAGGCGGCTGATCAGCCTGGATGAGCTAGGCAGTGAGCTGCTAACATTGCTCTCCGGTTCACTCAGGAGTAAGAAGGCGTTTTTACTGCTTCCGCAGGAAGACGGGGCTGACTTCTACGTACGATTCGCCCTCCCGCCAATAAGCAACGGCGCCGACTTTACCATTAAAAAGGACAGCCCGCTGCTGGAGTGGCTGGCAAAGGAAAATACTTACCTCCCCCGCGAAACCCTTGAGATTGCCCCTGAGTTCAAAGGATTGTGGAACGAGGAGAAAGAAACTATCAGGCGGCTGGATATTCAACTTTTTCTCCCCATTGTCAATAGAGGTAAAATGATCGGGCTCATGATGCTGGGGGAGCGGGTAGATAAACGCAGGTACACACTTGAGGACATAAACCTGGCTGAAAGGGTTATCCGTGATATAGCTACCAGCCTGGAAAAAGAATATCTCCAGGACCAGCTGCGCAAGCGTGAACAGGAATTATCTCTTATCAACCAGCTGGCTGCGGTGATCTCATCCAGCCTCAATATCAATGATGTATACGACGCTTTTGCAGACGAGTTGCAGGAGGTGGTCGAGGCTGACTATACGGCCATCTGCTTGATTGAGGACAACGAGATATATTTTGCCGCCGTATCCTCCGAGGTCGGCTCTGCATGGAACACGGAACAAAAAATACCGCTGGCCGGCACCACCGCCGAATGGGTCTTCCTCAATAAGCGCTCATTCTACGAAAGGGACCTCTCGCAAAGCAGAAGGTTCCGAACGGGAGAAGACCATGCCAAATACGGCATCAAATCGATGCTCCACCTCCCCCTGGTAAACAAGGGACAGGTAATAGGCGTTTTACTCGTCGGCAGCATGAAGCCCGCAGCTTACAGTCTTGAGCAGACCATCCTGCTGGAGCACCTTGCATCTCAGATCGCGGCTCCGATTGAGAACAGCCGTCTCTTTACCAAGTCGGAAGAGATTGCCCGCATCGACGGCATCACCGAGCTTTTTAACCGGCGCCACTTCGATGAAAGGATGCGGGAGGAAATAGACCGCCACTCAAGGTATGGCGACATACTCTCAATATTGCTGATCGATCTGGATAACTTCAAGAAATACAACGATACATTCGGGCACCTTGCGGGCGACAGGCTTCTGGTGCAGGCGGCGGAAATAATAAAAAGCTCCATCAGGTCATCGGACCAGGCTTTCCGTTATGGAGGAGATGAGTTTGCGGTAATACTCCCTCACTCTTCCACTATGGACTCATTCAGTGTTGCCGAGCGTATGCGCGAGCGCATATCTGAAGTAATGGCGGCCCGCCAGCTCGATATATCGGTCAGCATCGGAGTTGCATCATGGCCCGGCGACGGTACCACGCTCGATGAGCTCTGCTACTCCGCTGATATGGCTCTCTATTATGCCAAGCGTACCGGCCAGAACAGAACAGCGATAGCGTCACGCACCCTTTTCTCTCTCAATGAGCCCAGTGTTACGATCAACTCAGAAGCAGAGGTATTGAGCACCATATACGCCCTGGCGGCCACACTGGAGGCCAGGGACAAATTTACCTATGGCCACTCGCGCCGAGTCAGCCGGTACGCTGTTACAGTCGCGGAGAAATTGAACCTCACTCCCGAACAGGTGACCCTTGTCAGTGCCGCCGCCCTCTTGCACGATATTGGAAAAGTGGGCATACCGGACAGCATACTCAACAAGAGCGAGAAGCTTCTGGACGAAGAATGGGAATTATTGAAGCAGCATCCCAGACTATCAGCTACTATTGTGGGCCACGTCCCCAGTCTGAGCGCATGCCTGGCGGCCGTGAAACACCATCACGAGCGGTGGGACGGAAGGGGTTACCCGGCGGGATTGAAAGGTGAGGGGATACCCATTGAGGCACGCATCCTGTGCGTCACCGACGCCTTCGAGGCCATGATATCCGAGCGGCCTTATCGCTCGGCTTTAAGTTTCAAGCAGGCCATAGCCGAACTGGAGAAGTGCGCCGGCACCCAGTTCGATCCCGCGATAGTTAAAACGTTTATTCCGATCGTACTTTCGACAGCGCCCGATGATATCGAGCTCGAAATGCAGCGAGTCCGTTACGAACCTGATTAATCACGCTTTACCAGCACGCATATATTGCGCGAAAAACACTTTAGAGGCAGCCTATAATAGCTTTCCGGCCGCGCTGCCAGCACTTTGAATCCCGCTTCGCTAAGCGCCCTGACAATTTCAAAATAGGTAAACAAGTAATAATATCTGTGTATTACCTGATCCCCGGCCTTCCACGGCACATGGACCTCCCTGCCCTTACCCAGAAATAGCCTCTGCCACCGGTTCCACACTGTTATAAAGGCTTCCCCGCCAGGTTTAAGCACGCGCCTGAGCTCCCGGAAGGCCGTATCCCTGCTCTGACTGCCGTGAATGTGATGGTAGGTTGCCACAGCTAAAGCGTAATCGAAGGCGCCCTCGCCAAAGGGCAGCTGGACCGCATCCGCCATCAACAAATTGGGGCTGATGTCATGTTTTTCCGCATATTTAATAGCCATCGTGATCATCCGGCCCGACGAGTCCAGGCCCCACAGCTCAAATTTATTCTGGAAAGGGAGAAAATCCGGGCCGTGTGCGCAGCCTATGTTCAACAGCCTGCCCTGCCTCCAGCGATCCGCCAATGACTTCAGCTCGATCTCAAAGCGGGTCCTGTGCCTGAGCCTATACCAGCTCTCCGCAATATCGTCGTAGGTATTTGAAATGTGATTGTCCTTGTTGGCCTTTTGCCTGATTTGCTAAACTTGAACTGTAGCCTAAATATATCATAACTGCAGATCGCCATCCCATAATGCGAAAAAGCTCGAGGACCATCTCAGGTGTCACGCCGGTAGCGGTAATGGCCAGGCCTATGCCGTGCCCCGGGTCCTGCGTGTTTTGTCCGTCATTCACAGGATCTCCCAAGAGCTATACACCGGAATCCCCCGCGGTATTACGCGCCCTGTCCTGCGAATTCGATCCGTCCAGACAGGTGGAATTCCGCCTCAATATATTTTCCAAAATGGGGCACCCGGTCGATAAAGTGGAACTGATCGTCATGGGCGGTACCTTCCTGGCATCACCTCCCGAATACCAGTACAGTTTTATCCGGTCCTGCTACGATGCGCTCAACGGATGCCCTTCAAAGAGCCTGGAGGATGCCCAGCGGTTGAACGAGACGGCCAGATACCGGTGCGTGGGCCTCTGCATCGAGACCCGTCCGGACTGGTGCAGTGAAAACGATGTGAAGCGCATGCTTGAGTACGGCACCACCCGTGTGGAGCTGGGCGTACAAACGCTGGACGATGATATATACCGGCTGGTCCGGCGCGGCCACTGCATTAAAGATGTGACCGATGCCACAACCCTTCTGAAAAAATACGGGCTAAAAGTCTACTACCACTGGATGCCGGGACTGCCTGGATCTACACTGCAGCATGATCTGTCGCAGGCAAAGCTGCTATTCGACGATGCCGGTTATAGACCGGATGGGATCAAGATCTATCCCACCCTGGTTGTGAGCGGCACCGAGCTCGAGCAATGGTACCGCCAGGGCAAATATACTCCCTACTCCATGGATGAAATGATCGATCTTGTAGCCGATATTAAAGCTGGAGTACCGGGCTATGTACGTATCCCGCGGGTAATGCGCGACATCCCCACCAAATTCATTACTGCAGGTTGCCGCGACCTTTCCCTACGCTCCGGAGTAAAGGAGGTAATGAAAAAAAGAGGGATACAGTGCCGGTGCACACGCTGCCGTGAATACGGCCACCGCCGGCGGGAGGGCTGGAAGATAGGTGCGCCCACCCTGCACAGGTATGATTATGAGTCATCGGGAGGCAGGGAAATATTCCTGTCCTTCGAAGACGATGCAGGTACTCTGTTCGGCCTGTTGCGGCTCCGCATCGGCCCCCATGATATTTTCCCTGCGCTGATAAGGGAGGTCCACATCTTCGGATCGGAGGTGCCTATAGGTGAACAGGACGACCTGGCTGCACAGCACAAAGGGCTGGGCTCCTCACTGATTAAAGAGGCGGAACGGATCGCTCGCGAGGAATTCGCAGCGGACAGTATCGCTGTAATCAGCGGTGTGGGTGCCCGCGATTATTTCCGCCGAGGCTTCGGCTATGAGCTCTCAGGTCACTATATGTGTAAGAAGCTCAGATCAGGTATACAGGTGGCATGATACCGGATGTCCGGGTGCAACCTGTTTAAGCTCAGGCTCGATCTCAGAACATACTGGCATCACACGATGGCACCTGGTATGGAAGCGGCAGCCGGAAGGAGGACTGAGGGGCGAGGGTACATCTCCCTTAAGCAAGATCCTTTCACCACCTTCGGGACGCAGGCTGGCTATGGCCGATAATAAAGCTTCCGTATAAGGGTGCAGTGGATTACGGAAGAACTCAGCTTTATCCGCCATCTCAACAATCTTGCCCAGGTACATGACTGCTACACGATCGGATAAATACCTGACCACGGAAAGATCGTGGCTTACGAAGATATAGGCCAGCCCGTCTTTGTCTCTTATATCCATCATCAGGTTGAGTATCTGGGCCTGCACCGAGACATCCAGCGCACTGACGGGCTCGTCGGCAATTATCAGCTGGGGATCCATAGCCAGCGCCCTGGCGATGCCGATGCGCTGCTTCTGGCCGCCGCTGAATTCGTGAGGATATCTCTCACCGAAATCCGCCTCCAGTCCGACCTTTTCCAGCAGGCGCGCAACGCGATCGCCCACTTCTGCGGCATCGCTGATGCCGTGCACTATAAGCGCCTCGGCTATTGAATTGCCGACAGTCATTCTGGGGTCCAGAGACGAATCGGGATCCTGGAAGACTATCTGCATTTTCCCCCTCAGTTCTCTGAGCCTGCGCCTGTCCAGCCCCAGCACATCCGTACCGTTAAATTTGATATCGCCGGCGGTCGGCTCTTCCAGTCTTAATATAGCCTTGCCCAGCGTCGATTTACCGCAACCGGATTCCCCTACAAGACCCAGCACCTCACCTTTATCGACGGTCAATGAAACACCGTCCACCGCCCGTATCTGACTAACCGCACGCGACATCAATCCGCCGGTAATCCTGTAGTACTTTTTGAGGTTATTGACCTCCAGCATAGGACCGGCCATCAATTTCCTCCTCCTCTTTCATGCCCGAACAGGTGACAGGATACAGCGTGATCGGCGTCAATTTGCACCGGCGCGGGAACCGTCGTCCGGCAAATCTCCATCACCTTTGAGCAGCGCGGGTGAAAAGGGCATCCGGACGGCATTTCCAGAGGATTGGGAGTATTGCCCGGGATGGAGGGGAGCCTTTTGGCCTGAGACGATATATCCGGCAGGCAATCGATGAGCCCGACCGTGTACGGATGTGCCGGCCTTTTCAGTATATCTTCGACGGGGGCAACTTCCACCACTCTGCCTCCGTACACAACGGCTGCACGATCTCCAATCTCATTCACCAGCGACAGGTCGTGCGTGATGAAAATGATAGACATCTGCCTGCGGAGCTTGAGTTCCCGCAGAATATGTACTATTTGTGCTCTGATGGTTACATCCACAGACGTAGTGGGCTCATCGGCGATCAATATCTGCGGGCTGCAGGAAAGGCTCATGGCGATCATAGCCCTCTGCTTCATCCCTCCCGACATCTGATGAGGATACATTTTGAGGGCGTTTCCCGGCTGAGGTATATTCATTTCCTCCAGCAGGGTGCGGGCCCTGTCCAGGGCTTTCGTCCGGCTGATCCTCTCATGCACCATTACCTGCTCTATTATCTGGTCGCCGATGGTAAAAACAGGATTCAATGACGATTGTGCATTCTGAAAAACCATGGCGATATCCCCGCCTCTTATCTCTCTCAGATGCGGCACCGGGCAGGTGGTAAGGTCCGTGCCTTTATAAGTAACCTGCCCTCCGACTATCCTGCCGGGCGGGTCATCGAAAAGACGAAGAATAGAGAGGGCCGTTACAGATTTGCCGCAGCCTGATTCGCCCACCAGGCACAGACATTCTCCTTTTCTGAGAGCGAAATCCACGCCGTTTACGGCTTTTACCGTGCCTCGGCGAGTGAAGAACCATGTCTTCAGGTCTTTTACTTCCAGAACCGTCTCAGATTTCAACTGCATGCTATTCCTGTCTGTTATTTCATATACTGGCCCTGGGATCGAAGGCGTCTCTTAAACCGTCGCCGAAGAAATTGAAGGATAGAACCGTAAGGAAGAGCATAATGCCGGGCTCCACAGCCACCCACCAGGCTGTATCCAGGCTGTGCTGGCCGGTATTAAGGATGGTCCCCCAGCTTGTGCTCATGGGATCACCCAGCCCGATGAAGCTCAAGGCCGCTTCAGCCATGATAACACCCGGTATGGAAAGCGTGGCCATCACGATAATCAGACTGCTGACATTGGGAATAAGATGAGAAAACATAATCCGGGCATCGCTGGCACCCAGAGCTTTGGATGCGGTAACGAAATCCCTTGTCCTGACGGACAGGGTCTCGCTCCGTATCAGCCTTGCCGCCCCCGTCCAACCGGTCAGGCCGATAACCAGCACAATTATGGCCAGGCTGGGCCCGAAAATAAACACGATCATCACCAGCAGCAGAAAGAATGGAAAGGTCATCATTATATCAGTGAACCGCATTAAAACGTTGTCCACCCATCCGCCGGAGAAAGCCGAGAGCACGCCGATGAACGTACCCAGGAAAATCGCAATACCTGTAGCCAGCAGACCGACCAGCAGCGATATCCTTGCGCCCGAGATCAGCATGGCAAGCATATCGCGCCCTTTGCTGTCTGTACCCAGCGGATGATCCGGTTGTCCCCAGATAACCGTGGTTGTGGATTCACCGGTCGATATTTCGTAAACCGATTCCTCGATCGAGAAGCCCAGAGGGGGGAGGTTCTTAATCGTAAAATCCGTCTTTTGCGGGTCCGGCGCAAAGATCGGGCCGAATATACCGACAAGGCAGAGGAACAGGATAAAACCCAGGCCCACGATGGACAACCGGTTTTTACATAACCGTTCCCAATAGTAATCCATCAGCCTCTTGCCGGAGCGCGCCGGCTTGACTTCAGTCATATCTAATCCTCGGATCAAGATATGTATATATCAGGTCCGTCGCCAGGTTGATAAACAGGACGAGGAAGGTGCCGATCAGAGTAACCGCAACAACCACTGCATAGTCGTTGGCGAAAATGGCGTTGAAAGACACCTGTCCCAAACCTGGAATACCAAAAACAATCTCCGTAAGGTATGCGCCGCCGAAAACAACGCTGCCCAGATCGAACATAATAATTGTGACCAGCGGCAGCACGGCATTGCGCAGAACATGTTTTCCGATAACAGTTTTCTCAGGCAATCCTTTGGCGCGCGCCGTTGTTACAAAATCCTTGCGAAGGTTGTCCAGCATAGCGGACCTGGTGTATCGCAGGTATCCCGCCAGCTCGCCGATGCCCAGTGCCAGCACGGGCAGCAGGAGCTGCTTGAGATTCTGGAGCGACCATATCGGGTAACCGGTATCGTAATACGTCTTAAACCACCCCAGGTAAACTGCAAACACCATTATCAGCATCAGACCCAGCCAGAACCCGGGGATCGAAATACCGATGAAAGAGAAGATCGACGCAGCATAATCTACTTTAGTGTTTTGCTTGACCGCCGCCAGCATACCGAGCCCCACTCCCAGAACAATGGCGAAAATAGTTGCCAGCAATATGAGCTGGAAGGAATATATCCAGTGCGAGGCTATCAGGTCGGCAACAGACTGCGAGGTGCTGAAAGACCATCCCCAGTTGCCCTGCAGCAGGTTTCCCATATAGGTAAGATACTGCTCGAGAATGGGCTTATCCAGACCGTAGCGCGCCTCAATGGCCTGTTTAACCGACTCCACATTCTCTCCCCTGGCAGCGATATTCAGGATGTATCTGTCCACGGGAGAGGTCGGGCCCAGTCGCAGAAGAATGAAGGTGACCGTCATGATGCCCCAGGCGATGATGACGCTGTAGATGAGACGCTTGATTATGTAGCTGCGCATCTATATATGCCTGGTGCAGCGCTCAACGAGATATATGCTATGGTCTTTTATTCAAAGCGCCACAGGTAGTAATTATAACCCATATTGATGCCCGGCTCGATGCCCTTGACATTGCTCTGAAAGCCCCGGTTGGCCCGCGTGTATGTAATGAAATCCACCGGCTGTTCCTCCGATATCACACGCGCCAGTTCGCCGTACATCCGCGCACGTTCCACCTTATCCAAACCCTCTTCAGATCGTATCTTCTGGAAGAGTTGATCCACCTGCTCATTGAAAAATCCGAACGAATTGAGCCCGCCGTCCGATGCAAAGAAAACTCGGCTGCCGGACGGCGCAAGGGCATCGGTATTATGTCCCATGAGTGTCATATCCCAGGCTTCGTCGCTCACAGCGCTCGGCCCGTTGTTATATCTCGGCTCCTTGTCGGTGCCGGGCTCTTTGTTCATCATGTACTGACGCAGCAGGGTCGGCCACTGCACCCACTTGACCTCGACATCGATGCCTATGGCCGCCAGCTCCTGTTTTATCAGCAGGGACATAGATTCCACCACATCGCTGCCCGGCGTGGTCACCATGAGCAGCTTAACCGGCTTGCCGTCTTTGCCCAGCAGAATTTCGCGGTCGCCGATTTTGGTATATTCGTATCCGGCGTCCCTGAGCATCTGCATGGCCTTTTGCTTGTCATTGAGAGGGGGCACACCCAGTTTCAATACGGTGTCATCGCTATACCAGGGTGAGCTGGACGGGATAAAGCTGAAGGCCGGCTCGGCAAAGCCCAGGGATATTTTCCTGGCAATTGTTTCCTTATCTACAGCCATGGATAGCGCCTGACGCACCTCTTTCTTGCGCAATCCCTCCCAGCCGTTGGCCCTCTGGTTATAGGCGATGATGTTATAGCCACGTGTCGGCACCGTGTAAACGTTGACGTTGCGCATCTTCTTGAATTTGGCAACGTTCTGCGGCTCGATCCCGCAATAGGTTATATCACCGGCCTCCAGGGCAGCCTGCATCACCGCCGACGTTCCGAACATCTTGATCGTATACTCATTGAAAAAAGGCGCTCCGTCATCCTTCCCCAGGAAATATTGCGGGTTGCGCGCAAGCACGTACTTATCGTTCTTCAACCACTGCTCGAATTTATACGGCCCGAGGTTGCCGGTATACGAGAGGTCATTGAACTCCCTGGCGCGGGTAAAGGCATCCACATCCCCCTCGTACTTCACAGCAATATATTTGGGATAAGGTACCAGGCCATATAACGTGTAGATAAATTCCGGTTGGACCGTTTTCCGCGTTATGGTGAAGGTCGTATCATCAACCACAGCGGGAGTGACGAAAACCTTCTGGCCGCCCACGTCCTCCTGCCAGTCATCCTTGTAATTGTAGTTCAGCCAGTCCGAGAACATCAGGTTTTTTAATGTGTAGACGTAGTCCTCCGCAGTAACACTGGAGCCGTCGCTCCACTTGAGATCATCGCGGATGGTCATGGTATAGACCAGTCCGTCCGGCGATACCTCTATATCTTTTGCCAGGCAACGCAGCACTATATTGAACTGGTTGTCGTAACTGGCCAGCGATTCAAGGGTATAACCCACATAACCGAAGGAAGAAGCGTCGGCAGCCAGTATCCAGTTGAGCGTCTCAGCCTCGCCGCCGGTAACGTCGCCCTCGATGAAACTTCCTCTTGAAGCGGGCGCCGCACAGGCGGATAAAGAAGTTGCCAGTATCAAAGCCGTTATGATCGCGGTCAGGCTGTTCTTTAAGTACGTATTATTCAATCTCTTCGCACCTGTTATCCATGCGGCCTAATTTACTCAGTGTACCAGAACTGGTAGTTATAGAGCATGTTAACGCCCGGCTCAATTCCCTTTATACTACCGGCTAATGCGAAGTTATCTTTGTAATAGACCAGGAAATCGACAGGCTGAGCCTCGGAAATTGCCTGCGCAAGCTCGTCATATATTTTCTGGCGGTTTACCGGGTCCACGGCCTCAGCAGACGAGGCCCTTTTGTAAAGGGCATCGACTTTATCATTGAAAAAGCCGAAGATGTTAAGCCTGCCTGTGCTCGAAAAGAAAATTTCACTGCGGTTGATAGTCTTGGCATCGCCAAAGGACGAAATCAGTACCAGGTCCCATGGTTGGCTGCTTACAGCACCCGGGCCACTGTTAAATTGCGGATCCCTGTCAACGCCGGGCACCTTGTTCATATAAATCTCTCGCGCAACAAATTCCTGGACCTGGTACTTGGGCTCGACCTCAAATCCGATACTATTCAGGTTCTGGCCGATGATGTAAGCGGCTGATTTCTGCACTTCGCTGTCTATAGCGACCGGCAGGACCAGTTTAATGGCTTTGCCGTCCTTATCCACAAAGCGCTGCTTGCCGCCTACGTCCTTCATCTCATAGCCTGCGCCTTTTATCAAATCGATGGCCTTCTGCGCGTCGGCAGCGGAGCTCATACCGAATTTCAGCACCGCGTTGTCGTTGTACCAGGGTGAATAGGGGGGTATGATCCCATATGCAGGCTCGGCATATCCGCCGAAGATATTGTTAATAATGGCCGGTTTGTCGATTACCATTGATATAGCCTGCCTGACTCTGGGATCTTTCAGACCGATCCACCCGTTGTCGCGCTGGTTGAAGGCAATCATCAGAAACTGCCCCGACGGGATAGTCACAACTTTAAGGTTCGGGTTGCCGCGAAACGTATTGGCATCCTGAGGCTCGATGTATGCGTATGATATCGATCCTTTGTCCAGTCCCTCGTTGATATTTTCCTGCAGCCCGGGTTGATTGATAATATATTGCCCGAAATAAGGTGCGCCGTTATCTTTACCCAGGTAATATCCGGGGTTCCTCTGCATAACCAGACCCTCGGACGCAGTCCAGGCAGTAGGCCTGTAGGGCCCCAGATTGCCGCAATAGCTCATATTGTTGAACTCCGGCGAACTAAGGAATTCGTCGGCCATATTTTCATAGTGGCTGGCAATGCTCTTGGAATAGGGCATAAGGTCGTAAACTGCATACTCGAAATTGGGATCTGCGGTCTTTCTCACGATCTTGAAAACGGTGCCGCTTACGGCTTCCGCTTTAACCCCCACCGGATTACCCCCGACTTCCTCCTGCCAGCGCGATTTATCCGCACACTGTAGCCAGTCAGCCAGCATGATATTGTTGATTGTGTATACATAGTCATCTGCCGTCACAGATGTCCCGTCGCTCCATTTCAGGTCATCTCTGATGGTGACCGTGTATGTCAGTCCGTCCGGACTTACCTCCAGAGCCTTGGCGATGCATCTCGGCTGCAGCTTATACTGGTTGTCATAAACAGCCAGCGGCTCCACTATAAAGCTGGCACACCGCCTGGAGGCTCCGTCGTCGGTAGCGATGATCCAGTTAAGTGTTTGTGCGCTTTCACCGAGTTGCGACTCGACAAATGTACCCTTAACAGGATGAAGCTGCGGGCGTGCCGCCGCGCATGCAGGCACAAGCATTATAAAAACAGTAATGATCGTTGCTAATATCAGTATCCTCTTCATGACTCTCCTTTAACGTCCTGGTCTTATAACGCCGGCCCGGCCAATTGGTTGCAGGCACCAGCCTGCAACCAGGGTAAATCAGGCACTGCGTTCCCGGTCGACCGGGGATGAATATACTAACATAATTACACGTTTAAATGAAGTGTTTTTTCATGCCTTCAATTAGCTCGTCCACCTGTTCGGCGGTCTCGATGCCCACTCGTTGCATGGCCGTATCTATTTTCTCGTATTTAGCTGCATCATAGATATCGTTCAGCTTTTCGTAGACGCCTGCCCGCCTGCCTACGCGGTAATTCAGTCTCTCCCTGAGAGGCATGGCGAGATATCGTTCGATGGTATCGAGGCAAGCCTGCCGGGCCTGTGGAAATCTTCCCTCCAGCTCGGGCAGCAGGTTCACAATATGGTCGCTCTTCAATTCTCCGCTGAAATCCAGCGCCGCTATAAAATCGCCGGTTTCTTTCACGATCTCATCCTCTTTCAGCACATCATACTCACCGGACCTGACCTTTTCCCATAGAGGCAGCGTTTCCCCCACCATCAGTGTCCTCAGCCTGACAAAGTCCGGATTTATACGGTTGAGCACGGAGGCCGATTGCTCTGCATGCTCCTTCGACCACTGCCTCCCTCCCAGCCCGGGAATATAATATTCAGATAGCTCTATGCCTGCTTCCTTAATATTGAGGCCACCCCTCACATGGTCATCGGCAGTCATCCCCTTATTCACAAGTTTAAGCACATCGTCAGAGCCGCTCTCCATACCAACATGGATACGCGATAGTCCCGTCTCCCTCAACTCAGTCAGCTCATGCACAGTCTTCTTGGCGGCCGTCTTGGAGCGGCAATAGGAAGTGATGCGATCGATTTCAGGGAAGTTCTGCTTGAGCGCCGATACCACACGCAGCAGGTCCGGGTGGCGCATGATAATGCTGTTTGCATCTTGCAGAAAGGCCGATTTTCCACCGGCCCACTGCCAGAGTGACACCTGCCTGACGGAGTCGTTGTCGGTAGCCAGATTGTAAATATAGGCGGCCACGTCGCGCAGCTGGCTGCCGAACCCGTTCTGCCATCCGAACTCCTTGATGCCCTGCACTATGGCCCGGGCCGTCTCTATGTCTCTTATTACGTCCTCAGCCGGGCGCAGCTCGAATTTGCATCCCCGGTAGGTATGACAGAAGGCGCATTTGTTCCAGGGACAGTTGCGCGTGGCGCGTATGAGAAGAGAATAAGCCTCACTGGGAGGACGAATCGGTCCGGTCTCAAAGCGGTACTGACTTAGCTTTTCCATGTCCATACTGACATTTATTTTATCGCGTAAGCTGTATTCGAGGAAATCCCGCCCGTCCGGGGCATAACCGCAATCAAAGTGTTAAAATCTGTTGTCGTGAGCAGGAAAAACGGCAGCATCAAAGTGGTCTCCTTCGATGTGGAAGGCACGCTGGTGACCACTGATTTCAGCAGCGCTATCTGGTTTGAGATGATACCAGGACGTTACTCCAGGAGACACGGTTTAAATTTCGAAGAGGCGACCGCTAAGGTGAGGCAGGCCTATGACGGCATCGGTGACCAGAGATTGGAGTGGTACGATGTCCAGTACTGGTTCACCCGCTTCGACCTGGGTAATGCCGATATCGCCATGGAGGAGCTGCAGCCCAGGGTGCAGTATTACCCGGACACTAAAAATGTGCTTGAACAGCTGCAAAACAGGTACAGGTTGAGCGTGGCATCGGGCTCGCCCAGGCCGTTCTTGAAGCACCTGCTGAGGGACATAGAATACAATTTCAGCGCCGTGTATTCATCAACCTCGGATTACCAGCAGGTCAAAACCGCTGATTTTTGGGCAGCCATGTGCCGTGATCTGCGTGTAGATCCCGCCCAGGTCGTCCATGTGGGCGATCATGTGCAGTTCGATTTCGAAGAGCCGGCCAGTATCGGTATAAAGGCTTACCACCTCGACCGCAACGGGGAATCCGGCACGGCGGGATCACTTCACAGCCTGAATGAACTGGTTTCAATTCTGGCTGACATATAGCTAATAAATTAGGAGCGGTAAGATGACTGTAACCGTTACGACCCTGGTTGAAAACACCTCCGGTATCCCATCTCTGTACGGTGAATGGGGACAAAGTCTGTTTATTGAAGCTGACGGTTTGCGTATTCTTTTCGACACCGGGCCTACCCGCCACGTGATCGACAATGCGAAGAAGCTGAGTATTGCATTAGAAACTGCGGATAAAATAGTATTGAGCCACGGCCATTACGACCATACGGGTGGCCTCAAGGATGTGCTGGCCCTGATACAGAGCTCAGGCAACAAGCCGGACGGAATTGAGGTCATCGGCCATACTGACATCTTCCAGGAGAAATACTTCTATACCAAAGGTTTCCCTGCCAGAAAAATAAGTATACCCTTCACGCGTGCGGAACTCGAGGCTCTGGGAGCCCGCTTCAATCTGTCAGACAAACCTGTCACACTATCGGAGAATATCATCACCACCGGAGAGGTGCGGGTTAGCGTCGACTACGAGCAGATCGATCCCGCCCTCCACGTTAAGGACGAAGAGGATTATGTGCCTGATCCCCTCACTGACGACCTGTCGCTTATTATCAGGACTGAGAAAGGACTGATTATACTGTTGGGCTGCGCTCACAGGGGAATGATCAGCACAATCCTGCATGCGCAAGAGATTACAGGCGTGAAACAGATCTATGCCGTCATCGGAGGAACTCACCTCGTCAGCGCCGACAAAACAAGAATGGAGCAAACGGTTAAAGCATTGAAAAGCTTCAATATATCCAAACTGGGTGTATCGCACTGTACGGGACTGAAATCGGGCGCCGTTCTGGCGAACGAATTCGGCAGCGCCTTCTTTTTCAACAGCGCGGGAGTTAAAACCTTTCTGTAATTCCGCCGGTTAGAGCGGCAGCCTCTCCACCTTTACCAGCGGCAGCAGCAGCTCCACGTCACGCTTATGACAGAGCTCGGTGCCCGGCGTCAGTGTGGCCGCTGTCCCGGTTGCGACTGCAAACCGTGAGGCCTCCTCCAGGCTGCCCCCGCGGCTCAGCTTAAATACCAGTCCGGCCACGCTGGAATCACCGGCGCCCACGGTGCTCATAACATCCACACTCGGCGGCACCACCCTGTAAATAGCGTTCTTGTCGCCGATAATCATGCCTTCCCTGCCGCACGAAATCGCCGCGATGCCGATGCCATTGCCGATTAAAGCTCTCACAGCGCGTATGATATCATCCTGGCTGGTAAGCTCCACTCCCATGGCGGTCTGCGCCTCCCTCACATTGGGTTTGACCACATCGGGTATGGCCTTGATGCCCTCCTGCAGCCAGAGATCAGCCGAGTCGAGAACTGTGATAATGCCCAGCGCCTTCATCTCGTGAATAAGGTCCCTGTAGATATAAAAAGGCACGCCCGGCGGCACACTGCCGGCCATCACCATGTAGTCGGGTTTGGGCTTGAGCGATCTAACCTTGGCCACCAGCTTCTTGAGCTCGCCCGCTGAAACTCTGGGGCCGGGAGCAGATATCCTGGTCTGGCAATGTGTCTTGAGATCCGTAATGATGAAGTTGCTCCTGATCTCAGACTTGATCGGTGTGAAATCACAGGGGACGCCCTGTTGCTTGAGAATCGCCCTGAGCGTCCTGCCGGCAAAGCCGCCAACGAAGCCGTAGGCAGTAGTTTTACCGCCCAGCTCTTTGACCACTCTGGAAACGTTGATGCCCTTGCCGCCCGGCTCCCTCTTAAAGCTGAGCCAGCGATTGGTATCGTCAAGTATTAGATTCTCCACCGCGACATGCCTGTCCAGCGATGGATTAAGTGTTATTGTCGCAATCAATCAGATCTTCTCTACTTTGAGCATGTTGGTAGTGCCGGATTTGCCCATGGGTATTCCCGCAGTCACCACCACCAGGTCTCCCGCGGAGCAAAGGCCGCACCTGCGCCCGGCATCGGCGGCCTCCGTGAACATGCTGACCACCATTTTCGGCTCACGAATTTTAAGCGCTGTTACACCCCATGAAAGGGATAGCTGCCTGCGTATGGAATCCACAGCGGTGACAGCCAGTATCGGTGTCCGTGGACGATATTTTGATACTCGCCTTGCGGTGCTGCCTGAAGCCGTATAGGCGATGATAGCCCTGGCCCCAAGCTGGTGTGCCGTATGGCAGGCAGCATAGCTGATGGCATCGTCGGTCAGCGGCTGAAGGTCCTTACCGCGGCTGGCCATATTTTCATCGTAGGGCAATGCAGCTTCTGCTTCAAGCGCGATGAGGGACATCATTTTCACAGCTTCGACAGGATACTGTCCGATAGCCGTCTCTTCCGACAGCATGATGGCATCCGTGCCGTCGAAGATAGCGTTGGCCACGTCGGTGGCTTCGGCGCGGGTGGGGACGGGAGAATCGACCATTGACTCCAGCATCTGGGTGGCCACGATAACCGGTTTACCAACGTGGTTGCATTTTTTAATGAGCTCTTTCTGAACGATCGGCACACGCTGTATCGGTATTTGAACGCCCAGATCACCCCGCGCCACCATCACGCCGTCCGCGGCTTCAAGTATTGCGTCGAAGTTTTCCAACCCCTCCAGGCGTTCGATCTTCGCGATTATCTTGGCGGTCGATCCCCTGTCAATCAGGAATTCCCGCACTTTTATCACGTCCTCAGCGCTGCGCACAAAGGAAAGGCCCACGAAATCGATCTCCTGAGCGACAGCGAACTCGAGATGTTGCCAGTCCTCTACCGTTATAGCGTCGATATCCCATGTCACGCCGGGCACGGCGATACCTTTGTTGTCATACAGCCTGCCGCCGGTGACCACCTTGCATTTAACCGAATCGGCGCTGATGGACTCAACCTTCAGGCTGATCAGCCCGTCATCAAGCAGTATGTTCTGCCCCAGCTTCACGTGATGTGGGAGGTCGGGCAGATCGACCGAGACCTGCGTTTCATCTCCCAGCACGTCCCGGGTGGTCAGTACGAAGTCGGCTCCCTCTCTTAGCCTGATCCCACCTTTCCTGACCTTGCCCGTCCGGTCCTTGGGGCCGGGCAGGTCGAGCAGCATGGCCGGCGACAGCTTGAGCTTCGCTGCCTCCCGGCGCAGCAGGGCCAGATACTCGGCATGTTCTTCGATGGTGCCGTGGGAAGCGTTGATGCGGGCAACATTCATCCCGGCCTCAAGCAGTTGTCCGACCACGGAAGGTACTATGCTGCTCGGGCCGATGGTGCAGACGATTTTGGTTTTTCGCAGGGCCGTTCCCTGCAGAGGCAAATTAGCCATCTTGCAACCTAATACCCGCGGTACCAGCCCGCATCGGTCTCTGCCAGCTTCTCCGCATTCAGGCCAAACTTGCCGTACCACGGCCGCGCATAGCGACCGGCTATCTCAACCAGCTCCTGCATCCGTTTTGCAGCGGTCCCGGACAGGAAGCTGATCCTCTCATCCCTCAATTCCATCTCGGTTGCCTCCTGCCAGATGGCGCGCCCGCCTAAAAACCCGGAGGCGCCGGCCTGGCAGGCGATGGTCACCTGCTGTTTGAAGGTCTCATAGCCCACCCCCGCGCTGAGAATAACCCAAGGGACGGACGATGCTCCGTCAAGCTGACGGCAATACCCGGCCAGCTTATCTGTATCGTGCTCATATTTCATATCCGCGGGGAACTCGGCCTTCAATACATCAATCGGCAATGCGGTCATCTGCCGCGCTGTCTCGATCACCATCTGGGGCAGATTGCGCGCGAATTCGGCGGAATCCATGCTCTCGCCCTCGACCCGGTAAGTCTTGGGCTCGACCAGCAGAGGAATATCGTACTTGATGCAGTCTGCCGCAACCCTGTCGATTATTTTAAGCTGTTTTTGCGCCAGCTTTGTGATATCAGGCCTGTAGTAGACCAGGATTTTGACCGCTGAGGCACCCATGCGCTTGATCTTCTCCACGCCCCAGTCCTTGAGCAGCGAGGTAAGCCGCCCGGTTGGGTCCTTCTGGTATCCCGTGGCTTCGATGCTGACCAGCAGCCCGGTCTGGCCCCTCAGGGCGCCGCCGGATATGCATTGCGCGGCACCGTATTCCGGATCCAGCAGTATGCCGCTGGAATGGGGACCAAGTGCCGAGCACATATCCATTTTCATCTGCACGATCTCAGCATAATCAGGGGCTTCATGATGAGCCCCCTCCATCATCGAGACGAGCCCGGAGCGGTGGTCCATGGCGCACATGACCAGCAGACCCGACGGTGTCGCTATCTGCTGCAGCCCCCTGATTTTTCCTATGGATATCTGTTTGCTCTTTCCACTCATCATGATTATCAATATAGCCGTTTGTAATTCCGATGACAAGTCGGCTGTAATACAACCTGTAAATAAAATCACAGAAGTTTTATAATTACAAGTTGTTGCCCGCAGAACGGGCAACAGACAAAAAGTAAGATTAAGGCGATGCAAACTGCTGCTTCCTCAGATCCATACACTATCAACTCGGTCTGCTGCAACGGCAAGCTGACCTGGTACTATATCGAGCAAGCCACGGAGCGCGAGGTCCAGTACCTGGCCGATAATTTCCATTTTCATACACTGGCACTGGACGACGTTCTCAGCCGTGTGCAGCGGCCTAAAATAGATGACTATGAATCATATCTCTTTATCGTCCTGCATTTCCCTGTATTCGACAGGACCAACCGTGTGACAACACCGAGCGAGCTCGACATCTTTATAGGCGAGAACTTCATGGTAACCAGCCATAAGGGCGACCTCAAGCCGCTCTCCCGGATGTTCAACGAGTGTCTGGTCGATGAAAACGTGCGCCAGAAATACATGGGACGCAGCGCAAGCTACCTTTTCTACCAGTTGCTCGACCGCCTGGTCAACTACTGCTTCCCCATCCTGGACAGGATCGAGGACAACATAGATAAGATCGAGGACCTTATATTCGCACGAGCCGTTCCCGAAACGGTGAGAGAGATATCGATGATACGCCGTGACCTGATCTCATTCCGCCGTATCATCCACCCCCAGATATCCGTGGTGGAGGAACTGGAAAAGGAGAAGTACCCGTTTTTTAAAGAGGACCAGGACGTATATTTCGGCGACATAGCCGACCATATCCGCAAGATCTGGGACGGTCTGGAAGACTGCAAGGAGGTTGTGGACGGGCTGGCAGATACAAGCAACTGGCTGACCTCCCACCGCATTCAGGAGGTGATGCGGGTACTGACCATCGTTATGGCATTAATGGCGCCCGCCACACTGATTGCCAGCATCTACGGTATGAATGTCCATCTGCCGGGCGGAATCGGTACCGGCGAGCCGCTCACCTTCGTCCTTGTATTGGGTTTTATGCTGATCACCGCGATCGCGATGTTGTGGTACTTCCACCGCAAGAACTGGATTTAGGTGCAGGCGCATGGGAGTTACCGGCAGATCCTCTTACTCGTACAGGTTTGTTTTAATCACGGCGCTCTTCATCACATGCCTTCTGGCCTCCAACATACTCATCGTTAAACAGATCGATTTTCTCGGCCTCACGCTGCCGGCGGCTATCGTCATCTTCCCGCTCAGCTACATCTTCGGTGACGTGCTGACCGAGGTATACGGCTACGGCCAGGCCAGGCGCGTCATCTGGCTGGGTTTCTTCTGCAACCTGCTGATGGTCGTTGCTATCTGGCTGGTGGGAATACTGCCGGCCGCGCAGGTATTCGATGCGCAGGTTGCCTACGAGCGGATACTGGGCAATACGCCCCGCTTTCTGATCGCCTCTTTCATCGCATACCTGGCGGGAGAATTTGTGAACTCTTACATAATGGCCCGCATGAAGATGCTGACCAGGGGGAGATGGCTGTGGACGCGCACCATAGCATCAACCATAGCAGGGGAGGCAGCCGATACCGCTATAGTGCTCCTCATCGGCTTCTGGGGGACGCTGCCGCCCGCAATTATTTTCTCCATGATAATCTGGCACTGGCTGTTCAAAGTATGCTATGAAATCCTGGCCACACCATTGACTTACGCACTGGTTGGGTACCTGAAAAAGGCCGAGAACCTCGATACTTACGACTATGGCACTGATTTTAATCCCTTGCGGGCGAATTGATTAGGCCCTAAAATTTGATTGCAACGTGGAACAGCGGTTTATAGTGGATGCCAACGCGGGTAAGCTCGCCAGATGGCTGCGTATGATGGGCTATGACACAATCTTATTCAACGGGCCGGACGACGGGGGCATGGTTAAGCTGGCGCTGGCGCAGGGCAGGATTGTTATCACCCGCGACACCGAGTTCATGAAAAGGCGGGCCGTTGCGGGCGGACGCGTAAAAGCATTGCTGATATCCGGCGACGATCCCGTGGCACAGATGAGGACAGCCATTTCAGCCCTCAAAATCGAACGGGACTACAGGCCTTTTACGCGCTGCCTGGAATGCAACGCCGAGCTTTCCAGCAGGGATAAAAGCGAGGTGACCGGATCGGTACCGGAACGTGTATATGAGTTGCAGGAGCAGTACATGCAATGCCCCGCCTGCGGACGCATCTACTGGAGGGGGACACACTGGGCCGCCATGAACCGGAAGATGGATGAGTTCGACGCGGGGAGACGGCTGCCGGGCAAGGAGTGAGCCAATGAAGATCGTGACTTCCGATCAGATGAGGACAATAGACCGCAAAGCGGCCGGGAGTGGCATCGCCACATCGTTTCTCATGGAAAACGCCGGGCGGGCTGTGGCCGAAGAGACCCGCGGTTTCGTCGATTATATTGCGGGGAGGTTCGTCCTGGTGCTGGCCGGGCCGGGCAATAACGGAGGGGACGCCCTGGTGGCGGCGAGGTACCTTCATGAGTGGGGAGCTGATGTAAGTATATATCTATTGAGCGAGAGACCGCCTGAAGACAAAAACCTGGCCCTGGCAATAAAACACGGCATTCCTCTCAATTACATGCATAAGGACATCAGCTACTCGAAGCTGAAACACGTCCTGTCAAAGGCGGAGGTGGTGGTCGACGGCGTACTTGGGACGGGCCGGGCACGTCCGCTCGAGGGCAGGTTTAAAGAGACCCTCGACAGGATCAACCTCGAAAAACAACGGCGGCCGCAGCTTGTTACTGTGGCCATCGATATCCCGACCGGTATGAATGCGGACAACGGCGGTATCGATCAGAGCTGTCTGAAAGCAGACCTCACGGTTACGCTGGGCCTGCCCAAGCCCGGCCTGTACAGCTTCCCGGGCGCAGGCAGGGCGGGGAAGGTGGTTTGCGCCGATATAGGTATACCCGCGAGCCTTAGCCGGAATATCAAAACGGAGCTGATCACAGCAGAGTGGGCACGCTCCGCCCTCCCGGCGAGGCCGGCCAGTGCCAATAAGGGCACTTTCGGCCGTGTGCTGGCTGTCGTTGGCTCGGAAAATTACATCGGAGCCGCCTACCTGGCCTGCATGGGCGCCGCCCGCGTCGGCGCCGGGGTGGTCACGCTGTCAACCGCCAGGAGCCTGCAGCCCATACTGGCTTCCAAGCTAACCGAAATAACCTACGCGCCGTTGCCGGAGACCGCAAAAGGAACTCTGTCGTCCAAAGCTTCTTCAGCTATTCTCAGCATACTGTCGTATTACAGGGTGCTGCTGATGGGCTGCGGCCTGGGGCAGCATCCCCATACCAGGGACTTCGTAAGAAATGTGCTGATGGACCTGCCCGAAAACCCGCCGGTCCTGATACTGGATGCCGACGCGCTTAATATCGTTGCAGGCATCGACGGGTGGTGGAAGCATCTTCCCGCCGGCGCAGTCGTCACGCCCCATGCCGGCGAGATGTCCAGACTGATGGGAATTTCCATAGAGAAGCTGCAGGGTAACAGGCTGGAGATGTGCCGCAAAGCCGCAGCGAACTGGGGCAAGGTAGTGGTGCTCAAGGGGGCCTACACTGTCATCGCCGATCCTGCAGGCCGTGCACGTATAAGCGACTATGCCAGCGCAGGTCTGGCCACGGCCGGCACGGGCGACGTGCTGGCCGGCGCCATCGCCGGCCTGGCCGGCCAGGGCATATCGCCCTTCGATGCCGCCGTCCTGGGGGTCCACCTGCACGCGGCTACAGGCGAGATGGTAAAACGTGAACTGGGCGATACAGGCATGCTTGCCACGGACCTTCTACCGGTACTGCCGAAGGCAATCAGGGAACTCAAAGAAAAGCGTGACTGAACGCTCGCAATGACATACTCTTTTATGTCATAATGAGTTACTATGCTGCTGGCGATCGATATCGGCAACACCAATGTAACGTTCGGCGTCTTTGACGGCGATAAGATCAAGACCACCTGGCGCGTATCAACCGGCATCCATCGCACTGCGGATGAATACGCTCATCTCATGTTATCGCTCATGGAACGGAGGGGAGTAACGGGATCGCAGCTCAAGGATGTGGTCATATGCAGTGTGGTCCCTCCCATGCTGATCGTCTTTGAGCAGGTGTGTAAAAGTTTTCTCAAGAAGGCCCCGCTCATCGTGGAGGCCGGGGTAAAGACCGGCGTCCGCATCGATATGGACAATCCGCGCGAGGTAGGTCCCGACCGCATCGTCAATGCCGTAGCCGCCCATAACCTCTATGGCGGCCCGGTGATCGTCATCGACATGGGCACCGCCACCACATTCGATGTGGTATCAAAGGACGGCCGCTACATCGGCGGCGCCATCGCACCGGGCATAGCCATCGCCACCGAGGCTTTATTCACCCGGACAGCGGTGCTGCCCAAGATCGAGCTGGCCATCCCCAAGAAGGCCATCGGACGCAACTCCGTGGCCGCCATGCAATCGGGCATAGTTTTCGGATATATAGGCCTGATCGAAGGCCTGGTGCAGCGTATCCAGGCCGAACTGGAGGAGAAAGCCAAGGTGGTAGCCACCGGCGGCTTCGCAGCCATGGCGCCGAAAGCCTCCAGTATAATAGACGTGGTCAATGCGGACCTTACGCTTATCGGGCTCCGCCTGATTTATAATATGAACCGGGACTGACAGGAATAGAATATGGCGAACAAATCAAAAACCATCGTGCTGGGAGTAGCCGGCAGCATCGCTGCCTATAAGGCTGCCGAGCTTGCCAGCCGCTTCACTGCGCAAGGCTTCCGCGTCGACGTCATCATGACGGAGTCGGCGCAGAAATTTATCTCGCCGCTCACCTTCCGCAATATCACAGGACGTCCGGTGGTCACCACCATGTGGGACCTTGCCTCCGAGTTCAGCGTTGAGCATGTCGCGCTGGCCGAGGCGGCCGATATCGTCCTGATCGCGCCGGCAACCGCCAATATCATTGCCAAAATCGCCTGCGGCATGGCGGACGACATGCTTTCCTGCACCGTGCTTGCCACCAAGGCGCCCATCGTCATAGCGCCGGCCATGAACGATAATATGTGGTCAAACGCGATCACGCGGGAAAACGTGGCCAGACTGGTGAAGCGCGGTTTCACCTTCGTCGGCCCGGCACGCGGGAGGCTGGCCTCGGGTAAGATCGGGCTGGGCCGCCTCACCTCGCTGGATGAGATATACGGCATTACCCTTCAGGTGCTCGGCAGGAAGGGTGACCTTGCGGGCAGACATATCGTGGTCACCGCGGGAGGGACGCAGGAGCCGCTGGACCCCGTCCGCTGCCTGACAAATCACTCCTCGGGCAAGATGGGATATGCCATTGCCGAAGCGGCGCGCAACCGCGGAGCGGAGGTGACTCTCATCAGCGCCCCCACCATGCTGGCTGCTCCTCCCGGCATCAAGATCATGGGTATCCGCACGGCGGAGGAGATGTTGAAGGCCGTACAGGACTCGGTTAAAAAGACGGATGCGCTTATCATGGCTGCCGCCGTGGCCGACTTCCGGCCGGTTAAAGCCGCCTCCAATAAAATCAAGCGGCAGGAACTGAGCGAACTGACGGTCGAGCTTGAGAAGACGCCGGATATACTGGCACAGGTCAAAGGCGATTTCATACGCGTGGGCTTCGCCGCCGAGAGCCGCGATTTGATCGCCAACGCCAGGGATAAGGTCAAAAGGAAGGGGCTGGATTTCATCGTGGCCAACAATATCACCGAGAAGGACAGCGGCTTCGGCACGGAGACCAACCGCGTGACGATCATCGACGGCAAAGGTAAGATCGATGAGCTGCCCCTCATGCCCAAGGATGAGGTGGCGGACAGGGTGCTCGATAAACTGCGCGGCATTTTGAAATAGCGGCCATCGGCCTCTGCAGATATTCATTATCGCAGGCTCAGATAACCTGACTATGGAACCTAATGAGAGGGCCACCCCGGTCCACGAAAAGATCATCGGCCGCCTGCTCTCTTTAAGCGACGGCATATTCGCGTTCGCCATCACCCTGCTAATACTTAATATCGTGCTACCCTACGGGACCTCCAGGGCGGAGGTGCCGCAGACCCTGCTGTCGCTGTGGCCCAAGTACCTGGCTTTCCTCATCAGCTTCGTGGTTATCGGGCTTTACTGGATTGTGCATGTGCGCCAGTTCCGCTACATCCGCAGGTTCGACACGGGATTGCTCTGGCTCAACCTGCTTTTCCTCATGTTCATCGTACTGATACCCTTCTCCACCAGCGTTCTGAGCGATTTCGAGGAGACGGCCAGCGTCGTTCTTTATGCCGCCAATATGGCCTGTGCCGGATTCACAGCCACCGGGCTATGGATTTATGCTGCCCGGCGCAGACTGGTTGACGAAAAGCTTGGCCGGGCACGGGTCATGCGCGGTATAATAATGAACCTGATCGCCCCGGGCTGGTTTACCGTGTCGATCGGGCTGGCTTTTATTAATGCCAGTCTTGCAGTCTATTCATGGCTGCTGATAGGTGTAGCTCACAGGATTATCGACTGGAAGCTCAAATTGCCTGAATCTGAAGAGGATATTTAATAAACGCGGGGTCAAACATGCCTGATATACCTAAAGCATACGAGCCAAGGGACGTGGAGCAGAGCCGTTACAAATTCTGGCTGGACGGAGGCTACTTCAAACCCAAAATCGACCACAAGAAAAAGCCCTTCACCATCATCATGCCTCCGCCCAACGTTACCGGCGAGTTGCACGTGGGCCATGCCCTAACAGCAGCTCTGGAAGACATCATGACCCGCTGGCACAGGATGAAGGGGGACCCGTCGCTCTGGCTGCCGGGCGTCGACCATGCCGGCATCGCCACGCAGGTGGTTGTCGAGAAGGAGCTGGCTAAAGAGGGGCTGGACCGTCATGAGATCGGGCGCGAAAAATTTTTAGAGCGCACCTGGGCCTGGGCCAATAAATCGCGCAGCGCCATCACGCATCAGCACGAGCGACTGGGAGCATCCTGCGACTGGTCGCGCGAACGTTTCACACTGGACGACGGACCGGTCAAGGCGGTCAAAACAGCATTCGTTCGCCTGTATAACAAGGGACTGATCTACCGCGGCGAGCGCATCATCAACTGGTGTCCCAGGTGCAGGACCGCCCTCTCCGACCTGGAGGTGCAGAGCAAGGACCTGGTCAGCAACATGTGGCACATGAAATATCCTTATGCCGACGGCAGCGGGAATATAACGGTGGCCACCACCCGCCCCGAGACCTATCTGGGCGACGCCGCCGTCGCGGTCAATCCAGAGGACGGGCGCTATACTTCTCTGGTAGGCAAGAAAGTCGTCCTGCCCTTCATCAACCGCGAGATTCCCATCATTGCCGACGCCGCCATAGATAAAGAGTTCGGCACGGGCATGGTCAAAGTAACCCCTGCCCATGATCCCGTGGACTTCGATATCTCCCAGCGGCACGGGCTGCCTGTTATCCACATTCTTAACCCGGACGCCAGCATGAACGACAATGCCGGCCCCTATGCGGGTCTGGACAGGTTCGAAGCGCGTAAAAAAATAGTGGAGGACTTCGAGAAGGCCGGCCTGATGGAGAAGATCGAGCCTTACTCTCATGCCATCCCGCACTGTTTTCGTTGCTCCACGGTAATCGAGCCTGAGGTCAGCAAGCAGTGGTTCGTTAAGATCGCGCCGCTGGCTGCGCCTGCCATCGAAGCGGTCAAAGACGGGCGGATACAGATCATCCCCGAGCGCTTCGTTAAAATCTATCTCAACTGGATGGAGAATATACGCGACTGGTGTATCAGCCGCCAGCTGTGGTGGGGGCACCGCATACCGGTCTGGTACTGCCATAAATGCGGAGAGATGACGGTTTCCGTCGACACGCCCTCCAAATGCAGTAAATGCGGCAGCGGTGACATCGAGCAGGATCCCGATGTGCTGGATACCTGGTTCAGCTCCGGCCTATGGCCGCATTCCACCCTGGGATGGCCTGACCAGACCGAGGACCTGAAATACTTCTACCCCACCTCCGTCATGGAGACGGGTTACGACATCCTCTTCTTCTGGGTGGCGCGCATGATCATGATGGGCATCGAGGATGCGGGGGAGGTGCCCTTCCGCACGGTCTACCTGCATGGCCTGATACGCGATGAGAAGGGCGAGAAGATGAGCAAGATGAAGGGCAACGTGCTGAATCCCCTGACAGCCATCGACCAGTACGGCTGCGACGCGCTTCGTTTTGCGCTGACCACGGGCACCGCCCCGGGCAACGACCTCAATATGGGGCAGCACCGTCTCGAGGCCGGGCGCAATTTCGCCAACAAGCTGTGGAATGCCGGACGCTTCGTCCTCAAGGCCCTTGAAGCTGAGCCGTTAACGAAAAAAGCCTTCGCCGAGGCTGGAACCAAAGGACGGAAGGAGACCGAGGACCGCTGGATTGTCTCTAGGCTCAACCGCCTGGCAGCGGAAGTAGATGCGCTGATGAAGGACTTCCAGTTCGGCGAGGCCGAGAAGGAGATACACGACTTCCTGTGGGGAGAGTTCTGCGACTGGTATATCGAGATATCCAAGCAGCGGCTGGGCGGAAAAGACTCCCCCATAGCCGTGCTGGCCTGCGCGCTGGAAACATCCCTCCGCCTGCTGCACCCTTTCATGCCGTTCATCACAGAGGAGCTCTGGCAGAACCTGAAACAGCGGCTGCCCGGCGGCACGCTCGATGCACCGGCGCTCATCGTCGCACCATACCCCTCAGCAAACCACAAACTACTGGACGAAGACGCTGAGAATCAGATTGAGAATGAGATTGAGATTATACGTGCAATTCGAAATACGCGTGCTGAATATAAAGTTGACATCAACAAACCGGTAAAGGCACATGCTTATGTGGCGACCTTTTCTACATCAATAGGATTGAGGTCCAATATAATAGGAAAACTGGCAAAAGCGACTATAGATATCCAGCCTATGGCAAAACGACCTTCCTCCAATGAAAAAACGGTCGTATTGAATTTAAGGAATGCCGACGTGGTCATCCCGCTGGAAGGGATGGTGGACATGGATGCGGAGAAAGCCCGCCTGTCCAAGGAGATGGCTGTGCTGGAACGTGAGATATCGCGCCTTACCCAGCGGCTGGAGGACGGCCAGTTCACCTCCAAAGCTCCGGCAGCGGTGATAGAGAAAGAGAAAGCCCGCCTAACGGAGTACACTGACAAGCTGGCCCGAATGAAATCCGAGCTCAAACAGCTCGGTTAAGGCTTGCGGCCGGACATCCTGTGGTACATCAGCAGCAGCGCTTTTTTTGTATCGCTGGCCACCCTTGATTTCTCGCTGGTCTTCACTCTGTAGCGGAAGAGCCAGTAGGTGAACTCTTTCAGCTCGGTCAACGTAAGGGACTTGCGGTGCGGGTACTTCATCTCCTTCTGGAACATGTTCAACAGCTCGCCCAGTTCCGCACGGTAGATCCGTTTATATGCCCTATCGGCCTCCTCCTCGGTGCTGAGCGGGACCATGCTGGCCTTTCTCACCTCGTAGATAGTGGCCAAAAGCAGAGCCTGCTCTATCAGGACGCCGTAAAGATAATTGAGGTAAGCGCGGTATTTGGCCGGCCCCAGCGCCGCCTTGAACTCACGATCGCTTACTTCAAAAGGGGGCCGGTCATAGAAGAGCAGGTTGTTTAGCTCATCTTCCGGTATGGACTCTCTTATCTCGTCGCAAAGGCGCTCCGCCAGCCGCAGCCAGTCGAAAGCCTCTCCTCCCACCAGGTAAAGGTAACGCTCCCCGTCATATTCCTCTTCCGGGCTGCGCCACATGGCAATTGACTCGAGGAGCGCAGTGTACCAGTTTACGCCAGCTTTAACCCGGTCCTTGAGATGCTGAACGGCGCGCGCATCGCCCGCCAGTGCCGCCGCATTCGAGGCCCGGCCTTTATCCTGCTGCATTTACATCACCGTATTTTCCCGAGTCATCGTGCCCGGCTCCTGTGCAGGAAAGCCAGCACTTCGCTCAGCGGCCTGGTATTCAAAATATCATCGGGACGGCACCAGGCGCGCCGCGCCACACCGATTCCGAACTGCATGAAGCCGAGATGATATACCGCATGGGCGTCTGTGCCGATGGCCAGAGTCACCCCCAGTTCGCGCGCCCGGTAGGCATTTATATCCTTGAGGTCCAGCCGGTCGGGTATGGCGTTTATCTCCAGCGCCTTGCCGTGCTTTAGGGCGGCGCTGTATACGGCCTCAAGGTCTACATCCACAGGCTCACGCTCTCCTATCTTGCGGCAGGTGGGGTGGGCTATCATGTCCACGTGAGGATTTTCGATGGCGCCGATTATACGGCGCGTCATCACGTCCCTGGGCTGCATGAATGACGAATGCACCGAGGCTATGACAATATCCATCTCAGCCAGGACTTCATCTGGAAGGTCCAGGCTGCCGTCGGCCTTTATATCAACCTCGACGCCGTTCAGCAGGTAAGGTCCGGAGGATGAGGCGTTGAGCTTTTTTAGCTCTGCTGTTTGCCGGCCGACACGGTCCATCTTTCTGTCGCTGCCTATATTGCGGCCGCTGGAGTGATCCGTGATGGCCAGATATTCGTATCCCAGCTCTGCGGCCGCAGCCGCCATCGCCTGGATGGTGTCTATACCATCGCTGCCGACCGTATGTGTGTGAAAATCACCTTTCAGATCCTTTTGCTCGACCAGGTCGGGGATCGCCTTTCTCTCCGCCAGGTCGATCTCTCCCATATCCTCCCTGATCTCGGGGGGTATGTACTGCAGGCCCAGGTAAGAGTAGAAAGCATCTTCGCGGGCAAACTTCTCCACTTTACCTGACCTGACATCCGTGATGCCGTACTCGCTGAGGCTTAATCCCTTCTTCTGCGCCCAGGTGCGCAGTGTGACGTTATGCTGCTTGCTGCCGGTGAAATGCTGCAGCAGCGATCCAAAATCGGCGTGCTCCACCATACGCAGGTCGGCCTGCAGTCCCCCCGGCAGGATCACACTGGCCTTGGTAGGACCCTGCGCCAGCACCTCCCTCACCTGCGGCAGCGACACAAAAGCTTTTATAACCATTTCAGGGTCGTCGGCCGTGCCCATCAGGTCGATATCGCCCACGGTCTCCTTGAACCTGCGCAAGCTGCCAGCAGGCGTCAGGTTGAGCACACCGGGCACTTTGCGCAGCGCGCTCAACACCTCTTCGACCACCGGCAGGGCCTCGCCCAGCGGGATGCGCCTGTCCTTGCGCCTGAAAGCCTCGATGGCACGCAGTATGTTGGCAGCCGTTTTGTCACCCATCCTTTCCAACTTAGACACCCTGCCGTCCTTGATGGCTGCCTCGAGCTGGTCGACGCTCCCCACTTTCAGCTCGGTGGCCAGTTTGTATGCGGTTTTGGGGCCGATGCCGGGCACATCCATCAGGTTGATGATGCCCTCGGGCAGGCTGGCTTTGAGGTCATCATAAAACCTTAATCGGCCCGTTGTTATGAGCTCCACCGACTTGGTCGCAATGGCGTCGCCGATGCCGGCAATATCCCTGAAATCCTTGCCCTCCTCGTGCATCAGCTCCATCTCCTCGGGCAGGTGTCTGATGGTCTCGGCGGCGCGCGCGTAAGCGCGTATTTTAAACTTGTTCTCGCCTTTGAGCTCGAGCAGGTCGGCGATATTATCGAAAACCGTGGCTATCTCGGCGTTCTTCACAGCATTAATTGTATCACGTGCATTCTGTATTCATGGTATAATCGAATCCTGTTTAAGTGCCCCAAGCCAACAATTCGATGAGGAGGTAAGCAGTGGCCGAGTATTCCTGGCACAAGAATTACGATCAAGGTGTCCCCGCTTCATTGCAGCCGTATCCCGACATCACGTTGCTCCAGGTAATCAAGGAGAATGCCGCTCAAAAACCGGACCATATGATGATCTGGTTTAAAGGCAATACCATATCCTACCGGCAGTTTGCGGAGTATGTGGATACGCTGGCGAAGGCGCTGGCGGGCATCGGTGTAAAGAAAGGCGACCGGGTGGCGCTGATCATGCCCAACTGTCCCCAGATAATCATCAGTCAGTTCGCCGTCTGGAAGGCGGGCGGCATCACAGCGCAGGTCAATCCGCTTTACTCCGAGGAGGAGCTGACACACGCCCTCAAGGACAGCGGCGCCGGGACTGTTATCGTGCTCACGCCTTTCTACAGCCAGGTTAAAAAAGTCCAGTCGAAAACAAACGTGAAAACGGTCATAGCCACCTCCATCAAGGAATACCTGAGCCCTTTCATGCGTACCATGTTCACCCTGCTGATGGAGAAGAAAGGCGGCCACAGGATCGAGCTGCAGCCGGGGGATCTCTGGCTGCAGAATGTAATGCGAAAATATGCCGGATCACCGCTGCCGGACGTCAGGGTCGTACCTGACGATACCGCACTGATACTTTTCAGCGGCGGCACGACCGGCGCCCCCAAGGGTGTGATGCATTCGCACCGAGGTATCGTTATGAACGCCATGCAGATACGCGCCTGGTGCTCGCCCATTCTTAAGGGCTGGGTGGACAAGGCTGTTTTATTGATGCCTATCTTTCACGGCGCGGGCAACTGGATACTTATCTCAACTATCGTGAACCCGCCGGTGCCCATTGTACTGATACCCAATCCCCGCGATGTTAAAGACCTGCTGGCAACCTTTAAAAAGACCAGGCCGACCTTTTTCCCGGGAGTAGCAACTCTCTTCATCGCCCTGATGAACCATCCCGATGTAAAGTCCGGCAAGATGGACTTCAGCAACCTCAAAATGTGCATCACCGCCGCAGCGCCGCTGCTGGTGGACACCAAGAAAAGATGGGAGGCGCTGACCGGCGGCAAGATCGTGGAGGCCTATGGCCTGACCGAGTCCGGCATACTGGTGATGGGCCCGGTGGTCGGGAAATGGAAGGAGGGATCGGTGGGCATGCCTACCCCAGACGTGGAGATGAAGATCGTCGATATCGACACCGGCACGCAGGAACTGAAGACGGGCGAGGATGGCGAGGTAATCGTGAAAGCGCCGCACCTGATGCAGGGCTACTGGAACCGCCCCGAGGCCACGGCGGAGATGTTCCGCGGCGAATGGCAGTATACGGGCGATATCGGCCACCTGGACGAGGACGGATATCTCTTCATCACCTCACGCAAGAAGGAACTGATCAAGCCCAGCGGCCACCAGGTGTATCCCGCCGAAGTGGAGGAGGTGATCGCACAGCACCCGGCCGTGCTGGAGGTGAGCGTGGCAGGCGTGAGGGACGATGTGCAGGGAGAGGCCGTTAAAGCCTGGATCATCCTTAAGCCCGGCCAGCAGTGCACGCCGCAGGAGATCCAGTCGTTCTGCAAGGACCGGCTGACCGCCTATAAAGTGCCCCGGCACGTTGAGTTCAGGACCGAGTTGCCCAAGTCGATGGTGGGCAAGATCATGCGTCGCATATTGCAGGAAGAAGAGGCCAAGAAATAGAAGGCCGGCTGACGATTAACGTCCTGTCATTGCGGGCATAATACATGAAAAAAGTTGGTGAATATATCTTGTACGTCATATATTTTGAGGCTATTATTCTGTAATATTTAGTTATTTAGTTTTAAATAATTCAACCGGTCCAATTATTGAGGTCATTTAAATGCATAAAAAAGATGCCCCAGGTGCGGATCAGGCGATGTACAGTGTTATGGAACGGATTCATTACATAAACAACGCTTTCATTGTTTGCAGTGCCATCGAACTTTCATCTGGAGGATAAGGCTTAACAGCCTGGCAAGGCGTCAGTATTGGTTTAAATTATGGATCGCGGAGAGCTGTTCTGTAAGATTACTCTGCAAACTATCTGGTTATAGCGCATATAAGATCACTAACATAAAGAATTACTGGTTAAAACAAGTCCCAAAAGAAATAATCAATTATTCTGAAGTGAGCTACTTAATATATGATGCGACATATTTTCACAAGGATGGCTGCTTGCTCAATCTCATGAATGCAATAAATCAAAAGATCATTGCTCATACCTATGTCCAAAAGGAAAGCTTCAAAGATTCCTATAACTGGTTTATGAATCTTAAACACCAGGGATTGAATCCTGTATTTATTACGACGGATGGAGAGCGCTCAATCATACGTGCCATGAAACTGGTGTGGCCGGGTGTCAAACTCCAACGATGCTTATATCACTTGCAACATGAGGGCATGCGCTGGTTAAGAACATATCCCAAAACTGAGGCAGGAAGAGAATTACGCAATATTCTTGCAAGACTCAGTAGAATCAAGACTGGCCAAGAGCGAGATGCATTCGTTCAAACATATACTAATTGGGTTAATAAATAC
>Ga0209609_10000026_pt1 | contig 75114 bp, 71 predicted proteins | sample LakKivw325mmetaG_FD_184136 | JGI IMG/M metagenome (GOLD analysis project Ga0209609, IMG submission 184136) | Anoxic lake water microbial communities from Lake Kivu, Rwanda to study Microbial Dark Matter (Phase II) - Lake Kivu water 325m metaG... | ecosystem: Environmental > Aquatic > Freshwater... | reverse complement strand
CCTGATACTTCCAGCATCCCTTTTAACCTCCTATCCTGTAAAGTTTACCCTGAGCGCTCTGAGATTCTTCGCTACGCTCAGAATGACAGGAGAGCGAAGGGTTCAATGGGCTTTTATGAAATGTGCATGGTGAGACTGGCTTCACCTTATTAGAAGAAAAGAGAATTGTCTTTCTATCCCAGCCTGCTGAGCTCTTCATATAAACCACGCTTATCTATAACTCTTTTCGCCTTAAATTCGGTTCTTTCCAAGGTGCCCGGGGCCACCATCTGAACCACTGTCCGAAGCCCACGTGCTTTCAATTCGCCCTCGAGTTTCCTCTTCAATTGGGGAACAAGTCCGGTATCCACATCTCGGGCATATTCTGCCTGAACGACAAGCTCGTCCATAGTCTTCTCTCTAGTAATAATGATTCGGTATTCATCACCAAATCCCCCGACCTCCCTAATCACATCTTCTATTGCGCTGGGATACACATTCTCTCCTCTCACGACAAACATATCATCCGCCCTCCCATATATTCCCCTGGGCAGTCGAGGATAAGTTCGCCCACAGGGACAGGGGGCGTTAGTCCATGTAGCAATGTCACCCGCCCAGAAACGAATCATAGGCTGTGAGGTGCGTTCCAAATGGGTATAAACAGTAGCGCCCTCCTTACCATCAGGGACCCCCCCTTTTGTAACTGGATCCACCAATTCCGCATAAACAATATCCTGCCAGAGATGCATCCCCTGCCTATATTCACACTCACCGTTGGTCATCCAAGGAGCCATCTCTGCAGTAGAACCTGAGTCAACACAAATTCCACCATAAGTTTCTTCAATTCGTTTTTTTGTCGATGGAATACCTGCCCCTGGTTCTCCTGAGAAGAAAAGGATACGAAAATTAAAATCTTTGGCAGGGTCTAATCCCTTGGCTTTAGCCTTTTCAGCAATATAAAGGCTGTAAGAAGGCGTTCCATAAAAAACAGTAGGCTTCACTTCTTTCATCCAGTCAATTGCTCTATCTGTCTGCCCTGGTACGCCGGCACCAAATGGAAAGGCAGCAGCTCCCAGGCGCTCAGTCCCCACCAATGCTCCCCAGCTTCCCCAATAGAGACTAAAGAAGGAGCCAATAAAAACTATATCCTCCTGACGTACCCCCATCGCCCACATTATTCTGGCATGGGCTTCAGCAATACGCGCCATATCTCCTTTACCAATGCCAAAAGCTGTGGGTTTGCCTGTTGTCCCGGATGTCCCCTGCACTCTCCCAAGATCCTTCAAAGAAATACATAAATTGCTACCAAAAGGAGGATTTTCCCTCTGATCCTGGCGAATTTCCTCCTTGGTTAAAAAGGGAATCTGCTCAAAATCCTCCAGGGATCTAATATCCTCCGGTTTTATTCCAGCTTTATCCCATTTCCTACTATATAGAAGGGACCTTTCATAGGCATACTTAAGCTGTGACTGGAGTTTGGGCAAGATTACCTTTTGCTCCCTCTCCTCTGGATCCATGGTCTCCAGCTCCTTACTCCAAAACTTGGAATCTGGGGAGGGGATATAAGAAGAATCATATTCCGGCGGCCATTGCTTTAACATAAAAGGCTTCCTTATTCAGCTACTCTGCCCTGGCAAAACTTTAAGAAGGCAAATAATCTTGTTATATACCGACCCTAGGCCAGTATATCATATATAATTTTGACTCATAGCACCTTCATGGCCGCTGAAATTTGGCAGCGATGCCATTCCACGATATTAACCGGAGTCTCATTAACTCATAAAACTCCTCAGGACTTTTATTGGAGAGATAATTTCTCCATGGGACACATGCCTCGCCGACTACGATCGAGAATGTATGGCACATCAATAGCTTAATGATTGTTAGTAGTAAACATTGGTGAAATAACAACGCAAATCAGGATTCCATTAGTAGAAGTGCTAAACATAGCACAGCACTAAAAGAGAAATAAAAGCTCAAAATTATCTCCCAGCTTTACTAGATATGAACTCAAGTATAGACGAGACTATCTCTTCCCTAGTCGCTCCAGGCTCGAATACTTCATCAAACCCTATCTGCTGCAGTTTCTCAGCATCAGTCGAGGAAAAAACACCCCCAATGGTAAACATCACACGGTCTTTGATTCCCTCCCGCTTGGCTCCCTCAATAAGCTTACTACCAAGTGTAAGATGCGCTCCTCCTAACGAACTTACTCCAATGACATCAACATCTTCTTGGATAGCCGCCTTAATTATTTCTTCTGGAAGAGAATTACCTAAGTAAATCACCTCCATACCCGCATCCCTCAACGCTTTCGCCACGGTAATAATTCCTCTATTGTGGACATCCAGTCCAAGTTTCGACAATAATACCTTGACTCTGCCTTCCATCTTACTAAAACCTCCCTATTTTATCCAGGATTAGCCGGGAAATAAACGAATCTTAGCATCTGTACTACCAGAGCATAGGCGGTTTCCATAGACCATAAGCTTTCTTAAATACCCTGAATATCTCGCCCTCCGAGCAACCAACCCTGGCACACTCAACGGTGTAGGGCAATATATTCTTTTTTCTCTTACAAGCTTCTCCAAGTGCAGCAAGAGCATTGCCTACTTTCTCATTATCCCTTCGCTTCCTTAATCCTGCCAATCTTGCCTTTTGCCTCTCCTCTACGCCTTCTGGATACTGAAAGACTTCTATAGGAGGCACCCCACCAAGAGCCTTATATATGTTATACCCCACCAGTTTTATATCGCCCCTTTCAACCATGCTTTGTTCCCGATAGAAATGGTCAGCAATCTTCCTATGCAGCCAACCTTTTTCTATAGCGGCGACATAACCACCCATCTTCTCAATCTCATCCACCTCATCAAGAATCCTTCCTTCTATATCATTGGTCAAGGCCTCCACATAAAAAGAGCCTCCCAGCGGGTCAACCACCTCAGTAACTCCAGTCTCCGCCTGAATAATCTGCTGGGTTCGCAGTGATAGCAACGCTGCCTCCTCTGTAGGCACAGAGTAAGCCTCGTCATAGGAATCCACATGCAAGGACTGAACCCCTCCAAATACGCTAGCCAAAGCATGGTAAGCAGCCCTGATAATATTATTCAAAGGTTCTTGTCTCATTAGCGAAACACCAGATGTCTGAACGTGACACCTCATCCACATAGACCTGGTGCTCTTAGCATTAAACCTATATTTCATTATCCTGTACCACAGCCTCCTCACCGCTCTTATTCTGGCAACTTCCTCGAAGAAATCACTGGCAGGAGACCAGAAAAATGCTACTCTCTCCGCCACCCAATCAACATCATGTCCTCTTTTTATCATATCTTCAATGCTTCCAATAGCGTTGGCTACAGCTGCCGCCATCTCTGTAATGCCAGACGTACCGAACTCCCGTAGGTTATAGCCATTATAGGTGACAAAATTCCATTGAGGCACATTTTGCCTGATGAATTCTATATTGTCGCATTGTATCCTGAAACAGTCTTGAGGGGGTATATATTCTGGGCCACTGCGAACTACTTCCTCTAAAGTTATATCATTCTGCACACTGCCACGTAATTTATTCCAAGGGATTCCCCTTCGCTCAGCCAATGCTAGGTACATGGGAAATAATATGGCAGTATTTGATGGGTAATGAGTAACCAACGAAACTGTTACCTCGTCAAGAGGTATGTCCTTAAATAGCAAGTCCATATCTTCCACCGAGTCGATGGCAACCCCTGACATGCCAACTTGACCCTCAGATATAGGATCATCCGAGTCATACATCTGAATTGTAGGAAGGTCAAAAAGGGGATTCAGCCCTGTAGCACCATGCTCCAACATGAATTTCATTCTCTTGTTGGTATCTTCAGGCCCACCAAAACCGGTGAGCTGGCGCATGGTAAATTCCCTACCACGATACATATTGGCATGTATACCCCTGGTGAAGGGCTCCTGCCCCGAATTACCTAAATCCTGCATACAATCAAAACCAGGATTATTGAGTGGTGTATACAGCATTTCCCTGGGTATTTCAGAGCCTATGATTGTATGAGGAGTTGCATACCAATTCTCCCGGTCCTGCTTACCAACTACCGTATTCTTCCATTGGTCAAACTCCTCACGCAATTTCTCAAGAGCTTCAGAATTATACAAGGGAATACGTTCTTGGTCGGCTAACTTAGCCTGCAAAATTTCCTTGGTAGTCCTCTTTTCCTCAGGCAAATTGAATCCTTCTAGCAAGATTTAATCCAACGTCCGCAGCAGCTTTTCTATGATTTCTGAGGCCGCCGAGTAGGGGTCAGTCCTTCGGTTCGCTAAATCATCTACTAACCTTTGTAGATAGTCATCCTTGTTAATCATTTGAGAGACACGATCCATCAGGGAACCTTTGAGCACTTCCATTAGCTCCAGTTTCACCTTGTCCTTAAGGTGTGCATCATATCTTCCACTGGCAGCAATAAATTCTCCGTGCCGGTAAATTTCCTCTACCAGCTTATCAACCCCTTTCTCATTGATCGCCTCAGTCAAAAGTATCTTCGGCCTCCACGCCTCAGCAGGATAAGCGTTCAGCCGGAGCATTGCTTGCAGGTCAACCGCTAGCTCACTAGCACCCTCTTTATCCGCTTTGTTTATAACGAAGATATCTGCTATTTCCAAGATGCCAGCTTTAATGGTCTGAACCCAATCCCCCAATCCGGGTACTAACACTACGATAGAAGTATGAGCAAGACTCATTATGTCAACTTCAGCTTGTCCCACACCCACAGTTTCCACTAATATAACATTTTTCCCCATGGCATCCATAATATTAATAACAGTAGCTGCAGCCCTAGATAACCCACCGTGCCAACCTCTTGTAGCCAGACTCCTGATAAAGACACCTTCATCCATAGCATGTCTCTGCATCCTTACTCTGTCCCCTAGCACCGCTCCACCACTAAAGGGACTTGAAGGATCAATAGCAACAACACCAACAGTCCTGCCTTTACTCCTGAAAGTATCTACCAGCACATCTACCAGGGTGCTTTTCCCTGAACCTGGGGAGCCTGTAATGCCAATGATATGAGCCCCCCCGGTATGAGGATAAAGAATTTTTAATTCTTCTGTGATACCGGGCAACCCATCTTCAACATCTCTCATTAATTTCGCTGTTGCCCTCACATCACCTTGCAATATTTTCTTCGCTAGCCCCATCTGTAGCCTCTCTATTATCTTCCCTCAGCAAAACGCTGAGATTTTATATTAGCTCTTGCTCAACACAATTATCTCATCAAGAGGCACATCGCAATATCTGTAGCGCAGCATATTCATTCAAGTTGCTTCGACATCATGGTGCCCCACTGTATTTAAGAAGAACATTACATCAGCTTTAGTGAGCAGATAGAGCATGCCACCTAAACACAGAAGGAAAATGCCAATAGGCCCTGTCCAATACAGCTCTATTTAAATTTAGCCCTCCTAGTGGGCCATGAGGGCTAAGCCTCTTATCTTCTATTTATGGTCGGGGTGAGAGGATTTGAACCTCCGACCTCATGGTCCCAAACCATGCGCGCTAGCCGCTGCGCTACACCCCGCTAACTTAAATCACAAATCCTAAATTCCAAGCTCCAAAACTTTCAGGGTTAAATCTCACTTTGCTCGCTTCTGCAATTCCTCCCAATCCTGGTCCACTTTCCTCTGCAGTTCATCAGCTATGTGCTTGTTTTCAGGGAGAAGTAAATGCCCAAATCTCCCTTGCGCCTTCAAATATTCTATTACCGGCTTTTTCTCCAGAGGCCTTGTGGTTATCCTATATTTACCATTCTCAACTTCATAAAGCGGCCACATGCAAGTGTCAACGGCAAGTCGAGACAGATAGATGGTCTGGTCAATAGGGAAACGCCAGCCACGAGGGCAAGGTGCTATTACATCAATGTAGGAGGGACCCTCAATTGAAACTGCTTTCTGAACCTTAGTCATTAGGTCACGCCAGGCATGTGGTGCTGCCTGAGCAGCGTAAGGAATACCATTAGCAACAAACATACCAACAACATCTTTGCGGTGTTCTGTCTTGCCCGGCACGACCTTTCCCACCGGGGTGGTGGTAGTCCAAGCACCGAGGGGGGTTGCCCCGCTGCGCTGAATCCCAGTATTCATATAAGCCTCGTTATTAAGACAAACATAAAGTATATGCTGGCCTCGCTCTATAACCCCACTTATAAACTGGAGCCCGATATCATAGGTAGCTCCATCTCCCCCGAAAATCACAAATTTGACGTCGCGGTCTTCCATCTTGCCTAGTTTGACAAAATGCTTGTAAGTCGACCAGGCAGCAGCCAATGTGCTGGAAGCGTTCTCAAAAGCATTGTGAATCCAAGGAACTCGCCAAGCAGTCTGAGGATAAGGGGAAGTACAAACCTCCAGACAGCCAGTGGGGCAAGACGTTATTACTGGCTTACCCATTGCAGTTATTGTGTGCAATACCTGTCGAACGATAATGGTTTCTGGACATCCATGACAGGCCCTGTGCCCCGGCGCTATTTTATCTTCCTGATTACATATCTCCTTTAACTTTATTGCCATGTTACCTCCTTACTCTCTAACGGCAAGATATCTAACGAGCGGCGGCTTAATCTCACCGGTCTCGGCAATTTGAGATAGTTCATAGAAGATATCACAAAATTCAGAGGGAACGGTGTCCCGACCACCTAAGCCATAAAAGTAATCGATGAGCTTCATGGGTAGACCACGATTGAAGAAGGCGGCGCCGGTCTCGATAAATAAAGGACCTCCCTCAGCACCAAAGCAAGCGCATCTATCCATCACTGCCACTGCCTTTTTATCCTTAAGGGCCTTTACCACTTCCTCGGCTGGGAAGGGACGGAAGCAACGAACTTTAAGCATCCCTGCCTTTGTGCCTTTTTCTCGCATCTCATCCACGGCTTCCCGGCAGGCACCTGCCCCTGAACCTATGATCATAATCACCACATCGGCATCATCAAGCCTGTAAGGCTCAACTAATCCGTAATACCTCCCGCTAATTTTGCCATATTCCTGCCCAATCTCCGGGATAACTCTTAAGGCGTTATTTATTGCTTCGAATACCTGACGTCTGTGTTCGAAGAAATAATCCCAGTGGTCGTAAGCTCCAAAAGTTTTAGGATGTTCTATATCTAAGAGGGAATAAAGAGGTTTATACTCTCCAACAAAATTCTTTACCACCTCATCGGGTAAGACTTCAACTCGACCCAAGGTATGCCCTAAAACAAAGCCAGCATGACCACACATTATCGGTAGGAGAATATCGGGGTGCTCTGCTATGCGTACCGCCTGAATGAAGTTATCATAAACTTCTTGATGGTTTTCGGCATAGATTTGAACCCAGCCTGTATCACGAGATCCCATCATATCGGTCTGGTCTGTAAGTATATTAAGGGGAGCGGCATGAGACCTATTAACCACTGCCATCACAATAGGACAGCGAAGCCCTGAAGCAACCCAGAACATCTCCCACATAAGCTCTAATCCCGGTCCACAGGTAGCCGACATGGCTCGAGCACCAGCACAAGAAGCCCCTATACAGGAGCTCATGGCAGCAAACTCGCTTTCCACAGGGATGAACTCAGTATCTACTAAGCCTTCGGCGACGAATTGACTGAACTCCATAACAATCTCAGTTTGAGGGGTAACAGGATAAGCAGCCACAACATCAGGATTTATCTGACGCATAGCTTCAGCCACCGCCTTATCACCTTCGAGAGCTTTAACTTCAGCCTTACTTACCATAACTTCAGCCATTATTTTGCCTCCTCCATTCTTGCTTTAACTTCTTCTACCATGGTGACCGCTTTCCTAGGGCACTCACGGGCACAAATACCACAACCTTTGCAGTGTTCATAATCAATCCCTATCACTTTACTATCTTTAACTAAAATGCTGCCATCTGGGCAATAAAGCCAGCAAAACATACAGTGAGTGCACTTCTCCATGTCAATTATTGGTCGAAAAGTACGCCATGTGCCCGTCCGATACAGTACCGAGTTACCTGGTTCGAGAATTACCACACCTGTCTCTAATTCTTTCCAACTTTTTAACCGCATTTGCACTTTCCTTCCAAAAGATTTTTAGCCCGCTTGAACAGTCTCATAAGCTTTCTCAAAAGCTTTCACATTTCCCACAACAACTGCTTCCTTAAATTTACTGCTGAGTGATTCTCTAATCATTTTAACCAAATTCTCTTTGCTTACTACTTCGACACCCCGAGCTAGAGCGCCAAGCATAGGAATGTTGGGGATACTTTTGCCTAAGTTTTCTATAGAAATGGAAGTAGCGTCAACAGCATATATTTTCCCCTTATAGCCTAGCTTAGAACGAATATTAGTCGGAGATTCAGTGGTATTGATCACAAACACCCCATCCTCCTTAAGCCCAGCTACCACATTGACTTCGTCAAGAAGTGTAGAATCAAGCACTACTACCGCATCAGGTTCAGCGAGCTCACAAAGGGCTCTTATCGGCTTGGTGCTTACTGTGGTAAAGGAGCGCATAGCGGCTCCGGCACGCTCTGCTCCGTAATCAGGCAAGCCCAAAAAATACTTATCTTCAAATCTCCCTGCCTCTGCTAAGATCTTGCTTGCGGTCACTGCTCCTTGACCACCTCGCCCATGCCACCTTATCCCAATTGGATCTCTTTTTAGTTGCGCCATATCATAAACACCTCCTTTAGTTAAGAATGTACCCCTGAAGGGACTCGAACCCTTGCATCTGGCTCCGGAGGCCAGCGCTCTATCCTCTGAGCTACAGGGGCCACGAACGCAGTTTAGCACTCCAAGGTGATTTAATCAACACTTTTGGATGACCTGAGCATTGCTAAGACTTCACACAACATCGCTCCAGGAGACACAACCACAGGGGCTTACCTCAAGCCTATATTTGAGGTAAATAAAGCATATAGGCGCCAAAGATATAAAGCCCGAGCAAAACCAGAGCATACCAACTATAGTAGGAACATTAGTGTCAGATAGATTCTATATATGGCAAGAAGCACCCCACCCTCCCAATTGTTTACCGGTAGCACCAAAAATTACTAACAGTACCATTAGGGCAGGTCTTAATCAGAGTTGGGCACACCCAAATTTTCAAAGAGTGAAAGGGACAATCCAAATAACTAGCCCAAGGACGAAACAAATTGCTAGGGTTATCACCACAAAAGGTATAGTATAACTGAAAAATTGCTTCAAACCTATTTTACAAGAGTCCTCTTTTTCACAAATGTTCAGGGCTACGAAAAGGGCTGGGGCACCGGCTACAGTCAGATTGCTTCCCAAGGTCCCTGCCCATAGTACTGTCCACCACAAGGGCCAGGGGTTGATATTGGCTGATGCGGCAAGGTCCCGAATTATATATAAAAAGGCGAGGATATAGGCATCATGCTCCACAACGCCCACAGTAAGAGCCGTTACCCAGTAAAGAATTGTGGCGCTGAGAATGTAGCTACCCTGGACATAAGATGCCATAGAATTGGCAATCATTTTGATTAGTCCCACATGGTTAATCGCACCAACCAATATGAAAAGCGTTACATAGAATAACAGAGCCCTCCAGTCCAACTCACCGATTACTTCCTTAAAGCTGGGATTTCCCAGTTTCTTCTGGAATATTTCCATTATCAGGACTAATGTAAAGGCCCCAGAAACGGCGATAAATCCTAAATATAAACCAGTAAGCGGACGCAAGGCCATGCCTAGAATAGTAGCACAGAAAACTGCCATTACTACTGCAGCAAACTTTCTATTTTTTATGTGCTCCATTGGATTAGCAACGGCTATTTCTCCAATAGCAGTATTATTAATGGATCTCCCAGCATACATCTTTTTAAATTTGAACTGATAGAATAAAAAGGCAGTCAGCATGAATGTCGCGGTCAGGATGGGGAAGGATGAAGGTCTTCCCATTTGCCAGATGAATTCGGGAAATTCTATTCCAGCAACGGAATGAAGCATTTGAGGTGGCAAGTCGCCCAGTAATAAGGCGGTGCCCATAAAATTGGCAGACAATCCTATAAAGATAATGAAAGGGAAAGAAGGCAGTTTCATTTTTTTGGTGACATATAGAATCGCAGGCGCCATTATCAATATCACAACCACATTGTCCACAAACATAGAAATGAAAGCCGAAATAACCCCCAGAAGAATTAGGAATAGGGCTATATTATTACGTGAAACCATTAACATAATTACAGCTAGGTACTCAGGTATCCCTGTTTTCCCAAAATAAATGGCAATTATCCAGATACCAAAAAGAATAGCAATGACATTCCAGTCTACAAACATAAACGCTTCCGTTTCTTTCATCACGCCAAACAATACCATCAGCACCACACCAATGATACCAATACCAACCCTATCTACCTTCCCCCAAATAATCAAGCCGATGGTTACAAGGAAGATAATCAAGGCTATTAGCTGTATCGGCTCCACAGGTTTAATCTCCCGTTCTTAATTAATGAGGTTGTGAAAAGCAGGGTTTTTCACGGCACAGATAACTATCGGCATAATTTCCCTGGGTTTTGTTACCTGATTGGGGAAGACTCATCCTAAAGCTTACCTGCCTATGATAACAAAACACCCCCAATTTGGGAAGTCCCTAAACACCCTATCTGAGCAACCACGCTATACACCATCTGAATCCCCTGTCAATGAGCACCACAATATTCTTCTCAAAAGCATGTGACAATGAACCGCGTCTTTTTGCTCCACACTGCCTCAGGCTAAGCTGGTGGAATTGTACCTATAGTTTTATTCTTTCTCGGGGTTTACCTTAATTTCAGCCTAGCCTAAGGTCATACATCTTCGGCACGTTGAACAAAAGATGATATAATCATTAATAACTAAGGAGAGGTGACCGAGTGGTTGATGGTGCCGCTCTCGAAAAGCGGTGGGCAACTAATGTCTCGTGGGTTCGAATCCCACCCTCTCCGCCAACTTAGGGAATTAAGGAGGTAGGTGAAGGTGGATAAAGAAACAATCTTTCTTGTTGAAGAATCAGCGGAGGGAGGATACGGGGCAAGGGCTCTAGGATACTCTATCTACACAGAAGGAGAAACCTTGGGACAGAAGAAAAGATGAACAAAGGCGAAATTACAGCAAATATAATATTTAAAAAGGTGACTTCAATCCTCGCAAGCTATGGAGCAAAGAAAATAAGTATTTTTGGATCTTATGCCAGAGGTGAAGCAAATCCAGAAAGTGATATAGATATTATTGTTGAATTTTCGGAAGGGAAAACTCTTCTTGATATTGTAGGAATAGAACAGGAACTATCCGAAGCGTTAAGTATAAAGGTGGATTTGCTAACCGAAAAATCCATAAGCCCCTATTTAGTTGACAGGATAAAGAAAGAAATGGTGGTCATTCACGAATGAGGAAGGACAATTATGTATATCTAAGGCATATTTTCGATGCTATAAATCGAATCGAAGAATATACCAAGGAAGTAAAATATAAAGATTTTATGGATAGTAATTTGGTTCAAGCTGGTGTGATGAGAGAGATTGAAATAATAGGAGAGGCTACTAAGAGGTTAACTCAAGAATTCAAGGAAAAATATCCAGATATACCTTGGAAGAGGATGGCAGGAACGAGAGACAAGCTTATCCATGATTATTTTGGCGTGGACATAGACGCCGTTTGGAATACAGTGAAGCAAGACATACCTGCTTTAAAAGTAAAGGTAAGTGGAATCATAAAGGAGCTAGAGCCAAATAACACCTAAACAACATATAGCTGGAGAGGTGCTGGAGTGGTCTATCAGGCGCGCCTGGAGAGCGCGTGTCGCCTCTGGCGACCGTGGGTTCGAATCCCACCCTCTCCGCCAAGTTGAATTAGAGAAGAAAGTGATATAAAGAATTATGGTCAAAGGAGGAACACCATGGAAATAGCCCCAAGGATTAGCGTAGATGAGAAAATTCGTTTTGGTAAGCCTGTGATTAGCGGGACACGTGTCCCAGTAGACCTTGTTATTGGCAAACTTGCCGGAGGGATGACCTACGAAGAGGTTATGGCTGAGTACGAAATCGCTCACGAGGATATATTAGCTGTCCTTGACTATGCTGCTAAGACCCTGTCCAGCGAAGAGATCAAGGCAGCAGGATAAAATGCCAAAATTTGTGATCGATGAGGATATGCCCCGCTCCACAGGAGCAACTCTTGAGAGGCACGGATATGATGTAAAAGACATCCGGGATTACGGGCTTCGAGGAGCAGAGGATGAGAGGATTTATGAGTTTGCACAAAGTGAAGGGGCAGTAATTCTTACAGGGGATAAAGCTTTTGGTAATATCTTGCGGTTTCCATTGGGCAGGCATTTCGGGATTGTCGTTGTGCACTTTCCTAACGAAATGCCATCCATAGAGATAAACCGCCAGCTTCTACAAAGATTTGAGGATCTTTCGGAAGATGACTTCAGGGGAAACTTAATTATTATAGAACCACGGAAGATACGAATTAAGAAGAGGTGAGACAAAAAGGGCATAGGAGAGGTGCTGGAGTAGCCTATCAGGCGCGCCTGGAGAGCGTGTATCGCCTTTAGCGACCATGGGGTCGAATCCGGCCCCCTCCGCCAAAGTTGAGTTAAAGACCAAAAGTGCGTTTATGCGAATGTTATACACAATTGGTCGCTTGAAAAAGGAGAGAAGGATCATTAAAATGAAATCAGGCGAGCAAAGCTTCAGGTGCTTCAGCAGCTTTTGGGGAATCGTAATGATGTACGAGGGCAAAAGTTCACAGAAGCTCCAAACCAAGTTTTTATCATATTCTACGATTCGCAGGATGTGCTACTTGCCCTAAAAGCATTTTTCGAAGTTATCATAAGTCCTCGGAAGAATCCGGCTCTTACAGACCAGAAGCTTCTGGATTTGTTCAAAGCAATGTGCAAAAATCTTAAAATTAATCCAGAGGCGATGACTGATAATTTCTTTCTTTATGCTTTCAATATCAAGCCATAAAGGGGTCAGTCGGCACTCTACTTAGCACGGCTTTGTGGCTCACTTCTTGCAAGGCCTGAAGACTTTAGGCGCGTTGCTTGTTTGAAAGGAGAATCACTATGAAAACAATTGGGCTTATTGGAGGTATGAGCTGGGAATCAACAGCAGAGTATTATCGGATCATAAATGAAGCTGTAAAGGAAAGATTGGGCGGGCTTCATTCGGCAAAAATTGTAATGTATAGCGTCGAATTCGCCGAAGTTGGCAGATTTCAGCAGGAAGCAAGGTGGGATGAAGCGACAGATTTAATGATAGATGCGGCTAAAAGGGTAGAAAGAGGCGGCGCAGATTTTGTTCTAATTTGCACTAATACCATGCACAAAATGGCAGATGATGTAGCTGCAAATATAAACATTCCCCTACTGCATATCGCTGATGCTACTGCCGAGAAGATTATTCCGCTCGGTTTTAACAAAGTTGGCCTTTTAGGTTCTACATTTACTATGGAGGAGGATTTTTATAAGGGGCGTCTAAAAGGGAAATACAATCTCGATGTTGTAATTCCCAATGAAGCTGCTCGCCAGGTAATCCACAATGTAATTTTTAAGGAATTGTGCCTAGGGAAGATAAAGGACTCATCCAGAGAGCAGCTAAAAATAATTATGAAAAATCTTGTTGCTAATAGCGCTCAGGGAATTATTTTAGGCTGCACTGAACTACCTCTTTTGATAAAGCAAGAGGATTGCTCAGTTCCCCTTTTTGATACCACAGCAATACATGCCAAGGCTGCTGTAGATTATGCACTCAAAGATTGCGGGAGACTTCAATGCGTGAAAGACCAAAAATTGGCTTAGCTTTAAGCAGTGGTGCTGCTCGCGGCTTGGCTCATAAGATATATTGCCAAGGTTGCAAGAAAAGATTCGCGTCCCTAGATGATGGTTTCGCAGGCTTGGCATTAATCGGACTTTGTTCTTCTCTGACAGCAGCAAGTGTTACAATATACAATTGGTGTCTAAAATCAAAGACTGAATAGAGGGGATAAAAATGGAAACGAAATACGTTTACTTTTTTGGTGGTGGCACAGCGGATGGAAAAGCAGAGCTAAAGGATATTTTAGGGGGTAAGGGAGCTAATCTTGCCGAGATGTCAAGGATGGGAATCCCAGTTCCTCCTGGATTTACCATTACATCTGAGGTGTGTAACTTTTACTTTTATAATAATAAGAGCTATCTCAAAGAATTGGAACATCAAATAGAGGAGAATTTGGCCAAAATAGAAAAAATTATGGGGGCAAAATTTGGCGATGAAGGAAATCCCTTACTTCTTTCTGTCCGCTCTGGCGCTAGGATATCCATGCCAGGTATGATGGACACCATACTCAACGTAGGCTTAAATGAAAATACTGTTCGCGGCTTAGCAAAAAGTACGAGTAACGAAAGATTTGCCTACGACAGCTACCGCAGATTTATCCAAATGTATGGCAAAATAGTGATGGGAATGCAAGGGGAAGTCTTCGAGAAACTCTTGGAGGATGAAAAGGAGAGGAAGGGCCTTACACTAGATACTGAGCTCTCAGCTGACGGCCTCAAGAATCTAATAGAAAGGATGAAAAACGAAATAAAAGAAGTTACGGGTAAAGAGTGTCCCTCTGACCCCTATATGCAACTTTGGGGAGCTATCTCGGCTGTCTTCCAGTCCTGGAATACACCCAGAGCCATAGCATATAGAAAGGCTAACGATATTCCCCCAGAGTGGGGCACAGCAGTGAATATTCAAACTATGGTTTTTGGGAATATGGGAAGCAGAAGTGGTGCTGGAGTTGTTTTCTCTCGAGATCCATCAACAGGGGAAAAGAAGCTTTTTGGAGAATTTATGTGCAATGCTCAAGGCGAGGATATAGTAGCAGGCATTAGAACTCCTCAACCGATAAGCGATTTAGCAGAACTTATGCCTCAATGCTACCAAGAGCTCTCGGACATTTCTCAGAGACTGGAACGACACTTTAAAGATTTACAGGATATTGAATTTACCATCCAAGATGGAAAATTGTGGATCTTACAAACCAGGGTGGGAAAAAGAACAGCTCAAGCAGGTGTTAAAATTGCTATTGATATGGTGAGGGAAAAATTAATTAGCAGAAAGGAGGCTCTCCATTATATCGCTCCAGAGGATATAGAGCAACTATTACATCCTACTCTGGACCCTGCAGCGGAAAAAGAAGTCATTGCTACGGGTCTTCCCGCTTCCCCAGGGGTTGCTTCGGGGAAGATAATATTTGACCCAGAGGAGCTGGCTCAGCTCGCCCGCGTAGGTGGTGATAATTTTATTCTAGTTAGAAATAAAACCTCGGCTGATGATTTCCCGGGAATAAGGGCTGCCGCCGGGGTGCTAACCACCACAGGAGGAATAACATCCCACGCTGCAGTGGTGACTCGCGGTATGGGGAAAACTTGTATCGTGGGCGCAAGTGGCATAAGCATTAGTGATGTGAGAGAGGAATTTATCGTGGGGGATAGAATATTCAGAAAAGGGGACTACATTACCTTGGATGGAACTGAAGGGGAGGTTCTCTCGGGAAAACTCCCCGTTATCGCCCCAAGGCCTGGTCGCGATTTCGAAGAACTCTTGGTTTGGACGGATTTGGCTAAAAGGCTAAAGGTCATGGCAAACGCTGATACTCCCCAAGATGCGAAGCTAGCGAGAGACTTTGGAGCCGAAGGTGTGGGGCTTTGTAGAACGGAGCACATGTTTTTCCAACCCGATAGAATAGACCACTTTAGGAGAGTAATTATTGCTGAAGAGAGTGGAGCCAAAGAGAAAGCTTTGGAAGAGCTTCTGCTAATTCAAAGAACAGATTTTGGGCAAATTTTTGCCCAAATGGAAGGCTTGCCTGTTACCATTCGCCTTTTAGACCCTCCCCTTCATGAATTTCTTCCCCCGCCCCATGCCGAGGATGAACTCAAGGCTTTATCCCAGCGCTTAGGCATTCCTTTTGGAAAGCTTCGGGAGAAGGTGGCTGAATTGCACGAGTCCAATCCTATGCTTGGTCATCGCGGATGTCGTCTTGGCATTACCTCCCCTGAAATCTACCAAATACAGGTTAGAGCTGTAATAGAGGCTGCCTGTGAGTTGAGTAAAAAGGGGGTTAGGGTCTTTCCTGAGATTATGCTACCTCTTATAGCACATGTCGAGGAGTTAAAGTTTCTCAGGGAACTCGTAGTTAATACTTGTGAGAAGGTAAAAATGGAGAAAGAAGCTGAAGGTCTAGCCTATAAAGTAGGAATAATGATCGAACTTCCTAGGGCTGCTCTCATTGCCGACGAGCTGGCTAAATTTGCTGACTTCTTTTCCTTTGGCACTAATGATTTAACTCAAATGGCTCTAGGGATTAGTCGAGACGATGCGGGAACTTTTATGCCCTCTTATCTCAAGAGGGAAATTCTTAGGCTCGATCCTTTCATTAGCTTGGATGAGAAAGGGGTTGGTGAACTTATAAAAATAGCAGTGGAAAGGGGAAGGAAAACTAAACCTGACCTAAAGATAGGCGTTTGTGGAGAACATGGAGGGGACCCAAAGTCCATAGAATTTTTCCATAAAGTGGACTTAGACTATGTGAGTTGCTCGCCTTACCGTGTGCCGGTAGCCCGCCTTACTGCGGCAAGAATAGCGCTGGAGCCAAAGGCTTAAGCTTTAAGAGCTAATTTAGCTATCCTTTAGCTAGTGCCTATGCTAAAGTCCATTCAATTTTTATGCTAAATGCCGAAGCATTGTATAGAACATATATCTTAGATATAATTGATTTCAGTTAACATACGCCAATAAGGAAGGTAAATAAAATGAATAGATTCAAAATAAGGTTCGGGGTAATTTTAGCTATATTTGCTATGGTAATAGCGAGTAGTGCCTGTGGCCCAAGTGCAGAACCAACACCACCAACACCAACACCAACTCCACCTCCAACCCCAGGCGCTAACCAACCGCCAGAAATCTCAAGTCTGACACCTGCTCAGATGCAGGCTTATCCCTCAGACATGATTGAGATTCGATGCAATGCGTCAGACACCGATGGTGATACTATAAGCTACGAATGGGCAACCACAGGTGGCAAATTCACCGGGACTGGACCTACAGTCTCTTGGGTAGCTCCAGCGCAGTACGGAGACTACACTATCACTGTTACTGTCAAAGATGGCAAAGGTGGCATCACACAAGCCAGTGTAACAATGAGTGTGGTGCGGAATATGGATCCAGTTATTTCTAGCTTAGTCGCCGACCCAGTTACAGTTCTGCCCCAGGGCAAAGCAACGATTACCTGTGTTGCCACAGACCCAGATGGCGATATTCTCAACTACAGCTGGAAGGCCAGTGATGGCAGCGTTACCGGGGCAGGCAACACAGTCACCTGGATAGCACCAGATAGAGAAGGAGGGTTCACCGTTACGGTTATCGTTGATGATGGCAAGGGGGGCCAAAACGCAGCCGATGTATCGGTTAGTGTGGTCTTAACTGAAAAGACGGAAACTTTCACTCCAGTGCCCAACGAAACCGGCAAAGTATCCAGCAAGGGAGATAAAGATGCCTCGAGGACTATGGCCGGAGACGATGCCAATAATATCGGCTACCAGGCCTTCTGGAGTTTCGACCTCTATAGCTTAATAGGCACTGAGGTAAAAGATGCCAAGCTCACTTTTACCACGAAAAGAGAGCCAGTTGGTGAGCCATTCCATAAAATCACAGGGCTTGGTGGTTTGCACATATTTGCAGTTCGCTACGAGCTGGGGCAATTGCCCAATTTCAGCCCAGAAGAGTACAGTGAACTACATCCAGATATATGGCAACTGCCAACAGTTATAGACGTAACAGATTTAGTAGGCAAGATTGGGCAGAAAATCAGTGCCAGTGACCGCTTGCAGATAGAAGCCAGATTTAAAAACGCAACTAACGGTAACGGTGTTCCTGATTATGTTGAGTGGGAAACAGTCACTCTTACTGTCACCTATGCCGAAAAATGAAGTAAAGCTGTTTTTAGTCTGGCACATCGACTAGCATGCCACAGCAATCAGCGTGTGCCCATCATCTCTAGGTAGAGGCAATATTATCAGCCTCGCTACTCTCTGTTCTTTATGTCATTGCGAGCCCTTCACCTCTTGTCATTCTGGTCCCCCTCCTTGTCATTCTGAGGGGTTAGACGAAGCCCTGAGCATAGCGAAGGGACAGCGAGCGAAGAATCTCCTTTTCGGTTCCTTCCTATCGTCAGGATTCAGAGCTTCGGCTCACCAGGATAAAATCCTCGAAGAATCTGGTGGCGCTCAGGACAGGCTCCGCGAAGCGATCCGATAGTTAGTCTCTCTTGTTCTTGAGATTGCTTCATTCATCACCATCACCTTAATCCTCTCCCCTCAAGGGAGAGGAAATGTGCCTCGCAATGACAAGGAGGGAACTCTTCTGTCGCCAATCATACGAACAAGTATACATTCTTCCTTGCTTGCCCCGTCTATGCTACAATCCATTCGAGTTCCATGGTAAGCACTAACGAGTTGAAGTACTGGGTAGGCTTCTCCAAAATACCTGGGATTGGCCGAGTGAGGATTTCCCAGCTAAAAGAGCACTTTGGCAATTTACAGGACGCCTGGAAAGCCCCGGAAGGCAAGTTAAAGCAGGCCGGATTAGACTCACGAAGCATAGATACTTTACTCCTGCTACGTCCTAAGATTTCCCTGGATGCTGAGATAGAAAAGCTGGAGCGCTATAAGGTGAAGGTACTTGCCTGTGAAGACCCCTCTTATCCTCCTAGATTGAAGCAAATCTATGATTACCCGCCAGTGCTCTATGTCAGGGGCAATCTCTTATCCCAGGATGAACCCTGCCTTGCTGTAGTTGGCACCCGCCGCCCTACCATCTATGGACGGCAAGTAACGGAAGAAATCGTGGCTGACCTGGCAAGAAGCGAAATTACTATTGTTAGTGGATTAGCCAGAGGAATTGATTCCATAGCCCATCGGGCTACTTTAGATGCTGGAGGTAGAACGGTAGCTGTCTTCGCCTCGGGACTGGATATTGTTTACCCGGCTGAAAACGTTAAATTAGCCCAGGCTATTATGGAACGTGGGGCTTTGCTAAGCGAATATCCTTTAGGTATAAGACCTAAGGCTGAGAACTTCCCACTTCGCAATCGGATTATGAGCGGTCTAAGCTTAGGGGTATTAGTGGTGGAGGCTGGAGAAAGGAGCGGAGCTTTAATCACAGCACATCAGGCAGTAGAGCAAAACCGGGAGGTTTTTGCCGTCCCCGGCAGCATCCTTTCCCCCTCTAGTAAGGGAACCAACCGCCTTATACAGGAAGGAGCCAAGCTAGTCCATGACTTTGCTGACATTTTAGAAGAATTAAACTTGACCATGGTAACGCAGCAACTGGAGATTAAGGAATTCCTGCCAGCCAGTGAAGCTGAATCTGTGATACTAAAGCAACTAACTTCTGAGCCAAACCATATAGATGAGATTTGCCGTCGTAGCGGTTTAACCATACCGGAGGTAAGCAGCACACTGGCCATGCTGGAATTGAAGGGAATAGCCAAACAAGTAGGCAATATGAACTATGTGCTGGCTCACCAAGTTAAAACAGAGTAGATTATGGCACAGAAACTAGTTATTGTTGAATCTCCGGCAAAGGCGAGGACGCTAAATAAGATTTTGGGGCGTAGCTATAGCATCAAGGCATCATTAGGACATGTGCGTGATTTGCCGCGGACAAGCTTAGGAGTAAATATAGATAAAGACTTTACCCCAAAATATGTCATCCCACAGAGAAAGAGAAAAGTAATCCGAGAAATCAAAGAGGCAGCGAGTAAAGCCAGCTCTATCTATCTAGCCACCGACCCTGACCGTGAGGGAGAGGCAATCTCCTGGCATCTTGTTGCCGCAGCTAAATTAGATGCAGATAAAGTGCCTGTTCGTCGCGTTGTCTTTCACGAAATAACCAAGGAGGCAGTAGAAAAAGCATTCCAGACCCCCCACTCTATTGATATGAATTTAGTTAATGCCCAGCAAGCCAGGCGCATCCTCGATAGACTCGTCGGCTATAAACTAAGCCCCCTGCTATGGTGGAAGGTGCAGAGGGGCCTCTCAGCCGGCAGAGTTCAATCGGTGGCGGTTAGAATAATTGTTGACCGTGAGCAGGAAATTCAGGACTTTAATCCTAAAGAGTATTGGACTATCGAAGTTGAATTAGCTCCGCTCGAAGAACAGGAAGCCAAGTTTAGAGCCAAACTCGTAGCTTCAGCCGACGGCACTAAGCTAAATATCAGCGATGAGAATAAGGCAAACAAGATTGCTGCCGATTTAGGAAAGGCTACTTATTTCGTTAAATCAATACAAACCAAACAGATAGCTCGCCAGCCAGCTCCGCCTTTCATCACCAGCACTTTACAGCAGGAAGCCTGGAGGAAACTGCACTTTATCGCTAAGTACACCATGGCAGTGGCTCAACAGCTTTACGAAGGCTTGCCCCTGGGCGAGGAAGGCTCAGTGGGGCTTATTACCTATATGCGCACCGACTCTACTCATGTGGCTGCCTCTGCTATAGCTGAGGTGAGGGACTTTATCGCTAAAAAGTACGGGGGAGATTTCCTACCATCAAAGCCATGTGTTTTTGCCCGGAAAGCAAAATGGGCGCAGGAAGCTCATGAGGCAATTCGCCCTACCAAGATTTACCGTGAGCCAGAACAAATTAAGCCCTTCCTCAATCGAGACCAACTAAAGCTTTACCAGCTTATCTGGAGGCGCATGGTAGCCAGCCAGATGTCACCAGCCTTATACGACACAACAAGTGTGGAAATACAAACCGACCATGTTAGCTACGAGCAAGAAGCGACTGGGTCCCCGAAAAATTCGCAGAATTTTTTGGGTGAAAATCAACCTCAAGGCTATCTACTTAAAGCTGCTAGCTCTGTGGTTAAATTTCCTGGCTTCATCACCGTTTATAGCGAAACTAAGGATGAAGAGGAGCAAGAAGGTTTTGTTTTCTTGCCTGAACTGAAAGTTGGTGACAGATTAAGCTATTGGGGAACCTTCCCTGAACAGCACTTCACCCAACCCCCACCCCGCTACACCGAAGCGACCTTGATTAAAGCACTGGAGCAGAGGGGTATTGGTCGTCCCAGCACTTACGCCCCCATCCTGTCTATTATTCAGGAAAGAGACTACGTGTATAAAGCAGACGGCAAATTCTATCCCCACGAACTGGGCCTGATTGTAAATAGCATTTTGAAGCAGCATTTCCCAGAGATTGTTGATTTTGGTTTCACAGCACAGATGGAAGAACAACTGGATGAAATAGCACAAGGTAAGCAGGAATGGATACCTGTTTTGAAGAGCTTTTACTCTCCCTTCGAGGATATGCTGTGTAACGCTCGCTTAGCTATAGCCAAGGTTGATATGAGTAAGACAACCGATGAAATATGTCCTAACTGCGGCCGACCCATGGTGATAAAAACGGGACGGTTTGGCAAATTTCTCGCCTGCAGTGGCTACCCCGAGTGTAAGACGACAAAGCCCTTCTTGATTAAAATTGGCATTCCTTGCCCACAGTGCGGTGCTGATTTGGTGGAGAAAATCAATAAGAGAAAGCGAGTTTTCTATGGCTGCAGCAATTTTCCCCAATGTAAATTCGCCACAAATTATAAGCCAATTCCCCAGCCTTGCCCCGAGTGTGGTAAGCTTTTGGTGCTGGATAGAGACGGCAGGGCAAAATGCATCGCCTGTCAATACAAAGTAAAACTAGCTGAGTTGGAGCCAAAGAAACAATACACAGAAGAAATGTTAGCTACGAAGCACATTTCCTCTCCCTTGAAGGGAGAGGATTAAGGTGAGGGTGATGAGCGAAGCAATTTCAAGAACAAAGGGGATGTCCATGAGATTCTTCGGTCGCTTCGCTCCCTCAGAATGACAAGCAGAACTGTCGAGCAATGAAGGTGTTTAAAAATGTAGTGCGAGTCCTGAACCTAATTCAGGATAGCCTCGTGCACGACTCTGAAGGGTCGCACTACAAGAATCTTGGGGGTGAAGATTATTAAAACTGGATGAGGCAAAATTAAATAGTCTAACAATCTCAAGGAGGAGGTAACTTTATGAAAATTCTAGTCATTAACGGACCAAACTTAAATATGCTGGGTAAGCGCGACAAAGAAATCTATGGAGGCAAGACTTTAGCCGAGATCGATTCCTTGATAAAGGAGCAGGGTGAGGCATTAAATATGGAGGTGGTAACCTTCCAATCTAATAGTGAAGGCGCACTGATAGACTTCATTCAAGAGCAAGCGGATTCAGCAAGTGGCATAATCATCAACCCTGGGGCTCTTACCCACTACGGTCTTTCCCTACGCGATGTTTTAGCCGATACTAAACTGCCAATAATTGAAGTTCATTTATCCAATATTTATGCCCGCGAGGAATGGCGAGCCCGGTCTGTAATAGCTCCCATCGCCAAAGGGCAAATCAGTGGCTTAGGCTGGAGAGGATATATCACTGCCTTGCGAGCTTTAGTAGCCCAACTGAGGGGAGAAATTCTTTAATTGTATCCTAACCGCAAGTTGAGTAAAGAAGAGGGCCCCTTTTGTCATTCTGAGTGGAGTGAAACGGAATGAAGAATCTCAAGGATTCTTCGCTGTCCCTTCGCTATGCTCAGGGCTTCGGCTCAGAATGAGGTGGTTAACAATATAGTGCGAGGCTTTAGCCTCGCACACGACCCTGAAGGGTCGCACTACGAGAATCCGGATGAGACAAAATTAAACGGGCTCAGAATGATAAAATGATGAGTAGAATTATCAAACGCTCGATGAAGGGAGAAGGTTGACCGTAAGCCGATTGCAAAGGTTACGACCTCTGATTGCCGAAAAGGGCTTGGATGGCCTTTTAGTTTCTCAGCTAGAAAACTACTGCTACCTCTCTGGATTTACCGGCTCCTCAGGGTGGCTGCTCATCTCAGATAGCCATGCCCTTTTAGCTACCGATTTCCGCTATATGGAACAAGCTAAGAAAGAGACGCAAGATTTCGAAATCATTCAGATTAAAGGAGAGCCACATAACTGGCTTCCTGAGTTGGTATCCAATTTAGGGTGGCATAAATTAGGTTTTGAGACGGAGCACCTTTCCTTTGCTGCTCATCACCAGCTCGCTGAAACGATAAAAGCCAAACAGTTAAACTTAGAGCTTGTCCCCACCACAAATCTGGTGGCGCACCTTCGCTCCATAAAGGAGCCAGAGGAATTAGAGCTTATCATAAAGGCCGTGGAGCTAACTGATGCTGCTTTCGAGCAGGTTAAAGCCATAATCCGCCCCGGTGTAACAGAAAAGGAAGCAGCCTGGGAAATTGAGAAATTCCTTCGCCAGAATGGAAGTGAGGGAGTGCCTTTTGAAATTATAGTTGCCTCAGGCCCAAATTCAGCTTTACCTCATGCAAAACCTACCGAAAGAATAATTTGCTCTGGCGAACCAGTGCTGATTGATATGGGAGCCAGAATTGGGAGCTACTGCAGCGATTTTAGCCGCACTATATGTTTGGGCAAGAATCTGGAAGCTGTCAGCTATCAGCTATCAGCTATTTATAATATCGTCTTGGAAGCACAGCTCCTAGCTATAGACAGAATCAAGTCAGGCATGACTGCCGCTGAGGCTGATAAGTTGGCTCGGAGTGTTATTGAGCAAGCTGGCTATGGCGATAATTTCGGACATGGTCTGGGGCACGGTGTTGGGCTAACAATACACGAGCTCCCCACGCTTTCTGCCACTTCATCAGACTTGCTTGGCGATAGCATGGTTTTTACCATAGAACCTGGGATTTACCTCACTGGATATGGTGGTGTTAGAATTGAGGATGTGGTGACATTGGAAAAAGGCAAGGTCGAAGTGCTCACTAGGTCAGAGAAGCATTTGTCATTCTGAGCCCTATGGGCGAAGAATCTCCAGTAGACCCTTTGCGGAGCCTATCCTGAGCGAGATTCTTCGCTCGCGGAGTTTACACTGAGCGAAGCCGAAGTGCTCCCTCAGAATGACAAGAAGCGAAGGGCCTGAGAGTGACAATTTAGCATTATAATAAACATGGAGGCTATTATATGCTTGATGCTGGCGAATTAAAAAAGGGAATCGCCATAGAGCTAGATGGCAGAATATACCAAATTGTGGATTACCACCATATTAAGATGCAGCAAAGGCAACCTGTAATTAGGTTGAAACTTCATGATGTTCGTAGTGGTAACGTCACAGAGCGGAATTTCCAGTCTGGAGACAAATTCAAACCAGCCTTGCTGGAGCACCGCGCAGTCCAATATCTTTATAACGATGGTGACCTTTACTACTTTATGGATAATGAGAGCTATGAACAAATAGCGCTGACAGCCGCCCAAATAGGAGTGGGCATAAACTACCTCAAAGAAGGGCTAAATCTGGAGATTCTGACCTGTAAGGGTGAAGCGGTAAACATAGAGCTACCTGCTGCTGTAGAGCTTCAAGTTACTGAGACAGAGCCTGGCTTTAAAGGAGATACAGCTACCGGGGGAAGTAAGCCAGCCAAGGTGGAAACCGGTATTTCCATTCAGGTCCCTCTTTTCATTAGCGCAGGGGACATCATCAAAGTTGATACCCGCAGCGGGGAATATCTAGGAAAAGCAAGTTGATAAAAGCTGATTTACACGTTCACACCTGCTACTCCGTAGATTGTTGTACTCCTTTAGAAAGGATAGTTGACCAGTGTCTTAAGATAGGCATAAATTGCCTTGCTGTGGCTGACCATAACACCATTTCTGGAGCTTTGAGATTAAAGGAGATAGCTCCCTTTAAGGTAATCATCGCCGAGGAAATTATGACCTCTACAGGTGAATTGATAGGTTTATTTCTCACCGAAGAAGTCCCCAAGGGGTTATCCCCCGAGGAAACAATAGCCCGAATAAAAAGTCAAGGTGGGCTGGTTGGCATTCCCCACCCGTATGGCCGTCCACCCTCTTTGTTAGCTACGAGCAAGCGAAGCAATCTCCTATTACCAGAGATTGTATCCCGGGTTGATATTATTGAAGTTCTTAATTCACGCAACCTTTTTCCTAACAGCTCTAGCAAAGCTTGGCGATTGGCTCTAAAATATAAGCTGCCTGCTAGCGCTGGAAGCGATGCTCATACCTTAGGTGAAATTGGCCGGGCTTACGTGGAAATGCCTGAATTCAAGAGCCCAAGCGATTTCTTAGACAGTTTATCCCGAGGGAGGATATTCGGGCACAGGTCTAACCCTTTAGTTCACTTCGCTAGCATCTGGGTGAAGGTAAATAAGCGTTTTCGAGGTGTTTAAAAACGTAGTACGCGTCCTGAATCAAGTTCAGGATAGCCTCGTGCACGACCCTGAAGGGTCGCACTGCGAAAGGGGTAAAGCTAAGTCTTGCTAAACATTGGTTGGTTCTCCACCGGCAGGGATGAAGCGGCGCGGCAGCTTTTGCAAGCGGTACAAGAAAGTATCGCCACCGGCGATATAACAGGGAAAATTAGCTTCGTCTTTAGCAATCGAGAGCCTGGTGAATCAGAGGAAAGCGACTCCTTCTTCGAGTTAGTTCACAGCTACGGTATTCCCCTCATCTGTTTCTCCCACAGGAAATTCAAGTTAAGATTGCTTCGCGGAGCCTGTCCTGAGCGAGATTCTTCAGTCGCGGAGCCTGCCCTGAGCGAGATTCTTCGCTATGCTCAGAATGACAAGGCAAGCGAAGGGCTCCCTCAGAATGACAATAAGGGTAGGACTCAGAATGACAGCCCCTCCTTTGTCACTCTGAACGAAGTGAAGAGTCTCCAGCCAGGGACTGGAAATGCCAACAATGTCGGCAGTAGTGAAATAGACCAGTCTCAGGAGAACTGGCGCCTTGAATATGATAGAGAGGTAAACAGGAGAATTGAACAATTCACCCCCGACCTCTGTGTCCTCGCTGGCTACATGCTCATCATAGGAGAAGAGCTATGCCGAAAATACAATATGATTAACCTTCACCCAGCACCCCCTGGAGGACCTGTCGGTAGTTGGCAAGAGGTAATCTGGCAGTTGATAGAAGACAAAGCTGAGGAAGCTGGGGCAATGATGCACCTGGTGACCCCCGAATTGGATCGAGGACCTGTCATCAGCTACTGCCTTTTTCCCATCAACTATAAGCCCTTCGACCGATATTGGCAAAAGAACGATAAAGACATGTTATTCCAGCTTATTCGCCAACATGAGCTTGCCCGGGAGTTTCCTCTCATCATCTCCACCCTTAAAGCTCTAAGCCAGGGCAGCATCAGCATCAGAGACGGTAAAGTCGTTGATGCTCAGGGAAAGTCAATTGATGGCTACGACCTTAGTAGTAAAATAAATAAACTGATAGCGACTTAAATAGATGTAGTGCGACCCTTCAGGGTCGTGCCGTTACGTGGGCACGAGGCTAAAGCCTCGCACTACGAAGCGCTGATAGCTGAAAGCTGATAGCTAATAGCTATTTATAATGATGGGAGACAACGCTGAAATGAACCTAATCTGTTTTGACCTTGAAGGTCCTCTGGCTCCTCAAGATAATGCCTATGAGTTGATGAAGCTATTGCCCCACGGTAGTAGGATTTTTGAGGTCATCAGTAGGTACGACGATTTGTTGACCTTGGAAGGCAGGCAGGATTATGAGCCCGGAGATACCCTGGCCCTCATTGCTCCTTTCCTTGCCCGCCACGGGATAAGGGAAAGACAAATCGCTACTATGGGGCAGGAAGCTAAATTGACCCCCGGCGCCGCTGATTTAATCTCCAGGCTGAAATTTCGAGGATGGCAAATATTTTGCATCAGCACCAGTTATGAGCAATATGCTTTTGCCATCACACAAAGGCTGGGAATCCCAGCTCAAAATGTAGCTTGCACTTCCTTCCCCCTAGACCAGATTTGCCAGCTACTAAGCCGGGACGATTTCACCCTGCTGGAGCGAGCAGAGTGGGAATTTATCACCTTCACCCCGGAGGTAGATGATGCCAGGATAAAAGAAACCCTGGATCGCTTTTACTGGCAAGAGCTGCTCAGGACAAGTTCAGGGAGAATTATAAATAAAGTTAAACCCGTAGGTGGGAAACGCAAGATAGAGGCATTGGAGCATTTCGCCGCCAGGCTGGGAAAACCTCTCTCCCATTGGATAGCGGTGGGAGATAGCATCACCGACTTCAAAATGCTTCAAACGGTGAATAAAGCTGGCGGGTTAGCCATCGCCTTCAATGCCAATGAATATGCCCTACCCTACTCTACCATGGGCTTGGCATCTGCAAACCTGGATGATTTAGGGATAGTTTTAGAAGCCTGGGAAAAAGGTAGGCGTCGAGCAGCGGAACTGACAGTCAAGGAAAAAGAAAAAGTCGGTGGAAAGGGTGACCGGGAGTGGTTCCACTGGCTGGCTGAAACCAGGGATATTTCTCGCCCCCTGAAAATCCATAAGAGAATTCGGCGTTTAGTCAGAGAGGAAGCTGCCAAACTGGGTTAATATTATGTCAAGTGATTCAAATCACCGCCACACCAGATAGGGATTACCCAGCCTATCTACACTTCTTGCATCCTAACTTCTCTTTTTTTTCAAAGCCAGTCTCCTTCACCCCGTCATTGCGAGCGAAGCGTGGCAATCCCAATCAAATGTCATTCTGGGCCCGTTTAATTTTGCCTCATCCGCATTCTCGTAGTGCGACCCTGAAGGGTCGCACTACGCTTATACTACCAAAAGGTTGGGGCTTGCGCCCAATCACTAAGGCTGGGATAAATCCCGCCGGATTGCCACGCTTCGCTCGCAGCTAATAAGGGGCTAAAGAAAGGCAGGCCTACCCAGCACCACCCCTTATCTGACGGACGACATCAGATTGTTTCGGCGAGTATATTTAAGGCTTTCTAAGAGTCCTCTCGTGCTCTCCAATTCTTCTCAAGATATAAGTATCACCTGCTATCTGGAAAGTAAAATGGTATTTCCTGGTGATGCTGCCTTCCCAAATTTCTGGATGCCCTACCATCCTTTTTAAACGCAGTGAAGGATGTCTCGGATTTGCCAGTAGCAAGGCAAATTGTTTATTGGCTCGCTGTTTAATATCCTGAGGCAAGGCGTGGTAGTCTTCATCAAAGGGTTTGGTGGTTTGAATTTTCACTTCTGGCCTTGGAGATGTTTAACTAACGCGTCAACGCTTTCGAAGGGACCTGAGAGTTCACCACAGATAATTGCTTCGTCAGCTTCCCTTTCTTTCTCCTGCCACTCCTTGGTCCAGAACCAAGCTTGCTCTTTAGGAATAAGTTTTTGAGGAATAAGATATATCACCCTGTCTTTAAGCTGAATTTCTACCTGCTCACCAACCTTAAGGTTAAGGGCTCTGAAAACCTCACTAGGGATGGTAACCTGATGCTTGGGGCTAATTTTCACTATTGCTATTGTTTCCTTCTAAAACTGGTTCAGACCTAGCGCAGTAGCCCTGCCACCGAAATATCCTCATCAAGATCTTCCCAGTGGATTCCTACTCCCTTACCAATAAGTCGCCACTTATTTCGCTGCTCATCTGTGGCATTGCGTAGGGAAGGAAACCATTCCAATGGGACAATGATTTCGCGTCCATCGGATAGCTGGACATGCATCCTGTCTGCATCAAATCGAATACTAATAGCTAAAACGTCAATCGCCCTGATTACCGAAGTATTCACGCCATTTCTCCACAAACAAATGTCTATTTTCCTCTATTAGCTTCCTGAGCTCTCTTAGTTCCTTTGCATTGTAGCCCATAGATTTCGTCAAAGCAACTGGTTGCGTTGAGTCATAATTATTGTTACCGAAAGGAGGCAAGGTGACACGACGCAGCATAACAGAATACGCTGAGGCAGTCCGGGGGCGTTATTACCGGGCCTCAAAGAAGGCGAAGACCGAGATGCTAAACGAATTTGTGGCTACGACTGGAATGCACCGGAAGGCGGTAATAAGGCTGCTCAATCGGAGAGGTAGACCTGCTGGGAAGAAAAGGAGTGGGCGTCCAAGGTTATATGGACTTGAGGCCGTGGCAGCACTAAAGGTGGCTTGGGAAGCTACCGACCGCCTGTGCTCCAGGCGTTTCCACCCCTTTCTGCCGGAGCTGGTAGGTATTTTGAAGAGAACTGGTGAGCTTAGTGTAACAGAGCAAGCCGAAGGGCAGCTTTATCGGATGAGTCCATCCACGATAGACCGCCTCTTGCGGCGCTGGCGTGGGGGTGGTAGGCGCCGCGGTCTAAGCACTACTAAACCAGGCACCCTGCTTAAGAATTCCATCCCAATAAAGACGTTCAGTGAGTGGAATGAAAGCAAGCCTGGCTTTCTGGAGGCTGACCTTGTTGCCCACTGTGGTGATAGTGCAGAGGGCTTCTACCTCACCACACTATCCACGGTTGACGTGGCCACAGGCTGGTGTGAGCCGGTTGCCGTGTGGGGTAAAGGGCAGGACCGTGTTGGCGGTGCCGTCTGCGACGTGCGCAAGCGGCTTCCCATGCCCTTGCTGGGATTGGACTCTGACAATGGCAGCGAATTTATCAATCAGAGCCTCTACGACTACTGCCGGCGCAACGGCATCACTTTCACCAGGTCTCGTTCCTACAAGAAGAATGATAGTTGTCATGTGGAGCAGAAAAACTGGTCGGTGGTCAGGCGGGTCATCGGCTATGACCGCTTCAGTTCAAAGAAGGCGTTTGAGATCCTGAATGATGTCTATACTTTACTACGCCTGTATGTTAATTTCTTCCAGCCGGTGTTGAAGCTGGTGGGGAAAACCAGAAACGGAGCAAAGGTGCGCAAGGTCTATGATACAGCTCAAACACCTTACCAGCGCCTGCTGAAGAGCAGTATACTCTCGGCAAACAAAGAGCAAGAGCTAGCCAATATCTACGGCGCCCTGAATCCGGTGAGTCTCTTAAAGCAGATCAGGGAGTCAGTGGAATATCTCTGGACTCTGGCGGAACGGTAAAATCCAGCTTGGTAACCGTAATTATGACGCAACAAGAACAGCTTCGGTAACACTTAATTTTGACGCAATACGCTGGATTCAGCCAGAGAGCGTTTATTTTGTCACCCTGACCCTGAACGAAGTGAAGGGGAAGGGTCTAGATTCTTCGCTCTGCTCAGAATGACAGGAGGGGTTGCTAAACGACCTCTTCAGCCAGAACTTAGCATAGTTCTCACCAGTTTCAACATGAATATGAGGTGGCTCGTTACTCTCATTACTAAAAAAGAAAAACCGATGTCCAGTATATCGTAATACGGTTGGCATTAGTCTCGCCTTCTGGTGCCATGGAATATCCAAACGAGGGTCACAATAAGGATTACAGAAATGACGATAGTGGTGATTAAGCCTGCTTTGCCCAAGCCCCAGAACCTCTGAGGGCTGGCCAGGTAAGCTATGAAATCTGCTTTGAGCAAGCTTGGCAAGATAAGCATCTTGCCTAATTATACTCCCAATTCGGCCCATAGCAAAGGCGGAGATTGCTTCGGCACCCTTGATGCCTCGCAATAACAGGAGGCGCCTGGTTTTCGTAGTGCGACCTTTTAAGGTCGTGCATTCCCTCTTGCCTGGCACGAGGCTACCCCGTGTAGTAATCTTCGCTACTACACAGGGTTGAAGCCTCGCACTACAGAATACTTCACCACAACTAGACGATTTTGGCTCTCCCCCAATGACAAGCGTTTCACTTCTTCTCTGGCTTACTGAGTATCTCGTCTACAATGCCGTATTCCACTGCTTGCTGGGAGTCAAGGTAAAAGTCTCTATCGGTATCGTGAGCAATCTTCTCCATCGTCTGACCGGTATGCTTGGCCAGAATGTTGCGGATTTTTTCCTGCATACGCATGATTTCCCGGGCAGCGATTTCAATATCGGCTGCCTGGCCTTGAGCACCACCAACTGCCTGGTGAAGATGTATGGTGGAGTTAGGCAAAGCATACCTCTTGCCTTTGGTGCCAGCACAAAGAAGCAAAGTGCCCATGCTGGCTGCCAGGCCAACGCAGATGGTGGACACCGGGCAGCGAAGAAGCTGCATAGTATCGTAGATAGCCAGGCCAGCGCTGATTACCCCGCCGGGGCAATGAATGTAAAGGCTGATATCCTTTTCCGGGTCTTCCCTTTCTAAATAGAGGAGCTGGGCGATAATGAGATTGGCTATCTGGTCATTGATTGGTGTGCCCAGGAAAACAATCCTTTCCCGGAGCAGAAGGGAATATATATCGAAGACATGCTCACCTCGAGCACCAGTTTCAGTTACCGTGGGAATTATTACCTGAGATACTGTGTCCATTGGCTCCTCCTTCACTTTACGAGGCTGTTTAATTTTGCCTCAATCAGATTTTCGTAGTGCGACCTTTTAAGGTCGTGCACGAGGCTATCCTGAATTAAGTTCAGGACTCGCACTACATTTCTAAACAACCTCTTTACTAATCTCAGCTATCAGCTTTCAGCTTAATGCTGACCGCTGACTGCTAAATGCTCCCTTGTCTCCTCTTGGTTCCCGCTGATTATCTGCACCAGCCAATCCATCATCTTTTGGCTGCGCAGAGACTCACCAATTGACTCTCTAACCTGGGGCAAAGCAAAAAATCTTCGCATTTTCTCTTTATCTTTAGCGTCCCCGAGAATCTCCTCCACTTTATTATCTACTTCTAGGGAAGTAATTTCAATTTTTTCCTTTTCAGCCACCTTATCCAGAATGAGAGTATTAATAACTCGCTTCTTAGCTACGGGACGCAATTCCTCTCTAAGCTCTTCCTTTGTTTTGTTAACTCTCTTGAGATAATCTTCCACCTCACGGTAGCCAAGGTACCGTGCTTCATCCCTGAGAAGACTGTCAATTTCCCTGTCCTCCAGGATAGGGGGGTAATCCACTTCACTGACTTTGACGACGGCATCAATAGCTTTTTGTCTTAGTTCCAGGCGACTCCTTTGTTCCGCTTTAGCTCTCAAATCAGCCGCTACCCCTTCTCTTTGCTGAGTTAAATTAGCATAATTACAGCTTTGGGCAAATTCATCATCGAGTTGCGGCAATTGCTTTTCCTTTATCTCGGTAATCGTGGTTTTGAAAAGGCATTCCTGGCCACAAAATCCCTTAATGCTATAGTCCGCCGGAATTTTAAGGCTAAAAATCCTCTCCTCATTCTTCCTGGCACCTGCCAATTTGGGGGCAAAATCAGGTAAGGGAAAGGTTGAATTGCTATCCACCTGATATAGCAGGTCTTTATGGTTTAGAAATGGCTTGCCTTCAATGGTAGCTTCAATGTTAATGGTGACGAGGTCACCAAGCTGGACGGGGCGGTCCACAGGTAGTAATACCGCCTGTTGTTGGCGAAGCTGCTCAATAGCGGCTCCAATTTCCCCCGCGCTGATTTCTACCGGCTCAGGTTTTAGCTTTATACTGTGGTAATCGCCAAGCTTAACTGTAGGCTTGACTGGCACAATGGCTTTGAAAACTAAGGGCTCGTTTTGAGTAACTTCTATTTGTGGTTGGGCAATAGGTTCAATTTTCTCTGATTCAATCGCCTGCTTATAAAGCTGGGGTATGAGATGCTCCAGGGCTTCTTCCAGCAAGGCGCTTTTGCCTAGATGCTGCTCCAAGATAGCCCGAGGAGTCCTCCCTTTACGGAAGCCAGGTATGGAAACTTTGCTAACCAAATGGCGGTAAGCTTCATCGAGAGACTTTTCTAGCTCACGGGCTTCAGCTTCTATATTAAGCGATACCTGACAATTTTCCAGCTTTTCACTGGTTACTTTCATGCTCTACCCCTTAAAGTTCCTTTAATAACCTTACCTGTCATCTATAGTGAGGCTGTTTAATTTTGCCTCAATTAGATTTTCGTAGTGCGACCCTTTCAAGGTCATGTATGAGGCTATCCTGAATTAAGTTCAGGACTCGCACTACATTTATAAACAGTCGCCCAATAAATTAGGCAACTACATTCCTCATTCTAAATTCTAATTCTCGTAGTGCGACCTTTTAGGGTCGTGCATGAGGCTATCCTGAATTAAGTTCAGGACTCGCACTACATTTGTAAACAGTCGCCCAATAAATTGGGCAACTACATTCCTCATTCTAAATTCTAATTCTCGTAGTGCGACCCTTTAGGGTCGTGCACGAGGCTATCCTGAATTAAGTTCAGGACTCGCACTACATTTTTACACACCCTCCGATCTCTAAGACCCTTCCCCCTCACGGAGCCTGCCCTGAGTGAGATTCGGAGTTTATCCTGAGCTGTATCAGATTCTTCGCTACGCTCAGAATGACAGCAAGCGAAGGACTCCCTCAGAATGACAAGAGGCGAAGGGTTCAGGGTCAGGGTGACAAAGGAGGATTGTCATTGCTTCGGCGCATCAGGGTAAACTCCGCCAATAATCTCATGCTTCAACTTAAGGTTCAACTCATCAAGCTGATTCTTATCAACATAGGAAGGGGTATCGAGCATCAGGTCAACTGCGTTTTGATTTTTAGGAAAGGCAATCACTTCCCTGATAGTCTGCTCCCCGGCGAGCAGCATGGTCAGGCGGTCCAGGCCAATAGCGATACCCCCATGGGGCGGGGCTCCATATTCCAATGCCCTGAGAAAATGCCCAAAACGTTCTTCTATTTCTTCCTTACTATAACCCAGGAGCTGGAATATTTTCTCCTGAAGCTGGCGGTTATGAATTCTGATGCTGCCACTGCCAAGCTCACATCCGTTGCACACCACATCATAATGGCGGGACTGGACTCTAGCTGGCTCGGTATCAAGCAGTGGTATATCCTCCTCTCGAAGAGCAGTAAAGGGATGATGCATAGGTTCCCAGCGATTAGCGGCCTCGCTCCACTCCAATAAAGGAAAGTCAACTACGAAGGTAAAAGCCAGTAAGTTAGCATCAGCTAGATTAAGACGGCGTGCCATTTCACAACGTAACGCATCAAGTGCTTTATTAACTACCGCTGCTTTATCAGCCACAATAAGCAAAAGGTCCCCAGACTTGGCTTCAAACTTAGCGGCGATATTTTCTAACTGAGCTTGAGTTAAATGTCTGGCAGCCGCTGACTTAACTTTGTCTGGGCTGATAGCTGATAGCCGATAGCTCTCAGGTGGGAAGGCCAGGGTTATTAGGCCTTCCGCTCCATGGTCCCGGGCCAAATTGGTCAGCTCATTGAGTTGATGACGGCTATAATGGGCACAGCCTGGAAGGCAAATTCCTTTCACCTTGCCATGGTTGTTAATGGCAGAGCGGAAAACGGCGAAGTCGGTTTGAGCGGCAATGTCAGTTATGTCTTTAAGCTCCAGGCTGAACCTCACATCAGGCTTATCCGTGCCATACTTCTCCACTGCCTCCTTATAGGAGAAGCGCGGGAAGGGCTTTAATAGTTGCATCTCAGGCTTAACAGTCTCCACAAGTGAGGTAAAAAGTCCCTCCATAAGTTGCAATATATCCTCTTCCTCCACAAAGCTTACTTCTAAGTCAAGCTGGGTGAATTCGGGCTGGCGATCAGCCCGCAGGTCTTCGTCCCGAAAGCATCTGGCTATCTGAAAATACTTTTCCAAACCAGCTACCATAAGGAGCTGTTTAAGCTGCTGGGGCGATTGGGGGAGAGCATAAAACTTACCCGGATTGAGGCGGCTGGGCACAAGGTAATCTCGCGCCCCCTCGGGAGTGCTCTTAATCAGGATGGGCGTTTCAATCTCGATAAAACCCCTGGCATCAAGGAAATCCCGGATGAACTTTACTATCTTGTGACGCAGGATGATGTTATCCCTCATTCTAGGCCTTCTCAAATATAAGTAGCGATTTTTGAGACAAAGGCTTTCCTCAACCTCCGCATCTTCATTGATATAGAATGGTGGTGTCTCTGAAGGATTAAGGATAGTAGCTTTTTGAGCCATAACCTCAATTTCCCCGGTAGCCAATTTAGGGTTTTCTGTACCCTTAGGACGGGAAACGACTTCTCCTTCAACCTGAATTACATATTCATGGCGAAGCGAGCCAGCTACTTGATATGCCTCTGGTGATATTTGTGGATTGAACACTACCTGGACTATGCCACTGCTGTCTCGCAGGTCAATGAAGGCCATACCACCGTGGTCGCGTCGCCGATGCACCCAGCCAGCTAAAGTTACCTTCTGGCCGGCATTTTTTTTCCTTAATTCGCTGCAGCTATGGCTTTTGAGCAAAAATAACCTCCGTTAATTAATTAGGCTGTTTAATTTTGCCTCATCTAGTTTTAATACCCATTCACGCCAAGGTTCTCGTAGTGCGACCCTTTAGGGGTCGTGCACAAGGCTATCCTGAATTAAGTTCAGGACTCGCACTACATTTTTAAACACCCTCTTAATCTATGTGGCGATTATAGCGTATGAGAAGCCTTCATTCAATATGAACATGCCCGGTCATAGCAAGCTCCACAGCCTCATAGGGTCGGGGGTTGTCCCCGACCAAATCACACACTATCAGGCGGGGATGAACTCCGCCACTAGGGTTGTTGACATCTAAACTCTAAATTCGAATATCTACCCTGAACTTAATTCAGGGCTAAACAAATTCCAAATTCTAATACTCCAAATTCAAAACCTTCATATTTTGGTCATTGAGATTTTGAGCTTCGATATTGTTTAGCATTTCGTATTTCGTGCTTAGGATTTCTCTTGCCTCGTAGGGTCGGGGCTTGTCCCCGACCTTGATTCAATCAAATGACTACCAATAAATGTCACTCTGAACGAAGCGAAGAGTCTAAAAGAGATCCTTCGCCCGCAGGGCTCAGAATGACAAAATGGGTTGCTAAACAATCTATGACTATGCCTGTAATAGCTCCTGGAGAATGGCTAGCACATCTTGTTGAGGTACATCACTGCGAATCGTTGTTTGCCCTATATCTGTCAAAAGCACCCAACGAATCGCCTTGGCCCTAGTCTTCTTGTCCAACTCCATAGCCTTGCTTACTTCAGAGATTGCTTCGCGGAGTTCATCCTGAGCGAGATTCTTTGGGCGCTGTCCCTTCGCTTTGCTCAGGGCTTCGTCTAATCCCTCAGAATGACAACGAGGGAGACCAGAATGACGGGAAGCGAAGGGCTCGCAATGACACTCAATGGGTAAGCCAACCCTTTGTAATAAGGACTGCTGCCGCTCAACTATATCCGAGGATAAAAGACCTAATCTCTGGCTGAGCTTAGCTGCTCCCATCATGCCGATGGCCACTGCTTCGCCGTGCCGGAAGCGCCTATATTGGCTGGCTGCTTCCAATCCATGGGCAATGGTATGTCCGTAGTTCAAGATGATGCGTCTTTCCCTTTCCTTCTCATCTTCACTAACAACCTGAGCCTTGATAGCAGCGCTACGGGCGATAGCTTGGGCAACCGCATTCGGCTCCAGCTTTACTAGCTTATCAGCATTAGCCTCTAAGAATTCAAAAAATTCTTTGTCCAGAATTAAGCCATATTTAATAACCTCAGCCCATCCCGAGTTTAACTCACGGTCAGGTAAAGTATTAAGCGTCTGGATATCGGTTAAGACAAAGCTAGGCTGATAAAAAGCACCAATAAGATTTTTTCCTTGTGGGTGATTGACACCTACCTTGCCTCCGATGCTGGCATCAACCATAGCCACCAGGCTGGTTGGCAGCGGTATCCAGGGCATGCCTCGTAAAAAAGTGGCCGCAACAAAGCCAGCTAAGTCACCTACCATGCCACCACCTAAGGCAATGAGAATATCATCCCGTTCTATCCGATGCTCCACCAGAAAATCATAAATCTTAATGGCAGAATTGATATTCTTAGTTTCTTCGCCTGGCGGCACGGCAAAGGAGTTAACGGCAAAACCAGCGTTTTTCAGGATTCCCTCAACTTTGCTGTCATAAAGGGAGAAGACGGTTTCATCGCTAATTATGCTCACTGCTCCAGATAAACCAGTCTCTTTTATCTTCTCCCCAAGCTTTTCCAAAAGGCCATAGCCAACAAAAACAGGATAGCTTTGAGTAGCCGTTTCCACCCAACAGGCAATGTCTTTGCCACTGAAAGCTGACAGCTGACAGCTATCAGTGCGGCAAAGCAATCTCCACCCTCTTATCACCTCCTCAGCCACCTGGCTAAGGCTTAATCTATCGGTATGAATCGTCCAGTCAACGCTGGCATAGTAGGGCTGCCGAGAGGCTTTAAGCTGCCTGATGCGCTCTAGAGGATTGTTGGCAGCTAGAAGGGGGCGAACTTCAGTCTCACAGCCATAGGTAGCATTTTGGAATAGGCGTTGATAAATTGTCTCCGGTTTAGCCTCGAGACAAAAGAGCAATCCATTTTCTGCCAGCAGTTCATAGTTTTGCCGGTCAAGGATAGCACCACCACCAATAGCTATAACTGTTTGTCTCTGCTGGCAACTTTTTCTGATTACTTCCCGCTCGAGCTCCCTGAAGCGGCCCTCACCATCCTGCCGAAAAATCTCATCAATTGATTTACCAGCTAATTTAACTACCTCGTCATCGGTATCAATAAAGTCCCAATTTAGCCGCTGAGCTACTTCTCTAGCCACTAGTGATTTACCGGTAGCAGAAAAACCAGTGATAATGATGTTAGCCACTTGCCTGCTCATTTCCCATGTATATACCTGTCAGTATATTGGAAAAGCCAGCTCGGAGCAAGATTAAGAGCTTTTCATAGAAGGACTCAAAAACATCCGAAAGGTGTATAATAAATCCAGATAAGCATAACTTCCAGAAAGAATCAGTCTTAAAGAGGGAGAAGGGGAAATGATGATTAAGGCCAAGTTCGAAAAGGGGGTTCTCATTCCTCGTACTGCTTTAGATTTGAAGGAGGGGGAGGAAGTCGAAATTATTGTTAAGCCGCGGATTGGAAAGTGGGTAAGTGTCTTGAAAGATCTAAAGCCAAAATCTTCAGTCGAGCTTCAGCACGGGATAAAGGATATCTGGAGCAAGGATTATGTATCTGATTGATACCAATATCTTTCTCGAAATACTGCTGGGGCAGGAGAAGAAAGACGAATGCCTCAAGTTCATGCAATTAGTACTTGAAGGAAAGGTAGAAGCTACCGTTGCAGATTTCACTATTCACTCAATAGCAGTTATCCTAACTCACCAGAAACTTTTGGATTTCCTAATTGAATTTCTTAGCGATATCACGGGCTTTATTGGTTTGAAGTTAGTAAATACCAGCTTGGATGATAAGTTGCGCATAGCCAGATTGGCTAAGGAGAAAAGCTTTGATTTCGATGATGCATATCAGTACTACATAGCAAGGCTACACAATTTGAAGATCGTGAGTTTCGACACAGATTTTGATAGAGGTGAAATCCCACGGATAGAGCCTTCTCAAATAGTTGCTAAGAAGAGCTTGAAAAGAGAGAAGGGCATCTCATCCTAATATGGCTCCCCTTGATGCGAGCTACCTCATAGCCAATACGCTCCAATGCTGATACGCACTGGTCTCCGGAAACAACCGGGAACTCTGGCATCAAACACTAACCTCAACCTGATCAAGTACATATTCTTTGGGCAGAGCCCAACCCTCCTCTTCCATGCTTTCCAGGCAGAGTTCAGCAGCTTCCTTGATATTAGCTAGTGCTTCCTCTTTAGTCTTTCCCTGTGAAATGCACCCAGGCAGCACCGGTATCTCGGCCACAATGTAACCATCTTCACCTTCTCTGAGAATAACAGGCAATTTCACTCTTTTCGTCCTATAAAATCTTAGCTAATTATAACCTGGCGTCAAAAATGAGGCAAAGACGCTAGGTAATTATGACAATTTGTCAGTGTCTCCTTTAGGTTATCCCCGCCGAATTTCTCTAGGCAGGCGTCAGCTAGGACAGTAGCCAGCATCGCTTCGCCAATTACCCCAGCAGCAGGAACAACACAAATATCGCTGCGTTCATAGTGAGCCTTGGCTATCTCACCACTGCGAAGGTCTATAGATGACAGTGGCTTAGCTAAGGTGGCAATAGGCTTGACTGCCGCCCTGACTATTATGTCTTCGCCATTGGTTATGCCACCTTCGATGCCGCCGGCGTGATTGGTAGCATGGTGCCAGGGGAGATCCTTCGCTCCGCTCAGGATGACACGCGGATTAGGTTCAATAACATCGTGAGCTTGTGAGCCTTTAAGCTTTGTTAGGGCAAATCCAGAGCCAATTTCTACTCCTTTCACGGCGTTGATACTCATTATCGCCTGAGCAATTCTGCCATCAAGTCGGCGCTCCCAGCTAACATGGCTGCCTAAGCCAACGGGTACACCAGTGGCGATTAGCTCAAAAATGCCCCCTAAGGTATCTCCCTCAGCCTTGGCTTTATCAATAGCGGCTATCATTTCCTTTTCTGCCTCGGCGTCAGCACAATGGAGCGGAGAAGCTTCTACTTGCTGCCAATCAATAGGGGTTGCTTCGCGGAGACTGTCCTGAGCCTTATGAGATTCTTCCCCTGAACTTGGTTCAGGGTCAGAATGAGCGAACGGCTCACAGCTAACATGCCCAATAGCTATGGCATGGCTATGAATAAGGATGCCAAATTCTGCTAAAAATCTCTTAGCGATAGCACCAGCGGCTACCCTGGCGGCAGTCTCTCGGGCGCTGGCTCGCTCCATTATAGGTCTGATATCTTTGAGACCATACTTAGTCACTCCAGCTAAATCAGCATGTCCCGGGCGAGGACGGGTTATCGGCTCAGCCTCCTTCTCCACAGAAGTGACACTCATCACTTCCTGCCAGTTTTGCCAATCTCGGTTAGGGATAAAGAGAGCGATGGGGCTGCCTATAGTGAGTCCATAGCGAACCCCCGAGATGATTTCCACCTTATCTTGCTCTATTTCCATGCGGGGACCACGTCCATAGCCTTGCTGGCGACGCCTGAGTTCCTCATTGATATATTCTGCTTCCAAGGGAAGGCTGGCTACCATACCTTCAACTATGGCTACCAATCCCTTTCCATGGGATTCTCCAGCGGTGATAAAGCGAAATTGTCCCATCAGCTTCCTTCACCCTCACCTAACCTCTCCCTCAAGGGAGAGGAGTAAGCAAGGCAAGATATTGTGGCTCAGGATAGGTGCGACTTAAGGTCTGCAGTAGGACTATGTCCTGCCCACTCAATCCCAATAATCTCATCTGGATGGCATAAATTAAGCTACCCAGATTAATTCCTAGAAGCGCTTCTAACAGGGACTTACTTGGGCGTTCGTAGTATTCTATTTTTGGAGTTGTCACACCGGCTAGCTCTGCCGCCAAATCTATGGCGGTATCCAGCCCGCCTAATTCGTCAACTAAACCTAACTCTTTAGCTTCAACGCCAGTGTAAAGTTGTCCCGTAGCTAAACTTCTGACCTGTTCTTGACTCAGCCCCCTACCTTCAGCCACTACCGCAACAAATTGCTCATAATAGTCATCAACCATCTGTTGCATGATTTCCTTCTCTTCCGGCGTTAGCTCCCTCAATCCAGCATACATATCTTTATACTTCCCACTTTTGAAGGTTTGCATCTTAATGCCTAGCTTCTCATAAAGTCCCTCGACATTTGGTATCTGAGAGATAACACCTATACTTCCTGTCAGTGTGCCTGGAAGGGCTACAATCTTGTCAGCTTCAGCCGAGATATAATATCCGCCAGAGGCAGCCATATTCCCCATGCTGACCACAATAGGTTTTGTCTGCTTGACTTTTTCTATCTCCTTTAGAATTTCCTGGCAAGGCGCTACCACACCACCAGGGCTCTCTATGTGAAGAACAATCGCCTTCACGGCAATATCTTTCTCTGCCCTACTCAATTGTTCCTTCACCAACCCAGGAGTAATAGTCGAGCCGAAGAGGAGGGAACCGCCTTCAGATGTAATAGACCCGCTGAGGGGAATCACGGCAATTTTATCTCCTACAGGTATGCAGCTAGTGGGGATCAACATGGCAACTAGCAATAACATAGCCAAGCCAATAATGGTTACTTTTTTCATCTCTCTCCTCCTATTGCTTCCCTTGCCCTTTGGAGCATTATGTCAACTGGCGGTTCTCTTCCCGTCCATAATTCAAATGAGGCAGCTCCCTGATATACTAGCATAGCCAGTCCGCTAAATGTATTGGCTCCTGCCTTCTCTGCTAGCTGCAACAAGGGCGTTACATAAGGATTATATACCAGGTCATAAACCAAAACATCTCTCGGAATCACCTCAAGGCGCAAAGGCGATTTTCCTTCTTGGGGGCTATACTTCATTCCTAGGGTGGTGCAGTTGATTATTAAATGGCAGCGGGCGAGAGTTCCACCCGAGGCTAAACTTTGCCAGGGCAGAGTGGCAACCTCAGTTTTCAATCCAATTTCAGCTATGTAGCTTCTTAAGCTATCAGCTAATGCCTTGGCTCGCGCCGCAGTCCGATTGATAATAATGAGCGAACTTGCTTTCTCTCGCACCAAAGCAAAGCACACTGCTCGGGCAACTCCACCGGCACCAAGAATCACCGCCTGCTTACCTTCAGGTTCAAAATGTCCTTCTTTATCTAATGCCTGGACAAAGCCATAAGCGTCAGTATTGAAGCCCAAAAGCCTGTCATCCTTTTTAACAATGGTATTGACCGCGCCAATCAAATTTGCCAGTTCACCAACCTCATCCAGCAAAGGTAACACTGCCTCCTTATGAGGAACGGTCACATTAGCACCCAGGTTTTGAGGCTCCCTCAGCTTAGCTATCGTAGCTTCGAGTTTCTGTGGGGCTGTTTCCCAGGCCTCATAGCGGATATCAAGATGGTAGTAATCCAGAGCTGCTTGCTGGAAATATGGCGAGATGGAATGCTTCAAGGGATAGCCGATGAGACCGATGACTTTAGCATTGACTAGATTCTTCTTCACGGAGCCTGTCCTGAGCGGCGTGAGATTCTTCGCGGAGCCTGTCCTGAGCGAGATTCTTCGCGGAGCCTGTCCTGAGCGAGATTCTTCGGTCGCTTTGCTCCCTCAGAATGACAGGAAGCGAAGGGCTCAGAATGACAACTGTCCAGAAACCCTTGAAGAATAAAGGCAGCAGACAGGGCATCCCGGTGTTCTTTCCTTTTATTCTTCTTGGTGCCAGCCTCAACCATCAACCGGTCAGCAGCTACGGTGGAGAACCGCTCATCCCATAGTTGTATGTCAACTGAGGTAAGGCGAGATTGCTTCGCTTCGCGCGCAATGCCATTTCGAAGTTTCTCGACAAAAACGGTTACTTTATCGGCCTGTGGACCAAGGCTACCACTTAAGGAGCGAGGCAGACCAACTACGATACGTTCTATCCTATGCTGCTCCACAAGTTTGATAATATCACCTATAGTTGCCTCTTCGCCTTGGCTAACAATCACACTTAGAGGGACAGCCAGAAGACCTTCAGAGTCACTTATGGCCACTCCTGTTCTTTTATCCCCAATATCTAATCCCAGGCTGCGCATTTTTCAACATAACCATCTGTCATTCTAAGCCCTTCGCTCCCTGTCATTCTGAGCCCTTCGCTCCCTGTCATTCTGAGCCCTTCGCTTCTTGTCATTCTGAGGGAGCAAAGCGACCGAAGAATCTCGCTCAGGGTAAACTCCGCGAAGAATCTCATAGACCCTTCGCTGTCGCTCAGGGTGACAAAATAAGCCATCTCAGGACATCCGGCTGGCAACGATGCTTTTAACCATGCTTAAAGCTTCATCAATTTTAGAGGCATCTTTGCCGCCTGCTTGAGCCATGCTTGCTTTGCCTCCCCCACCACCACCAGTCACTTTAGCCACCTGCTTAACAATGTCACCAGCATGGAATCCTTTAGCTACTAAATCAGGAGTAACCATAGCCAAAAAATTTGGCTTGCCATTATAAATGGTAGCTAAAACTACTATGGCACTCTTTAGTTTGTCCCGCAATACATCGCCCATCTCCCTGAGAATAGGCATAGTTAACGACGGCACCTTAGCAGACAGGACAGTTACACCATTAACCTGCTGTGTTTGCTCCAACAGGGAATCTGCTATCCTCCGTGATAATTCCCTCTCTAATGAAAGAGAATGCGTACGTTCTTTTTCCAGTTCACTAACAAGTGCTTTTACTTTACTGCCAACCTCTTCAGGCGAGCTCCCTGTCTCTTCGGCCACACCTTGCAAAGTAGAAAAACGCTTCTCAACCAAGGATTCAGCTCCACACCCGGTCACCGCTTCAATGCGACGCAGACCAGTGCCAATGCTGCTTTCGTCCGTTATGAGGAAAAAGCCGATCTCCCCGGTTGATTTGACATGCGTGCCACCGCACAGCTCTCTGCTTATCGCCGGCTCACCAATTTCCACCACTCGGACCTGCTCCCCATATTTCTCCTCAAACAAAGCAATAGCACCTTCAGCAGTAGCTTGCTTATAGGGAACGATTTTTGCCTTCACCCATAAGTTCTGGCGTATCCTCTCATTAACCCTTCTTTCAATCTGTGTAAGCTGTTCCTCAGTTATTGCTGCTAGCCAAGAGAAGTCAAATCTAAGCCTACTTGGCTCTACTAGTGAACCCCTCTGAGAAACGCGGTCGCCTAATATTTGCCTTAAGGCAGCCTGGAGAAGGTGGGTAGCGGTATGGTTACGGGCAATGTCCAGCCGACGGGCGACATCAATTTCGGCCTCTACCTCATCACCAACAGATATACTGCCATTGACAACTTTTCCCTGATGGACTATTACATCCGAGGGGCTTCTGATAGTATTTGTAACAGCTACTTTTCCTTTGCTACCGCTTATCTCACCGCTGTCCCCTACTTGCCCTCCCATCTCGCCATAGAAAGGAGTCTTGTCAAGTATTATGTCAACTTCATCGCCTTGAGAAGCAGTTTCTTTAGGCTGACCTTTCACTCTCAACTCGAGAAGTTTAGCTCGGGAAGTACTTCGCTCGTACCCGATAAATTCAGTTTGTCCAACCGGCTTTACTGAGACTGAAGCAGATGATGGTATTCTGCCTCCGCCGACAGGGATGTGAAATGTTTGTCCTGCTCTAGCTCTCTCTCGCTGCTTCTCCATCTCAGCCTGGAAGCCTTCCCAACCTACGGAAAGCCCCTTTTCTTTAGCTATCTCAGCAGTTAACTCCGGTGGAAAGCCATAAGTATCGTAAAGTCTGAATATCTCTTCACCCGGCAACTGCTCTCTCCCTTGTTCTAAAGCTTCATTGATGAGCCTTTCCACCAGATTAAGCCCGCTGTCTAGGGTGTTGATGAATCTCTCCTCCTCCGCTTTAATTACCCCGCTGATTAGGCCCCGATTAGCTATCAGTTCGGGATATATATGACCCATCCTATCAATGACAACCTCAGCAACTTCGTTAAGGAAAGGCTTATCCAAATTCAGCCTTCTACCGAAAAGAGAAGCGCGACGCAATACTCGCCGTAAAACATAGCCTCTACCTTCATTAGAAGGCGAGACACCATCCGCAATGAGAAATGGGATACCACGGCCATGCTCAGCGATAATTCTAATAGCTCGGTCATCACTATCACTCTTACCACAACATTTGCCTGTTAATCGGCAAACCCTTTGAATGAGGGGTAAGAAAAGATCTGTCTCATAGACTGAATATTTGCCTTGCATAACCACTGCAGTCCTTTCCAAACCCATTCCAGTATCAATATTCGGTTTAGGCAGAGGAGTACGCTTACCATCAGGACTCTGGTCATATTGAGTAAATACCAGATTCCAGATTTCAGAGAAGCGACCACAGTCACAATTAGGTTTACATTCAGGCCTACCACAACCAGCCTCCACTCCTAAATCGTAATGGATTTCGCTGCACGGCCCGCAAGGCCCTGAATCGCCGGCCGGACCCCAGAAATTATCCTCCTCCCCAAAGCGCAATATTTTCTCAGCCGGAATTCCTACTTCCCGCCAATAGTTAAAAGCCTCATCATCATCAAGGTAAACAGTTGCCCATAGCCGCTCTTTCGGTAATTTTAAGTGCTCCGTAACAAATTCCCAGGCCCAAGCGATGGCCTCTCTTTTGAAATAGTCACCAATACTGAAATTCCCCAGCATCTCGAAGAAAGTAAGATGTTTGGTATCGCCAACAGAATCTATATCAGTATTACGGAAACATTTTTGGCAAGAAGCCAGCCGTGGACTGGGAGGCTTCTCTAATCCCAAAAAGTAAGGCTTAAATTGTGCCATGCCCGCAGTAGTCAATAATAGTGTAGGATCTCCATGAGGAATCAAGGATGAACTAGGGATAATCTTATGACCCCTGTCTTCAAAGAATTTCAGAAAAAACTGCCTGAGTTCATCACCAGTCATTTGTTATCACCTTCCGTAATTCCAGAGAATGTGGTATGTTAGCATAGATGCTAACACAAAGCAAAGCTAGCGCGTGTAAGTAAAATAAATATGGAATGTAGACATGATTAAGTGGCTTAATGCACATGGTGTAATTGATTGGCTTGGCACTCATGGCATCCGTGTCCTTGCTATCGTTATTATTGCCGTTGTTTTACGCTACTTGCTTCGCCGTTTTGTGCCTCTATTGGTTGAGAGGTTTATATCTCGGCAAATGAAAAGGCGACCTAAGGGAGAAGTAAAAAGGAGAGCTAACACTTTATCCTCAGTTTTTATTAATACAGGCACAATCATTATCGTCATTTTTGCCATTTCCACCATGCTGCCTGAGTTTGGAGTGAATATCGCCGCAATGTTAGCCGGACTGGGCATTGTGGGCATCGCTGTTGGTTTTGGTGCCCAAAGTTTAATCAAGGACTTGCTTGCTGGTATCTTTATCTTACTAGAAGACCAATACAGAGTGGGCGATGTAGTTAATGTTGCTGGCATTGGTGGTTTAGTCGAGGAAATAGGCTTACGTCGCACTGTCCTCAGAGATTTGGACGGCGTAGTTCATTCCATTCCTAATAGTGAAATTAAAGTAGCCAGCAATTTTGCCAAGGGATATTCCCGGGTGAATCTAAATATCTCAGTAGCCTATGGGGAAGACCTCGACCGCGTTATTGAAGTTATAAATAGAGTATGTAAGGAAATGGCTGAAGACCCCAAATGGAGTGCAGACTTCGTGAGTACACCAAAGGTGCTCCGGGTAGATAAGTTGGGGGATTCAGGCATTGAGATTAAAATATTGGGAGATACCCAACCACTGCGCCAATGGGATGTAATGGGAGAGTTACGCCTTCGAATTAAAAGGACTTTTGATCAGGAAGGGATTGAGATCCCATGGCCTCATACTAAAAGGTCTACTTTGGCAACAACCCTCCCAGAATAGAAAAGGGGCAGCTAGCATCGAAGAACTCCCCGGATACGAAGGCTGAGTCATCTTAAACTCGGGAGGTAGCAAGCTCAGCCACTAAAAGTTCCAGGGCTAATTGGTCATTGTATTTGCCAGTTTTTATGGCTAAGTCAGTTTCCAAAAGCTTATCATAAGCTCGCTTTATGTGCTCAAAATCATATAGTTTGGCCTGACTGAGTGTTTTATCCAGAGCGTAGTTTGAGGTTAAGCCTAATTTGTCTTGAATTTGCTGCCGAGATAACCCCAAATCCAGCTCTCTAGCTTGTGTTATTAAACGGAACTGTCTGGTAACCATGGCCAGAATATGAGTCGGTGAATCGCCTTCTTGATAAAGCCTATAAAGTGTTAGTTGGGCCTTTTGTACCTGTCCTTCGACAACTGCATCCACCAGGACAAATATGTTAGCCTCCTGGGCATAACTTACCAGTTGCCTCACATCCTCTTCAGCGATGGTACGCCTTCGAGTGTAAAGGAGCAACTTTGTAATTTCGTTATTCATCGCCCATAAGTTTCCACCTATAAGTTCAGCGAGCAAACTCACAGCATCCGAGGTGATGCTGCCACCCTCTTCACTTACTCGCTGTTGTATCCAGGCGGCTAACCCTCTACTCTGCAGCAGAGGAAAAGTCTTCACTTTAGCCAATGGCGAAAGCTTCTTTAACAAAGGGTTATGCCTACTTATTTTGCTATCATCAACTAGCACTAGCACGGTGGTTGGTGCCATTTGCTTAATATAAGAGACCAAACCTTCCCCCAGTTCGTTTTCGGATTTAGTGATGGCATGTTTACTAAATCGCTGCTTGCCTGGCTTCGGCTCAAACCTCTTCAGTAAGCCATCGACTATAACCAAACGATATGGAGACGAGAAAGGAGCAACATTACAGTTATCCTTAAGCTGGCTTAAGGATAGCATCTGACCGCCTAACTTAGTAGTATTAACTGCCAGCATTTGTGGGTCGCCTAAGTCAGCTTTAACTCTCTCTAAAGCTCGATTAAGGGAGAAATCATCCTGACCATGAAAAATATAAAGCATTTCTTTGGTATTCTATCACAGAATCCCTTTGGCAAGAGGTTTTCTCTGATTCACAGATTAGGACACTAGAGGCTATATACTTGCCTTGCCCTTTTAGCTGTTCTGCGCCTCTTCCAGCCTAATATCTCCAGTAAATCTCCTATGACTGCATCCGTCGTTGTCTCATGCCTTAACGGCAAATCGGGGTTGATGCGGTAAGTATTGCTCCTTCCTATTTTCCTACGCTTCAAATAACCGGTGGCTTCGAGATCAGCGATTATCTTATGGGCAGTTCTCTCTGTAAAATCCAGCGCCAAAGCAATCTCACGAGTAGTGCTGCGTGGATGCCTGGAGATATAACTGAGGACCAGGCCATGCTTGGTAAAAAAAGTCCACTCTCCCATTTTGTCTAACTCTCCCAAAAATATTTAAATTTTTATCTTAAAATTTTATCTTAAAACCCCGAAAAAAACTTGACAAAACTAGGGGTAGTATTATAATCTTTCCTGAAAAATAATTCAGGACTATTGTTTCATATTAATGATTCCCAGAATTAGGATGGCGGCAGTATAGCAAATTCTTGAATATTAGTAAAGTGCATAAAAATAAAGCCCATCCTACTCATTTCCTCTCATTAGACATCTGTAAGGAAAACAACCTGAATATTATAAACATGAATATTACCCAAAGCGAATCTCTATAAAAAGGAGGTGAAAGGAGTTGCAAAAGAGACCTGGTGCCCCAAAGCCCGGTGCCCCCAAACCCAAGTAGCTAAACTCTGAGGGTTAAGCAAAACAAAGGGGAGTTGCACCACAAAGGGCGTGGCTCCCCTTTGCTTTTGGCTTCGTAGGCATAGCCTTGAGGTCACAAGGTGCAAATACATGTGGATTTCTATTCTTATCTCTGTAATTACTTTGGTTCTAATAATGCTCCGTCCTAAGCCGCTGAATGAGGGAACAGTGGCAAAACAATCTCAAAGGACAAAGATTGTTCACTTACGCTCAATCAAGCTTGGCAATCTCGAACGGAGTATGGCGCCGAGCTTATGTCCCGCAAAAGAATGCTCAGGATTCCACTTCAGCCTGACTTGATAAATTTTTTTCGCCCTGTTTTAAATATATAATGTATTGGCGAGCTTTTTAAAGGCTAAAGAACGAGGCAAAAATGGCTAAAGGTACTAAGATTTTCTTTGTCCTTCTACTTTCGGCGCTTGTCTTGGGTATGTGTCTGGTAGTTACTTTCGGGGGAGTCGCCGCTCAACAATACAAAGTATATGCCTTGGTACAATTGCCCGACGCCTGTGCCGAAGAAAGACTTGAGACGATTGTGGACGTGGTTTGCGATGATATGGACGATGGGACAGCATCCTATGCAACTATTGGCGGCACGCAAGAGCAATTGGACAACCTTAAAGCTAGTGGCTACATTGTTATTGTTATTGAACAAAGGAATGGGAATAAAGATACATATCTGACTCAGCTTTTTCAGACTCGGGATAGATTAGTCCCACCTAAGGTGGGTTACCATCCCCATGGCGCTCCAGATACCTTTGTTTACTACTTCATCGACAGTGACGAGACAGGCGTATCAATGTGCCATTGGACTGAGACCAACGAAACCGGACCACGCGCCCCGCCTAGAGGATGACGATTACACATAGCCAATATCAATAGGTTCGCCTTCAAATTTTGGTATTCCTGAGAAGTAAATCATTACCATTTTTCATGATTGATTGGACATGCATCAAATATGATAATGCCAACAAAGCGGACAAAAAATCTTGAGGAGGTGTAAGAAAAATGTTTTGGAAAAAGAAACCGGCGGAGGAAGTGAAGGAGGTAAAAGGTGAGAAATTGCCAGGACCAAAAGATATAGCGGAGCTAGCGGGAAGGTATTTGGTAGTGGAGAAGAAAAGGGACCCAGACTGGGTGTGGAAGCTCAAGAGTGTAGTGCGTCAGAGACCGGAAGGGAAAAAGAAGTTTGATGTACGGGTTTTCGATGAGGCTCAAGCAGCACGAAAGGGGGTTAAAGTTAAAGATTGGACTACACTTGACGAGCATCCCGATTTAATACTCTACGAGGGGTGGTTTGATAAGGAATCCAGGAAGGCGCAGCTGGAAGGGAGGCAATAATGTTTTGGAAAAAGAAACAAACCGGGGCAAAAGCTACAGAGGCAAAGCCACAAAAGGTAAAGAAGCTGTCCCCGAAGGATATTATAGCAAGCAAAATTGAGCAACTCGGTCCGGGAGAGAGCGTCGGCTATCGGCTAGCGGAGGTCTATGGAGACGGGTTGGCCGTCGTTGAGCTTAATCCCCAGTATCCTGAAATGGGGAAGAAGTATTTCTTAAGCTTAGAGGAAATAGTGGACGGCAAGCCCGAGGGGAAAAGAAGCCGTCTTTCGAGCTCCAATAAGCCAAAGGAGTTAGTTAGCTGGATCCTGGAGCGGGGTGGCAAGCTGTACAGCTAAGTAAGGTAAGGTTCTCTGCTCTCGAAGCAGCATAGAGCGCACGCATTAAGGGCTATGACTCTCTTGGTGAGCATTCGGATTTGAGACTCTACCAGGGATGGTTTGATAAGAAATCCATGAAGGTGCAGATAGAAAGAGTTGAGAAGGATGCAAAAGAAACCTAAGCCCAGTGGCCCCAAACCCAAGTAGCTAAACTCTGAAGGTTAGGCAAAGCAAAGGGGAGTTACACCACAAAGGGCGTGGCTTCCCTTTGCTTTTGGCTTCGGAGGCGAAGCATGGACCTTATCACGTAAGTGAGCTTAGTAGCTAAGTCAAGATGAAGATAACAAATTCCTGCTCCCAAGATAGTCAAATCAAACGAAGCCTGCGCTATTCCACGTGCGATGGGACAGCGTGGGCAGCCATGGTTGGGCTAACCCAAGACTATGTGCCTGCCTTTGCCCTAGCCTTAAGGGCAACCGTGGGACAGGTAGCCCTTCTAAGCAGCATCCCTAACCTCGTCTCTGCCATAGCGCAGCTAGGAACTCCCCAACTGGTGTACAATTTGGGAAGCCGTAAGCGGCTGGTTCTAATCGTAGTATTCTTGCAAGCTGTACTCTGGATGCCTGTCCTCCTAATACCTCACCTCGTCCTCGACCACCGTGTATGGTGGTTAATCACCTTATTCACCCTGAGCACACTCTGTGGCAACTTGGCAAACCCGGCTTGGGGTAGCTGGATATCGCAACTAGTGCCTCAGAATTTTCGTGGAAGATATTTCGGATTTCGCACCCAAATATTAGTTCTGACAACCTTGTCGTTCACTATTCTAGGAGGAGTAGCCCTTAAGTTTTTCTCCGCCAACATATTCCTAGGCTTCGCGCTTCTCTTCGGCGGAGCTATGGCAGCTAGGTTTAGCTCATGGCACTTTATGCGCAAAACTTACGAGCCGCCTCTTCCCAACAAGCAAGTAAAATTCAGATTATCTCATTTTCTCAACGAACCAAGATTCGCCAATTTGAGAAAGTACATGGTTTTTGCAGCAGCCATTAATTTTACAGTCAACTTAGCTGCTCCGTTCTTCGCTGTATATATGCTACGGGAGCTTGGCTTTAACTATGTCACATACATGGTAGTCAATGGCTGTGCTACTCTGGGCAATTTCCTCTCTCTATCATTTTGGGGGAAGCATGCCGACCGGGCAGGTAATCGTCGTGTGCTGATGCTAACCTCACTGCTTATCCCATTCGTTCCTCTGCTATGGGCGATTAACCACAACTTATATTTTCTTATCCCTGTGCAACTCCTATCTGGCTTTGCCTGGGCAGGGTTTAACCTAGCTAGCGCAAATTTCCTCTATGATGCCACAGCAGCCGAGGAGCGTGTAGCATGTATTTCGTGTTTCAATGTAGCGAATGGTTTGGCTCTTTCCCTGGGGGCATTTATTGGTGGCTATTTGGTTACTCATTTACCTCCGTGGCATAATTCCAGCATACTTACCTTATTTATCCTTTCCGGGCTACTCCGAGCCCTGGTAGCAGTAGTTATGCTGAGATTCAAGGAGGTACGCCACATAAAGGAGATAAAACCTGGCAAATCAACCTCAAGCAAAGAGCATATTCCCATAAAGCAAGAACTTGAAAACCCCATTCTAAGTTCAATTAGCAAGCTCGATACCTTCCTGAAGAATGTCAGCCGTGCCTTTGGCGATACATATAGTATAAAGCCTTCCAATTTGGAAAGAAGTCCACCTTGCTATTAAATCCCTAGAGTTTAGCTATCCGCGTGACCTTAGAGCACAAAACCAAAGTATGCTATAGTATATAGCTATGAAGGTCGCTATTATCGGGCTACCAAAGAGCGGCAAAACAACAATTTTTAATGCCTTAACCAAAGGCAAAGCTGAGGTTGCCGCTTACTCCTCTTCTCTGACCCCGAATATAGGTGTGGCTAAAGTGCCTGACTCACGATTAACAGCACTAGAAAATATATTCCATCCTAAGAAAACAGTTCCGGCTGAAGTAAGCTACGCAGACATCGCCGGCTCGCCTAAAGCTTTTAGCAGCAAGGAGGAAATAGGAGGAGGACTTTTGAGCTATCTGACTACTGCTGATGCCCTGCTCCAAGTAGTTCGAGCTTTCGAAGATGGAAAAATACCCCATCCTGAGGGAAGCGTAGACCCTAAGAGAGATATAGCTACCTTAGATTTAGAGCTCGCCTTTTCTGATCTAGCCATCATTGCAAAAAGACTAGATAGGCTAGAGGCAACTTTAAAAGGAGCTAAAGCATCGGAACGCGGATTATACTTAAATGAACAACTTCTGCTGCAGAAAATTAAGACAGCACTAGAAAAAGATATGCCGATCAGAGAGCAAGGCTTAGCTAAAGATGAACTCAAAATGCTGTCTAATTACCAATTTCTCACCGCTAAACCGATGCTGGCCGTCCTTAACATTGGGGAGGAGCAAATACCCCGAGCTTCGCAATTGGAGGCTGAGATAAGGTCACTTTATCCCCAATTTGCTGTAGTAGCTCTATGTGGCAAGCTGGAGATGGAGCTAGGTCAGCTCAGCAACGCCGAGGCTGAGGAATTCCGTGAAGCCATGGGGCTAACTACACCAGCGCTTGATTGGGTTATCAACCTTTCTTACCGCCTTCTAGGGCTAATTTCCTTCTTCACCACGGCTTCTGCTGAGTTAAAAGCCTGGACTATCCCTAGGGGTATCACAGCACCAAAAGCAGCGGGAAAAGTCCACTCTGACATGGAAAGAGGGTTTATCCGCGCTGAGGTAATTAGCTATAGTGATTTGGAGAGATGTGGCAATTTAGCTGAGGCACGGAAAAGGGGGTTGCTTAAAATGGAGGGTAAGAATTACGTCGTCCAGGACGGCGACGTAATTACCTTTTTATTTAATGTCTAAGCAAGCCACCGGGCGAGTTTAATATCAATTCCCACTTTGACCTTCCTTGTCATTCTGAGCAAAGCGAAGAATCTAGACCCTTCGCTATCGCTCAGGGTAACAGCTTTAAGGTTACTATCTCGAAGGGCTTAACTTCTAACCGCAACTTGTTACGCTCTACCTTGAGCCCATATAGCTCCCGCTCTAGCAAGTCAACAACCGCAGCCCGCTTAATCACCCTGAATAGCTCAAGCTCGGCTACAGTGGCCTCTCCGATCGTTTCAAAGAACCTTAAGATTACTTCATCACCATCCTCAGCCTTTTTAAGCGCTGAGAGAACGAGGTTATCAGGGGAAAGTTTTAGGAAGGAGAATTCCTCCGGGAGCTCCCCTTGGGAGTTTGTTTGAATACAATAGGGCAAGTAGTGGAAATCCTGGGCTTGCTTGTACATCTTAGCCTGCCTCCAATCACCCTCATGAGGCTGAAGGGCATATTCAAAGAGGTAAGGTCTAAGCTCCAGGGCATCCGGGGTAGGAACTAGGGGGCCAGCTACTCCATCGGCAGAAAGGCCATATACACTTCTAAAAAGTCTAATATAGACCGAGCTCCCGTATTTAAGCCCCTCTCCAGATTCGCTCTTTATGAGGTCGGCAAATCTGGAGCGATGATAGTAAAGGTCACCTATCTCATCATCAACAAAGATTTCATTCCCCCTAACCAAAAGTTTGCCTTTCTTATCTGAGACCTCAATTATCCCGGTCTCTTTATTCACAGTTATTTTATAGAACGGAGTTTCCATGCTTTCTCCTGCAACCTTCATCCCACTTCCAGATTGCCACGCCTTCGGCTCGCAATGACAGGGGAGCAGGGTTAGTTTATACACCTTGTAACCCAAAGGTGGAAGGGCACAGGTAAAGCCTATTTTTGCTCCTTCAATCTTATCCCTCTCATCTTTTCTTATCTTTATAACCTCACTCTCTACCGCTTTCCTTTCCCCTACCCCAGGGACATTCTCATATCCTTCAGGCAATTTTAGCTCAGCTTCGCCCCAGTTCCGCATTCCCCAGAGCAAAGGATTGAATGCTAAGAGCGCTTCTCCACCTGTGTTGACCTTTCCCGGCAATATAAGATAAGGACTGATTTAAGCTAAATGCTAGCCATTTGTATCCCGCTTTGTTATAGATTTGAGGGAGTTGGGCATTCATACCAAAGCTATCTGCTGCCCAAGCTACCGGAACCTCAATACCAAATTTCTCCTGACAATACTATGCGACACTAAATATATTGTCTTCATTTCACACTCCTTTATTCTTTGACCCTAAGAATTAACTTCGTTAATTGCCATGCTCCAGACTTAGGGCTGACGCCTTCTTAGAATGAAATGGCATCTGGCTCGATAGATTTATCGGGCCAAATTCTGATGCCCTGAGCTAGCTTATTCCCCCTCTCAATCCTTACGTTATCACCCAAAACACAGCCATCCAGAACTTCGCTTTCCTCCCCAATATAACAATTGGAGGCAACCACACAGTTTTTAAGCTTAGCCCCTTTGCCAACTTTACAGTTTTGCCATAATACTGCCTCTTCCACTGTGGCACCTTCTTCTATCTGGCATCCTGAGCCTATCACAGTTGGTCCTCTTATTATAGAATTCTTGTCAATCAAGCAATCTGCACCAATTATTGCTGGTCCTTCGATTTGAGTTAAGGGATGGACTACGCCTTCACCCTCAAATTTTACCCTTTTATTACCAACATAGCGCTGGAGCAAATCATGGTTTAGCCTCAAGTATTTCTCTGGAGTTCCTATATCAATCCAGTAAGCCTCAGACGGATAGCCATAAATAGCCTGTCCCCTTTCCAAGGCGGCAGGAAAGACGTTGCGTTCAAAGGTGAAGAAGACTTTAGGAGGAATGTAGTTTAAGATTTCCGGCTCCAGAATGTAAATACCGGCATTAATCATATTGGTAGTTACTTCATCCCAACTTGGCTTTTCTATGAAGCGCTTAACCCTATTTCCAGCATCCGTTTCTACTACTCCGTAAATAGTAGGATCCTCTACGGGCGTCAAGGCTATGCTTGCACTGGCTTTCTTCTCGCAGTGCAAATCCATCATGGCGGTTAGGTCAATATCCGTGAAGATATCACCATTAAATACGATGAAGGGCTCGTCCAGAAACCTTTCCGCATTCTTCACTGCCCCTGCTGTTCCCATGGGAAAATCTTCCACCGAGTAGGCTATTCTCACACCAAACTCACTGCCGTCGCCAAAATAACTCTGAATCTGTTCAACCTGCTTGCCCAAGGCAATGATAATGTCAACCATGTTGTGCTTTTTAAGGTAATTGATAAGATGCTCCAGTAAAGGATGGTTTAATACGGGAACCATTATTTTAACCGTGTTACAAGTAAGAGGACGCAGTCTAGTTGCTTCCCCACCAGCTAATATGACAGTTTTCATTATCCACTCTGGTGCCTTTTAGAGATCAGAATCTCACCTCAACACATTGGTACTTATCGAAATCATTTTTGATGGCATTTATAAACTTATTGATATTCACCTTCTTGGGGGGAGTAGCGATGCGAACAGGGGGAGGCTCTTCACCATCTTTGAGAATTCCTTGTTTAACTAACTCGGCTAAAACCACTTGTTTTAATTCTGCTCCACAAAGAGGTGAATGATAAATGGTGCTCATGGCAGCTAATAGCATCCCCTGAAGGTGCTCATCTCCTTTTTCCTCATGCAGATGAGGGTTTCTGGTCTCAATTTGAAATATATCTATCCCTTGCTCCCATCGCCTCAAGATTCTTTGTGGGCAAGATACCACCAAAATCTTCGAAGATAGACACTAATTCCTGGGGTTCCACAGCATATCCAGAGGCATAAGGCAAAATCTCTGCCAGCTTCATACTCATGGCATGCTCCCCCGCATTACCTGTTCTTACAACCTCAGTTTCAAACCCTGTCCTGGTATATATCAGGTCATTCAAGTATTTATTGGTAACCTGTGATACCCTTCCCCATTTCTTGAAGTATAACCCACCTGAAATCTTGGGCTTATACTGCCATAATATCCTCACCATACTATGAGGAGATTGAGCTAAGCTAAAACCAGCAGCGTAATTCCTTACCTACTCCAGTACTGCGCCGGGGAAATAATTATCGGCATCAATGAAGCCGATATACTCTTTCTCCGCTGCTTTAGCCATAAGTAAGCCTATTAGCATAGCCTCACTCTTGCCATCACGCACCAATCCATCCTCACCTAAAAGGTCATCATAGCCAGGTTCCCCCATAGCCTCGCCGATAGCAGGGTCCTTTTGGTGAACAAATAAAGCTTGGCGAATGGTAAAACGGCGAAGCTGACTCAGGGCATCTCCTCCCATCCTGAATCGGTCAACTTTTTCCCTCCGGCTATTGGAAACTACTATTACTAGACAATCATGTGGCACTCCGCTAACCACTCTTTCAATAAGCTTGAGTTTCTCATCCTTGACTGGAATGATAACCGCCATCCTGTCCTCAAAATGCTTGATTGTTTCCTCATTTATTTTTATTACCCCCATAGCACCATGAGGAGGTAATTCGCTTTTGAGCCCCGAGTCTAAAGCTATTACCTTTGGCACATGATTTAATCTGATTGAGCCAAAACGCTCCGTATACCTCGAACTCTCTATAAACACCTTCCACCTCCATTCGGAACGAAAACATGGTAGCAGAACTATCTAACCAGTGGCAAATCACTGCCCCGCACTTCATCACGGGTTCCTTTGATGACCACAAGGTAATTTACATGTTAATTTATTTGAAATGAAAAGGGTAATTTTCACTGATCTCGATGGGACTCTACTTGATCCTATCACTTATTCCTATCACCAAGCCATGGATGCTGTGGAATTGCTCCACAGGAAGGAAATACCACTTATCTTCTGCTCTGCTAAGACAAGGGCAGAGCAAGAGGTATATCGAAGAGAACTAGGCATAAACGATCCCTTCATAGTGGAGAACGGAGGAGCTATCTTTATCCCGGAAAATTATTTCTCCTCTCCTCTTGAACATCATAAAATTACCCAAGGTTATATCGTAATTGAGTTGGGCACTCCCTACGAGCAAATAAGGGAAACGTTAAAAAGAATTGAAATGGAAACAGGCACAACCATTAAAGGCTTTGGAGATATGAGTGTTGAGGAAGTGGCTAAGGACAGCGGCTTAACTTTGGAATTTGCCAGTTTAGCCAAGCAAAGGGAGTATAGCGAAACCTTCAAGATAGAAGGCGATAAACAAAGGCGAAATTTAGCCTTAAACAAGATCGAGGGGGCGGGACTTAGCTATACCCAGGGAGGTAGATATTATGCTGCCATGAAAGGAAATGATAAGGGCAAGGCTACTCGGATTTTAACTCGCTTGTTTAGGCAAGAATTTGGTGGTGTGGAAACTATTGGCATAGGTGATAGTCAAAATGACTTACCCATGCTAGCCGCAGTGCACATTCCAGTGCTGGTTCAAAAACCGAATAAGCTATGGGAAGAGATAGATTTAGCTAATGTTCACAAAGTACAAGGAGTTGGTCCTGAAGGGTGGAAGAGGGTGATTGAAGATTTAATCGGAGGCAGAGGTACGATGAGGTGATTTAAGGTTGTTTAGGGCTAAAAGGTGAAATGGGTATAGCTGAGATTGCATTATTTCAGAAAAGGCAGCATTGCTAATTTGCTGGGGAAAAGACAAGTAAGAGTTGGCAACAGATAGCTATAAACTGAAGGCGAGGCCCTTGCAATAATAACCTTAAAGCTTAAACTTTAGCTCAGTTACTCGAGCGATGAGCCGCTGATCAGATGAATAAGTAACCGAACCATGATATAATCAATAATACTTAAATTGAAGGCGGAATCTATTTATGACTACTGAAGCAAACAATCTTTTCGAAAAGGTGGTGAACCAAATTGATACCGCCTGTGAGTGGCTAAATGTTACTGATGCATAGCGTTTGCGGCTGGGAAAGTGTGAGTGCGAGCTAACAGTCAATTTTCCTGTCACAATGGATGATGGAACGGTAAAAATTTTCACAGGTTTCAGTCTCCAGCATAATGACACCCGTGGGCCATCCAAAGGTGGGGTTCGTTGCCACCCAGATGTTACTTTGGATGAGACTAAAGCTTTAGCAGCTCGAATGACATGGAAGTATGTTGTACAGGAGGTTCAATATGACAGAGATATCAATGAGCCTTGAAAAGTGTATAAGAAAACATGATAGTTTCCTTATTCCTATCTTACAAGATATTCAGGAACACTATCATTATTTACCCGAAGAGGTGCTTAAAGAAGTCGCGGATAAATTAAAACTTCCTCTCAGGGATGTGTATGGGGTAGCAACCTTTTACCGTTCTTTTAGCCTTACTCCAAAGGGTAAGCATATAATCACTGTTTGTCTTGGTACTGCCTGCCATGTTCGTGGTGGGGAAAGGATTGTCTCCGCAGCATCAAGAGAACTAGGTATAGAGGCTGGTGAAACACGAAAGGATCTCAAATTCACACTCGAGACAGTAAACTGCCTTGGCTGTTGTGCCATTGGTCCTATCGTGGTAGTGGACAACGAATACTATGGCCAGATGAGGTCCCAGAAGGCTATTGCGCTCATAAAATCATTAGAGGCGGAGGAACAAAATGCCCAAATTGAGCTCGTTAGATGAGTTTGAATCGTTTCAAAAGAAAATAAAAGAGAGTAGGGATCCCAAAAAAGTTGTAATATCTATATCCTCAGGCACATGTGGTCGCACACGTGGATCAGCCAAAGTAGTTGAAGCATTTAAGCAAGCAATAATATCATGCAAGGATAAACTCTCGATAAGGGTGACAGGCTGTCACGGTTTCTGTGACGCAGAACCTAATGTGATAATTTTTCCAGAAGAAATCTTTTACAAGAACCTCAAACCTAAGGACGTAACCGAAATAGTTGAATCTACGTTGAAAGGCGAAATAATTGATAACCTTGTTGTCAGTCAGAACGAAGAAAAATTTGTCCATGTAAGTGAGATTCCTTTTTATAAGAATCAAATGCGCATAATTTTGGGAAACAATCCACTTATAGACCCTACAAATATAGAAGATTACATTGCAGTTGGTGGTTATGGGGCACTTGATAAAGCATTAAAAATGAAGCCTGAAGAAATAATAAAAGAGATAAAATGTTCAGGACTCCGTGGGAGAGGTGGCGCAGGTTTCCAAACTGGTAAAAAGTGGGAAATTACAAGGAAGCAAAAAGGCGATGTCAAATACATAATTTGTAATGCTGATGAAGGCGACCCAGGGGCATATATGGATAGAAGTCTTCTCGAAGGTAATCCACACTCTGTCATTGAAGGAATGATCATCAGTGCTTATTCAATCGGTGCAAATGAAGGCTGGATTTATGTTCGTAATGAATATCCGCTCGCAATAAAACATGTGACAATAGCGATTGAACAGGCAAAGGAACTCGGTCTATCGGGTAAAAACATACTGGGTCTGGAATTCAATTTCGATATTAAAGTAGTCAAAGGTGCGGGTGCCTTTATCTGCGGCGAGGAGACTGCGCTCATTCATTCTATAGAAGGTTTAAGAGGTGTTCCACGGCAGCGACCACCATTCCCCGCTGAACAAGGTCTTTTTGGCAAACCAACAAACATAAATAATGTTGAAACCTATGCAAATGTCCCCCAAATAATAAAAAGAGGAGCAGACTGGTTTGCCAGTATTGGAACAAAAACAAGCAAAGGGACTAAGATATTCTCACTCGTGGGTAAGGTGAAAAACACCGGACTTATTGAGGTCCCTATGGGAATGACACTTCGTGAAGTGATCTTCGATGTAGGGGGCGGTTCATTCAATGGGAAGAGAATCAAGGCTGTTCAAACAGGCGGTCCATCCGGTGGATGTATTCCACTAGAACTCTTCGACTTACCGGTAGATTACGAATCGTTGACAAATGCTGGTTCTATAATGGGCTCTGGTGGCATGATCGTGATGGATGAGGATACCTGTATGGTTGATATTGCAAAGTATTTTGCAAATTTTCTTCAAGATGAATCCTGCGGAAAATGTGTCCCGTGTAGAGAAGGCATCTGGCATATGTTCCAGATTCTAGCAGATATTACAGAGGGTAAAGGTAAGGAAGAGGACTTACAACTTCTCGAGGAATTGGGAAATGTGATAAAAGCCACTTCGCTTTGCGGACTTGGCCAGACTGCACCAAATGGTGTTCTTTCTTCGATTAAATATTTCAAAGATGAATACTTTGCACACATAAGGGACAAAAAATGTCCAGCGGGTGTTTGCAAGCCATTGATCGAATACACAATAGATGCTGAGAAATGCACAGGTTGCGGACTATGCAAGAAGAATTGTCCTGCGGATGCAATAGTGGGCGAATTAAAAGAACCGCACTCCATAACTCAAGATGGGTGCATCAAATGCGGGATTTGTCACGATGTTTGTAAATATGGTGCCGTTACTATATCTTAGGAGGTAAAATGCCAAAAATAACCATAGACGGGATAGATTTTGATGCACCAAGGGGCTGGACAATATTGGATGTAGCGAAGTTCCTGGGAATAGAGATCCCTACACTATGTTACCATGAAGGACTATCACCATGGGGTGGCTGTCGTCTTTGTCTCGTCGAGATACAGGAGGGTGAAAATACTAAACTTGTCACTTCTTGCACGTACCCTGTGAGAGAGAGACTTGTGGTGCGAACTGCAACAAAACGGGTTGTTGAGGCAAGAAAGTTGATACTTGAACTTATGATTGCACAGTGTCCTACATCCAAGGTGTTACAAGATCTGGCGGCAAAGATGGGTTTAGAGCGAGTCAGGTTCAAGCCTAAATGGGAAGATTGTATATACTGTGGATTGTGTGTCAGGATTTGTGAAGAACAGATGATGGCAAAAGCTATTGGATTTGTTGACAGGGGTAACAAACTAAAAATAACTACACCTTTTGATAAGGCATCTGAAGAGTGTAGAAGATGCGGGGCCTGCTTATACATCTGTCCAGCATGCACATTAAGATGTGAAGGTCCAGAACCAGAAAATGTGTTATGTGGCAGGTGTTATAACGAACTCCAGCCAACATGTTTGGATTTTTATGATAACTACACTTGTTGGATGGGGCTCAAAGGTGAATGTGGAACTTGCATAAGGGAAAAACCTGAGGAGAAAAAGGAGGGACAAAAATGAGGTTTGGAAAAATAAACGCAACTGCAGCAACTTTGACAAAGAATAGGACAGAAGATGCTGTCGTACCAATAAGTGGAATGTGTGCTACTTGTGTGGATGGCTGTATCGGCATGTGCGAAGTTGGTAGATCGGCATACAGGGGTACAGAAGTTATCTACCCGCAACCATTCGGGATAATCACTTCGGCTGGTGAGAAAGAGTATCCGGTGGACTTATCTCAGTTTACAATACTTGGCACATGTAGAGGTGCATACGGAATAGAGCCAGATCCTGACAAAGCCATATTTACCAATGTTGATCTTGAGCGAAGAATAGGACATGACAAAGGCATAAAATTAAAACTACCTATTGTTATTCCAGGGCTTGGCTCAACAGCTATTGCAAAAAATAACTGGGATGGGCTCGCTATCGGTGCTGCACTTTCGGGCATAATCGTTACGGTCGGCGAGAATGTATGCGGGATGGACACTGAGGCAAAAATAGAAAAAGGGAAAGTGCGTCACTCTCCAGAAATGGAAAGGCGGGTTAAACTCTTCAAAGAATGGCAGCAAGATGGCTATGGCACCATCGTTGTACAGGCAAATATTGAAGATACAAAGCTCGGGGTGCACGAATACGCAATTGATAAATTAGGTGTTGAAGTAGTAGAACTCAAATGGGGGCAGGGGGCAAAGAGCATAGGGGGCGAGGTAAAGATAAAAGATTTAAAACGCGCCCAGATGCTAAAAGATAGAGGTTACATTCTATTACCAGACCCTTATAATCAGGCTATTATAAAAGATTTTGAGCATCATATTTTTGACGAATTTGAACGCCACTCAAGAGTGGGTATGGTTGAAGAGGAGAGTTTCTATAAAAGGGTAGAAGAGTTGAGGGATGCTGGTGCAAAATATATTTTTCTGAAAACGGGTTCATACAGACCGAGAGATTTAGCTCTCGCAGTAAAATGCGCATCTGAGGCAAAAATTGACTTGCTGACTGTGGATGCAGCCGGCGGTGGGACAGGAATGAGTCCATGGCGAATGATGAATGAATCGGGCGTGCCGGGCATCGAGCTTTGGTCACTTCTCTATCAATATCTGGATAGATTAGCGAAGAAAGGCAAATATGTTCCTGATGTTGCGATTAGCGGTGGATTTACATTAGAGGACCAACTTTTTAAGGGCTTAGCATTGGGAGCACCCTACTTTAAACTGATTGGTATGGCAAGGGCACCACTTTGCGCTGCAATGGTGGGCAAAACCATAGGTAGAAAAGTAGAAGAGAGTGAGGTACCTGTATATGTAATACGTTTTGGGCGGACAAAAGAGGATATATTTGTGACTTCTCCAGAGCTTCAGCGTAAATTTGGTGACAGGTTCGATTCGATCCCCACAGGCGCTATCGGACTTTATACCTATATGAAGAGACTTGAACAAGGTCTTGAACAATTGATGTGTGGGACAAGAAAATTTGCCTTGGAATACATTACCCGGGACGACATTGCCTCATTAACACATGAGGGTGAAGAGGTGAGCGGTATCAAATATATAATGGAGTGTGATAAAGAGGAGGCAGAAAAAATCCTCGATGATTGATTTCAAAGGGATTCTGAAAGGGGTATTGTTTTGAGGAGGTGAACACGGCTCTCATTAATACTGAATACATCTTTAAGCAAGCAATTTTGTTTTGTAGCGGAAAATTAAACGAGACAAATGAAAGAGATAAGAATTATACCTTGCCTTGATATTAAAGATGGCAAGGTGGTTAAAGGGGTAAAGTTTGAAAATCTAAGGGATGCCCGAGACCCAGTAGAGGCAGCGGAGGGTTATTGTCGAGAAGGCGCCGACGAGCTGGTCTTCCTCGATATTGTTGCTACTGTGGAGAACAGAGGGACAAGGCTGGAATGGGTCAAGAAGGTGGCGGAAAAAGTTACTATCCCTTTTGCCGTAGGGGGCGGAATTAGAAATGTCAAAGATATGAAGGCCTTGCTTGCTCTCGGCGTGGACAAAGTCTCCATAAATACTGCTGCTGTCAAGAACCCTGAGCTTATAAAGCAAGCCTCAAAGGTATTTGGCAAGGATAAGCTCATTATTGCCATTGATGGGCGAAAGAATCCACCTGAAAGTGGTCTTCCCCGATTAGAGGTAGTGGTCAAAAGCGGCACCGAGGCCACAGGAATAGACATTGTTGAGTGGGCAAAAAGGGTGGAGGAGCTAGGAGCAGGTGAGATCCTGCTTACCAGCAAGGATGCTGATGGCACTAAGGAAGGATATGATTTAGAGATGACTAAAGCTGTAGCTGAAGCTGTTACCATAGCGGTAATAGCTTCAGGCGGTGCTGGTAAGCTAGAACACCTTTATGAAGCTGTAGCAATAGGGAAGGCATCGGCAGTTTTAGCTGCTTCCATCTTTCACTTCGGGGAGATTTCAATATCCCAAGCGAAGCAATATCTGAAGGAAAGAGGTATATCAGTAAAAACATAAGAAAACTTCCTAGTATTTCCCCTTTTCTGATTTGGTTGCCACAATTTTGAAGATTTTATTTAAACCTGAGGCGAAAGAACGGTCGAACCATTATTGGTTTTCTAGGAGCAGAGCAGCTAACAAATTAAGAACTTCTAAGTCTCCAGTGTGATTTCTTGATACTTGCGGCCCTAGAAAGTCAGGTGAGCAAGAGAAATGCCAGCAAGGTAAATGCCAGGGTAGTTGCTGAAGCTGCTAATGGCCCTGTAACGCTGGAAGCAGATGAAATCCTATCTAAGAAAGGCGTTTTCCAGATTCCAGATTTTCTTTGCAATGCTGGTGGAGTAACAGTTTCTTATTTCGAGTGGGTTCAGAATAACTGTGGATATTACTGGACAGAGGAAGAGGTATACGAGAAATTGGATAAAAAGATGACCAAGGCATTCTACGATGTATACGAGATGGCGAAAAAGGAAGGCGTTGATAACAGGACAGCTGCCTATATGGTGGCAGTAAGCAAAGTAGCTGAAGTTATTAAGCTTCGGGGATGGGTATAGCAAATACTAATGAAAGGCTTAATTACTCTCACTTCCTCAAATGCTTGAGGAAGCGTCCTTAGCCGGAGGGCTTACCCATCCTTTAATCCAGTAGTAGTCCAACAGCCTCTTGTCAAAATCGGCTTTTGGAAACAGTTTGCTGTTACCTTGAACTTCTCTTTGAAGAACCTCTATGGTAATGCCTCTCACGGTTTTACGCACAGGTGTAATACTATGAACGTAGAGGCTTGCTTAGCTTTAACATTTGAACAATGTGGATGGCGACGGTCTTGTTGATTTTAGCTCTAATTTGTGGTTTGATAGCAGCAGGTTATTCCGAAGAACAGGAGGATTGATGACTAGCAAGGAGCAAATCGCGGCTAAGGAACATATCCTTAAAATAACTAAGGAACAAGACGTCAAATTTATCAACCTTTGGTTCACTGACATTCTGGGTTTCCTGAAAAGCGTTGCCATCACTGTGGAGGAATTGGAGGGCGCTCTAGAAAGGGGGCTGGGCTTCGATGGTTCATCTATTCAAGGCTTTGCTCGTATTGATGAGAGCGACATGATTGCCTTACCTGACCCAACCACTTTCCAAATCCTTCCTTGGCGTCCAAGGGAACATCAAGGCGTAGCCAAGATGTTTTGCGATATTTACTGGCCTGGGGGGCAACCTTTTGAAGGCGACCCGAGGTACGTGCTGAAAAGAAACTTAAAGAGAGCTACTGATATGGGCTATACCTTCCACGTGGGACCAGAGCTAGAGTACTTTTACTTCAAGGACTCTAGGGAAACTCAGCCTTTAGATGAAGGGGGATATTTTGATATGACCCCCCCCAGACATAGCCAGCGATCTCAGGAGAGAAACGATTCTTGTCCTGGAGGAAATGGGTATCGGTGTGGAATATAGCCATCACGAAGTTGCTCCCAGCCAACATGAAATAGACTTACGTTACACCGATGCCTTGACTATGGCTGACAGCGTGATGACCTATAAGTTGGTAGTCAAACAAGTAGCTCAAAATCATGGTGTTTTTGCCACCTTTATGCCCAAGCCAGTGTTTGGTGTAAATGGCAGTGGGATGCATGTGCACATGTCGCTATTCAAAGGTGATAGAAATACCTTCTTTGATAATAATGATCCTCATCATCTATCCAAGATAGCCAAACATTTTGTCGCTGGTTTATTAAAACATGCACCTGAAATCACCTCTGTTACTAACCAGTGGGTGAATTCTTATAAGCGTCTCCTTCCAGGCTATGAAGCACCAGTATACATTACATGGGCACGGAGAAACCGAGCTGATTTAATCCGAATACCCGAATATCAACTAGGGAAGGAAGAAGCTACCAGAATTGAATTCAGGTCTCCCGACCCCGCTTGCAACCCCTATTTAACTTTCAGCGTTATACTGGCTGCTGGGTTGGAAGGAATTGAGAAGGAATATGAACCGCCACCACCTGTAGAAAAGAATGTTTTTGAAATGACTGAGCAAGAGCGGCAAGAAAGGGGGATAGGTACACTTCCCGGCAGCTTATATGAAGCTATAAAACTTACTGAGGGTAGCGAATTAGTGAAAAAGGCTTTAGGGGAACATGTATTTAATACCTTTATCCACAACAAAAAGGTAGATTGGGACGACTACCGCACCCAAGTAACTGACTACGAGCTTAAGAGATATTTGCCTATCCTGTAACGCCAATTGCTGCTTCTTTAGCAATAGCTAGATTTTGAGGTTAACGTAAGCTATAATACTACGCTGTTTGACAGTCGTATGAAATGCATGAGCTGGGTATAACGGAAAGTATTGTCAATATTGCCTTGGATAAAGCTAAAGAGGTACAAGCTAGCAAGATTACTAAAATCAACTTAGTTATTGGCGAGTTGTCAGGTTTCGTACCTGATTGCATTCAATTTTATTTTGATTTCCTCAGCAAGGATAGCATTGCTGAAGGAGCAAGCCTTCACTTCGAATTGGCACCAGCTCAATTTCGCTGCCGAAGTTGCTCCACTGTTTTTTGCCCTCAAAACACCATATGGACTTGTCCCAAATGCCAAAGCCAGAGCGTGGAGATAGCTGGAGGGCGTGAGCTATATATAGAAAGCATAGAGGCCAAATGAGGAAAATAGAAGTTATACAAAACATTCTGGAGGCCAACGAGTCTATAGCTACTCAAAACCAGTGCCTTCTGGATAAGCACAAAGTTTTTGCTATTAATATTATGTCATCTCCTGGCGCCGGCAAGACAAGCCTCATCTTGCAAACTATAGCTAAACTGAAGAATAAACTAAGAATTGCAGTTGTCGAAGGTGATGTGGCCTCAACGCTGGATGCGGAAAGGGTTAAAAACGAGGCGGTAGCAGTTGTCCAGATAACCACAAGATATATGTCAGAGAATTGCACCCTAATTGCTAATATGATTAGCCACGCTCTCCAAAGCTTGCCACTGAAAGATATAGATCTACTTCTCATTGAGAATGTAGGCAATCTTATTTGCCCCTCTGAATTTATTCTGGGAGAACATAAAAGGGTAGTGATCTCTAGTTTGCCTGAAGGCGATGACAAACCCACCAAATATCCCATGATTTTTGCTGATGCCGACGCCGTAGTGATAAACAAGATTGACTTTCTGCCCTACGTTGATTTTGACATTCCCTCTTTTAGAAATGCCCTTGTGAGTCTGAATCCAAGGGTTAAAATTTTTGAGGTTTCTTGTAAGACCGGCATGGGAATAGAAAATTGGTGCTCTTGGTTATTGAACGAAATAAAGGCTAACAGCCAGAAATTAATATAAAGTTAAAAGAAAGTAAACGAAATGAAGAAGGCAGATGTACTACTCATTGGAGGAAGTGCTGGGAAATACCAGCAGCGCTAGGTTGCCACAGGCAGTGTCGGAAAGGCGGTGAGACTTGAAGAAAGTGTTAACTACTTGTGAGTTTTGTGGTTGTGGCTGCAACTTCTACCTGGGAGTAGAAGGAGGTGAAATCGTAGCTGTGTACCCTAGCTTTTCGCACCCCATCAGTCAGGGGAGATTGTGTATTAAAGGATGGCAAGGACATGAATACATCCACAGCCCGGAAAGGTTGATAGCCCCTTTAATCAGGAAGGGGAACAGATTTAGGGAAGCTTCATGGAACGAAGCTTATCAGCTAATTGTCGATAAGTTCAATCAAACTAGAACGAGATATGGGAATGACAGCGTGGCTGTTCTTTCCTCCGCCAAATGCACTAATGAGGAAAATTATCTCATACAAAAGTTCGCCAGAGCGTGTTTGGGAACAAACAACGTTGACCACTGTGCCCGCCTCTGTCATGCCTCTACAGTGATAGGCCTTGCCACCACATTCGGCAGCGGAGCAATGACCAATTCTATTAACGAGATTGAAGGAGCCGATGTAATCCTCATCATCGGATCCAACACCACCGAGCAGCATCCCTTAATCGGGGACAGAGTGCTGCGAGCGATAACAAAAGGGGCAAAGGTAATAGTCGCTGACCCTCGGCAAACTCAAGTAGCAAAGCTTTCCTCTCTCTACTTGATGCACAAGCCTGGTAGCGATGTAGCTCTCCTCAACGGGATGATGAATGTCATCATCGCTGAAGGATTGGAGGATAAGGAGTTTATTGCAGAAAGAACTGAAGGCTTTGAAGAGCTAAAAAAGACAGTGGCTAGTTACACTCCGGAAAGAAGCGCTGAGATAACTGGCGTGCCTGAAGAGAGTATTATTGAAGCAGCGCGAATTTACGCTGGGAGCAAAAAGAGCATCATCGTCTACTCTATGGGTATTACGCAGCACACTACAGGTGTTGACAATGTAATGTCGTGCGCCAATTTAGCGATGCTGACAGGCAATGTTGGAGGGGAGTTTAATGGAGTGGACCCACTGCGAGGGCAGAACAATGTCCAGGGTGCTTGCGATATGGGTGCCCTCCCTAATGTCTTTCCTGGGTACCAAGCGGTAACGGATGAAAAGATGAGGAATAAGTTTGAAAAGGCTTGGGGAGTTAGAGGTCTAGGAGTCAATTTACCTTCGCAGTCAGGGCTTACTGTGGTGGAAATGCTTGATAGCGCTTTAGAAGGCAAAGTAAAAGCCATGTACATCATGGGTGAGAATCCCATGGTTTCCGACCCTGATCTTAATCATGTTGAGGAGGCCCTGAAAACTCTGGACTTCCTTGTTGTGCAGGATATATTTCTGACTGAGACAGCATTCCTGGCAGACGTTGTTCTCCCTGGAGTCTCCTTCGCAGAAAAGGATGGTACCTTTACCTCCACTGAGAGAAGGATACAACGCATTAGAAAAGCTATCAATCCTTTGGGCGATAGCAAGCCCGATTGGAAGATAGTATCGGAGTTATCATCCCGTCTAGGATATCCAATGGATTATAAATCTCCTAGAGAAATAATGGATGAGATAGCTAGGCTCACACCTATATATGGCGGCATCAGCTATCAAAGGCTGGAAAATTTCGGGCTTCAGTGGCCATGTCCTACTCCGGCTCACCCGGGCACCCCTTTCCTTCACAAAGGCTCATTTTCCAGAGGGTTAGGTAAGTTTTCTCCTGCAAGCTATAAAACGCCGGCAGAACTCCCCGATGTTGATTATCCGTTCATCCTTACCACTGGGAGGATAAGCTTCCATTTCCACACTGGTACTATGACCCGTAAAGATTGGGCACTGGATCGAGAATATCCCAAGGGTTATGCCGAGGTTAATTCTGAGGATGCCAAAGAGCTAGGGTTGAGGAATGGCCAAACAGCAAAAGTGATTTCAAGGAGAGGGGAAATCAGTCTCCCTATAAGGTCAACTGAGGCTATTAGAAAGGGGGTGGTTTTTATTCCTTTTCACTTTGCTGAGGCAGCCGCTAACAAACTCACCGCAGCAAATCTTGATCCAGTGGCTAAGATACCGGAATATAAAGTCTGCGCTGTAAGATTAGAACTTGCCCTATAGGACATGAAATTACTGAACAAAGCAAACCTAGCCCCCTTTCTGGAGAGATTAAGACCAGAATTTGAAGTCGTTGCACCTTTATATGAAGGCCAAGATATACTATTTGGTGACTTGGACTCGTCGCAACTAGCAACTGACTTCATAGGAAAGCCGCGACTCTCCCCGAAGGAATATCTCTTTCCCCAACGAGAAAGGCTATTTACATTTAATGTTTGCCCTGAAAGTATAGAGATTGAAGCTCACTTTAACGAGACAAAACGAGTAATCTGGGGTGTTAGACCCTGTGACCTCTATGGGCTTAAGTTCCTGGACCTGGTTTACCTCAAAGATTACATTGACCCTTACTATCAAGCACGGAGAGCAAATACTCTACTTCTAGGTCTCAATTGCAATGAGGCAGAAGAATCCTGCTTTTGTAGTTCCCTGAGAACAGGACCATTCGCCAAGGAAGCATTTGACCTTCTCTTTACCGATTTAGGAGATGTTTTCCTAGTAGAAATCGGAAGCAGGGCAGGGGAGAAGCTAATTGAGAAAGGGGCTAATCTTTTCAACTTAGCCACAAGCAAGGAGAGAGAAAAAGCCAAGCTGCTGGAGGAAAAAAGTAAGAAAACCTTTAAGACATCTATCGATTTAGGGAAAATTAAAGCTAAGATAGCTGCTGCTTCTGATAACCCAGTTTGGGCTGAAGAAGCGGTTAAATGTATCCTCTGTGGGGGATGTAATTGGGTTTGCCCCACCTGCCAGTGCTTCAATGTTGAAGATATAAAGGCAGGGCATAAGACTCAGAGGATAAGATACTGGGATAGCTGCCAACTTGGTGGCTTTACTCAAATGGCTGCCTATAATAGCAGGGCAGCTCAAGCCGAGAGGTTACGCCAGAGAATTTACCATAAGTTCTCCTATAATCCTGATAAATATGGTGGGGAAATAGGATGCACTGGCTGTGGAAGGTGCACTGATGTTTGCCCGGCTGGGATTAATATAGCTTATATTCTCAGGAGGGTGGCAAATGAATAAAAACATATATACTCCTGATTTGGCAATAATCACCAAGGTCTGTGATGAGGCGGCAGGAATAAAGACTTTCACCTTGGAATTCCAGGAGCCAGAAATCCAGAAATCATTTGACTATCGCCCTGGACAATTTGTAGAGCTTACCATACTTGGCGTAGGGGAAGCCCCCATTTCTATTACCTCTTCGCCGGTAAACAAGGGTTATCTTGAGCTAAGCGTTGCTGCAGTGGGCAAGGTCACCCAGGCATTACATCTCAAGAAAGAGGGAGAGGTTGTCGGGCTTAGAGGGCCTTACGGTAATGGATTTCCTCTCAACGAGGTAAAAGGCAAGAATACTCTATTTGTGGGCGGTGGCATCGGGCTTGCTCCCCTGCGTTCTCTCATCAACCAGATATTCGCCCAGAGAGGCGATTTTGCCAAGATAAGCATTCTCTATGGTGCGCGAAATCCAGCTTTGCTATGCTTTATGAACGACCTAGAAAGGTGGACTAAGATAGAGAATAGTGAGGTTCTACTCACTGTTGATGTTCCTGATGCCAAGTGGAAGGATAACGTAGGAGTGGTAGGCTCGCTATTACCCAAAATCGACATTGATATAGAAAACACAGTGGCTTTTGTTTGTGGCCCTCCCATTATGATCCACTTTGTAATTTTAGATCTTCTCAGAATGGGATTTGGAGAGAATAAGATTATCACCACTATGGAGAGGAGGATGGAATGTGGCCTGGGAAAGTGCGGTCACTGTAATATCGGGAAGAGCTATGTATGCTTGGATGGACCAGTCTTCTCCTTCCAGCAATTAAGAGAACTAGGGGAATCCTGAACTTGTTTCAGGATCTAATCCACCTTGCTTTACTTGTCCACATCACCCTTGTTTAATAAGCAATGGCTAAAATCGAGACTTTACAATTAGCCCGCATCAGCGTTCGTGGTGTTGTTCAGGGAGTTGGCTTCAGACCTTTTGTTTACGGGCTAGCCACCAAACACAAGCTAAAGGGATGGGTATGCAATACCTCTGAGGATGTCAAAATTGAAATAGAGGGGGAGACAGAAGCTATCGAGCAGTTTAAGCTGGAGCTCGAGACAAAAGCCCCGCCTCTAGCTCACATTGAAGGTATAGCTATTAGCTACCATTCACCCATTGGCTACAAAAGCTTTGCCATCCGTAGTAGCATTGCCGAAGAGGGAAAATACCAACTCATTTCCCCAGATATTGCCACTTGTCAAGCTTGTCTGAGCGAACTACTAGACCCAAATAATAGGCGCTACCGCTACCCCTTCACTAACTGCACCAACTGTGGCCCACGATTTACCATAATTGAAGATATGCCCTATGACCGTCCCAAAACTACCATGCGCTATTTCCAAATGTGCCACCAATGCCAGGAGGAATATGATAATCCGCTGGATCGCCGCTTTCATGCTCAACCAAATGCCTGTCCAAAATGTGGTCCAAAAGTTGAACTAGTTGATGCCCAGGGCAAGCCTGTAGCCAGTCCAGACCCTATAGCTACCACCAGCCAGCTCTTGAGAAGAGGTGATATCATCGCTATTAAAGGCCTAGGGGGATTTCTGCTCGCTTGTGATGCTACCAATAAAGCGGTGGTCGAAACCTTGCGGGAAAGAAAAAGGCGATGGTTCAAGCCATTTGCCATAATGGTAACCAACATGGCAGAAGTCAAAAAACATTGCTACGTCTCCCCAGAGGAGGAGAAACTGCTCACCTCAGCTCAAAGCCCTATTGTGCTTATGAGATGGAAAGATGGCTCACCTGTATCTCGAGAGGTAGCTCCAAATTTAGCCTACTTGGGAATTATGCTGCCTTATACGCCATTGCACCACATCTTGCTTAGAGATACTGGATTGCCTTTAGTGATGACCAGCGGCAACATCAGTGAAGAGCCTATTGCTAACGATAATGATGAAGCATTGAGGAGGCTAAAAGGGATTGCCGATTACTTTTTAATTCACAATCGGGATATTTATTCTCGTTATGATGATAGCGTGGCTATGGTAGAAAGAGGAACAAACCAGCTTGTCAGGCGAGCTCGCAGCTATGCCCCTTACCCCATCATTTTGCCTTTTAAAGCCAAACAGGTGCTCGGCTGCGGCGCTGAGATGAAAAATACTTTTTGCCTAACCAGAGATAATTATGCTTTCTTAAGTCAACATATTGGTGATATGGAAAATGTGGAAACCTTAGAGCATTTTGGTAACACTATTTCCCTCTATAAAAGGTTGTTTCGAATTGAGCCTGAGATCGTCGCTCATGACCTTCACCCCGACTATCTTGCCACCAAGTATGCCCAAGAACTAGGGAGATCCTTCGCTAACGCTCAGGACAGCGTCTGCATGAAGGTTATCCCTGTGCAGCATCATCATGCTCATATTGCTAGCTGTATGGCAGACAATGGATTACAGTCCCGGGTAATCGGTGTCGCCTTTGATGGCACCGGAATGGGTAGTGATGGACATACCTGGGGAGGAGAATTCCTGGTATCTGACTATAAAAGTTTTAACAGGGTAGGTCACCTAGAATACCTCCCTTTGCCCGGAGGAGATGCAGCTATAAAGAGACCCTACCGCACTGCCATTGGCTATATTCTCAGCCTATTAGGAGAAGATGCTTTAAGGCGATTAGCCTTTATGGAACAAGTTAGCGAAGCTGAGGCAGAAGTTATAAAGCGCCAAATAGAAAGAGGGCTAAACTCTCCGCTAACTTCGAGCATGGGGCGCCTGTTTGATGCCGTATCAGCCCTGATAGGCATAAGGGATAAAATAGATTATGAAGGGCAAGCAGCCGTGGAGCTAGAAATGGTTGCCTATAAGGCTTGTCCTGAGCCCTTCACTCCTTGTCATCCTGAACCCTTCACTCCTTGTCATCCTGAACCCTTCACTCCTTGTCATCCTGAACCCTTCACTCCTTGTCATCCTGAACCCCTCGCTTCTTGTCATTCTGACCCTGAACTTGTTTCAGGGGAAGAATCTCGTAGCGCTCAGGGTAAACTCCGCGAAGGAACCGATGATAATGAAAGCTATCCGTACAATATAATTAAGGATAGGGAAATGAGGATTATTAAACTGAGGGAGCTGCTTCAAGCTATAGTAGAAGACTTGAAACAAGGAAGCTCTAAAGCCAGAATATCAATCAGATTCCACAACACCATAGCTCAGATGACAAATGAGATGTGCCGGTTGATAGCCAGTGAAACTGGGATTTACCAGGTAGCTCTGAGCGGTGGGGTATTCCAGAATCGATTGCTGCTGAAAAAGACAGCTAGCCTGCTGGAAAAAAGCGGCTTCCAGGTATTTATCCATAGACAAGTGCCCTGCAATGATAGCGGCATCTCTTTAGGGCAAGCAGTGGTCGCCAATTTTGTTAAATAAAACCTAACTGTTCAATCCCATGTCATTCTGAGGGACCGTAGCGAACGAAGAATCTCGGAGACCCTTCGCGGAGCCTGTCCTGAGCGCCATCAGATTCTTCACTTCGTTCAGAATGACAGGAAGCGAAGGGCTCAGGGTGACTGAACACTTACGCAAGCTGACTAGTGTGTCTTATGAAAAAAGATAGCTTGTGGCATGATAAAACTCTCCTTGCCCTTTGTATGGAAGCGCTAGTGCTTATGATGGGACTAGGATTTCTTAGCCCTATTTTGCCTAAGTTTGTCCAAGCGCTGGGCATTGCTCCACCTCAAATAGGAACTATGGTAGGCCTAGTTATAACCGTCTTTGGCATAGCTAGAGCTGCCATAGATCTGCCCGCTGGCAGGCTAGCTCACTACTGGGGGCGGAGACATCTTCGCATCCTCGGTCAATCTCTAGTGACTATCAGCGCTATTGGTTGTGGCTTGGCCATGGAATACTAGCAATTAGTGGTATTCCGCTTGCTCTAAGGGTTGGGCTCAGCCCTTTTCAGTACAGCCGCCATAATTGTCATCGGCGAAATCAGCACCCCGGCCAACTGCGGACAATATATAAGCCTTTACTGGGGAGCTTTCCTTATTGGCTGCAGTCTTGGCCCGGCATTCCAGGCTGGCTTGAAGACACCAGTGGATTGGATTTTCCCTTCTTTCTGGGCGCTGGGCTTCTCCTTGGAGCAATAATCCTTTTCGCCGCATTAGCCAAAGAAACTACCGATCACGATAAAATCAGGAATTGCTATGATAGATGAAGTATTTTCCGCCACCAAAATAGCTTTCCAAGTTATTATGGTGATACATTTGCTCCGTCAGCTGCCTGTAGCTTAAGTTAATTGCCATATAGCTTCGGCTTGTATTACAGGCAAATTCAGGCTAAAATGCCTAGAGCCATGTGTCTAGCCATACCAATGAGAATTGCCTCCATAGAAGGCGATGAAGCCGAAGCAGAGCTTGGCAAGGTAGTGCGTCGTGTTAGCATCGTGCTTACCCCGGAAGCAAAGGTAGGGGATTATGTATTGCTTCACACTGGTTATGCCATAGGAGTGATAGATGAAACCGAAGCCAAGGAAACCTTAACGCTCCTAGAAGAGATAGCGAGCTTCAGTGAAGTTTCTTGACGAGTACCAAAACAGTGAGCTGGCCACAAAACTAGCACACAGAATCGCTAGCCACTCTACTAAGCCAATCAGATTAATGGAATTCTGTGGTGGGCATACTCATGCCATAATGAGGTATGGAATTCGCCAGCTAGTCCCCGAAACAGTGGAAATGAGAGCCGGTCCAGGTTGCCCGGTATGCGTTACTGCAACCACTGATTTGGATAAGGCTATTGCCTTAGCATGGTTGCCCAATGTTATCATCACTACCTTTGGGGATATGATGAGGGTGCCCGGTAGTTATTCCAGTTTACAGAGGGCGAAGGCTGAGGGAGCAGATGTGAGAGTTGTCTATTCCACTATGGACGCCGTGGAAATAGCCAGAGAAAATCCCAAGAAATCAGTTATCTTTATCGGCATTGGCTTTGAGACCACAGCACCAACTATAGCTGCCTCCATAATTAAGGCACAACAAGAGGGGATAGAAAACTTCCACGTCCTTTCCTGTCTCAAGTTAACCCCGCCGGTGATGAAGGCGCTTCTTGACTCGGGTGAGGTGAAGCTAGATGGCATTATCTGTCCTGGGCATGTCAGCGTCATAATCGGCTCTCGCCCTTATGAATTCATACCCGCGGATTACGGGGTTGCTTGTGTTATCTCGGGCTTTGAACCCATAGATATTTTATTATGTGTAGGCAAGCTAGTGGAGCAAATTGAAGCTGGCCAGCCGAAAGTAGAAATAGCCTATCGCCGTGGAGTAAAGCCTCAAGGCAATAGGAAAGCCTTAGAATTGATGGAAGAGGTCTTCCAAATCGATGGAGCTAACTGGCGAGGAATTGGCATCGTGCCACAAAGTGGCTTAAAAATTAACCAGAAATATGAACATTTTGATGCCGATAAAG
>Ga0209609_10000024_pt1 | contig 79995 bp, 72 predicted proteins | sample LakKivw325mmetaG_FD_184136 | JGI IMG/M metagenome (GOLD analysis project Ga0209609, IMG submission 184136) | Anoxic lake water microbial communities from Lake Kivu, Rwanda to study Microbial Dark Matter (Phase II) - Lake Kivu water 325m metaG... | ecosystem: Environmental > Aquatic > Freshwater... | reverse complement strand
TTCCCGGTCTCGACGACCTCCGGATCCTTTTTCTTGTTCTTACCCATTATGAATCACCCCGTTTTATGTAGGCTTTTTCCGGGGAAGGGCGACGGATAACCTCTCGACAGCCGTTCTCCTTTCTATTTTCTTAGTGCATGTTGGAGGGATTTGTCAAGGTGGCATACCGGTCCGCAATCCTGAGGCGCCTCAAAAAAAGCCCGGGATGAATCCCGGGCTTTTACGTGCATTTGTGACAGATTACTTCCAGTCGTCGGGACCCCATTTCGCCGGCAACACAGCCTTTTCGGGCCACTCGGACGGGACGCTTTGTCCCGGTTCCTCTCCTGCTTTTTCGATCAACTTTTGAAGGCCGGGCCGGAGGAACTGGGGATTTCCGCCTTTGGCCGTCCTGCCGTTATAAATGGCCTCGGATCGGAGCCTGCGGCCGATGGTCTTCTCCATCTTGTTACCCAGCCACAGGACTCGGTCTACATCGTAGCCGTGTTCGATGCCGAGCTCGTCGATCATGACGAGGAGGTCTTCCAGGGTAATGAGACCCACATACCGGTGATCCTTGTAGTAGTATTCACCGGTACCCCTGACAGGGCAGTCGTCGAGGAAATTGGCCGGCTGCCCGCCCAAACCGCCCAGGGTGCCTTCAAAACGGGTGATGCCGGCATGAAGGGCCGCTAAAACCGACGCGGAGGCGATACGCTTGGTCTCGTGGAGGTGGCAGAGGTGAGCTTCTGGGTTGGGCATAGCGTCCATGACCATGGAGAAGTACCGGTAAACCTCGGCCGCCGATGCAGAGCCGTCATGATCGGCATGCTCGATGTCATGGGCGCCGATGGTAAACCAGCGCTTGGTGAACTCCACGGCATCGTCGAGTTTCGTGGCTCCGCTGAGAGGGCTTCCCCAGATGGTGCTCACAACCCCGCACATCTTGATCCCCACGTCGCGGCACTTCTTGATGCACCGCTCGGCTTCTCTCCAGTACTGGGAAAGGGTGGTGCCCGAGTTCGCGAAATGATGTTCGGGATCGGTAGAGACCATCATGAGGACACGGTCAGGGCCGATGCCCCTTTTTTTCAGTTCAATGGCACGGTCCACCGCGTTCTCGCGGATCGTCACAGCACTGAAAACGAGTTCATCGTAGTTGATCTTTCGCTGGGCGCACCGCTTTTTAAATCGGTCACTCCGGAAGTGGGCGAGGACTTCATCGGCATCCCTGAACTGGGGCGTTGTCACGGCACTTCCCAGATTGGTGGCTTCAATCTCCGTACAGCCGGCCATGATGATTTCTTCGCCATAGAAGATCTTGGCGGCCGTGGAAATGAACTTCTCCTCATGCTGGAAACCATCACGAATCGTGATGTCTCCGATCATAACCTTCTTTGGCATTCTTGGAAATATCTTCCAATAATCATACTCTGTCATATAATGCTTCCTCCTCAATGGATTCTTCGGGGTGGAGCACGGTATGGCTTCCCGTCGCTCTTTAGAATTTGAAGTTTCCGAAATTGGATTCTTTGATCGGTTGCAGGAGGGAGACCTCGAAACCAAGCGCCAGGGCATCGCGGCAGTCCTTGAGCGGCAGCGTCCCGTCGTTGAAGAGCCGTGACTCCATGTAGAAGGGATGGGCCTCCCGGTTGTACTTGTCGATCATCATCTGCTGGAATTTTTTTGCCGCCTCTTCGTCCATCTCCTCGCCCCGCTTCTTCCGGTTGACCCGCTCCAGGCTCGTGAGGATGAAGCCCGCCGTCTCTCCGGACATGACCGACGTCCTCGCCCGCATCGTGGCGAAGATGAATAGCGGGTCGAAGGTCCTGCCGCTCATGCCGAAATTCGCGGCGCCGTGATCCGGCCCGATGATCCACTGAATCCTCGGGACCTCGGTGCAGGCGACGGCCCTGACCATGCCGGAGCCGTATTTGCCGATGCCGGCGTACTCCTCGGCCGTCCCCACCATGTAGCCGGGGGAGTTCTGGATATAGAGAAGGGGGATCTTCATGGTGGAGCAGCGGATGACCCATTCAATGGCCTTCCGGGCCGAGTCCACGAAGATGACGCCGTTGTTGTGGCTGGCGATGACCCCGACGGGGATCCCCTTCAGGTGGATCTTCCCGCAGACGACATTGTCCCCCCGGCCGGGGTTGTAATTACGCTTATATTCGCTGAAATAGCTGTCGTCGGCGATGGCGGAAAGCACCTCACGGACGTTGATCCCCCGGGCGGTCTCTTTCGGCAGGACTTGGTAGAGGTAATCCGCCGGGACCTTCGGCTCCGCGGGCTTGCGCCGTTCTATATGGAGGGTCTGTTTTGGATCAAAGGCCAGAAGTTCTCTCAGTTTCTCGATCCCCTCGTCCTGCGATTTCACGAAGTGATCGGCCCCGCCGGAGATAGCCGTATGGACTCTCGCTCCTCCCAGGTCCTCCATGCTCACCGTCTCCCCGATGGCGGATTTCACCATGGGCGGCCCTCCGAGAAAGGAATAGGACATCCCTTCAATCATGATGGATTCACAGGCCAGATAGACGATGTAGGCCCCGCCGGCCGTGTTCCCGCCCGTGCTGAGGGTATACTGCTTGAGCCCCTTCGCCGACATCCGGCACATGTTGTAGAAGAAATGGCCGAACTGGTTCCGGCCGGGGAAGATCCGGTCCTGCATGGGAAGAAAGGCGCCTGCCGAATCGGCGATGTAGACGAAGTTGAGACCGCACCGCTCGGCGATCTCCTGGGCCCTCAGGTGCTTCTTGCAGCTGATCGGGTAGTAGGCCCCGGCGCTCACACGGCTGTCGTTCGCGAGGATCATGACCCAGTTGCCGTGGATCTTTCCGATCCCCGTCACGAGCCCGGCGGAGGGGACATCCTTTACCCCTTCGTAGTTGATCCCGAAGCCAGCGCCACGGCTCAGCTCAAAGAATTCCGTGTCCGGATCGATCAACTGCTTGACGAGCTGGCGCGGAGGCTTCTTGCCCTGTTTGGCCAGGCGATCATTCTGGACCTGGCCTCCCGGGTTGTAGGCCCTCTCCCAGAGCTCGTAGATCTTCTGCTCCTCGGCCAGCCAGTGCTTTTTATTCTCCCCGTACTCCATCTCCTTCTTTTGCTGGCGGGTCATCCTTTTTTCGGTTCCATCAGCCATCGGTCTATCTCCTTTCATTCATTGCAAATATACGTCTTAAGCTCCATCTGCGCTTCGCCTGATATTCTTTACTCTAACTCGGCTTCTTCCCGCAGAATAATTTCATAAGGAACGAAACCAGTGTTTCGTCCTTCTGGTTCTTGATCTGGTTTCGGATGGTCAGAATTCCCCTGCCTTTGCCCTTATCGGTTATGTCGATGACCTCCACCTCGCAATGGATCGTATCACCGATCCGGGTGGGCGCCGTGAAACGAACCTCGTCCATTCCGTAAAAGGCAATAAAAGATTTTGGAAGATAGCTCGAATACGGTCCCAGCCTGAACGGCAGGACCATACCGATGCTCAAGGTCAACATGCCGTGGGCGATCCTGTCCTTGAAAGGCGTTTGGGCCGCGTATTCTATATCCGTGTGAAGAGGATGCCAGTCACCGGTGAGGCCTGCAAAATTCACGATATCCGCCTCTGTGACGGTTCTCGCCGGTGAAATCATTTTTTCGCCAACGACATAGTCGTCAAGATACATGTACTCTTTTGCCATCTTTTCCTCCTAAGTCCATTTGAGTTTTCGCGTCTGCGTCTTAAGCTCGCCGCGGAAATCCGGGTGGGCAATGGCGACCAGTTTGTTGGCGCGTTGTTTCAGGATATTGCCCAGTCAAGCCATATTCTGTCTTGTACCATAGCAGTGAGTTTTTCTGCACTTGAATTTTATTGATCGATATCAGCACGAATGTTAATAATTTCAGGTGCTTGTTTTCATAGCCCAGATTCCAGGCTCTGTATGTAGGGCAAGTTTTACAAAGCGTGTGGGGGAACGTTGAAAAGCGGGTACGATGAGGGGTTTACTATTCTAAAGGGGTAATACCGTGTTGAATGGAAAACCGTATCAGGCCGGAGATGTCTCTTATGCCTAACGTCTTCATCAAACATGTGAAAAAGCGGTCAATACCAAAGCGAAGTTATGACTCTAGTACAATCTCCCGGGTCCGCCTGAAATGTAATGGCTTTTCGGCGTCATCCCTGCTAAATATAGCCCCAGTGTTCGTTTGCCCGGTAGCGAGGAGAAAGCTCCACGGGGACGGTGATCTGCTGGAGCGGAGCCGGTGAAATGGTTGGGGACCGGGTATTAAAGCATATAGGGTAGAACTGATGGCGAATGTATTTATCTATTCGATAGACGATGAAGCGGCCACGACAAACTTTGGTATTGAAAATGAAAAAGGTTACGAACTTGAAACCGTATTACCCTTTATCCATGATGGGATTCAGATTGAAAATTTAAGACGTTTTTACCCCAATGGACAATGTTACGTTTGGGGGGTGCAGGAAAAAGGCGACAACCGCTCGACCTGGAATATCATGGCGCAGGATGACCTGGTGCTTGGTTATCGCAATCGTTCAATCGTATCGGCCTCCTATGTTTTGATGAAGGTACATAACCCTTCGCTGGCGACCAAATTATGGGGCAAAAATAAAGAAGGCTCGTTTGGATTGATGTGCTTTTCGGATAAACCACACTTGGGTGAAGTTCCGATTGTCTCGCAGATGTTGACATATCTCGACCATGACTGCACGGGTTTCACAAAACTCAATGCGGAAAAGTGTGATAACATCATTCGTGACTATGGATCACTCGAAACATTTGTTCGACTTGGTTTAGGATATGATTTCCCTTTTTCACTTCGCCATTCAGAATGAGGGATGGTTGTCTAAGATTAAGAGGCTTAAGCAATAAGCAAACAATACCTCTCCACCCATGTACCCTCCTCACCGGGAAGGGGTCTTGACCGAAAAAAAAGGCAAGGTGTTTCCACCCTGCCTTTTTTCGTTAACTTTGCTTCTGTGCCCGATCAATCGAATTCTTTGGCGATTTGCCCCGGGGTAACCCGAACATTCATATAGCCTAATTTGTGGTCCTTCATCTCGGCCGCTGTGGGGAATCTACGGTCAGGCGCAGTCTTGAACATCCAGTGATCCGACTTGATGTTCAGCTTCTCAACGGCCGCCTTCTCCAGCGCCGGCCTGTCTTCGGGATGGGCGATGGAGATGAGCTTCCGGGCCTTCTCGGCATCGGTGCAGCCCTGGAGATTGACGATGCCGTGTTCCGTGCACACATAGGTCACGAGCCAGTCGGGCACGGCCACGACGCTTCCCGGTTCCAGCATGGGCACGATGCGGGATCGGCCTTTGGCATCCCGTGACGTCGCCGCGAGGATGGCCCTGCCGCCCCGGGCCATGGAGGCGCCGAGGGTGAACTGGAACTGCCCGCCCGTCGAGGAGATGGGACGGCCGCCGACATTACCTGCCGCGTCCTGCCCCCGGAGGTCCATCTGGGCGAAGTTGTTGACCGTCACCATGTTGTCAATCTGGGACACCGTGAGGACGTTGTTGGTGTAGCCGATGTCAAACCCGGCAAAGAAAGGATTGCGATGCATCCACTCGTAGTAGCGGGGCGTGTCGACGGGCATGATGTAGGCCCAGCCGCATCTCCCCTGGTCGATGGTCTTCCGGGAGTTGTCGCAGACGCCCGCTTCGGCCAGCGTGAAGGCGTACTCGCCGATCATTTCGCTGTGGACGCCGATGTGCCTCAGGCCGGAATTCCGCAAGCCGATGACCACGGCCGTGGGGAGCGCGCCGATCCCCACCTGGATGCAGTCACCGTCGCGCATGATGGAGAGGCAGTTCTTCGCGATGGCCGTCTGTATGGCATCCGGCTTGATGGCCTTTTCGTTGATGGACATCCACTGGTATTTCTCCTGGCTGGTGTCCACTTCGACGAAGTAGTCCACATCGTCGATGGGAAGATTCATGCCCCTTCCCTGTTCGCACCAGGCGTAGTCATCGCGGATTTCGCAGACGAATTTCTTGCAGGACTTGGCGGTGATCATGAAGTTATTCACGCCGTAGCTGCCATTCACATAACCCGCCTCAGGCACTGCGCAGGCCTGAACACCCCAGTCGTGGGCGCGTTTTGCCTTGTCCTTCCTGTAGAACCGGGCGTAGTTGTGATCCATACCCAGTGACCATCCCCAGTGCTTCCAGTCCATGCCTTTGTATCCCTTCTTGATGAGGCCGCGAAGGGTGGGGAGTAGGAAGTCTTCGTGGAGAACGTGGTGCTTCGCCTCCGGATCGGCTGCGGCGAAGAAGTTGTTGCCGAGCATGATCGCATTGTTCCAGATCTCGATGTTGTTAATCTTGCCGAATCTCGCAGCCAGGGCCTCCATCGTCGGAAGCGAATCCGATCCGGGGCCGCCTCGGTTGATCCAGTCGCCCGATTTGACCATTTCCGCCCATTTCTGTGCGGTGATGATCTTGTTCCTCAACTTCTGCTGAATGGGCGTTTGCGTGACAATTTTCAATTTGTTTTCAATCTTTGGCTGGGCCATATTTCAATATCCCTCCTTGTAAATTTTGGTTCAAAACTTTAGTCTTCCGCGTTTAGAAAAACCTGACCATAATGCAAGCGTTGAAATGTGTGATTAAACGGCGGCGGGATCCCCCCTTTCTGCATTTGATTTTTTAGAAGAATTTAGAAGGCTTTCGATTCGTCGAGGAAAGGCACATATGGCGTTGTAATTATCTTTCCGGTCCATAAAAGTCAAGGAAAAAGATGGTCCGGAGAGCAACAACCGCAATTGAATGCAGACGCCGATTCTGCAAAAAAACATCATATTTAACCTTTTTGACCATATAACCCCTTTGGGGGTCCTACACTATATATAGTGGTCGTGAAATGGCTATACACATTTTGTTGTATTTTTTCTTTACAAGGGGGTTTTATTCTGCTAACCTTTCACAAATTTATTGAAGGCCCGTTACACCCTGTGATAAGGGCCCATGCTTCCATCATGGCTCGAGGGGAAAATGAATGAAACTGAAAAAGCTTGAAATCCTTGGCTTCAAGTCCTTCAGGGACCGGACGGTCCTCGATTTCCCCGGGGGGGTCAGTGGCGTCGTCGGTCCCAACGGATGCGGCAAGAGCAATGTCGTGGATGCCATCCGGTGGGTCCTGGGCGAGATGCGTGTGACGATGCTTCGCGGAAAGAAGATGGAAGACGTCATCTTCCATGGAAGCGAAGACGCCCCGCCCGTCGGCATGGCCGAGGTGACCATGGTCCTGGAGAAGGGTCCCTACACCTTCCCCGGAGCCTACGCGGACTGTGCCGAGGTCATGATCTCACGGCGGCTTTTCCGGAGCGGCGAGAGCGAATACAGCATCAACAATGTCCCGGTGCGACTCCTCGACGTCCGGGAATTTTTTATGGACACCGGTGTGGGGGCCAGGACCTATTCCCTCGTGGAGCAGGGAAGCATCGCGAGCATGGTAGAGGCGAAACCTGAAGAGCGGCGCGCCTTCATCGAGGAAGCCGCCGGGATTGCCAAATACAAGAGCCGCAAGGAGTCTGCCCTCCGTAAAATGGAGTCCACCCGGGCGAATGTAACCCGCCTGAATGACATCCTCCGCGAGGTCAAAACCCAGCTCAATCAGATCTCCCGACAGGCCAGACGGGCTGAAAAATTCAAGGCGCTCCGGGGAGAGATCCGAGATGCCGAAATCAAGCTCTGTCTCCAGGGCCGCCTGGGGCTGATGACGAAAAAAGAGGACCTGCAAAAGGATTACCTCGATGTTGACACCCGGGCAACCGGGATGAGGACGAAACTTGCTGGGGCCGAGGCCGCGATCCTGGCTCTGCGGACGGAGATCCAGCAGAGCGAAGAGACCATGGCCAGGCAGCAGGAGAGGATTTACAGCCTGCGGAACGATATCGGTGTCAGGGAAAAGGGGATCGAATTTTCAAAGGGAAGGATTATCGACCTCAGGGTCCGCAAGCAGAAGGACGAAGAGGACATTCAGACCCTCCGGGAAAGAAAGCTCAGGATCGGGGAGGAAATCGATGTCCTTAAACTGGCGGGCGAGGAATCCCTGGGCAGGCTCGACGCCGTCAGGCTCGCGATCGAAAACCGGACGCACCAGGTGGAAGAACTCAGGGCGGGCGAGGAAGCCCTCCGCAAGGAGGTCGACGAAAAGAAGGTTCATTATTTCGACATCCAGACGGAGAAAGCGAGGCTCAAGAACATCGTTGGCACCCTCTCCAAGAACCTGGAGGATCTGAGGAGACGCGCCGAGAAGGACAGCCTGGATTTTTCTGAAAACGAAACAAGGTCGAAAGCCATTGCGGAGCAACTCGAGAGGATCCGGACAGAACTCGATGAATCACTCAAAGAACTCGAGAGGCTGCGGGCGGACGAAAGCGGGGCGATGGTTGAGATCGGGCGGTACACCGACGAGCTCTCCGGGTTCGATGGCGCCATCGCCGGCCTGAAGGAGGATCTGGGCAGGCAATCATCGAGGCTCGCGTCGCTTCGGGAATTTCAGAACGGCCACGAGTGGTGCAGTGACGGGATCCGGTCGGTCCTGAAGGCGCGGGAGGAAGGGAATCTCTCGAGAGAGGCCTTCTTCGGCCTCGTGGCCGATCATATCGATGTGCCCGAACCTTACGAGGTGGCCGTGGAGGCCGTCCTGGGTGAAAAGCTCCAGTACATCATCGTGAGGAGCCAGAAAGAGGGTATCGAGGCGATCGACTATCTCAAGACCGCCACCGCGGGTCGCGGGAGCTTCGTCCCCCTGAGGGTCAAGGGCAACGGCGAGGACCTGAGCAGCAAGGATTATCTCCGGAATGCCATCCGGCTGATCGACGTCGTTCATGTCAAGGATGATTTCAGAAACATCGCCGACTATCTCCTCGGGGACATTGTCCTCGTGCCGGATATCAAGGAGGGTGTCTCCCTGTGGCAGAGAAACGGGTTCCGCGGGACTTTCGTGACCCCCGACGGCGACACCATCAGTCCCCACGGGGTGCTGACCGGCGGAAGCAGGTCCATGACGGAGGAAACGAGCCTGCTTCGGAAAAAAAGAGAAATCTTGGCGCTCGAAGTGGACGTCGAAGAGATCCAGACTGTCCTTGAGGACAAAACCGGGAAACGAAGCCAGGTGGCTTCCCTCATCGAGGGAAGGGATCAGGCGCTGGAAAGCCTGAGAGGCAGGATGCGGGAGCTGGAGCTTCAGGTCACAGGCAGGAAAAAGGACATCGAGCGCCTCGAAGGGGAGCTCAAATGGGTGGGTCAGCGGATCGCCGCTCTGAGCTTCAACCGGGAGAGCATGCTCTCCGAGGAAAGGGACATTCTCGAACGGATCACAACCATGGAAGCCGATATCACCGCCCAGGAAGTCCGGGGCGAAGAGGCGAATGCTCTTATTCTCAAGCTACAGCAGGACTGGGAGGAGAAGAAGCACACGCTGGAAGAAGAGGATAAGACCCTGACCGACGAGCGGGTGACCCTGGCCTCCCTCGAGGAAAAGCGAAACGCCGACCTGAAGACCCTTTCGAGCCTGGGTTCCCTTCTCGAGGACATGGTCAGGGAGGCGGGGGCCAGGGAAAGGGATCTGGAGGGATGTGACCGGACCATCAGCGACATCACGGATCAGATGGCCGCCGCCGAGAAGACCCTCGGAGACCTTTATGCCGGCCTCGAGGACCAGGAGAAGGAATTTGCCGGGACCCGGGAGCGCCACGAGGAGAAGGTGGCGCAGCTGGCCGCCGGGGAGAGGGACGAGAAGGAGCTCAGGAAAAGCCTCGATGATGTCCTCCGGGAAGCCGGCGATATTGACATCCGGATCCGCGAAACGACGTTTGAAGTCGATGCCCTACAAAACCGGGTTCTTGAGAAGTACAACGCCGATCTGAACACCCTGGCGGCGGAATTCACCCCCATGGACGAGGAGACGGTCACGCTGCTCCGGGAGAAACTCGAAAAAGGCAAGGAGCAGGTCGAAAGCTTCGGTGAGGTAAATCTTCTTGCCATCGGAGAGTTCGAGGAGCTCAAGCAGCGGCACGACTTTCTCGTCTCACAAATCACGGATCTGGAGGCTTCCCTGGAGACGCTCCAGAAGACCATTACCCGGATCAACCAGGTTTCGAAAACGCGATTTGCAGAGACCTTTGAGGCCGTCAACGAATGCTTCAAGCTCATTTTCCCGAAGCTCTTCCGCGGAGGCAAAGGGATGCTGCGGCTCACAGACTCGGAGGACATGCTCGAGACGGGCGTGGAAATCGATATCCAGCTCCCGGGAAAGAGGCTGCAGAGCGTGAGCCTGCTCTCGGGCGGGGAGAAATCTCTGGCAGCGGTGGCGCTCATCTTCTCCATCATACTTTACAGACCGACCCCCTTCCTCGTCCTCGACGAGGTGGACGCAGCCCTCGACGATGCGAACATCGTCCTTTTCAATCAATTCCTGAGGGAGATCTCGGAAAAGAGCCAGATCGTCCTGGTGACTCACAACAAGAAAACCATGGAAGTCGCTTCCAATCTCTATGGTGTTTCCATGGAGAAGAAAGGCATATCCAACCTGGTCTCTGTCAACCTCCGCATGTAAGATTGACGTTGACTCTGAACACGCAATCCCGATAAGATGAAGTGGACGTAAAGAGTTCCCGGCTCCGGCTTCAAGGAGCCCTTTTGTTTTGTGCCGCAAGAAAATCCAGGCACGGAGAAATGATCAGATGGCGGGAGAAGAAAAAAAGGGGAGCAACCTCTTCGAAAGGCTGAAAAAGGGGCTCAGCAAGACACGCAAGAGCATGGTCAAATCCATCGACGAGATGATCTTCGGCGAGAAGGTCATCGAGCGGGATATCTTCGAAGAGATCGAGGAAACCCTCATCGCGGCCGATGTGGGGGCCGCTTTTACCCAGGACCTCATCGACGACATGAAGGAGATCGCCAAGCGGCAGGATCTCAACAAGCCGGAGATTCTTCGGAAGATCCTCCGGGACAATATCGCCTTCATCCTGAAAAAGAGTGAGGCCCCGCTGGACATTCCGAAGGACGGGCTCTTCACCATCATGGTCGTGGGGGTGAACGGCACCGGGAAGACGACGACCATTGGCAAGATGGCCATGGGCTTCAAGGACCAGGGTTACAGCGTCATGCTGGCTGCTGCCGACACCTTCAGGGCGGCAGCCATTGAACAGCTCGACGTCTGGAGCCAGCGTTGCGGTGTGCCCATGATCCGACAGCAGATGGGGGCCGATCCCTCCGCGGTCGTTTTTGACGCCCTCCATGCCGCCAGGGCAAAAAAGATCGACATCCTGATCATCGACACGGCGGGGCGTCTCCACACAAAGGTCAATCTCATGGAGGAGCTCAAAAAGGTGAAACGGATCATGGGTCGCGAACTTCCAGGAGCGCCTCACGAGGTGCTTCTGGTGCTCGATGCCACGACGGGTCAGAATGCCCTGGCCCAGGCCAGGATGTTCGGCGATGAGGTGGGAGTAACGGGCATCGTGCTCACGAAACTGGACGGGACCGCCAAAGGCGGAATCATCATTCGTATTGCCCGGGAGCTCCATACCCCGATCCGCTATATCGGTATCGGTGAGGCACCCGACGATCTGAGGGTCTTCAAAAGTATTGAATACACGGACGCCCTCTTTGAGTAGAATCTCTCCGCGGGAAAAGACCCTTCCCCGGGATTTTCCACAGGGACCTCTATCCTGCTGGTGAGCCGGAAAACATGGGAAAAATTTTTGCCATTGGAGACATCCACGGCTGCCTTCGCCATCTGAAGGAGATGATCTCCATCATCGAGATAAACCCGAGGGAGGACACCCTGGTCTTCATCGGGGATTACATCGACCGTGGGCCTGACTCGAAGGGTGTGGTGGATCTCGTTCTGGATCTGCAGGCATCGCACGATCATGTCGTCTGCCTGATGGGGAATCACGAGCGGATGTTTCTCAACTACCACGTCTTCAACGTCGACCGGGAGATCTTCCTTTACAACGGTGGGCAGAATACCATTGAGTCCTATGGGACGGTGATGAGGGCGAGGGGGGAGATGGCGGATGTACCCGATCGCCACATGGAATTCTACCGGTCCCTCTTGCCCTACTGGGAATCGGACGGCCACATCTTTGTCCACGCCGGCCTTCGACCGCGTGTTCCCCTGGAGAGGCAGGACCCAGAGGATCTGCTCTGGATCCGCCAGGAGTTCTTTCTTTCGACCCATCCGTTCGGCAAGACGGTGATCTTCGGTCACACCCCCTTTGCGGAACCCTTTGTGACGAACGGCAAGATCGGCATCGATACCGGCGCGGTTTATGGCGGTAAGCTGACCTGCCTGGAAATCCCGGACATGAAATTTCACTTCGTGGAATAGTGGGATATGAAGGTTCTCGAATGCGTTCCCAATTTCAGCGAAGGTTCCGATGAGAGGGCCCTCTCGTCCATCGCCGATGCCCTGACATCGGTAAAAGGGGTTCGTCTCCTCGATATTTGCAGAGATTCCGATCACAATCGAACGGTGTTCACCTTCATTGGCGATCCCGGCGCGGTCGAAATGGGTGCCGCTGCGTCCTGTGACAGGGCCCTCGGGGTCATCGACATGTGCAAGCACAGGGGCGTCCACCCGCGCATCGGCGCCGTCGATGTTGTTCCCTTTGTGCCGATTTCGGGCCTCGAAATGAGAGACGCCATTGAAGTGGCTCGCCGGTTCGGAAGGGCCTTTGCAGAGCGAAACAGGCTTCCCGTCTTTTTTTACGGAGAGGCGGCACTCAGGCCGGAAAGGAAGGAGCTCTCTCACATCCGGCGGGGCGGCTATGAAAACCTGGAGAAAAAAATGAGTGACCCGCAATGGGTCCCCGATGCGGGACCGGCCCTCTTTGATGCCTGCAAGGGGGCAACGGCGGTGGGCGCGAGGGAGCCGCTCATCGCGTACAACATCAACCTCAAAACAAACGATCTGGACATCGCAAAAAAGATCGCAAGCGAAATCAGACAGTCGGGAGGCGGTCTCGCGTCCGTCAAGGCAATCGGCGTTTCCCTGAAAAGCCGTGGGATTGTTCAGGTCTCCATGAACCTGACGAACTACCGGGAAACACCCATCAAAAAGGTTTTTGACATCGTCACGGAAAAAGCCGGGCAGCAAGGCGTGGAGATCCTCGAATCGGAGATCGTCGGTCTCGTCCCGGCCGGTGCCCTGGAAGACGTCACGCCCGGCGATCTGAAACTCCTCCATTTTGCCGACAGCCTGATTATCGAAAGTCATTTATAAGAAGGTCTGTCGAACATGGCCTGTACATTTGGCATCCCGCCGGTTGGACTCTCATTGATAAAGGTTCGAAGGTATCGCTCATGGGTAAACAAGTGCTGATTGTCGGTGCAGGACTTGCCGGAGGGGTGGCTGCCCGGGCGATTCTCACGGTGAGCCTGAGGCGAAGGGAGAGCAGGGGAACCTTCATCCGGCGCGACTACCCCCTGGAAGATGATTCAAACTGTCTCAAGAACTCCGTCATCACCCGTGATGAGACCGGGGATCGATGGCATTTGCGTTTCGAGCGAGTGATGAACGGGTAATATCCTGAATAAAGCCCGTAAGAGAGACTGCATTTTTACCGGTCCGGAGGTCAAGGACCCGTGACTTTTGTCAGGGAATTTCTTATCGGAAGATCGTCCATCGAGGGAGGCGGTCGTCACATCGGGATGGATCTTTTCATGACCCCCCAGACGGAAGGCTGGATCGGTATACCCCATGGGGGCATCGGCATGGGAGCGATCCTGGAGCTGACCACATGGCTCGACGGCCATCCGCCCGATGATCGGGCGCTATATCCTTATTCCGCGGATTTTCGTATGGGCGGTTCAGCCGTGCGCGTCGGCGACCGCGTGAGGATAGAAGTAACAGCCGCGGATGAAGGGGCAAGCGGGAAGATTCTGGTCGGACAGAATGCTCTGCCCTACATCTCGACCGTTGTCTCCTATCAGAACGATGACCCGGAGAAGCGTGACACGTTCATGTCTTATCTGCCTCGTTCGTTTCGGGACATGGATCGGCAATCGATTGCGCTTCCCTACTACAGAAATTGTTTTGTCTGTGGTATCGATCGTCAGCAGCCGGGACTGCGAAGGAAGTTTCAGCTGCTTGACACGGGAGACTCGAGGAATATCGTGATATCAACGGTTGGTTTTGAACCGGGGGATCAGGAGACCTTTCTACGCTTTCAGAGGGATGGGAAGATTCACCCTGTTGCTTTTCTCGCGCTCCTCGACGAGACCATGGGTTGGGCCGGTTTCATGCGTTCCGCAAGCGGCGGTGTGTCCGTCAGGCTGAGTTATACGTTCTATCGTGGAGTCGCTGTTGATGAGCGCCTGATCTTCTTGGCCCGGGGGGAAAAGGTAAAAGGCCGTGGCGGTTCCAGGATGCTATTCTGGTCCTCGGGCGGTGCCACCGTCGTCCGAAAAGACGGGACTTTCGAGCCCGTCGCCGTGGCGTCGGGGCAATTTCTCGGCGTGCCAGATTTGACGGAGCAGATGCGTAAGGAACTCATCCCACCGGAATGGACCCGGAGGGCATTCGAGCTCGCCGGTGCTTCGCCGTTGTGAGTGACGGTATCCCCGGGCCTTTCCGCTTTCTTGACACCCCCCGGCAATCGTGTTAAAGGCAAAGCCCTCTGTTTTTTGAACCGGAATATCATGCCCCCGTAGCTCAGGAGGATAGAGCACCGGATTCCTAATCCGGGTGCCGTGTGTTCGAATCACACCGGGGGCGCCATGAAAGACGAAGGGCCCATGGAGTCACTTGGGCCTTTTTGATTTTTTAAAGGGGTTCTACCAGGAATGGTAGAACCATGGAGGAGGATGCATCGCGGCTGCTAAGGAAGGTAATTGTAGATCAGGTAGATTTCGTAGATCACGATGCCGGCATAGAGCCCGGTAGTGGCCGCAACGAGATACTTGACGCCCTTGACTTTGCTCAGCAGGCACAGGGTGACGACGGCGATGGAGACGATGATGAATTTCCAGACCCAGAAATTATCACCGTAGGTTTCTATGGCCGCGCGGACGACGGGGTTCATTTCCCACCCGCCGCCATCCAGGATGATGCTGGTGAACATCGCATCCAGGATATTGAGCACGACGATCAGAACAAGCAGGATGAACAGTCTCGGGCTGTAACGGTCGACGAACCCCCCCCTGATCTGGTCCTCCATGCGGCGGAAGTGCCTTCTCTGACCCGCGACCGTGTGGCGGCTCAACCCCGGTGTCGGTTTCTGACGGCGATCCTGAGTTTTTCGTCTGTCCTTGAAGGTAAAGGCCATGAGAATCCTCAAACGGGCGTATTAAACAGCAAAAACCGCGCCCTGTGCAATAAGGAAAAAGTATGATTTTTAGAGGTTCTCTCAAGGCGTCATCGGCACAGGAATCGGCCAAAAGGGGGGATCCGCGGGTCTGACAGGAGTAAATTCACTAAATATTTCGCTAGCTTATTATGCGGGGTCTTCTTTTCATCCCGGCTCCGCCCCCGTTGCCTTGACGGCACGAATCAACGGGCGATATAATAATAAAAATTTTTCAGAAGGGAAACGGAAAGGCCTCGGGCCGGGTCATTTTCAGCCGGTTTGCCTTAATCATCGATTGGCGCATATGAATGTATCCGGAGCGATTCGATTCAACTCGTTCCGCCCGTTTTGCTTTCCGCATCTTTTTATCGGGTCCGAGAAGTCACGGTTTAATTCCGCCAATGCCCACAACGGATAAAATCATCCGGCTCACCGGTGTCCGTCAGAATAACCTCAAGGGTTTCGATCTGGAGATTTCCCTCGGAAGCCTCACCGTCATCACGGGTCTGAGCGGCGCTGGGAAGTCGTCCCTCGCTTTCGAGACCCTTTATGCCGAAGGGCAACGTCGCTACGTTGAGACCTTTTCCACTTACGCCCGCCAGTTTATGGATCGCATTGATCGCCCCCGGGTGGAGTCCATCGAAAGCATCCCTCCCGCCTTGGCCATCGAGCAGGGAGATCCCGTGAGGACCTCGCGCTCGACCGTCGGGACCATGACGGAGGTCACCGATTACGTCAAACTCCTCTACGAACGCGTCGCCGGACTTTTCTGCAGGGGATGTGAACGGCCCGTCAGGAAAGACACGCCCCAGAGTATTTTCAGCCAGATCTCGGGTCTCGAGGAGAGGACCCCCGTCGTCATGACCTTTCCCTTCGAGGGCAGGGGAAGTGGAGAGGAGAAGCGTGAAACGCTGCAGCAGGCGGGTTTCTACCGTCTTTGGAAAGGGGGGCAACTCGTCCCCGTCGAAGAGGCGCCCGATGACAGACGCTGGAACGTCGTCGTAGACCGTTTTCATTTCAAGACGAAAGAGAGAAAGCGCGTCATCGACTCCCTCGAGATGGCCCTGAAGGCCGGCAGGGGATTTGTGGACCTCCATCTCCCCGGCGATGAGGTCCTGCAATTCAGTTCGGCCCTGCATTGCCCCTACTGCGATATTCCGTACCGAAGCCCCTCGGCCAATTTTTTTTCCTTCAACTCCCCCGCCGGCGCCTGTCCCACCTGCCGTGGTTTCGGCCGGATCGTCGACGTGGACCTTGATCTCGTCGTACCCGATCCCGGAAAATCTATCCGGGCAGGGGCCGTAAAGCCCTGGTCGGGTATCGCCAGAACGGAATTCGAAGATCTCCTGGATTTCTGCGGCAGAAGACGCATCCCGACAAATGTCCCTTTCCGGATTCTCACGGAAAAGCAGAAGGCCTTGATCGTTGGAGGGGACGATACCTTCTATGGCATCAGGGGGTTCTTTGAATGGCTGGAAACGAAGCGTTACAAGCTTCACGTCCGGGTTTTTCTTTCCCGATACCGGGGTTATTTGACCTGCTCCGCCTGTCAGGGGACCCGTTTTCAGGAGGAGGTTCTCCTGTGGCGCATTCAGGGGAAAAATATCGCAGAACTCTATGCCCTGAACATTGAGGCGGCCCATGGGTTTTTCACGAAGATGGATTGTCAGGACGAGGCGGCGGCCGTCCTCCTGGAGGAAATCAGGCGGAGACTCAAGTACCTGATGGAGGTCGGGCTTGGCTACCTCACGCTGGACCGCCAATCCCGTACACTTTCCGGCGGGGAAGTCGAGAGGGTGAGCCTGACCAAGGCCCTCGGTTCATCGCTCGTTAACACGCTTTACATACTCGATGAGCCCACGGTCGGGCTGCATCCCCGGGACAGCGGTCGTCTTCTCGGGATCCTGCGCTCGCTGAGGGACCTGGGCAATACCGTCGTCGTCGTCGAGCACGACCCGGAGATCATCCGGGGGGCTGATCATATCGTGGACCTCGGCCCCGGGGCAGGGGAGAAGGGCGGGCGGCTGCTCTACAGCGGTCCCTTGAAGGGCATCGAGCAGGCCGTAGACTCGCTGACAGGCGGATACCTGAAGGGTGAATTCAGGATCCCGATCCCGGGGCGGAGGAGAAAAGCGAAGGGTTTCATCGTCGTCAAGGGGGCCAGGGAGAATAACCTGCAGGATATCGACGTCAGGATCCCCCTCGGGGTCATGGTGGCCATCACGGGTGTGTCCGGGTCGGGAAAGAGCACCCTCGGGATCGACACCCTTTACCGCGGCCTCAAACGATTGAAGGGCGGAGCCGAGGAAAAACCGGGTGGGTTCGACGCCATCGAAGGGGTGGAGAATATCCGCGATGTCATCCTGGTGGACCAGCGTCCCATCGGAAAAACCCCCCGGGCAACACCACTGACTTATCTGAAGGCCTATGATCCCATCAGGGCTCTCTTTGCTGCACAGCCGGCTGCGCAGGCCCGGGGATACACGGCCTCAACCTTTTCCTTCAACACCCCGGGTGGAAGATGTGAAGAGTGCCGCGGCGAGGGGTTCGAAAAGGTGGAGATGCAGTTTCTCTCCGACATCTTTCTGCCCTGCCCGCGCTGCGATGGAAAGCGTTTCAATGAGGAAGTTCTCGAGGTTCATTACGGGGGAAAGAACATTCATGAGGTCCTCTCAATGACGACCGATGAAGCCTTTGACGCCTTCAACGGCCATCCGAGGATTGTCAGGGCCTTGAAACCCCTGAGGGATGTCGGTCTCGGCTACCTGCGACTCGGACAACCCATCAACACACTCTCCGGCGGCGAGGCACAGCGTCTCAAGCTTGCCCGGCACGTAGGCCTTGCCAGAGTCAGGAATGCCCTGTTCATCTTCGATGAGCCCACCGTCGGGCTTCATCCCGTAGACATATCGAAGCTCCTCGAGGCCTTTGAAAGGCTTCTCGAGGAAGGAAACAGCATCGTGGTCATCGAGCACAACCCCGAGGTGGTGAAGTGCGCGGACCACGTGATCGAGCTCGGGCCGGAAGGTGGGAGCGGCGGGGGATTCGTCGTGGCAAGCGGTACCCCCGAGGAAATCGCACACTCGAGCAATTCGGCAACCGGATCCTTCCTGAGGCCTTACATGGAAAAGTCTCCGCCGGTGTTACCCGTCCGGGAGCCCCCTGCGGCGTTCGGGACTGCCGCGGCCGGCAGGGCCATGCTCGTCCGCGGGGCGCGGGAGCATAATCTCAGGAATTTAAGCCTCGAGATCCCGAGGGACAGGATCGTGGTCGTCACGGGCGTGAGCGGTTCGGGCAAGTCAACCCTAGCCTTCGATATCCTCTTTGCCGAGGGGCAGCGTCGGTTCCTGGAGTGCCTGCCGAATTACATCCGTCAGTATCTCAAGATCATGGACCGGCCGGAGGTCGACGACGTCGCGGGCATCCCGCCCACGGTGGCGATCGAGCAGAGGACAAGCCGGGGCAGCCCCCGCTCGACCGTGGCCACCTTGACGGAGATTTATCATTACCTTCGCCTTCTCTACAGCAAGGTGGGTATTCAGCACTGTCCCGGCTGCGGAAGTCCCATCGTGGCGAACCCCCGGGAAGAGATCATCGGCGGGATCGGCAGACGCTGCAGGGGGGAGAATGCGACGATCCTCGCCCCGCTCATCCTGGGCAGAAAGGGCATTCACCGGGGACTCCTGGTGAAGATGAGAAAGATCGGTTTCCGGCAGGCGCTCATCGACGGCGCTCTCCATTCCCTGGAACCGGTTCCGAAGCTCGATCGCTTCCGCGAGCACGACATTGACGTAGTGGTCGGGGAAGTGAAAGGTGACGGTGGCCATGATTCCCGGCTGGCAGGGATTGTCCGGCAGGCCCTCGAGCTCGGACGGGGAACATTGAGGCTCATGGACAGAAGGGGCCGCCTGCAAACCTACAGTGAGAAGAGATACTGTACCCGGTGTCAACGGGGATTCGACGCCCTGGATCCCAGGCTCTTTTCCTTCAACAGCAGGCAGGGGGCCTGCCCCCGCTGTGAGGGGATGGGAAGTGTCGGGGAGATGACCTGTTCCCTCTGTCAGGGGAAACGGCTTCGCGAGGAAGCCCTCGCCGTCAAGGTCAAGGGCTGGGGCATCGGGGATCTTATTTCGCTCTCCGTTAACGAGGCAGAGAAGATCCTGACTTCCTTCAACTTCGACGAAAAGGAGACCGTCATCGCCGGGGGGATCCTTGCGGAACTCCTGCCGAGGCTCAGGTTTCTCGGTCAGGTCGGACTCGATTACCTTGCCCTGGAAAGGGCGGGCGATACGCTTTCGGGCGGCGAGGCCCAGAGGATACGTCTCGCGGCGCAGCTGGGTTCCAACCTCACGGGGGTTTGCTACATTCTCGACGAGCCCACCATCGGGCTCCACCCGCGGGATAACGAGATGCTCCTTTCCACCCTGAAGGAGCTCAAAGATCGCGGAAATTCCATCGTCATCGTGGAGCATGACGAGGAGACCATACGGGGGGGAGATTATATCATCGATCTCGGGCCGGGCGCGGGACCGGGCGGCGGCCGGGTCGTTGCCGCGGGGACCCTCGATCAGCTCAGGGCCTCTCCGGAATCGGTTACCGGTGCGTGGTTGAACGGGAACCGCGATCGGGCCATCACCTCGAAACTCAGACGGGCGAGCAAATGGCTCCGTGTTAAGGATGCCACCAAGCACAACCTCAAGGGGATCGACGCGGCCATCCCGCTGGAGACCTTGACCTGTGTGACCGGTGTCAGCGGGTCGGGCAAATCCACGCTCGTCAAGGAGATCATCTATCATACCCTGGCATCACGGCTATCGAAGAAAAACGGGCAGCCCCATGGCTGCAGGGAGATCACCGGCTGGGAGCACCTTGCGAGGGTTGTGGAGATCGATCACTCGCCCATCGGCCGCACGCCGCGCTCCACGCCAGCAACCTATGTGGGCCTCTTCGATGATATCCGTCGCCTCTTTTCCATGGTGCCCGATGCCCGCACGCGGGGGTTCGGCCCGGGCCGTTTTTCTTTCAACGTTTCGGGCGGCCGGTGCGAGGCCTGTGGCGGACAGGGAAGGATCAGGGTGGAGATGGCCTTTCTGCCCGATGTTTACGTTGCCTGCGAGGTGTGCGGTGGAAGGCGTTTCAATGAGGAAACCCTGGCCGTGTACTACCGGAGCAAAAACATACACGATGTCCTCGGGATGAGCTTCCGTGAGGGCCTCGAGTTTTTTGAGGCCATACCGGGTATCCGCAGTAGCCTGGAACTCCTCGTCGCCATCGGTCTCGATTATCTCACCTTCGGCCAGTCGAGCCCCACCCTGTCCGGCGGGGAAGCCCAGCGGATCAAGCTGGCCCGGGAGCTTGCGGCAGCAACGAACGGCGCACGAAAGAACCTCTACATCCTCGATGAGCCAACGACGGGTCTTCACCTGGCGGACATCGATAAAATTCTCATGATCCTCCAGCGGCTTGTCGATCAGGGGAGCACGGTGATCGTCATCGAACACAACCTGGAGGTCATCAAGGCCGCCGATCACGTCATTGACCTCGGGCCGGAAGGGGGCGAGGCGGGTGGAAGAATTGTTGTCGCGGGGAACCCCTTCGAAATTTTACGGCACCCATCGTCCCATACGGCGAAGTTTCTGAATCGATACCTGAAGGGCTGAATTCAGATAACCTTTTTCAGGGCCGCAATGGCCACTTCGATCTGATCATTCGTCGGTTCCCGGGTGGTTATTTTCTGAAGCATTAGACCCGGCCAGCTCAAAAAGGCCGCCCACGACCGCTCACGGTATTTTCCGGTGAACCGGATGATCTCGTAGGAAATTCCGGCAACGACGGGAAGCAGCATCAGTTTGTAAATGACACGCTGAAGGAAGTCGGGTCTGCCCAAAAGGGAGAAGACCAGGATGGAGATCACGATCACGACCATCATGAAGCTCGTGCCGCATCGCGGGTGACGGGTTGAGAAGGCCTTGATGTTTTCCAATGTCAGGTCCTGTCCGTTTTCCCAGGCGAAGACTGTCTTGTGCTCGGCCCCGTGGTACATGAAGACCCGCCGCATGTCCGGCATGAGGAGGGTGGAGGCCAGGAAACCGAGAAAAATGGAAAGACGGATGCAGCCCTCGATGATGTTCAGGAGGATCGTGCTTCCGATGTAAGCTCGGAGAAGGGCAAAGAGATAGGCGGGGATGACGATGAAAAGAAAGATGGCAAGGGCGATGCCCGTCAAAAGCGAAACCACCGTATGCCATTTCGGCGGTTTTTTCTCTTCATATTTCATGGCCACATCGGCCGAGTAGAGAAGGGTCTTGATGCCGATGACCATCATCTCGAAGAGGCTGACAAAACCCCGGATGAACCTCAAGCCGAGGAATTTATAACGTCGGGTGAAGGATACATAAATCTGTTCCCGTGTTTCGATGTCCTTGTCAGGCGTTCTCACCGCGACGGCGATTTTATCACCGTGCCTCATCATGACGCCCTCGATGACAGCCTGTCCGCCGACAATGTCTTCCGGGTGAGGTTTGCTGGCCATGGAGCCCTTCTGATCCCTTCGACGACCTTTCGATTTGGAGTGAAGCCGGTCCATACACCTTTTCTGCCGACCTCTGCAATACTTAATTTTTATCCGGACACGGGTGTCGGCGAAGTTCAGTTCTTCTACGAGAAATGCTCCTCGATTTTCCGCATCCGCTCGGCCTGCTCGTGGTAAAGGGTGTGGGCTTCATCGAGGCTCACTTTCTCAAACCGGACTCGATTTCTCGACATGGCCTGGGCAACCCCGGGGATGTCGTGTGTGACGACGGTGGCAATTTTCATGTAGCCTCCCGTCGTCTGCTCCACGAGGACGATGATGGGCTGCCCGTCGGCGGGAACCTGGACGTTTCCCGGCATGATCGGCTCGGTGACGATGCTTTCGGGACGCCCTTCGTCGGGGCGGACCGGTGGCCCCTTCAGCCGGTAGCCCATCCGATCGGTTTCAACGCTCACCTCGTAGATCGAGCCAAAGAACGTCTCCATTTCCTTTGAAAAGTAATCGTCCTGCGGTCCAGGAATGGCCCGCAGGGTGATATCCGGGCGGTAGTCAGGGATCCAATGCCCGGGCAGACTCCGCGGCGTCGAAAGGAGTACTCCCTCGCCCCGCGATATCACGTCTTCTTTCTTCAGAATCCGCCCCTCCAGACCGCCGAGCTTCGCCCGTACCAGAGTCGAACGGCTCCCCATAACGGGGGGCACGTCAATGCCGCCGGTGACGGCGAGATAGGCGCGGCACCCCCTTCTTGCTTTCGGGATCCTCAACACGTCGCCCTGCCGGACCCGCAGGGCCTGCCAGTTGGCCACGGCTGAACCGTTCAGCGTCATCCCCATGTCGGCGCCGGTCAAGGCGATGTCGGCTTCGGCGAGGACGTCCAGGACAGGGCCCACCATGGTGATTTCCAGGACGGCGAAGCCCCCGGGATTTCCAACGAGGAGGTTGGCGATCCGGTAAGCGAATGAATCCAGCGCGCCCGAAGGCGGCACGCCTCGGTCCAGGTAGCCGAAGCGGCCGGCATCCTGCACGGTCGTATAGAGACCGGGGGTCCGGACAAGAAAGAGATCGCTCATTGCCACTCCTTTTCGCGGATCTGTCGAAAGGTCGCCTCCGGAATAGCGACGAAACGGACACGGTCCCCCGCCTGGTAGAGGAAGGGCTCCGCGCGCCAGGGGGCAAAGAGACGCAGCGGCGTCCGGCCGATGATCTGCCAGCCTCCGGGACTGTCCTGGGGATACATTCCCGTCTGGCTTTCAGCGATGCCCACAGAACCTGCCGGCAGATTCGTCCGCGGGGTTTTGCGACGGGGTGTGTGAAGGCGGCGATCGAGTCCTCCGAGATAACAGAAGCCGGGCGCGAACCCGATCATGTAGATGTGATAGTTGACGGAAGTGTGGATAGCGATGACCTCGCCGATCGTCAGGCGATTTTGGTCGGCCACGATCTCCAGATCCGGACCGAACTCCCCGCCGTAGCACACGGGAATCTCGACGATCCGGGGTTTCGCGATTTCGGCCTGCCTGAAATCCGCTTCCAGGGCTTCGACGGTCTTCGCGAGCTGATCCGTCGACGTTGCCAGGGGATTATAGAGGAGGGAAAGGGATCGGTAGGCTGGGATCACGGCCTCCACGCCCGCCGGGAGGGATCTCTTGAGAAGCGCTGCCATGGCCCGCACCTTCTCGTTCACGGCGCGATCGATGCCTGCGCCGTACTCGACGATGATGGCACTGTCGCCGCAAATGCGGATGCGCGGCTTGTCATAAAGGGTGGACATAGATATTTAGGCTTAAGGCTAAAGGCTTAAGGCCAAGGGCAAAGGGTTAAGGGCGAAGGGTAGAGGGTAAAGGGTAAAGCGTAAAGCGCACCTCCTGTTTTTCCGTAAGCCTTGTGCCTTACGCCATAAACCATTCTTTCCTTATACCGTGAAACGGATTCCCTGGGCCATGCCCTGTGCCCTGGACCCGATACCCTGTTTATCAGATGAAGGTGCCCATCGGGGTTACGATCATGCGGTTCGTTTCCAGCATCACCCGGATCTCGCGCACGTGCTCCACGGCCGACGGGTTGTCGCCGTGGACGCAGATCGTGTGGATCTCCATCTCGAGGACGCTACCGTCGGTGGCGATGATCTTGCCCTCCTTTGCCATGCGAAGGGCCCGCTCGGTGGCGAGTTTTGGGTCCTCGATGACGGCACCCGGCATCTCCCTCGACGCGAGTCTGCCGTCGCGCGTGTAGGCCCGGTCGGGGAAGGCTTCGAAAGCGACCCTGATGCCGGCTTCCTTTGCAATTCTTTTGACAAGGGGCGCCTGGGCGCCGCCGAGGGTTAGATATATGAGGGATCGGTCGACACCGGCAATCGCCCCGGCGATGGTGCGGATGAGCACTTCATTCCCCACGCTCATGTTGTAGAGGCTCCCGTGAGGTTTGACGTGCTGGAGCGGCACCCCCAGGGCGGAGCAGAAGGCCTTCATCGCCCCGACCTGGTAGATGACGTAGTCACGGATTTCCTCGGGCGTGCATTCCATGTTCCTTCTGCCGAAGCCCATGAGGTCCGGGTAACCCGGGTGGGCGCCTACGCCCACGCCGTTTTCTTTCGCGAGCTTCACCGTCTCATGCATCACCCTGGGGTCGCCGGCGTGGAAGCCGCAGGCGATGTTCGCCGAGGTAACATGTTTAATCACTTCGCCGTCCATGCCGAGCGTGTAAGTGCCGAAGCTTTCTCCCATGTCGCAGTTGAGGTCGATTTTCTTCATGACAGTCAACCCTTTGCTGAATTTAAGATGGCCCAGGCCACTTTACTTCATCTTTGACGGCAGGTACAACGCGATTTCCGGAAACACCGTGAGGAGCATGGTGGCCAGCAACATGATAAAGAAGAAGGGGAACGCGGCTTTTGCGATTTTGAACAGGTCATCATTGGAAAGTCCGCTGATGACGAAGAGGTTGAAGCCTACCGGCGGCGTCACCTGGGCCAGCTCGATCATGACAACGAGGTAGATGCCGAACCACACGGGATCGAACTTCGCCGCCTCGATGAGGGGAAGCACAAGCGGTGCCGTCATGACGATCATGGAGAATCCGTCGACGAGGCAGCCCAGGAACAGGTAGAGAATCGTCAGCCAGAAAATGAGCATGTAGGGCGAAAGCTGCATCGACACCACGAACTCCGTGAGCGCCCGGGTGATCCCGAGGAATCCCATGACATTTGAGAGATAGGAGGCGCCCATCACGATGAGCATGATCATGCAGCTCGTCTTCACGGAGTTGACGAGGCTCACCTCGAAGACTTCCCAGGAGAGGCTGCGGGTCAGGGCCGCGAAGAACAGGGCCCCAACGACGCCGAGGGCCCCCGCTTCAGTGGGAGTCGCCCACCCGAGGTAGATGCTGCCCAGGACGAAGAAGATCAGGATGATGACCGGGGCGATTGCCGGGATGGCCCGGATTCGATCGGTCCAGGTGAAGTGGTCTTCTGCCCTTGGGGCGAGCGCCGGCGTGACGAGACAGCGGATCAGGATGTAGGCGCAGAACATGAAGGCAATCATGAAGCCGGGGATGAAGCCCGCAATGAAGAGTTTCCCGATGCTCACATCGCCGATGATCCCGTAGACGAGCATCATCATGCTCGGGGGGATCATGAAACCCAGGGTGCCCGTGCCGGCCAGCGACCCGATCGAAAGGTCGTGGTCATAACCCCGCCTCTCGAGTTCCGGGACGGTGATCTTCCCGACGGTGGCCGTCGTGGCTGCCGAGGAGCCGCTTACGGCGGCAAAAAAGGTGCAGGCCATGACGTTCACATGGATGAGCCGCCCGGGGATGGCGTCCATCCAGGGGGCGAGTCCCCGGAAGAGATCTGACGATATGCGACTCCGGAAGAGGATCTCACCCATCCAGATGAAAAACGGCAGGGCCATCATGGCCGAGCCGCTCGTGTTGTTCCAGGCGACGTTCGAGAGGATCGACCCGAAGGATACGTCACTGAAGAAAAAGAATCCTCCCATCCCGACGAGGAAGAGGGATATCCCGACCCAGACCGACCCGCCCAGGAAGAGGATGAGCAGTCCGACAATGGTTGCGGATACGGGCCCGAGGTCGATTTGCATGGAACGTTCACTCCCTGCTCAAAAACCAATTATCGGCCGAGATCGTCTGTTTCCTCGAGGATGCGAAGCCCCTCCGTATCCTGCCGGAGGATGTAGAGGGCCTTCAGAAACTCTGCGATGAACTGAAGCGTCATGAAGAGCGCCCCCAGTGGCATGAAGAACTGAGGGATCGCCAGGTAGGTTTCCGATATCTGCATCGACCGGGATTCGCTGACGACGGAATCCCAGAAGAACTCCCAGGTAAAGTAGGTCAGTGCCGCGCAAAAAACAAAACCGACGACGAAGGCGACCATGTTGAAAATGACATGAGACCGGCCCTTGAGGAGGTGGGGCAGGAACATCATGCGGATGTGCCCGCGCTCCCGAAGCGTGTAGGCGAGACCGATGAAGGTCAGCATGGCCATGAGGTAGCCCGTGTATTCATCCGTGACGTAGAACGTTCCGTGAAAGAAACTCCGGATCACGATCTCGCCCACGGAGATGACGAGCGCCATGACCATCAAGATGCCCGCCGCCCAGCCGCCGATGCCCGACAGCCTGTCTATGGTGTTGATGAGTGTTTTCATGGGTCTGCCAGGGCCCGCCGGAGGCGGGCCCACGGGTCGGTCGGACCCTTCCCGCTCAAAATATGAGAGGGACCCCGGATAAAACGCCCGGGGTCCCCTTCAGTGACACGATGGCGAAGATAGATCTAACGCTTCACTTTCTTCATGAACTCACTGTAGATCTTCTTTCCGTCCGGCGGGGCGGTCTTCAGCCACTCGGCCCGGATGCCCTGGGTGATCTTCTCCATGTCGGCGATGAATTGCTTGGAGGGTTTCACCGTCTCGATGCCGTTCTTGTTGCTGATGGCCTCCATGTCGCCGTCCCATTTCCTGACGCCTTTCCAGGCGGCCTCTTCCTGCTCCTTGCCGAGTTTCACGAGGAGGTCCTGCTGGGCCTTGGGGAGTTTCTTGAAGGCGTTCATGTTGACCGTCACCATGTCGGTGGCGATGGTGATCTGAAGTGGCTCGAAGTACTTCAGCACTTCCCAGAACTTGCCGTCCACCGCCGTGGGCGTCGAGGTCATGACGGAGTCGATGATACCGGTCTGCAGGGAGGTGTAGACCTCGCTGAAGGGGAGGGCGAGGGGCGTCGCGCCGGCGGCCTCCATCACGAGCGCGCCGTTTTTGTCATAGGTACGGGTCTTGAGGCCCTTCAGGTCCTCGAGGGATGTGATCTTCTTTTTCGTCCAGAGCCCCGCGCCGGGCCAGGGGGCGATGTAGAGGATCTTCTGGTTCCACTTGGTTGCCGCCTTGTCGTAGTAGGGCCGCGCGATGTTGGTGAGGAGCCTCAGTTCGTCGAAATCCCGGACCAAAAAGGGGAGCGTCGAGATCTGGAAGATCTTCTCGTCGCCGGCCACGCCGCTGATGAGCATGTCGGACAGGGGGACGAGACCGTCACGGACGACCTTCAGGAGTTCGGGGCCTTTGTATCCCAGGGCGCCGCCTGTGCTAACGACGAGTTCCAGCTCACCCTTGGAGGCCGCCTTCACCTTTTCAGCGTATTCTGTGAGCCACACGCTGTGCATGTTTTTCGGGGGCCACACCGAGTTGGCGTTCCAGGTTGTCTTGGCGATGCAAGTCCCCGCGACGAAGCTGACGAGGACAGCAGCCAGCATTAACGCAGTCAGTAATTTTTTCATGCCTCTCTTCCTCCTTTTGGATGGGGTTCTGTATTTGACAAAAACGGGCCGATTATAGTGCCTATGACTTCTCAAATCAAGTGACAAAAAGTGCAAAGGTGAAAATTTTTCCCTTATTTTTTCATGCCTCTGGATGGTCTGTCGCCGCGGCACCGGGAACGCCAACGCCAGTCGTGGTCGGGGCGGGGGAGGGCGCAGGTCGGCACGCCGATGGCGGCGGACGTATCTTGAGGTGCCTTGGGGCTAACGAAAAGGACCTGCGTCCTCCGTGCAGGGGAAAGCTTCAGGAAGCCGGGAAACGCTCGCAATAAGCCATGAAATGAAAACCCCCTCCGGTCCCTATAGCTGGAAGGGGTTTTCCCATTCGGTTTTAACAGCGCAATCCGCGACGTTGCGCACCGGCCATGATTTCCGGAATCGTTCGGGACCCCGCCGCAAGGGGAGAGAACGTTGGGCGTTTTACAGACCGGGACGATGCATGGTGCCGATGGCAGTTGCGTCGGCAACGGTCGTTCCGGCCTTCCCCGTGGAAGTCATATAGAAAGTCGGGGAAGTATATGTGTAGTTCAGGGTAAAGTCGCCGGCATCTGTGAAAACCGAAGCTAGGATTTCGGCACCTGTCGGCCATGTCGTGTCCTGGAGAAGACGCTGGGCGGCGTACTGGGCTATTCTGGACTTGCCCTCAGCGAGCGCCGTCTGGCCCGCTTTCTTTTTTGCTTCCTCCTGCATGCTGAAGTACTTCGGGATGGCCACGGCGGCCAGGATCCCGAGGATCAGGAGGACCATGATGATCTCGATCAGGGTGAAGCCCTTGTGATTCTTACGTATGAAATGGCTTAACATAACGAACCCCCCCTTTTGTCTTTCGGAATAAAGATAAACTGCCGTCCAGAGAATTACCTAATAGAGAATCGCCGTTATGTCAATAAGCGCCTGGCGTTATTTTTACATACGAAGAAAGTATTAGAAGGATAATTCCCTCTAAGAGAAACGGGCGATGGCAAAAACATCCAATCATTTCTGAGCCTTGAAACTTTTTTGAGTCCCGCAGCCTTTCCTTGTCCTGCCTTTTTGTCCTGTCGTTCCGGCCATGAGGATCCCGCCCCAAAGGAAAATCGGTCTGGAAATGAACCGGCGGTGAGCGGACCCTGAATGATGGGACCGGTAAAAGTGGCCGTCAGGCATTTATTCGGGGACGAACTTCACACGCTTTCCATCGATCTCGAGGGTCGTCTTGGAGTAGGTATACTTGTGGATGATCTTGTCGTCCTTGAAGTGCATCACGTCGACACCTCGTCGGTGCTCCGGCTTGCCTTGGTATCCCTTTTCGATGGATGGCCAGTCCAGAAACCACTGGAAGAGGACCTTCTGCGCTTCTTCGTCGACGAAGAGGTCCTCCGTGTTGAAACGGAAACCCCCGTGGTTCCTGAACCATGGCTCCCAGGCGTTTTTGAGGGCCCCGGCGCCCCTGATCTTTGCCCCCGTCCAGTTTTCGAAGACGATGTCGTCGTGGAAGAGCGCGGCGACTCTATCGATATCGTGCTCGTTCCACGCCTCGTTCCATTGGGTCAGCACATCAACGATCTGCCTCTTTGTAAGCATCCCCACTACCCCCGTCTCACGCGATTTTGCCTTTAAATTAGCACATTTTCGCCCGGGAATAAAATGATATAACCGCCCGCATTTTAGCATTTGAAATATTTGGGGGAAAATGCTAATTTACAAAAGCTCAAGCACGTCAGCGGCATTTTGACCAATCGTCGCCTGTAAAATCTTTAGTTCAAAATTATTCAAGGAACGTAACCCTGTGACGAGACAGATGTAATCCGCGTATTGATGAGGAAACGCTGTATTGGATCAGGGTCAGGTTGACAGTCTCCGCCGGAACGTGGAGGGCGAAGGGATTCAAAGTTCGACACGGGTCTTCATTGGGACAGCGGAAGTTAAAGAGGCTCTGAGCGGGCCTGTCAGGGCCGGCAGCGAAGAGGAAAAGGATGGCCGGCAGTGTGTCGGCATCAAATGTGTGGATAGTCAAGCTTAAAGGAGGTGTGTTTATGGTCAAAAAATGTTTGAAGGTAACCCTATTGATTATTGCGGTAGTGGCACTTATCGGCTGCGCGACGAAGAAGGCTTACATGCCTGTTGACGTGTCGTCGAATGCGAAGGCGGCAGGTCTCGTGCAATGTACGGACAATGCTGCCTTTCTTTTTGACCGATCGGATTCGATGAATCCCTGGTACGACAGGGACTCCAGGCTGGCCATCGCCAAGCAGGTTACGAGCGATATGGCCAAGACGATACCCGCGGGTGTAAAGCTGAGCCCGTCCCTTCGGCTCTTCGGTGCCGAGAAGATGGGGTCGGACGAATCCACCTGGGTGGTCACTGGCGCGGATTTCCAGAAGGCCATGGACAAGATCGGCAACCGTGGATTGGGGAGGACCCCCATGGGCCGTGCACTGGCGGCAGCCGGTGGTGATGTGAAGGGGTTGAGCGGCAAGACGGCGATCATTCTTGTGAGTGATTTCGAACAGGTCGAAGGGATAGACGATCTCCGTCCGAAGTCGATCCTGGAAAACGTTGCCAAGATCAAGGCGGACTATGGTGGCAGGGTGTGCATCTATCCCGTCCAGGTCGGGAAGGATGTTGAGGGCAAGAAGCTCGCGGAGCGGATTGTTGCGGACGGCGGGTGTGGTTTTGTTGAGAATGCCGACAACCTGCAGACGCCGGCTCAAATGGGGGCCTACGTGCAGAAGGTTTTCTTCTGTCCCCCCGCGGCAGGGGCTGCGCCAGCGGCAGTGGTACCACCGCCTCCGCCTGTGGTTCCGGGAGTCGACAGGCTCGATGCTGTCTACTTTGCTTACGACAAGTACGATCTGAATCCCGCGGCGCGCGAGACGCTGAAGAAGAATGCCGATTGGCTCTCGAAAAACAAGGACACGAAGGTTGTTGTCGAGGGGAACTGCGACGAGCGCGGGACCAACGAGTACAACATGGCCCTCGGCCAGAGAAGGGCGGATGCCGCGGCCAAGTATCTCAAGAGCCTGGGAGTCGGCGCAGGGCGGATCTCGACGATCAGCTACGGCGAGGACAAGCCGGTTTGCAAAGAGTCGAACGAGGCCTGCTGGTCCAAGAACAGAAGGGGCGATTTCATCATCAAGTGAGAGTTCCTGACCAGCTTACATTAACCGGAAAGCCTCACGGTTCAGGCCGTGGGGCTTTCCTTCTTAATAATTTCCTTAAGGGGGTTTCTCCCCGCGGCATTCCAAGGCATGCCGCAGCGTGTCGAGGATGGTGATCTGCAGGGATGATGATTCGAATGCTTGAACGGAATACCGGACACTTCAGATTCGCGAGGGATGCATGAAAAAGACAGGGATTATTTTATTGATCCTCGTCGTATTTGTTTTCGCCGGTTGCGTGATGCTCAAGTACCCTGAGCCAGGCGAACCCCTGGGCAAACTGGGTGACAGGGCCCTTGTCTACGGCAAGATCAAGGTCAAGGAAAGGGGCAAAGAGTTCAAGCCCTGGAGTTCCAATCTTCTCGATGTCCTTGCCACCTTCGGCAAGCCCAATGTCGATCTTTCCATCTTCTGGGTCGAAGCCGGTGCGCGGGGCTTTTCCGTGACCATCGAGGGTGACGGTCATTTCTACTGGATCGTTCCGAGAGGGACCTATCTCATCTACCATACCTACGTGGATCCCCTCCCAAACAACGAAGCCTTTGCGGCCTTCCAGGTACCCGCGAGGGGGGATGCCGTTTACGCCGGGACGCTGATCGTGCACGTCGAATCGGAGTACGAGTCATCGAGTGAAGAAATCGGATTCCATGTCATAGAAGTGGAGATCGAGGATGCATTCGAGGAGGAGTTAAAGATCCTTCGCAAGAGGCATCCCGGTCTTTCACTGGAGGTCACAAAGATCCTGGCAAGATATGATCCCTTCTTCATCAACCTTTTTAAAGACTACGACCGTTATCAATGCGAGAAGGTCTTGAACCGAAACGGTCTGTCTTTGCTCACCTACGGGTCTCGCTGAGCGCTTGCGGGAAATTTCCCCATCCATGTTCTGGCGGGCTCTTCGACCCCCCGGATGAAATCCGCCTTCCCCTGTTATTCCGTTTTACAACACTTGACACGGATCCCGCTTTTCTATATGTCCATGATGTTCTGAAATATTTTTGGTTTATTTAAACCGGCAGTGATGGAGAAAAGCCCCATGGAACGTGAACAGCGCGATGGCCGCAAGGTTGTTTTGATTGACGGATGCCGGATCCCCTTCCTGCGATCCGGTTCGGGCTACAGAGACCTGACGTCCTATGATCTGGGCAGGCTGGCGTTGAAGGCCCTTCTGGACAGGACGCAGATCGAACCGGGCAGGGTCGACCGCGTCATCATGGGCACGGTGATCGCCCGTCTTGCCACCAGCAACGTGGCCCGTGAATCCGCCCTGGCCGCCGGCTTCCCCTCCCATGTCCCAGCTTATACAGTGACCCTCGCCTGCATTTCCGCGAACGTGGCCATCACCAGCGGTACCGACCTCATCCGTACGGGTCAGGCCGATATCGTCATCGCGGGCGGTACGGAAAGCATGTCCGACATCCCCATCTGCTACCGGAAACCCGTCCGCCGGAAGCTGCTCGAAGCCCAGAGATACAAAGGGCCCATGGATTTTCTCGAGTTCCCCAAGGGGATCGGCCTGAAGGATCTTCTTCCGGAGATCCCGTCCATTGCCGAGTTTTCCACGGGGAGGACGATGGGCGAAGATTGCGACAGATTGGCGGCGCGCCTCGGGATCAGCCGGGAGGCACAGGACGAATATGCCCTGCAGTCCCACCTGGCAGCGAGCAGGGCAACGATGGAAGGAATTCTCGCGGGCGAGATCGAGCCGGTACGGGTCCCGCCTGATTTTCAGCCCATCGCCGTGGACAACGGTTTCCGGGCCGATACGTCCCTTGAAAAATTAAAGAGCCTCAAGCCCGCCTTCGTGAAGAAATACGGGACGGTGACGGCGGGGAATTCATCTTTCCTGACAGATGGGGCCGCCGCGACACTTCTCATGGCGGAGGATGCTGCACGGTCACTCGGATATAAACCGAAGGCCCGGATCCGCGCCTACGCCTACTCGGCTCAGGACCCGGGAGAAGAGCTTCTGCTCGGTCCCGCCTATGCGGCCCCGAAGGCACTGGACGCAGCCGGCCTCGGGCTTTCCGATATCGATGTCTTCGAGTTCCACGAGGCCTTTGCGGGGCAGATCCTGGCCAATATACAGTGCCTTGCTTCGGAGTCCTTTGCGCGGGAAAAGCTGGGTCGCGCGGGACGGATGGGAGACATTCCCATGGAAAAGTTCAATACCCTGGGCGGATCCCTGTCGCTGGGCCACCCCTTCGGTGCCACCGGTGCACGACTGGTCACCACGGCGGCTAACCGGCTGATCCGGGAGAACGGGACCTTCGCCCTTGTGGCCGCCTGCGCGGCTGGAGCGATGGGGAATGCGATCATCCTGGAGCGATGGAGGGATCATTGATGCCTGCTGCATTCGAGGTCATCGTTCCCATATCTTGACGATCACGGGAGGATTTCTTCTATGACATACGCTCAAGTTGAACAGCAGGACGGTGTGGCCGTCATCTGGCTCGATCAGCCCGGAGAGAAGGTGAACAAGATCTCACTGGATCTGCTGGATGGGTTCTCGGAAATTCTCCACCGGATCGAATCTGACCCTGCCGTGAAAGGCGTTGTCCTGATCAGCCGCAAGGAGGATAACTTCATTGCCGGCGCGGACCTGGATCAATTCCGGCAGGCGAGAGATCCGGATCCGGTGGAAGCGCTCAGCCGCGACGGCCACGCGATCTTGAACCGGATGGCCGCTTTCCCCAAACCGATTGTTGCGGCGATTCACGGGGCCACTTTCGGGGGCGGCCTCGAAGTAGTCCTCGCCTGTCATTACCGGATCGCCACCGACGACCCGCGGACGGTGATGGCCCTGCCCGAGGTCAGGCTGGGGCTTCTGCCCGCCGGAGGCGGGACCCAGCGCCTTCCCCGCCTTGTGGGCCTGCAGAACGCCCTGGATATGATGCTGACGGGAAAAAACATCTATCCCCGCCAGGCAAAGAAAATGGGGCTCGTGGATGATGTCGTCAATCCTTATGCGCTCTTGCATGCCGCGAGGACAGCGGCCCTGGGGCTAGCCGAAGAACCCCTCGATCGCAAGAAGAAGCGGACCCTGCTGGCAGGACTCCTGGAGAGTACGCCTTTTAGCCGAAGGCTTGTTTACAAAAAGGCGAGGCAGAGGGTCCAGAAGACGACCCGGGGCAATTACCCGGCGCCTTTCAGGATCATCGACTGCGTCGAGGCCGGACTCGAAAGAGGCCTCGCAGAGGGGGAGAAGATGGAGGAGAAGACCTTCGGGGATCTTGCCATGACGCCTCAGTCACGGGAGCTGATCCAGATCTTCTTCGGGATGACCGCCCTCAAGAAAAACCCTCTCCAGGAACAGGTTCGTCCGGTCCGGAAGATCGGGATCCTCGGCGCCGGTCTCATGGGGTCGGGTATCGCAAGTGTGAGCGCCGCAAACGACATGGATGTCCTTCTTAGGGATGTGAACCACGAAGCCCTCGGTCGCGGTGAGAAAGCCCTCTGGCAGGAACTGGATGAAAAGGTCCGGAGGCGAATCCTCACCCCTTTCCAGAGGGACCGGGTCTTCAGCCGGGTCTCCGGCCAGGAAGGATACCGGGGCTTTGAAAAAGCCGACCTGATCATCGAGGCGGTCTTCGAGGATCTGGACCTCAAGAAGAAGATCCTCCGGGAGGTGGAAGCGGTTGTCAAAGAGGATGCGATCTTCGCGAGCAACACCTCCTCCCTTCCCATCACGAGTATTGCGGAAGCCTCTGCCCGTCCGGATCGGGTGATCGGGATGCATTACTTCTCCCCCGTCCCCAAGATGCCGCTTCTGGAGATCATTGTAACGGCGAAGACCGCGCCCTGGGTGACGGCAACGGCCGTCGACACGGGCATCCGCCAGGGGAAGACAGTGATCGTGGTGAACGACGGGCCGGGCTTCTACACCACCCGGATCCTCGCCCCGCTTCTCAACGAGACCCTCGTGCTTTTGAATGAGGGGGCCGATATCGAGGACATCGACGGGGCGATGCGCCAGTTCGGTTATCCCGTGGGCCCCATCACCCTCCTTGATGAGGTGGGGATCGATGTGGGGACCCATGTTTCGCGAGTCCTCGGTCCGCTCTTTGCCGGGCGCGGCATTCAGCCGGATGAATCCATGGAGGTTCTCTTCAAGGCCGGGTACAAGGGACGCAAGAATAACAGGGGGTTTTACCGCTATGACCCCTCCGGCGGGGGGAGGAAAAAAGACGTCAATGAAGGGGTGTACGCTTTCTTCGGCGGTCCGAAACGGGTGAGTATCGGTGAGGCGGAGATACAGAAAAGGTTATCCCTCGTCATGACGAATGAGGCCGCCCACTGTCTCCAGGAAGGTATCCTGAACTCGCCGCGCGACGGCGACATCGGGGCCGTCTTTGGCCTCGGGTTCCCGCCTTTTCTGGGAGGACCTTTCCGCTACATCGATCGGCTCGGTCCCCGGAAGGTGCTTGCCATGATGGAGGATCTCGAGAACATCCATGGCAACCGTTTCAAGCCCGCGGGGATCCTCCACGACATGGCCGGGGAGAACAAACGCTTCTATGAGGGCTGAGGCACGATTCATTGAACCGGGCTTTTTGACCGATTGAGGGGGTCGTCATGGCGCCGAAAAACTTCATCCAGGTCCTGCTCCATAATTTTTCCGGATATGCCGATGCCACGGCCATGATGTTCAAAAGGCAGGGGCACTATGTGACGATCTCGTACCGTGATCTCGAAGCAATTGCGCTTCGCGTTGCCTCGAACCTGACCCGGGCCGGCCTCCAGCCCCGGGACCGCATGGCCATCCTGTCTCAGAACCGTCCCGAGTGGGCCTACGCCGACCTGGGGTCTCTCCTTGCCGGCGCCATCACCTCGGCCATTTATGCCACATCGCTGCCCGAGGAGGCGGCTTTTATCGTTCAGGATCTGGAGGCGTCTATCCTTTTTGTCGAGGATGCCTCCCAGCTCGAAAAGATCCTCGGGATCCGGGACAGGATCCCCACGGTCGAAAAGGTCTTCGTTTTTGAAGAGACCTTCGAAAATCCCGACCCCTCCTGGATCCGGCCCTTCTCCTCGCTTTTGCGGGGCGACGAACCGATACCGGAGCTCCGGGTGAAGGTGGCCGGAGTGGTCGATGCCATCGAGGGCGGTGACATCATGTGTATCATCTACACGAGCGGCACGACGGGGAACCCCAAAGGCGTCGTCCTCAACCACAACAACTACCTTCAGACCGCCAGCATCCTCGTCGAGGGGATGGGTATGGATGTCATCAGCCGGCTGCACCGCAACATCAGCTTTCTTCCCCTGGCTCATGCCTTCGAACGATTCGCCGGGTACTATTTGCTGCTCTATCTGGGCCTCTGCATCGGCTATGCGGAGAGTCTCGAGACCCTCGCGCAGAATCTCCGGGAAATCCGGCCGCAGTTTATGGTCGCTGTTCCAAGGGTTTTCGAGAAGATCCATGCCCGCATGACCCAGAATGTCCGAACGTCCTCGCTTCCGAAAAAGATAATCTTTCACTGGGCCATGAAGGTCGGGAAGGAGGCAAGCCGCTATCAATCGGCCCACCGGCCGCTTCCTGCCGGGCTCCGCCTCCGCCATAAACTGGCCGAGGTCCTTGTTTTCAAGAAGGTCAAGGAGGCTTTCGGCGGTGATCTCGAATTCTGCGTCTCCGGAGGGGCGCCCCTGAATAAAGAGATCGCGGAATTTTTCCATGCCATGGACATTCTCATCCTGGAGGGCTGGGGCGCCACCGAAGCCACCACACCCTCCACGATCAACAACCCCCGGGAATACCGCTTCGGAACCGTGGGTAAGCCCCTTCCGCGGGTCCAGGTGCGGGTGGCCGACGACGGGGAACTGGAAGTGAAAGGGCCGAACGTCTTCAGGGAATACTGGAAAAACCCCGGGGATACGAAGGCCACCTTCACCCCCGACGGCTACTACCGGACGGGCGACATCGGTGTCATCGACAACGAGGGCTGGGTGACCATTACCGACCGCAAGAAACAGCTTATCATTACCTCGAGCGGGAAGAACATCGCGCCGGCGCCCATTGAGCATCTCCTTCTCGGCGGCCGGCACATCGAATCGGCCTATGTTCACGGGGACCGGCGGCACTACCTGACGGCGCTCCTCGTGCTGGATCAAAACGCCGTTGCCGCAACGGCAAAGCATCTCGGGGTTCCGGACCTGCCCTGGGAGGAGATGATCCGGCATCCCGTGGTCCTCGATAAAGTGCAGAAAGAGGTGGACCGGGCCAACGAACAGCTCCCCCGGTACATGCAGGTCAAGTATTTCCGGATTCTCTCCAAACCTTTTGCGATCGAAAGCGGCGAGCTGACGCCGACGATGAAGCTGAAACGAGGCGTTATAGCCGCCAGGTATAAAGATGTGCTGGATGGGATATACGATGAAGAGGCAAAAGGCTAAAGGCGAAGGGCGAAGGGCGAATGGCAATAAGCAATAGGCCTGACGCCTAACGCCTTCATTGGAGGTTTCATGAAATCGCTTTACTTTAATTCAGAACACGAGACATTCAGAACCACCGTGCGGCAGTTCGTCGAAAAGGAAGTTGCACCGCACGCCGATATCTGGGAGAGGGAGCAGCGCATTCCCAGGTCCATCTGGAAACGGATGGGGGAACTCGGCTTTCTCGGCATCAACCACCCCGAGGCCTATGGCGGGACCGCGGCGGATTTTTTCTATTCCGTCGTGTTCCTCGAGGAGCTCAACCGATCCACCATGGGCGGTTTTTCGGCGGCGGTCAGTGTTCATGAGTTCATGGCGACGGAGTATATCGCCCGGTTCGGCAGTGAAGAACTGAAACGGAAGTTTCTCGCCCCCTCCATCGCGGGGGAAAAAATCGGGGCCCTGGCCATCACGGAGCCGAACACAGGATCAGACGTGGCGGCCATACGGACACGGGCTGTCCGGCTCGGCGATCACTATGTCCTGAACGGGTCAAAAACCTTCATCACCAACGGGGTTTTTGGCGATTTTGTCCTCGTCGCGGCGAAAACGGATCCAGAGGCCGGGGTGGGTGGTATCAGTCTCATCCTGGTCGAGCGCGACACACCGGGCTTCACGGCTCGACAGCTTCATAAGATCGGCTGGCATTGCTCCGATACAGGGGAGCTTTCTTTCGAGGATGTTCGCGTTCCGGCATCCCACCTCATCGGCGGGGAGAACAGGGGTTTTTATTACATCATGGAGTGCTTCCAGCTCGAACGCCTGGTGAGCGCTGTTCTTTATGTGAGCGGTGCCGGGCTCTGCCTGGAGGCCACTCTGAGATACATCACGGAGCGGCAGGCCTTTAACCGGCCCCTGTCGAAATTTCAAGTCATTCGTCACACTTTGGCCGATCTCAAGGCCGAGCTGGAGGCCGTGCGTCAGCTGACGTATTACACCTGCTGGCTCCACAGCCGGAGGGAGCAGGCCGTTGAGTATTGCTCCATGGCAAAGCTCCTCTCCACGGAACTCATGAAGAAAATGGCCGATACCTGCCTCCAGTTCCACGGCGGCTACGGTTACATGGACGAGTATCTCATGTCCCGCATCTATCGGGACGCTCGTGTGGGTACGATCGTGGGCGGCACATCGGAAATCATGCGCGAGATCATCGCGCGTCTGATGATCGACCAGGTCCGTTACGGGGCCGTTCTGGAGAAGGCAGCCTCCCCACCCGCGGGGGAAAAGCCCATTCAGCGGCGGGAAGAGCCCGAGAGGCCGGAACCGGTCAGGGTGATACCGACCACAGCCGCTGAGATTCTGAAAAGCCTGCCGGAGCGTTTCCTCGGCGAGAAGGCCGGCAGCTGGGACACCGTTTTTCATTTCGATCTTTCGGGTCCCGAGGGCGGACAGTTCACCGTCACGATCAAGGGGGGATCCTGCACCGTGGAGGCCGGTTTGAAGGGAAATCCGGAGTGCGTCGTCAGGACGTCGGACAAGCTCTACCGGGATATTGAGCTGGGGAAGGCGAATGCGGAAGTTGCCTTCATGACGGGAAAGATCAAAGTCAGCGACCTGGTCGAGATGATGAAATTCATCAAAGCCTTCAGAAGGCTCCCGAAGGCGTGACCGGAGGCGTCTTTCTGATTCCCGAATAATAAACCCCGCTTGTCCCATCGGGCCTGTTTTCAGCGCAGGCCGTTGCTGCCAGCCCTCGATCCGTCTGTCGCGGAAATGAGTTCGAAGACGAAGCTGCCGACGGCCACCTTGGTCTGGATTTTCACGGGTAGTTTTTTTTCGTCCGCCGTATACCAGATTTTCATGTCGGGCTCTCTCTCTTTTCCGAAGACTTTGTCCAATCGCTCCATCTCGGGTATGACCAGGTAAGTATCGTAGGACTTACCATCAATCAACAGCTTCTCCCGCCTGTCCACCCTCGCTTTCGTCGCAATCAATTTTTTGCCGTCGGTGACAGGAATCTCCAGGACATCTCCCTCTTTCAGCTTGTGCAGGCGTACGACGAAAAAGAGTGAAAGCGGGTCGAAGGTGCCGGCCTTGATGGAAACGGGTTTCTCGGCCTGACCAAAACTCGTGTAGGTTGCCGTCATATTTGCCCAGTCGAATGTGACCACGACGTCCCGGGGGTGTTCCCCTGTGCTTTTTTTGGAGTAATAGAGCGTCCGGGACATGTGGATATCAGGATAAGAGTCCTGCCGCTCGCGGATCTTGTAGATGAGATCAAGGGCGGCGTTTGTTCTTGTTCCCATCATGAAGTGGTATGTCCGGACGCCGTTGTAGATCTTGCAGGGCAGGACTTCGATGACGGCCTCACCGGCCGTAATCATGCCCCAGGAGGCCCGGTAAATGCATTTTTCCCCCGGCCGGAAAGGCACCTCCTGCGTTGCAGCCGTCGTACTGTAGGGGCTGAGGGATAGAGCGATGGCCGTGAGAAGAAGTGTTGCGAAAATTTTTGGAGAGCGGCTCGAGCCGGAAAGACAGGACAATCCGTTAGTGGGCCGGCGCCACTGGTTTCTACGCATGGAATCCATGCCCTTCACTTTCATCCCGGGAAGCATCCGGTCAATGATGGATTATGGCGGTGCGCCCCGTGAGGTCGAGCAATTTTTTTGACACAATTTCGATACGGGGTTTATCGCATTAACTATCTAATATTTATCATTAATTTTGGTTTAAGATGTAAACTTCAAAGGTCTGAAAGTCAAGTAAAAAGCGTAATGCCGTCTTTCGTCAATTTTTTAACATCGCACGTCATGTGTAACTCGTTGGTCGGATCCTGCCACGGGATGTAGGGGAAAAGTGCCCTGAATTGTTCTATTTACCCTCGCTCCCATGACCTCCGGATTTAGCCTCATCTTTTTTTATTAAGCGTAATTAGATGGCATATTTAGTGCTTAATAAGCCAACAAGATCAGATCATCTCTATCATGGACTGCGCACCGATCAGAAACGCCCCCGATGGGCATACAGCGGGGGATGGATAAAGCGATATTCGAGGAGGAATTCGGGGCAGGCCATGTTTAAAGGGGGGCAACTTCGATGGGGGTGAGCGAGCAAACCAAGATTCATGAAGTCGCTGGTTTAAACGACCCAGTCAAATCCATGTTACCCAGGTTTAAGAAGGCCTGGCAATACCTGGTGAAGGTCTGGCTCAACGTGGTCACCGGCGGGCTGGACGAAAACCCGGACATTGAAGTCGCCCGCAGGATCATCGTCGTCAACTTTTTCGCCATCACCGGTGTCCTCGCGCTGATCACCCTGGGAACCCTCGCCCGTATTCAGCAGAACTTCCTTCTTTCATGGCTGGATTACATTGCCGCTGCCGCCCTTTTCCTGACGGTTCTCTACTTCCGCATAACAAAAAATTTCAAGGCCACCTCGTATTTCGGGATTGGCCTGATCATGCTCCTCTTCTATTACCTGCTCTTCACCGGGGGGGTGAATAAGTCAGCCCATGTCTGGTATTTCACTTTTCCCCTGATTGCCACCTTCATCCTCGGCGCGACGGAGGGGTTGATCGCGACGATCATCCTTTTTATTCCGGCCCTCATGTTTTTCGGCATCAAGGACCCCCCGAGCATGTTCGCGACGTATTCCATGGATTTCAAACTGCGGTTTATCCCGTCCTTTCTCGTGATTGCCGTTTTTGCGTATCTCTTCGAAAGCACGAGGGAAAGAGCTCAACAGAAACTGGAGAGGGTCAATGCCGAGTTGAAGAGCACGGTCTCCGTGTTGAAAGAGACCGACGACAAGCTGCGAAAGGCCGGCGAGGAACTGGAGAGGCGCGTCATCGAACGGACGGAGCAGCTCTACATGGCCATCATGCAGCTGGAAACTGAAATGGCGGAGCGCAAACGGTCCGAGGAAGCCCTGAGAGAAAGCGAAGGGAAGCTGAACGCCATCCTTTATTCCATCAGCGACTACATGGTCATGGTGGATCGGGATTTGAAGATTATCTGGAGCAACGAGAAGGCGAAGGAAGCATTCAACATCGGCTGCGACGGGGGGAAATGTTACGAGGTTTTGTGCGGCAGGGACCGGCCCTGCGGGACAGAACCCTGTTATGCGGTCAAGACGTTCCAGGACGGAGACATCCACGAGGACGAGGCCATCCTGATCAACCGGATGGGTCAGGTTCTCGATTGCCACTGCGTTGCGAACGTGGCCTTGAGGGATGGCGAGGACAGGCCTTTAGCCGTCTTGAAGGTTCTGCGGGACATCACGGAAAAGAAGCAAACGGAGCGCGAAAAGAAGGCCCTGGAGGAGAGGCTCAGACGTTCGGAGAAGATGGAGGCGATCGGGACCCTCGCCGGGGGTGTGGCCCATGATCTCAATAACATCCTGGGCGCCATCGTCGGTTATCCCGAATTGCTCCTGATGGAATTACCGGAAGTGAGCCCCCTGAGAAAAGGCATTTCGGCCATCCAGAAGTCGGGCGAGAAAGCCGCGGCCATTGTCCAGGATATGTTGACCCTCGCGAGAAGGGGTGTGGCGGTGATGGAGCCGGTCAGCTTCAACGACATCATCCGGGACTACCTGCGGAGCCCCGAACTTGAAAAATTGAGGTCCTTCCATCCCAACATCAAGATTGAAGGTCACCTCGACGAAGAGCTCCTCCCCATGGTCGGCTCGCCGGTGCATCTATCCAAGATCGTGATGAATCTTGTTTCGAATGCCGCCGAGGCCATGCCGCGGGGAGGAATGATCAAAATTGAAACTACGAACCAATATGTGGACACCTCCATTCAGGGGTATGACCAGGTTTCCGAAGGTGAATACATCGTCATCAAAATCACCGACACGGGTATCGGCATCGCACCGAAGGACATCAGCAAGATATTTGAACCCTTCTACACGAAGAAGGTGATGGGAAGGAGCGGCACGGGCCTGGGCATGGCCGTCGTCTGGGGAACCGTGAAAGACCACAGCGGCTACATCGACATCCAGAGTGAAGAAGGCAGGGGCACCACCATCACCATCTACTTCCCCGTCAACCGGCAGGCGGCGAGCAAGGAGGAGAGAAAGATTTATATCGAAAATTTCATGGCCCAGGGGGAGACCGTGCTGGTTGTCGATGACGTGGCAGAACAGAGGGAAATTGCATCCGTCATGTTGAAGAAGCTGGGCTACAACATCAGCGCCATGTCCAGCGGGGAGGAAGCCGTAGAATACCTGAGAGACAACTCCGCGAATCTTGTGATCCTGGACATGATCATGGATCCCGGCATCGACGGCCTCGAGGCGTATAGACAAATTACCGAGCGACACCCGGACCAGAAGGCGATTATCGTCAGCGGATTTGCTGAAACAGAACGGGTCAAGGAGGCCCAGCGATTGGGCGCGGGGCAGTATATCAAGAAGCCTTACACGTTGGAGAAGATTGCCGTTGCCGTGAGGACGGAACTGGATAATGGAGCACACCAGCCCGTCAAAGCTGCTTGAAATCTTGCACCTCTAAAGGACCGGAAGTGCCTTTGATCGAAAGTTCGCTAATACACTGAGGGAGAAGTCTCTATGGGGAAAAGGGAAATTCTGACGAAAGCTGAAATCCACCACTTCGGCGTCGAGATTGTCCACAGCCAGATGCAGCGTGACGGGTTCGAAATTCTGGGCGTAAACCCTTCGATGACGGTGACCCCGCAGATCGTCGCCCGGGAAAAAGGCCAGTTGTGCTTCGTCATCGTCCGGACGGATTTTTACCCGAACCGGGGGAGCCTGGCCAGTGAACAGGAATTCTTTTACAACCTGGAACACGCCGAGAAAAACAACGCCCTGTGTTATTTCGCCGGTGTCAGGCTCTGCAATGCGGCCGCGGCGGATACGGGTGATGAAGAGGGGATGAGCCTTCCGGTCAAGGGTGCTGATTTTTACGTGGAATATGAAGGCCTGAAGATCATGACAACGCTGGACCGGATGCAGGTAAGGGATGGTCAGGGTGTGATACCCGCGAACGAGGCGGAAGTCAAACCGACACCGAAGAGTAACATCTCAGATGCGATCAGGAGTGCTGCCTCTCAGAAATGATCGAGGAAAGATGTTAACTACATTCTTCAACCAGGATCGCAAAAAACCCAAGCTCTTTTGATTTCCGGTTGAATTCCTCCTGCTGAAGGTCGGCGTGGCCTGTTTCGGCGACGACCATGGATTCCTGGACGCATCCCGGGATCCAGTAGTCCCTGTACCCGGGCAGTGGAGGCTTGAAGGTTACCCCGGGACGACCGACTGCAACCTTGTAAAATTTGTTTCCATTCGGCGGAACGGTGATCCGGGGATGCGCGTCATCCACGAGGATCGCCGATTTTTTCAGGTTCTCGTAATAAGGGACCGCATCGTTGCCCCTGGGCGTCTGAACCACAACCAGGTCTGCCGTTCTCAGCATGTCAAAATCGATATTGTCGATGATCACCCGTCCATCTATCTTGTGTATTTTTATCCCCCTCGCGTTATAACCCAGGCCGCAGAGGTTCTGGATGATCGCCTCCCCTATTTCACCGACCCCGAGTATGGCGACGGTTGTCAGTTCCCTCTGGAGTTGGTGTTTCTCGGAGATCTTCTCGACGGTCTCCACGACAGCGAAAACCCTGCCCCTCAGGCCGTATACAAAAGGCTCCTGGTAGGTGTAGTGGGATTTGAAGTATCGCGGTCCCTGGCCCGCGATCGCGATGGTTTTCGCCCCCGTGACCTTTCGGGCGAATTCCAGGCGTCTCATGATTTTCCCCACGAGCTTTTTGTCGGCCTTGATCTGCTCAATCGTGTTCGGCAATGCGAGGACCAGTCCGCGGCCGTATCCGTTCCCGCTGGTGATGACGCCGGCGATGAAGGGTTTTCCCGAGATGTATTTGGTGAGCACTTTCCTGCAGCCGGGAAGAGCGTATCCCTCCAGGTCCTGGACGGAGCCTGGATATATCGTGAAGAGGGTGTTGATTTTAAACGTCCGGCTGACCGCGAGGAAGATGAAGATGGGCCATCGCAGCATCATGGACAGGAAAGCAAGGAACTGCCTTTTGAGGTTTCTCTGGTAGATGGAGACCACCCCCCTTAAGAAACGCTTGACCTCAGATTGGCAGGAAAAGGAGGGGCAAAGGGTATGAACAAAGAAGTCAATGCGTGAAGGACACGCTATTCGAGCCCACCCTCCTCCAAGGTCTTTATTTCTTTCAGAATTATATCTGATTTGTCAAGACTTTTTTATGGGGGGTCATTTTTTAGTTTCAATGGTTGCATCTGTGAGGGGGGTGAAAAAGGATCACCGGGAGAACTTCCACCGCTTTGTGTAAAAAAACCGCGCCATAGGGCGCGGTTTTTTTGCTGGCTATGCTTTCTCTGCTAAAGCCCTGTAAGCCTTGCCTAGAGCCGCTTTCCGTATTTCTTCAGGTGCGCCTCCCGGGCCTGTTTCATCCAGTTTTCCCGCCTGATGCGATCCTTGAAAGCGGTGAGCTTTGCTGAAACCCTGTCGATATCGGCCTTGGACCATTTCGCGATCTGTCGGTACGTCCGGACCCCGAGCCCGTTCAGCGTCCTCTCGATAACCGGCCCAATCCCGCTGATCGTCTTCAGGTCGTCCCTGGCTTCGGTTTTTTTCGCCGGCTTCCTGGGCGCTGCGGGTTTTGACGCCCTTTGGGTCCGGGCCTTCGTTGGACGTCTGAGCTTTTCGATCTCCCTTTTGAGTTTCGTGATCTCCGCTTCCTTCGCGCTCATGGTCGAACGAAGACGGACCTCAAGCGTCTTGAGCACCTGGTCCTTTTCGATGATCCGGTTCTCGAGAGGCGCGAGCTCAACGACCCGTTGTTTCAACTCCGTGATCAAAGCCTCTTTCTCCCGGGTCGCCGCCACGTGACTTTTTTCCTGTTCCTGTACCCGCCTGCTTCGATTCTCCAGCTGGAGGAGGGCGGGTTCCAGATCGCCGACACGGTTTTTCAGGGCGGTTATTTCCACATCCTTTTCAGTAACGGCTTTCTGCAGGCGGTTGTCCATCTCACCGAGGCGTTTTTTAAACGTTTCGATCTGCTCCTCTTTTTCACGGGTGGCAGCCTTGAGGCTCATGTCGAGTTTCCTGAGCATGTTGTCTTTGTCTTCGAGCTGTTCCAGCAGGGGTTGGAGCTCGGTGATACGTCTCTCCAGGATCTTGATCTGCCCGTCTTTTTCACGGACGGCGGACTCGAGGAGGGCGTCCATCTCTTTGATCCTCCTGTCTTTTTCCCCGATCTGTCCTGCCTGGAGCTCGAGTTCAGAGACGCGTTTTCTGAGGGTCTGGACCTCCATCTCCTTCTCGCGTGCGGAAGCCGTGTGCAGGGCATCCATCTCCCTCAGCCGGTTGTCTTTATCCTCGAGTTGGGTCGTGAGCATCTCGAGTTCGCCGACGCGTTTCTTGAATGTTTCAATCGTGCTCTGCTTGTCTCGCACCGCAGACTGCAGGAGGGCGTCCATCTCTTTGATCCTCTTGTCCTTCTCCTCGAGCTGCAGCTTTGTAAGCTCGAATTCGGCGATCTTTTTCTTGAGACCCGCAACCTCCGACTCCTTTTCGCCGACCTCTCGCTGGAAGCGTTCTTCCAGTTCGTGAAGCTTTTTTTCCTTTTCCTGCAGGCGGGCCGGGAAGGATTCGAGGTCGGTGATACGGGTACCGAGCCGGGCGATCTCGCCATTGCGATCCTTCAACTGTCCGGGGAGAGGCTCCAGCTCCAGGAGTCGCCCCCGAAGCGCCTCAAGTTCCCTTCCGGCTTCGGAGAGTTTTTTACCTGTAGCGCCCAGTTCCGCCTCCAGTCTGGCCATCGTGCTTGTTTTTGCGACCATCTCGGACTGGACGGCCTGGATCTTTCTGTCCCCCTCCGCAATCTGCGCTTTGACATCCCCAAGGGAAGACTGAAGGCTCGAGCGCTCGAGTTCAAGGGCGCTTACCTTTTCGCTCCATCGGGACTCGGTCTCGGCCAGTTCTTTCGACCAGTGCACGTTCCGGAGAAGCCAGGCTGCGACGAAGCCGATCGCTGCGGCCAGAAACAGGCAAAAGAACATTTGCGTGATGATGGTCGTCATACCTCATTCTCCTTTCTTGACGTGGAACTCGGTTCGACGGTTAATCTGACGGCCCTCGCGCGTTGCGTTGTCCGCGACGGGGCGGGTTTCACCGTAGCTGATGGTCGTCAGGCGTTCGGCCCTGACGCCTTTCTCGATGAGATATCTTCGCGCGGCATCGGCGCGTCGTTTGCCGAGGGAGAGATTATAATCCGCAGGACCCATCGAACAGGTGTGACCGGAAATTTCAACGGGAACGCCCGGTATGCCGTTGATGATGACGGCGACCTCATCGAGGATTTTTATGCCCTGCGGCGTCATCACCGCGGCGTTAAAGTTGAACCTCGAGATCTTGCCTGTGAGCTTTTGATCGAGCGCTTCAACGGTACCTGCGGGCGCCTTGACAGGGGCGGCAGGTGCTGCGGGGGCGGGTGCGGCAGCCACGACAGCCCCTTTTCCTACGATAAGCCCGTCCTGGACCTTGAGGCCCCGGGAGGCCCCGGCAACATGGCGCAGGACCTTATTTTTCACCTTCTGGCTTGTGACGTTGCCGCTGACTCTGACGGCGTCTTTGTCAATCTCGATCCTTGCGTTTTGGACATCGCGGGCGGCGGACGTGATGAGCGAGGGAGCCGCCTTCATCCAGGGTTCCCGGGCGACGGAGCTGTCAAGCCTGACCCTGTCAACCACATTGGCCCTGCCATATACCCTGACGGCCTGGCCGGTGATTCTGGATTTTGTGTCATCGTCGGGCAGGATTCCGGTCAGGGTTGCCGTTCCTCCCTCGACGTTGAGGGTTAGAGAGGGTTTTTCAGGCGTCTTCGCCGCTTGCTGTGGCGGACCCAGAAGTGCAAGCCTCACGGGCTCGGCCCAGTAGGATATTCACAATAGACAGAGAGTGGCAAAGGCGATGAGTCCGGCGGAGATGATACCCGATCTTTTCATGGAACTCCCTCCTTTCGGGGGCTGCGGGTCAATTGATGAAAAGAAGGATAAACTAAGGACCTGCCGATTTATGTATACTCTTTTTTATCTCAATAAGTTAAGGGGGTCAAGTGTCGAAATGTATGTTTTGTGAAAAAAGCCGGGGAAACTGTCCTGGAAAGGCCCTTGCGGGATGTCATTTTTAATCAGGACTTGCATTCTTGCCCATTCCGTCGTAATGCTAATCCTCAAAACATCTGCGCTTGTAAAAAGAATTTTCTGAGAGAAAAGTGACCGCAGTCCTCGTCCCGGCCGCAGTCACCATCGGCATTCTGAGACGGTCATTTTATCTTTATGGGTGACGGCCTCGGGGTCCTGGGGGGGCAAAGAGGTATTTCAAGAACACCTCGAGCTACGCCCGCGGCGAAACATATTTCAGACGGCTTTCTCAATCCGGCCCTGTTTTGTGCGGTTTCAGGAACCTTATCAAAAAAACGGGTCGTGTGACGAACGGGGAGGGTTGACGCCCCGGTTTTATGGCAGGAGGGGACATCTTGCGCAGGCTGCCCGAGGATCAGTTTGTCCAGGCGGGGCGTTTCAAAGTCCGCTACCTGACGGCCGGGGCGGTGGAGTCGCCCGTGATACTTCTTCACGGCCTCGGCGCATCCAGTGAGATATGGATGCACAACATCGAGTCTCTGGCTCTGCGGTACCGGGTCTATGTTCCCGATCTCATCGGCTTCGGCAAGTCCGAAAGGCCGGCGACCCCCCTCACGCCTTACGGCTACACCCAATTCATTTACGATTTCATGAATGCCCTTGGCATCGGGAAAGCTAGCTTTGTCGGTTCGTCTTTCGGGGGAGGAATTGCGCTTCTCGCAGCCATCATGTTTCCTGAAAAAGTCGAAAAGCTCGTCGTCGTCGGAAGTGCGGGTTTCGGCCGGGAAATCATCTGGACGCTCAGGGCCATGTCTCTACCCGTCATCGGGGAAATCCTTTCATACCCGAGCCGGCCGGGTGTCAGGACCTTCTTCAGGCAGGCCGTTCACAATCCCGCCGTGATCACCTCGAGTTTCGTGGATCTTTACTATACCTTCTTCACGAGTCCCGGTTTTCGGCAATACCTCCTGAAGCTCGTCCGCATGATGGTTGACATTCACGGTGCGAAAGCCGAAGTTGTGGGACCCGTCATCTGGAATCTCCGCGATATCCATCAACCCACACTCATACTGTGGGGGGACCGGGATCGTGTTGTTCCTGTCCAACAGGCCTATTATGGCAAGAAGAGGATCAGGGGGTCCGAGCTGCACATTTTCAAGGACTGCGGACACATCCCCTACTATGAAAAGCCGGAGGAGTTTAACAAACTCACGCGCGAGTTCCTTTCAAATTCATCATGATTTCTTTGCCCATAGATAACCGGGTGGTGTGAGGCATGAGTGACCAGCCTGGCAGAAACGGGAAGATCGCCTTCGTGGTCAATCCCGAATCACGAGGGGGGGCAACCCGAAAGAGATGGCCCCGGATACAGGAAATGGCGCAGGAGCGCCTCGGTCCCATCGAGAGTTACCTCACGACAGCACCGGGCGATGCCACGGGAATAACCAGGCGGTGCCTCGGGGAAGGCACAAACCTTATGGTCTGCGTAGGGGGAGACGGGACCCTCAATGAGGTTGTCAATGGTTTCATGCAGAAGGACGGGCCCGTGCGGCAGCGGGCGCTGCTGGGTTACATCCCCGTTGGCACGGGCTGTGACTTCGCACGATCCGTCTCTATTCCGCGTGATTCCGCCGGGGCCCTCGATGTCATCACCAGGGGGAAGACTCGCCTTATTGATCTCGGGCGTCTCACCTACACCGATAGCCGGGGTCAACGGGTGGTGCGCTACTTTGACAATGCCGTGAGCATCGGCATCGGCGGTGCTGTTGTTGCCCGCGTGCGGGATTATGCCCGGTTTTTCGGACCCTACACCGCCTATTTTTTCTCTCTCCTTTCATGCATCTTTCTGGAGGGGAAAAAACAGGTCCGGTTGAGAGTCGATGACGGTGCCGAAGCGATCTTCAGGGCATGGCATATCGTTACAGCCAATGGCCAGTTTCAGGGGCATGCCCTCCAGGTCGCGCCGAATGCCTCAATCGATGACGGGCTTTTAGATGTACTGGTCTTCGGGGATATCCGCCTTATCGACGTCTTCCGGCATTTGCCGAAACTCTACAGCGGGAAAACCGAATCCATCAAAGAGATGATACGCACGCGGGGCAGGAAGATCAGCGCAAGCTCGGAGGAGCCTGTCCTCGTAGAGGCCGACGGGGAACTCATTTGCAGACTTCCCGTCGAAATCGATATCGTTCCGGGGGCCCTGCGGATGCTCACCGGGCTCTAAAGGGTGAAAGGCTGCACGAGGCATGCTCCCCGGTATCCGATGGATCATCAGGGTCGAGGCGGGCGAAGCGAACATCAGAACATCAGCAGGAGAAAGGAGGAATCGATATGGCGAAGTATTTCATGTTCGGCAAGTACTCATCCGAGGCGGTGAAGGGGATCAGCGCCAAGCGGACGGACAAAGTGGTCGACATCATCAAAAAATTCGGCGGGAAGGTCGAAGGGATGTATGCCCTCATCGGCGAGAAGGATCTCGTCTTCATTGTGGACCTGCCGGGTAATGATGAGTTGATCCAGGTCTCCGTCGCCCTGAACAAACTGACGGGGATCGGTTTCACCTCGGCGCCCGCCATCACCGTAGATCAGTTTGACCGGCTGATGAAGAAGGTGTGAATCGACGAAAAGATAACGGGGGAGGGGTTGTCTGATGGGTCTGACAACCCCCTTCTTCGTCCATGGATATCCCGGGTGGTTCATCTCCTCTTTCGTAAAGACATGAACTCGCTCCTTCAATTTGTGATAGAATAAAACTCGATAACTGCTTTTTCCGCGTGGAGTCGACCAGGCGCACGGAGGGCCTCTCAGAATGGGAAAAAGCCGGCGCCGGATGAGGAGGAAGGCAATGGAACTGGAAGCTGCCGTGAGAGGAAGGCGAAGTATCCGGAAGTTCAGGGCGGATAAAATCCTGAAGAATGTCATCGAGGAAATCCTGGAGGCGGCGCGCTGGGCCCCGTCCTGGGGCAACACGCAGGCCTGGGAATTTTACGTGATGACCGGGAAGCCGCTCGAGGTGTTCCGGAAACACAACTTCGAGAAGCTGGTTGCGGGCGAGCCGTTCAGACTGGATGTCCCCATGCCCGAGATCTGGCCGGAACACATGAAAAAGAGATACGGGGAACTCGGCAGGATTATCCTGGCAACCCTGGGCGTCAAGCGTGAGGACAAGGAGGGGCGTAACCGGTTCTACAGCGAGATGGCCCTTCTCTTCGGGGCCCCGTGTCTTGTCGTCGCCTGTGTTCCCAAGGACACACGGGTCGAGTACGCCATGCTCGACGTCGGCCTCATCACGCAAACGATATGCCTCGTTGCCCATGGGAAAGGGGTAGGCACATGCATCATGGCTTCTGCCGTCGGCTACCCGGATATCCTGCGCAAGATTGCACTCATCCCGGAAAACCGAAGGGTCATCGTATCCATTGCCATGGGCTACCCCGAGAACGACGATCCCATCAACCACTTCGAAAGACCACGGGCGGGGCTCTCCGAATTCGTGCGGTGGATCGAATAAAAGGACCGCGGGAAATTATGACGGATAAGAAAAAGAAAGAAACCCGGCAACCATTAGAAGAAATGACACCTGAGGTTCAGGCCCTGATCGATCTGGGTCGTAAGCAGGGGTATGTGACCTACGATGATATCCTCGTAAAGTTTCCCGACGCCGAGCAAATTCTGGATCAGGTGGACGAGCTCTACGAAGTTCTCTCCGCCCAGGGCATTGAGATCGTCGAGGCACCCTTGGACGTCGCGCCGGGAGAGGCGGCCCCGGAGGTGGAGACTCCCGCTCCGGCCGTGGAGGTTTCCGTCGATGATCCCGTCCGCAGGTACCTGAATCAGATCGGCGAAATGCCGATCCTCACGCGGGAGCAGGAGGTGGAACTCGCCCAAAAAATAGAGCGGGCAGACGAACAGGCGAAGAAGAAGATGGTCGAAGCGAACCTGAGGCTCGTTGTCTCTGTGGCCCGCAGGTATCAGGGCAGAGGCATGCCGCTTCCGGACCTGATCCAGGCCGGGAATCTCGGCCTGATAAGGGCTGTCGAGCATTTCGACTGGCGAAGGGGCTACAAGTTCAGCACCTACGCGACCTGGTGGATCCGGCAGGCGATCCTGCGGGCACTCGATGACACCGCCCGGACGATCCGTCTGCCCGTTCACATGAAGGAGGCCCTCAGCAAACTGGTGCGGGCCTCGAGGAAGCTCCGCCAGGAACTGGGCCGGGAGCCAACGACGGAGGAAGTGGCGTCGGAGATGAATCTGCCCGTGGAGCGGGTTCGGGAGATGCATGACATCACACGCAGACCCATTTCGCTGGACATCCCCGTCGGCGCTGAAGGCGAGACCCGGCTGGGCGATTTCATCGAAGACCAGAGGGGCCCGGAGCCCGTGGAGACCATCTCGGCCGAAGACCTGAGGGCACAGCTTCAGGACATCCTGGAGACGCTCTCGCCGCGGGAGCGGGAAGTCTTGACCCTTCGATTCGGTTTGGAGGACGGCCGGCCCCATACGCTCGAGGAAGTCGGGCAGAAGTTCGGGGTGACACGGGAGCGCATTCGCCAGATAGAGTCCAAGGCGTTGAGGAAGCTTCGCCATCCCATTCGCAAAAAACTCCTGGAAGACTTTCTGGATTAGTCCCTTCCCCCGAGTGGTGTCATTTCTCACCTGTCGTTACGGAGACAGGCCCGGAAGCTCCCCATGAAGAATCAGAATCTGGCCAAAATGTTCTACGAGATTGCCGAGTACCTCGAGATGGACGGGGTGCCCTTCGAACCTTACGCGTACCAGAAGGCGGCCACGACCCTCGAGGCCATGAAGGAGGACGTTGAGGACCTTTATCAAAAGGGCGGTGTCAAGGCGCTGAAGGCGCTACCCGGGGTCGGTGAGGCGATCGCTAAGAAAATAGAAGAATATTTGACGACGGGCAAGCTCAGGTACTACGAGGAATTTAAAGAGAAGATACCCATCGATCTCGACGAGATCATCCGGGTGGAAGGCATGGGGCCCAGGCGGGCCAAGGTCCTCTTCGAGAAACTGGGTGTCAAGAACCTGAAGGAGCTGGAAGAGGTTGCAAGGGGCGGCAAGATCGCGCCCCTTTCCGGGTTCGGGGAAAAGACGGAAAAAAATATCCTCGAGGCCATCGAGTTTCTGAAGCGGAGCAAGGGGAGATGGCTTCTTGGCGATCTCCTGCCGGTTGCCGAGGTGGTCCTGGAGAAACTTCGCAAGGTTAAAGGGGTCGAACGCGCCGATATGGCGGGGTCGCTGAGGCGCATGAAGGAAACGGTCGGCGATGTGGATTTTCTCGTCATCTCCAGGGAGCCGGAAAGGGTGATGGATGTGTTCGTGTCCATGCCCGGTGTGGAAAAAATCTGGGGAAAGGGGAAGACCAAGTCCTCCGTGCGGATGGAAGCAGGATTCGATATGGACGTCCGTGTCATCGCGCCGGAGAGCTACGGCGCGGCCCTGCAGTATTTCACGGGTTCCAAGGAGCACAACATCACCTTGAGGAAGATCGCTATCGACAGAGGGTTCAAGCTCAGTGAATATGGTCTCTTCAAGGGATCGAAGAACATTGCCGCGAAGACGGAGGAGGAGATCTACCGGCGGCTGGGTCTTCAATGGATCCCGCCGGAGATGCGGGAAGACCGCGGGGAGATCGGACTGGCCGAAGAGGGGAAACTGCCCGATCTGGTCTCGCAGGAGGACATCCGGGGAGACCTGCACGTCCACAGTGACTGGGACGGAGGGAGCAACTCCATAGAGAAAATCGCTGAGACGGCGCGGGAGATGGGCTATCAATATGTCGGGATTTCCGATCATACAAAGTTCCTGAAGATCGAGCGCGGCCTCGACGAGAAAAAAATCCGCGAGCGAAACAGGGAAATCGAACGTCTGAACGAAAAGCGACAGAAAACCGGCCTGCGGTTTCGGATCCTCAAGGGGTGTGAGGCCAACATCATGAATGACGGCTCGATCGACATCGAAGACGAGGTCCTGGCAGAACTCGATTTTGTTATTGCGGGCATCCACTCTCAGTTCAAGATGACGCGGACCGAGATGACAGAGCGGATTATCCGGGCGCTCAAGAATCCCCATGTGGATATTTTATCCCATCCCACGGGCCGGATCCTCAAGCGTCGTGACGAGTACGAAACGGACTTTGATCGTCTCCTGAAGGTCGCCCGGGAGACGGGGAAGGTTCTGGAAATCAATGCCTACCCGGAGAGGCTGGATTTGAACGATGTAAACATCATGAAGGCTGTCAGGGCCGGTGTCCGAATGGTTGTCAACACGGACGCCCACCACGTCGATCAGCTTGTCATGATGAGGTACGGCGTGGCCCAGGTCAGGCGGGGCTGGGCGGAGAAAAAGGACATCATCAACACCTGGCCGGTGGAGGGGCTTTTAAAGGGCATGAAATAGGTGAATGCCGGTTGAGGCGGTCCCGCCACAGGACACATGAACTCCATGGAGATAGTTGACAAAGGAGATGACGATCTCAGGCAGGAAGCACTTCTAAAGAATTTTTGCGGAGGGGACTCGTTATGAAAAATATCCTCATCCCAGCGTTTCTCGCTGCGGGCTTGTTTCTGACCCCGCAGGCACAGGCTGTATCCTTTCATGACATACTGAAGGGTGTCCAGATCCCGGCCGGATCATCCCGGGATGACGGCACCACCGTATCGGGCCTCAAGGAAGCGCTTTCCGTGGGGACAGACAGGGCTGTGAAGTCTGTTTCAAAGATGGATGGTTATTTCAAGGATCAGGCCATCAAGATTCTCATGCCCGAAAAAATACAGAAGGCGGCGGACGTCCTGAAGATGGCGGGCTACTCGAGGGAAGTGGACGACTTCGTCCTCAGTATGAACAGGGCGGCAGAGAAGGCGGCGCCCGAGGCCGCGGCCATTTTTGTCGACGCCATCAAGCAGATGTCCTTTGAGGATGCCGGGAAGATTCTGAACGGAGAGAATACCGCCGCGACGGAATATTTCAAGACCAAGACGTCCCCCCGGCTTTTGGAGAGATTCAAACCCATCGTCTCCACGAGTATGAACGAGGTGGGTGTAACACGCTCCTACAAGGCCATGACGGAGAAGTACACATCCGCGGCCCCCTTCATGAAAATGGAATCCCTGGACCTGGACCGGTATGTAACGAACAAGGCTCTCGAGGGGCTTTTTTTCAAGCTGGGGCAGGAGGAAATGTCGATCCGGACGAACCCGGCCGCCCGGACGACGGAACTCCTCCGGAAGGTTTTCGGGCAGTCATCGGCTCTCTGAGGGAGGATCGGGGGAGTTGCCGGTAAGTCCATATAGGTTTTTCGGGACATGGAGAAGAATCTGTGAAGCCACCCATAAAATCGGTCTGTATCATCGGGGCCGGGGCCGTCGGGGCGGCCTATGCCGGCTTGCTGTTCGAAATGGATAAAAACAGCGTGGCCTTCATCGCGGCGGGCGAGCGGGGCGAGCGGCTGAGGAATCAAGGCGTCATCGTCAATGGCAGGCATTACCTCATTCCGGTTTTTCACCCGGAAGAGATTTCAAGTCCTGCCGATCTTGTCATTGTGGCTGTCAAGCATCATCACCTCGACCAGGCGATCGGGGAGATGAGAAAAGCGGTCGGCGACGAGACAACCATTATCTCTGTCATGAACGGTATCGACAGCGAAGAGAGGATCGGCTCCGTTTACGGAATGGAAAAGGTCCTCTATGCGATCAACGTGGGCATCGACGCCCTGCGGGAGGGAAACCGGGTGACTTACAGGAGTCAGGGCAGGCTGTTGCTCGGCGAGGCCGGAAATCCGTTCTGGACGGAGCGGGTGCGACGTGTGAAAGGATTTCTTGACAGGGCGGGAATCGTCTGCGAAGTGCCGGAAGACATGATCCGGACCCTCTGGTGGAAGTTCATGATCAATGTGGGAATCAACCAGGCGTCGGCTGTCCTCGGCGGTTCCTATGGCGTTTTTCAGACTGACCAACAGGCGAGGGAACTCATGGCATCGGCCATGCGAGAGGTCATCCAACTCGCTGCGGAGGCCGGGGTTCACCTGGCCGACGAGGATGTCAGTAAATGGCATGCCGTCCTCGATTCCCTCAATCCCTCGGGGAAAACCTCGATGCTCCAGGATGTCGAGGCGGGGCGAAAAACAGAGGTGGAGATGTTTGCCGGCAAGGTGATCGAACTGGGCAAGCGCTATGGTATACCCACGCCGGTAAACGAAGGACTCTTGGAGGAGATCCGGAGGCTCGAAGGATCCTCCTGACGGGGTCCGTAGAGGTCATTTTCTGTCAGGGATTTCATGGACGTGCCGGTCTCGACCTGGCGACGGTTCCACGGAATCCGCGCGGGACGGCCGGATCATTTCAGGATGATCTTGGGGTCCGTGATATTCGCGCCCGGGACGATGATCCGGGACTGTTCCTGGCGTTGCATTTCCTTGGCCTGCTCGACCAGGTTATCCACGAAAAGCTCCATGGTCTCGGGGAACTTCTCCAGGGCCTGCTGGAGGTTCCTGGCCTCAATGGGAAACTGGATGGGCAGAGGGCCATGCTGGGTGACAAGGGACGACTGGCCGATGAAGAGAATCTTGCGGTTTTTGTCGAACTCGCCGTTCGACTTGACAGGGATGAGCTGCCGGATGGCACCGACTCTCATATCCGTGAAGATTTCTTCCCTGTATAAATCCTGAATGCTGATCCTGACCTTTGGCCTGTCGGTTCCGCCGGGGCCCATGGCCTGGTGGGTTTCTTTCGTTTGGTCTTCCATGGCCTGTCTCCTTCTTCGGGTGTGCGGGGCAGATACCATATTTCAGGATATAAATACAGCCTTATCTGATTTATCAACGACCGGGTGTAGACCCGGATACTCCCCTGCCGGGCTTGTTTTTGTACCGGGGGTTTCCCTCCGGGGGCGCATCCCGATGGTCGTTTACAGTGAGAGATATTCCCTGAACCGGACGGACGTGTGATGAAGATCTTGCGGATCAACCCGGTACGCTGGGACGATTGGTGGAATACTTATTTTGATGAGGCTTTTCCGCTGATTGAGGATCTGATGACCCTGCAGATTTTCGGGACCATGCTGGCGGGCGCTTTCGGATGGCCGAGGCCTTATGTCTCGGAGGTCGTCCTATCGGAGGACGAATTGCAGAGGCTTCTGGAGTGGTGTGCCGGTGCCCTTCCGAACTGGAGCCGTGGAGGCGTCATACCCGTCGAATATGGCCTTGAGGAATATTTCGAGAAGAGAAACCTTTATATGGATGCTCGCAGGCGGTTATTCTACTGTGATGCCTGCGGCCGGCTATGGCTCCTCGAGGGAAAAATCGAATGGGTGGGTTACGCGCCATGTCGTTCCTACTGGCGTCCTCATACGGAAGCCCTCACAAAAGTGCCTGAGTCGAGGGTCGGTGACAAGGTCAGGCACCTCATGAAAGACCTGGATGAAGGGGGTTGATAGCTGTTCGCCTGTCAATTCTCCAGGAAGCAGGCGACATTTTAACATCTCTCGATCCGGCGCAATGGGATCGGCTCCTGAGGGATGCGGATCGCGATGTCAGGCGGCAGTCTCGCCGTCTTTTCTATCAGGGCTTTTTTGCCGACCTGAAACCTTTTGAAGCACTTTATTTTTCGGACATATTTTCCGGCCTAGGGGTGCTTTTTTTATTGAAGTCATTCGGGTCGAAAAAGACCAGGAATGGGATCAGGGCAATCAGCCCGGAGATAATAAACACCTGGAAGGGGGACGCGTTTGTCAGAATCTCTATCATCGGACTTCTTCCTTTCATGGTAAGTATCATGCCGAACAGCCCCTCCCTTTAGAAGTCCTATCCGTCAAAAAGGATGCCAGGGTTCCCTTTGCGTCTCAAAAATTGAGTCGGAGGAAGTTTTGTTGATTCCCGTCGCTGAGGGAGGGATGAAAGAAAGGGCGTCGGGGTATCGGTTAAGCCTGTTTCCGAAATAATTTTGCGTTTTTGAGTACCGGTGAGACGATCGGTTCGCGGGTGCGGGAATGCAGGATGGCCTTTCGATAAGGGGCCCTGTCCCGGCATCAGCAATGAAAGGCTATGGTCAACTTTTCACATCGGCCTTTGCCGGGACGGGAATGATCTCACGAGAAACATGCAACGACAGGTGAACTACCCCTTCGGGACCTCCCCGTACTCGAACTCGCCGCAGTCGATAACGGTATCGCCTTTTTTGGCGTTTCGTGTCCTCCAGAGGGCTTGTCCCCCCGCCTTTTTCCAGATGAGCGTCTGGATGGGCTCTCCAGGATAGAGGGTTCTCGTAAAGCGGCAGGCGATTCGCCTGACCATCTCGGGCTTGCCGGGGGCAAGGCTTGCCATGAGGGCCCGGCATGCGAAGCCCAGGGTGCACATCCCGTGGATAATGGGCTTTTCGAACCCGGCCTTCCGGGCAAACACCGGATCGGCGTGCAGCGGGTGATAGTCCCCGGAGAGGCGATAAAGAAGGGGCTGGTTGGGCGAGGGCAGGGCATCAACGGTAAAATCGGGTGGCCTCTCCGGAAAGGACATAACCTTCCGGGGCGCATCCTCGCCGCCGAACCCCCCGTCGTAGCGACCGAAGAGGGAAAAAATCGCGGTGAAGAGCTTTTTCCCATCCTCCGCGAAGGTGTCGGCCTCGCCGATGACAATGGCCCCCTTTTCCTTTTTATCGTAAAAGCGGGTAATCTTTCCTTCCGCCCTGAAAGTTCCCGAAGACGGGATCGGCCGGTGGCAGATGAGTTCCTGCTCGCCGTGGAGGAGTCCCACATCGTCAATATTGGCTGCCTTCGAGATATCGAAGAAGAAATCGAATATGGTCGCGATACCGAATGTGGGGATGACCTTCAGGTTTTTTTCGTGGACGAGGTGAAACTCATCGAAACCCGCCCCCACGCCGAGGGCATAAATGATGACATCCCTCCAGGTGTATTTTTTCACAACCGGTCCGATTTTCTTCTCCAGCGCGTTGAGGTTGAGGGCCATGTGTCGTTCTCCTTTTTGGGTTTATAGATTGCCTAGGGTGCGGGCAGGGCAAGTGCCGGGTCAAACCAATTGAGAATGCTGTCGTTTTTCTCCCGCGGATAGGCGTGGTAGAGGTCGGGGACGATCTCCTGGGTGATATCGGCGCCCGCCTCCCTGAGCATTTTACAGCCTGTTTTTGCATACCACAGGGGGAACATCCAGTCGCGCGCCCCGTGGACCCACAAGATGCGCCGGCCCCGGACGTGCCGGAGGTTGAAAGGAGGCAGGATACCCGCCGCGAGGGCGAAGGCCGAGAAAGGGGATTCTTCGTCGAGGGCACGCTTGAGCAGGTACGTGGCCCCATCTGAAAGGCCCGTCAGCAGGATTCTTTTTCTGTCCACGTTCCAGCGGTCTGTGATTTTTCGGAGGACATCCTTGAGGAATTCGTCGTCGACGTCGGGTCCGGTAATGGACCAGGTGCTTCCGCGCGACGTCGGGGCGACAAGCAGAAAGCGGCGACTCCTGGCCTCACGGAGCCACGTCCAGATGAAGTCACGGCCGTGACCGAATCCACCGTGCAGGGCCATGACAAGGGGCCGTGGATCCGAGTCCTTGTAGGATTCAGGGACGAAGAGCGAGAAGGCGCCCCGGGCGTAGGGGTGCTCGTCGGCACCGACGTGCTGAAGACCGACCGGACCGGCCTGGACCTCAGACCGGATGAGGACATCGTCCTTCACGCGAAGAGGTTTTTCGAGGAAGAAGCGGTTCATGACCGGAAGGCTGACGGAGAGCGGGTAGAGTATCTCCATGGCACGGTTCACCCGCCGGCCGGCCTTCCTGAAATTAGCGAGGAATGCTTCGAGATACTCGTCTTCTATGGAAAGGCGAAGTGAATCCAGGCAGAGTCCCGAGGCTTCTAGGAGATCATTCCTCATGCGATTTGCCTCCAGCGGGCAAGGCATGGAATGAAAACGGGCCGTCGACCTTTCCAGTCGTTCCGCAAGAGGACCGAATCTTTCACGAAGGATGGGAACCATCCCCGGGAAAAAAAGGCGCTGGCTCTCCTCGAAGGCTTCCAGGGTGGCTATAAGATCGGCACAGAGTGCCTCGAGGGCCGGCTCGAAATCCGCGGTCGCTCCAAACGGGTTTAGCTGTCCTGATGGACCCCCACCTTGCAGCAAGTCCATGGGCATCATCCCTCTGACGGCTGTTTTGCGATGAGAAAAATAATGTCGATCCTTTTCTATTGCCCTTTTTGCATGCTGACAATTCCGTCGCATCGATCTTGTAAACCATTTTTCGGATCGTTGCAAGATGGAGCATCACCTGCCTCCTTTTTGAAAGGAAGAAAGACCGGGCAGGAAGCTCTGATTTCCGTTGCGTTATCACACCGGCCGGAGTATAGGAGTCGCCAGCAGATCATTTCAGGAGGGAACCCATGCGAGACGTCTTCCGATTAACCTGCCTCATCGTTGCGGTAGTTTTAATCACGGGTTGTGCCGGGCTCTTTTTGAGCGCCGAGCGGCCGCGGGTTAATATATCGAACATTCAACCCAAGGATGTAAAGCTCCTGGAGCAGGTCTTTACCATGGATCTCCGGATTCAGAATCCCAGTGAGTCGGCCATCGACGTCAAGGGGCTGGCCTTTAATCTTGAGATCAACAACATACCATTCGCCACGGGCGTTTCCGACAAACAGATGACCATTCAACCCTTTACATCGCAGGTCATCCAGGTGGAGGCCGTGACAACCCTGGCAAACCTTCTCCGTCAGGTTTCACAGGTTCAGAAAAGTGTGGATGCATCGAAGCTGAAGTACCGCCTCAAAGGTACGATCCACACGGGGTCCGCCTTCGCAAGGATTCCCTTCGATGAGTCAGGGGAAATTGCGGGGCCCCAGCAGTAAACCGCAATCGGATAGGGCCGTGGAGATGAAGGAAACAAGAGACAGGACTTCCTCACGGTCTTTTCATGGTCCTGTGCGGTCCCGGAGAGCGAATTCTGAATTTCAAAAGGAGGTCGTTTTCATGCAGTTCCTGGTCATCGCCTATGACGGCACGGACGAAAAAGCGCTTGACCGCCGGATGGCGGCACGGCAGGCCCACCTCGCGGGCATCGAGAAAATGAAAGCAGAGGGAAAGGCTCTTTACGGAGTAGCCATTCTCGGTGCGGGAGACAAAATGGCCGGATCGGTGTTGGTGGTCGACTTTCCTTCGAGGGCGGATCTGGACGCCTGGTTGAAGGCGGAACCTTACGTGACCGGGAATGTCTGGCAGAAAATCGAGGTGCTTCCGGCACGCGTCCCGCCTCTTTTTGCCTAGTCGAAACGAGGATATCAACACAGGATTTATTCGCCCGCGTCCCCCCGGGCTTCAGGCTTCGAAGCGAACGCGGACAACGCGGTTTCCGAGGAGATTGAAGAACAGCGGGGCCATAAACGCCAGGTAGCCCCAGCGCTTCCTGCAGTAATCAAGGACGTTCCACTCGCAGCATAATTTGATACCGAAGTTCCAGGTCTCGATTTCGCTGCAGTCATGCAATGTCCATTTGAACTCCAGCTTCCCATCCCCGACTTTCGAGACGCATTGATCATATCGGCCCATCCCGACGGCGAGTGGGGTCAGGATTTCAAAGACCATCTCTGCACCCGGGAAGCGCTGCGCGAGCTTCTCGAAGACCGCCCGGACCTCCCATTCATCGAGATACATCAGCAGGCCCTCGGCGATGATCAGGGGGACGCCCCCGTCGAGGCGTACTTCTCCGGTCCACGCAAAATCGGTGATGGATCGGCTGATGCAAAGATGCCGCGCCGTCTCGGTGAAAAAATGCCGCCTGACCTCGATCACTTCCGGCAGGTCCACTTCGTACCATCGGATTTTCCCGTTATCAACTCTTTCGAAACGGGTGTCGAGACCCGCACCCAGGTTGATGAAGACGGCATCCGGCTGCTGGGCGACGCGCTCCAGGACCGCCTCGTCGAAGAGCTTCGTGCGAACGGCAATCCCCGTCTGCGTCATCCACGCCCTGTCGAACCTCGAAAAATCATAGTCCAGGGTGTCGCAGATCTCCACGGCCTTGGGATCGCGGATGATTGGTTCGGCACGCCTTGTTTCGAAAGCCCTCGCCCAGAGCGGGATGAGCAGCGTTTCGGAGACGCCCTCCAGGCTTATGGGTATCCTGGGTTGACGCATGTTCATCGATCCCCCTGTATGTTTCGACGCGACCGAACGAGAGCGACCCCGAGGTGTGAAATGGAGCCTGAAGGCGAGATGCAATTTGATCGAGTTCCGGAAAAAAGATGCTGTGGGTGGAGTAATGTGTTTTTATATTAGCACATTTTTTTTGAAAGAAAAAGGCAATATCAGGTCCTCTTCAAGATCGAGACTATTTTCACCCGAACAACTCCGCGCGGTATTATGAAACGATCATTCAACCCATCTTCCCCCCGTAGGGGTTGATCCAGATATCTTCGATGCAGGGCTCACAGAAGACCTTCGCATGGGCGGAGCCGCAGCCCTCGGGCCAGAGGGTGAAAAAACGGCAGTCCGGGCACAGGGCCTTCACACAGCCGTCACAATAAATAATGGAGGGGTTTTTCCTGCAGATCTCACATGTCTGCGTTCCATCGGAGATACGCATCTATAAAACCTCCTCGGGCGTTATGCCTCGTTGAACACTTCCCATGCCTTTTATGATAACGATCGAATGCACTCTACGGAAATTTCTACCGAAAGTCCACCCTCAACACGCCTCCATCACCCTTGAATGGATTGACAAATGCGCTGATGGATCGCTAGATTAACCCTTGACTTCACTCCGGAGGGTGGCGATAATTTTTACATTCGAACCCAAGCGCAGAGGAAGATTCAAATGACGGCCCGTCAGGTTCTCAACAGAAGGAAGCGCTCGATGTCCATCCTCCTCTTTGTCGGTTTTATGTTCCTCGTTCTGGGGATCGGCATCACGGCGATATTCCCCCTTTTTTCCGTGGCCGCTTTCTGGGGGTTCGGCATTTTCTTCGTGACGCTCCTTTACACCTATTTCGGTATCCGGTGTCCCAAGTGCCGGCGGTCGTGGGGAAACCTGGCGATGTCCGGCGGGACGCCTTTTTCCATTCCCGACAAACTGAAATCATGCCCCAAGTGCGGCCTGGATTTGGATTCACCGTCGGAGAGTTTCTACGATTAGGATCCTCGTGAGGGTGTTTTGGGTAGGGAAGCAAAAATTGTCATGAAAGATGTCTATCGAAAGGTCGCGTTCCTGGCGAGCGTTTTCATACTCTTTTTCTTTGTCCTTTTTGTGATCAACCAGACGGCACAGGTCGTGGACCTCGCTTCAAGGGTAAGCCCCCTCGCCGGGGCGGTCGTTTTCTGGTTTCTCATCGGGCTTTATGCGGCTGTCATTCTCATGACCGCCGTCGTGTTCCTCCGCCTTCCGAAGCCTCTGATTCCCCCGGAAAGCGAAGAGGCCCCGGAGTTCCCGGCATACCTGAAGGCTTTGAGGAAGCGTCTTTCATCCCACCCGCTTCTGAAAGGTGAAGACCTCTCCAGCCGCGAGCAGATCGAGCAGGCCCTGGCCGTCCTGTCGCGAAGCTGCGACGAGATCATACAGAAGAGCGCCGCGACCGTTTTTGTCAGCACCGCTATTTCCCAGAGCGGCCGCCTGGATGCCGTATTCGTCCTCAGCACACAGTGGCGGATGGTCTGGCAGATCGCGAAGGTCTATTACCAGCGGCCGACCCTCCGGGATCTCGGTTATCTTTACTCCAACGTGGCCGCCACTGTTTTCATGGCGAGCGAACTGGACGACATCGATGTGACCGAGCAGGTGCAGCCGGTGATCTCTTCGACCCTGAGCGCGGTGAGCCTGACGATCCCGGGCATGCAGGCCCTGACCTCGATCCTGGTGAACTCGGTTCTCACCGGGGCGGCCAACGCCTTTCTCACCCTCCGGGTGGGCATCATCGCAAAGCGATACTGCGGCTCCCTGGTCCTGTCGGAGCGCAGGTCGATCCGCCGATCGGCCGCAGTAGAGGCGGCCAAACTGCTCGGCTCCATCGTGAAGCAGGGTACCGGTCGTGTCTCCAAAGCCCTCTGGGAAGCCTCCAAGGACAAGGCCGGGGGAGCCGTCTCCGGTGTTGCCGGGTTTGCGAGGGGGGTCAAAGATTCCCTGCTTTCAAAGCTGGGTGTCACGAAAATAACGGAGTGAGGTCATTCGCTTGCTTCCAAGTTTGGCATATGGGGAATAGCGGTCGTTATTTTTGTTGACAGAAGGAGCCGTCAGCGAGAGTAACTCGCGAGACCGAAATCGCTATTGAGAACGTATCAATATCACTGCATATATCAGGAGAAGCGAATGAAGGCTTTGGTCACCTATTTCACGCAGACCGGAAACACCGAAAAAGTCGCACGTGCCATTTTCAACGCCGTTGATGTCGAGAAGGAAATTCTCCCGCTCGACGAGGTCAAGAATGTCCACGGGCATGACATCGTCTTCATCGGGTTTCCCGTCATAAGGAATGCTGTACCCCTCAAGGTCCAGCCCTTCATCAAAGGGCTCCCCTCAGGGCAGAAAATAGCCTTCTTTTCCACCCATGGATCTTTGAAGGGCGGACTGCTCTCGAGACAGGCCTTCGAGGATGCCATTGGCCTTGCCACCGGTAAAAAAGTTCTCGGGCATTTCGGGTGCCGGGGCAGGGTAAGCTCCGAGGTCATAGATGCCCTGCTCAAACAGCCTCAGACCAGAGCCTGGGCGGAGGTGGCCCTGACGGCCGACGGGCATCCCGACGCCGCGGATTTGAAAGATGCCGCGGAATTCGCGGAAGCGATGATCGCGAAGGCAAGAGGATAGAAACGCAGGGCAGTGCCCTTGCATTCTCCCGGCATTCGCATAATAACCGTCACAAACCTGCCTTTTCCTGCTTGATCTCCATCTGCCGAGCAATCCTTTCGGTTTTCGCCACCGGAGTCAGTATCCTTTATGCATTCTGTCTAACGCTCTGATATTGTTAATATTTTGTCTGTTTTCACGGGAAGCAACTGGAGCCATTTCCCAAAGACATTTTGGCATGGTTCGTGAAAATAAGAAAAATGCCGGTTTCCATTGCCGGGACCCAATGCCCAGGACGGCGTCGTCCAGAAATGAATAAGATATAAGTAGTTGATATAATTGTACAATGTCTGAAGGGGATTCCAGTAAGACCCGCCAAAGACATGTCACGAGGAGGACAGGATGTTCAGAAAAAAAGACAGGAAATCGAAAGAGTCGGCATCCGATGAGACGTACGGACAGACGGAGCAGAATTATGGCAGGGGCCAGAGAGGGAGTGTAAGCCGGAAGGGGTTGATCTTCGTTGCCCTCCTGCTTGTGGCCGCCTTTGCCGCGGTGCCGGCGACAACCAAGGTTGACACCGTGCTGCCCGAGATCTTCAAGTCATCGGACGACAGGATCCACAAACTCGAGATGGAGATGGTCAAGATAAAGTCGCTTCAGGAGCGAATCACGTATCTCGAGGTCGTCGTTGCCAAGAAATTCGGACAGCTGCAGGGACAGGACGGCAAGCCGCTCAAGGACGAGGTCAGCGACCTCAACGGCAGATTGGATGAACTGGAAAAGAAGGTAACCTCGACCGGTTCCTCCAAGAAGAAGTCTCGCTGAACCCGAGACGTCGCCGAAGAGAAGAACACAAGACGTGCGGGGCCTGAAGCCGCATGGATTACGCTCAGGCCCACTTTGTTTTGAAGCGACGGTGACTCGTGGCAGAAATCTCCGCGGCCTTCCAAGAGGATGGAAAAGGCCTCCTCGCAATCCCCGGCTATATGAGTTCATTTCCATATCCGTCTCATCGAAAAGTCCTTTCTTCAGGGGCCAGCCCCGGACCCAGTGCACTAAATCAAACCACATATCCCCGAGGAGTATGATCGGCTTGCCCGACTTCAGAAATGGAGCGGGATTTCACCTGCCCGGCTGCTTCGTTTTCCCCACCGGCGCAAGGTAGACGGCGAACTCATCCTTTCCGTCAATCCTGAGGAGCCTGTCCAAGGCCTCCTGATCGTAGGCGGCGATGGCACATGTCCCCGCCCCGATGGCTTCACAGGCCAGATAAAGGTTCTGACAGACGTGGCCGGCATCGATGGCGATGACCTTGTGGGCCGCGAGGTCATATCGCCACTCCATTCGGTAGGGAATGGCTGTCCAGATGAAGGTCACGGCTGCCTGGCCGGGGCAGGGCTGGCCGAAAGTGGCCGCAACCATCTTCTGGGCCAGACGATCTTCCGTGAACTCGAAGAGCAACTGGTGTTCCAGGGGCAGGTATCGGTAGATACCGGGCTCCAGCCCTTCCACGCCTAGGACGCAGAGGTAGGTTTCCAGGGCATGCCGGCACCCGGCCGAGGGCACGGTCCGGTAGGCATGACCGGCGTCGATCCGCTGTCGTATCCCCTGCGTGGCCCAGAGCAAAAAGGAAAGCTCTTCGAGCGTGAGGGACTCGCGGCGGTAGGCCCGCCGGCTTTTGCGGTTCCCGATGGCCACGACGAGATCGCAGGCCGGGATCGTTGTCCACTTCCCCTGTTTCATGAGGTTCACCCGCCGGGCATCGGCGCTGAAGGGTTTTTGGATGGGTGGCGGCTCAACACCCCTGCTCTGATCCGTTCGGGCGAAGTTGATCGTCTTTCGAATGCTGTCCTTCAGGAAATAGCGGTATGACTCAAGGCGTTCTTGGCTCACGATAAGGGCTCCTCTCGCATTCAGATGCTGTCGGCCGGTTCATGGCTATAGGGATGGAAGCTTCCCGTCCATGCCGGAGATGATTCCCAAATTCCCTGTTGATCCTTTTGTGAACATCACATATAGTCGCGAAAATTTTTGGAAGTCTCTCCCGGTGGCCGGTATTTTTCAATGCCCTTCGGACTGAAAGATCTCATTCTCATGCTTGTGGTCTATGCCTCCATGGTGGCGGGAATCCTCTGTCCCGGCTTCTGTGTGTCCTTTCAGCCCCTGCCCGTGTACTTCCTCATGGCCCTCTTTTTCTTAAGCTTCCTCTCGATTGAACTCGATGATGTGTGGCGCACCTTCCGGGAGTCCAGCGGGATCGTCGCGGCCTTCGTCGTTCTGAAAATCATCGTCATGCCCGTGACCATCTATTATTTCTTCAGGTTCACTGCGCCGACTTACGCCGTGGCGGCTCTCCTCCTGGGCGGGATCTCCACGGGGGTGGTGGCCCCCTTTGTCTCCAACCTCGTGCGGGGAAACAGCCCGCTCGTGCTGGTCGTCGTGGTCATTACATCCGTCCTTATTCCCTTCACGCTTCCCGCCCTCATCAAGCTTCTGCTTTCAAGGGAGGTGGAGATCTCTCTTGCGGCCATGGTCCGGATGCTTGCCCTTGTGATCTTTGTACCCATAGCGGCCGTGCAGACTCTGAGGCGCCTGGCCCCCGCATTCCTGAAGGGCGTGATGCGCATACAGTTTCCGCTTTCCCTTTTTCTTTTTGCCGCCATCAACCTCGGGATATTTTCCCGGTACTCCGATTTCATGCGGCAGGAGCCCTTCACCATCGTCATGGCGACGGTTGTCGCCATAATGCTTTCGGTGATTTTCTGTCTGACGGGGATCCTTTTTTTTCTAGGGAGACCCGTGGAAGATCAACTGGCCGGGGCGGTGATGCTTGGAAACATGAACAATGTCCTGGTCCTCGTTTTTGCCTCTCAGTTTTTCAGTCCCATTGAGCCGATCGTGGCGGCGATGTACCTTATCCCCTTCTTCGGCCTCGTGATCCCCCTCCGATATTATGATCGGAGGCGCGGGGCCGAGGCGGCGTCACCCCCCTGAAAGGGCAAAGGCCGGCACCGCAGGCAGTTCCCCGTCATCCGTTCAGATTCTTTTTTATCCTGAAAATCAACCGCTGATGCCCGGCCAGCTGGAGAGAGGCTCGGTCGAACGGACGATGTGTATCCCGGCCCCGGCGAATCGGCGGAATGCGGCATCGGCCTGCTCCGTGTAGTCAATGACGCCCGGGACGACGACGGGGGAGGTGCAGTCTTCGAGGAGATAGACCTTCTTTGCGAGGCTTCTGTCCCTGTCCAGGATGTTGCCCAGCAGGTCGTCGATCGTCCAGGCCACGCAATGGCTTTTAGCCTGGCCGGCGATGATGACGATGTCGAACTGAAGGAGCTTCTCAATGAAGGCGGTGTTTCTCCGTGCGATCTCTTCCCCCGCCGCATCATGGAGCACTTCCGGGCTCAGGACGGAGTAATTCTCCGTGAAGGGGTTGTCTCCCTTGATCTGGAAATCGGCCTGGCTGTATCGGGCAATGGTGTGGAAAAAGATCGCTTCCTCAAGGGATGAAACGAGGGCGTAACCGATGCCCCCGAGCATGGCGTGATAGGGCCATATGGTCAGTTCGTACTTGCCGCCTGCTTTCAACTGGCTGGCGTAATGAAGGAGAAACTGCCGGCCGTCGTTTTCGCTGATCCGCAGGCTGTAACCGACAGCGGGGTTGAACTTCCAGACGCCCTTTCGGATATCCTCCTCGGATATGAGCGTGAAAGGGGCCGGGTGCTCCCCCCTGTCGTTGATGAGAAAAATGCTGTGGAAGATCTGCACGGCCTGGTGTGTGTCCATGGTAGGGCAGATTTCGGCGATCACCCCGAGATTGCGGTATATGAACTCGCAGAGCCGGCGGTTGTCGTCAATGGCCCCCGTTCCTGAACGCCCCCCCACATACAGCTCAAAGTCGGGGATGCAGAAGGTATTCTGCACATCCACGGGGAGGAGGCAGATCCTGTATTGGTCTTCGATCGAGGGCCTGATGGCGTGCTCCCGCGCCCACCTTTCAGCGTCGAAAGCCCGCTCCTGGTAGGGGACCCTCCAGAGTTCAGCCACCTTTTCGGGTCTGTAATGGGGCGGAATCGGCCATTCTCTGAACGGCATGGTTTTCAGCCTTTCGGATCTCATATTCGGGATCCTGCGTGTGTCAAGAGACGCAAAAGATCAAAGCATCTTTTCTGCAAAAAATCAACTGCGAGAAGGGAAACAAGAAAAACCGGGCAGGTATTGCCTCTGTCCGGAGAGTTGGACAGATAAATACCCTTTGCTTTCAACGTCGTAGAACATTATTCCCGTTTCTTCCCCGAAGATTTAGTCATCCCGGACTTCTCCCTCGGGAGATTTAAAAAACCCCTCAATATTCTTCCAAAATTTCCGAATTATACAGGTGATGGACCCGCGTTTCCTCGCGAGGGGATGAGGCTGTCCGTCTTTTCAGACAAAGCGCAAAGGAGATGCACGATGGATCTCTTGACACAGATTTCAATCCTTGTGACGCTCGTCACGATCGCGGTGACGAATCTGTATTACTCGAAGTTCGGCCCTCGGGGACGAATGATCCTCAGGGCGGTTCTTCCCCTGATGACTTTCATCGTTACCATTCAAGCCCTCAATGCCTACCACCGCCCGACTTCCACCGTGAGTGGGAAGCAGCCGGCCATCGTTAAAAAAAGTGTCGAGGCTCCCCGATCAATTGAAGCGGCGTCGCAGGGAAAATCCGCCCTGGAAGCGGCCCCTGCCTCCGTCGGGAACGTCACCGGGGGCGCACAGGACGTTTCGTCCATCTACAAGCAAATCGGTCCATCCGTGGTCGTCATCCAGAGATACGATGAGAAAAAACAGAAAACGGGGATCGGCACCGGTTTCTTCGTGAGCAGCGGCGGCAATGTAGTGACCAATCATCATGTCCTCAGGGGGGCCGTTTCTGCTGATATCAGAGTGCCCTCGGGGAAGGTCTATCCGATCCGGGAGGTCCTGGCAGAAGATCCGGAAAATGACCTCATCATGGTTTCGGTCCAGATCCCGCCCTATGAGGTACAGCCTCTTTCCGTTCGAACGTCCCTTCCCGACATCGGGGAACGGGTCGTGGTGATCGGAAGCCCCATGGGTCTTGACCAGACGGTCTCGGACGGAATCGTTTCCGCGGTCCGTGAGATACAAGGATCGAAAAAAATCATCCAGATCACGGCACCCATATCGCCCGGCTCAAGCGGGAGCCCGGTCGTCAGCATGAAGGGGGATGTGGTCGCAGTGGCCTGTGCCCTCCTGGCCAACGGGCAGAATCTGAACTTTGGCATCCCATCGGAACGCGTTTCGAGTCTCTCGCCGGCGAATGGATATCCCCTCACGCGGATGTCCAGGGCCGCTTCTCCCTTTACAGGAAACTACGATGAGGAGATGAGAAGAAGAGTCGAAGAGGCGAGGAAAAAAGCGGAGGAAGAGCGCGTCAAGGCCGTTGAGGAAAAACGCCGGGCAAGGGAGCAGATGATCAACGAGGCGAATGATCACATCAGACAGGCCAGCCATCACATGAGTTTCAGCCGATATCTCGATGCCTTTTATTCTTATGAAAAAGCTCTCCAGCTCTGCCGCCAGCTCGATGATGTGAGAGGCATGGCCTTCTGCGTCGAGAGCATGGGTATTGCCATGGAGAAGTATGGACGCCATGACATTGCCCAGGATTACTACCGGCAGGCGGCAGCCCTCCGCTCGCAGAGGATTGGGACAGCATCCCAGTAAACCTCCCGAATACGCCATGAAGAACATGCTTCTGGAGAAAGTGGACTACAAGTTCGACCGGACTTATTTCGGTACGTGGCGTCGTTATGTCTACGAGACGGGTGCGCGATTCGCCGAGTTCAGGTCTCATGACGGGCTGCTGGGCCTCCCCTTCATTCATTACACCGCGGGGATCTGTCCGGAGACGGGGAAGCGCGCTGTCGCGAAGGGCATCATCGCCGTGGGAAGAAAGGCGGTCGGTGTTATTGCCATCGGTCAGGCTGCGGCAGGGCTTCTGGCCCTGGGCCAGCTTGCGGTCGGTGCCGTTGCACTCGGGCAGGCCGCGTTCGGGGTCGCTGCGATCGGACAGCTCGCCATCGCAATGCTCTTCGGACTGGGGCAGGTGACGACGGGCTATGTTGCCATCGGGCAGTTCGCCCTGGGTTATTACGCGCTCGCCCAGTTCGGGTTTGGCGAACATGTCTGGAGCCCCCAGGCTGCCGACCCTGAGGCCGTTGAATTTTTCAAAAATTTCCTCGGCAGGCTGAAAAGTTTAATCGGGCTGTAGAGACGCGCTTGAAGTGGATGGGCGGCCTTGCTTAGGAAAAAGGCCGTTCAGCGAAACGGTTACCATTCGTCCTCGCCACAACGGGACCTTCAGGGGCGAGAAAAAAATAGCAGGGTTGCAAAACCCTGCTATTTTTTTCTGAGCGTCGCGGAGATGCTCCGCGCGTGGCGATAGCCGCTTTCCTATTTCTTCATGGATTTCTGGAAAATGGCCTCGGTTTTCTTTGCATTGTCCTCCGCCATTTTCGCAGCTGCCTCGGCTCTAACCGCTGCGTTATCCGCCTTTGTGGCTGCCTGGGATATTCTCTCGGCATCCCTCGCACTGTCCATCCTCGCGGACTGTGCGGCGGCTCTTGCGGCCTGTGCTTCCTGCAGCGCCTGATCCGCCTTCTGACTGACCGCGTTGACCTGTGCCTGCAGTTTCTCCAGGTCGCCCGTTGTAGCGCACCCCGAGAACATGAATACCAGGCCCAGCAAAATTGCCATCATGACCAGACCTACGTGTTTTCTCTTCATCGCATGATCACCTCCTTCAAGTCATTTTTAGTATTGTACCAGAGAATTTAAAAATCTCAAGCTATCGTTTGTCATCTTTCTTCGGGAGGGTGCCCACAGCAACGGGGAGACCGTCCTTATTTTCCAGGGCCTTTTTAACTTTCGGAATGGATACGTAATCCCGGAGGCCTCTTTGGTCGAGGAGCATCATCGTGTGCTCCTCCATGTCATCAATTTTACCGTAGAGGTCCGGGTGAACCTCAATGTAGATCTGCTCCCTCCAAAAACCGAACTTGACCGGTTCGTAGATGATCTCCACATAAGTCCCGATGGGCACCTCTTTATACAACCGGCTGATGTGTTCGGGGTAGAGGCGGATGCAGCCGCCGCTGACGGAGCGTCCGATGCTCCAGGCGTTGTTCGTCCCGTGAATGCCGTATTTGCGGTTCGAAAGACCGATCCAGTATTTTCCCAGCGGGTTGTCCGGGCCCGGGGGCATGATTTCGTATCCGTATTTTTCCCGGCGATCCGGGGGTACTTTCCACTCCGGATCCACGTCGCGTCTGGCAACACGATAGGTACCGAGCGGGGTCTCGGTTTCCAGATCCCCGATACCCACGGGGTATGTTCTGATCGTCTTGGTTTTTGGATAGAAGCGATAGAGCCTCAGCTCAGGTATGTTCACGACGATTCCCTGGTGTTTTGTGGGCGGCAGAACCCAGAGCGTCGGGATGGTCAACCTTGTACCCGCTTTTGGGATCCAAGGATCGATCCCGGGATAGAGGATCTCAATCTCATGGAACCCCAGGCCGTGAACCCTTGCCACATCGAGAAGGGTCTCTTTGGGTTTTATCGTGTGTTGCTTAAACGCACCGATGACGGTTTTCGCCTCTGACCTGTCCGCTTTCGTTGCGGCTAGGCGGTATTGATAGCTCCTGGCTGCGGCGCTCCCCGCAGTCACAGACACCACCAGGAAGACCAGCCCAAAAATAAGGATTTTTTTTGACGGGTTCAGATTGATATCGAGGCCCTCTCTTTCATGGCATCCATACGGGGGACGGGATTACTCAAGACCTTTAAAACAAAACGCCTGTTTTCGCTAATAAAAAAAACAATTTTTTGTCAAATTGAAAAATGGTAATAAGAATAAAATAGATCGCCAAGACCTTCGCAGGGGTGCGTGTTTATGACTATCAGAGGCGGGTTATGGACCGGTCGCGTTTGGGTCTGGGTTGTCCTGTGCCTCGCGGCGGGCTGTGTGCATTTCGGGGAGCGGCCATCGTCCAGAGATGTAATCACCCAGGCGCCTCCATCAAGAGAGGCCCTGGCCAATGCCGAGTATCTGTCCGAATTTGCATCCGGCGGAAAGGCACGGCTGAAAGACGGCAGCTACCGGGAGAAAGCATCACTTGAATCGGCAATCGATATTGTGATTACACTTTCCGATCAATATGCCTGCGGCGACCTCGACGCGGACGGGTCGGAAGATGCGGCCGTCATACTGATCGTTCAATCCGGCGGCAGCGGCACCTTTTATTATCTCTGCGCTGTTCTCAATGAGGATGGAGTCCCCGTGAATGTGGCCACCCTTTTTCTCGGCGATCGGATACAGGTCAGAGATATTGCCATCCGGTCCGGTCAGATTGAAATCGACATGCTGGTCCAGGGGCCGGGGGATCCCATGGTCAAGCCGAGCAGAGAGGTCCATCGCACGTACTATCTTACTGGCAAGGGGTTGATACGACAAAGGCAATAAAGACGGGGTTACCGCCCGTGCCTGCAGAAAAAATTCCACAGGAAATTGTTGCAAAAGTTGCAAGAATAAGATACCAATTTCAGCAGTTTGAGACACGGGGGAAGGTAATTTGAAAATCTGTCCGCGATGTCTCGCAGATTTTGACGAAAAAGAGGAACTGGAACAGAGCCCCGTTAGAGACCTTGGAGACATGGTTTTTGAAAGCACCACCAGGATGAATCCGGAGGATCTTTGTGCGGACTGTCGTGAAGAGATGGGATTTGTAAGTCTCTTCGGGTTTGGACGTTGAGTGGATCATCATCTTTGGGGGGAACATGGTAGAGGCGTTACTTATCATCATGGTTGTCGTCCTCGTGGCGATTCTGGTCCTGGTCGTTATCCTCCTCAAGCGCGCGCCCACCGATTCCTTATCTTTCATCCAGGCCTATTTTTCCATTTTCGAAAAAAATCAGGAGAACATGGAACACTCCATCCGGGAAGAGAGTTCGAAGAACCGCCAGGAAGCCGCTTTTCTTGCCAAACAGAACCGAGAGGAAATGAGCGGGACCTTCAAACTCTTCAGCGACTCACTCCTTGGACGAATGACGGAGATTTCGTCGCTGCAGAAGAATCAACTCGATGTTTTTTCGGGCCAGCTTGTCTCCCTGACCCAGTCGAACGAGACACAAATGAGTCGAACGAGGGAGACCGTGGAGTCTCGCCTCCAGGTGCTGCAGGATGACAATAGCGCCAAGCTGGAACAGATGCGGGTCATCGTGGATGAAAAACTTCATGCAACCCTCGAGAGAAGGCTTGGCGACTCCTTTAAGCTCGTGAGCGAGAGGCTGGAAATGGTCCACAGGGGGCTTGGAGAGATGCAGTCTCTTGCGAGCAGTGTGGGAGATCTCAAAAAGGTCCTGACGAACATCAAGGCGAGGGGTATGTGGGGTGAGGTTCAGCTCGGTGCCCTCCTCGAGCAGATTCTCACCCGGGAGCAGTACGAGCAAAACGTGGCGACCAAGAAGGGGAGCAATGATCGGGTCGAATATGCCATCAAGCTTCCCGGCCGGGACGACAAAGATGAAGCGATCTGGCTTCCGATCGACGCCAAGTTCCCCCAGGAAGATTATCAGAGGCTCATCGAAGCCCAGGAACAGGCCAACGCGGAGCTCGCTGAGGAAGCTGCCCGGCAGCTGGAAAACCGCATCAAGCTCGAGGCCAAAACCATCAGGGAAAAATACATCGACCCCCCTCATACAACCGATTTCGCCATTCTTTTTCTTCCCGTTGAAGGTCTCTACGCGGAGGTCGTGAGGAAGCCGGGACTCTGTGAATTCATGCAGAGGGAATTCCGGGTTGTCGTGGCGGGCCCGACAACGCTTGCGGCCCTTCTGAACAGTCTTCAGATGGGTTTCAGGACCCTTGCCATCGAACGGCGCTCCAGCGAAGTCTGGGCACTCCTGGGTGCGGTGAAGACAGAGTTCGGGCGGTTTGGCGATTTGCTCGACAGGACCCAAAAGAAATTACAGGAGGCGAGCAGCACCATCGAGAACGCGGCAAAGAAATCAAGGACGATCGAGAAGAAGCTCCGCGATGTGCAGGCGCTGCCATCGGGTGAGGCCGTCACGCTCGTGGACGAAGGAGAAGAAGAGGGGACCTAGCGAAACCATGCGTTCGGAGCGGATGCAATCGTCATTCTCATAAAGCCTGTGAGTCCGGCTCACGGGCCTTTTTTTCATTTTTTGAATGGCTGATGGCTTTCGCCGTGCCTGCGGGCAGGAAGAGTGGTGTTGCAATCACGGCGCTCTCAGTGGTATGTATCCGTTGGCGATTGCCGGTACCGCCTGCTGGAATGTTTGGGCCGCCCGCCTTGAATCGGGGGCGGGGTGGTTCATCGGGGTCCGGACTGACTGGAAAGGAGGAGGGGTATGTTTCGTACGAAAATATTGACCTTCACGGTTTGTCTATTCATGATCGTGGCCGTAAACGCGGGCGCTGCGGAGGAAAGGGCCCATCTCCTGAAGGACAACGCCTTCTCCGTCAAGGCGGGTTATCACCTGTATCCGGGCAGCGATTTCATGGATTTCTGGGACATCAGCCAGGGTGATTTTAATGGTCTCATCGGGGAAGTCGCCTACGAAAGGCGGCTGTATAAATACCTGTGGCTTGATATTGCCGTGGGTTACTTCCAGTCCGGCGAGGAAAGCCAGGGAAGCCTTCTCGCCGGTGACAGTCTCGACCTGACGATCATCAATGCCTACCTGTCTCCGACCCTGAAACTTGTATTCCCCGTTGCGGACGCCTTGACCGTTTACGCAGGGGCCGGTCCTGATTATTACTACACCGAGAGCAGGCTCAAATACCAAACAGGGGGATTTACCTATGACAGGGACGAGACATTCAACAGCTTCGGCGCGCACGGGCTGGCGGGGATCGAGCTCTACATCATGAAGAAGCCCACGGATTTTGGTTTCTGGGATGCGCCGGTGGGAATTTTCTTTGAATACAAATACACGTGGTTGCCGGTAAAAGATTTCGACAGCGAGCTGATCAGGAATTTTAATGCTGCCCATGGGACGTCCTATGAAAGTCACGATGCCGATGTCGGTGGTCACGCGTTTTTCGGCGGCTTCCGGTGGCATTTTTAGCCGGGGAGGATTCTTTCAAGCCTTCGGATCATAGGAGACTTGGGGGAGAAGGGAAGTTGTTGTGTTTATGAACAAGCTGGAAAGGCTGATGCACATAAAACACGCCGCCCTCTACATCGAACCCGAACTCATCGGGCCGGACTTCGAGCGCGTCAAGGCGGCAGAGGAAGAATGGATGCGGCTCGTGGACGAGCTCTACGAGGATAACGGCCGGCTCATTACCCCGCGGCAATACCAGGCGGCCAGGACGCAATTCGAGTACTTTCTCGTCCTCCTGGAAATGACGATAGACCATTACCGGCGGGAGACCGGGGCGGAGAATAAAAAATAAAGAACCTGGATCCCTTGCAGTCATTATTTCTCCCCTTTCCGGAACTTGTGTTTTATTCGAAATTCGGGTTTATTTGACGCCCCCTGGTTCATGGTTTCTCCAAAAGGTTGAAAAACAAGAACAAAATATAAGCCTTTGAAATTATTAACAATAATTTGCCTACATCGAGAGCAAAGAGGTCAAGATGAAGCCATTAAGCCAACTTACAAACGCTGTCCACAAAGCTGTCCACAGAATTACTCACAGTGCTGTGGATTGCGATGTACAGATTATTGACTGCCCTTTGGGGCGGGTGCCTGCGTCTTCACCAGGCAGGTGATCAATGAGAAGGAGGATGCATCCTATGTTCAAAGATTTTGTGGCTGCGGCCCTTTTCATGAGCCTTGCCCTTGTTTTATCAGGGTGCATGGTCGAGAAAAGTGTCTACCAGAAAAAGGTCGATGAAGCGGACAGTCTCAGTAAGGAGGTCGTTGCACTTCAGCAGCATAACAAGACCCTGGCGGAGGAAAATGAGCAACTCAAGCAGCAGGTTCAGAAATTGAGCACCAAGACGCAGGAACCGGGCGGAACCGTCGAATCGGAAGCCATGGCTGTCCCGTCTGAGAAAGAGGCACCGAAGGTGGAGGAAGAAAAGATCATGGCGCCTCCGAAAGAGAAGGTCGCCGAAACCCACCAGGTGGCGCCTGCCCAGACGGTACCCGAAAAGAAGGATACAGGCCTCAAATCGATCCGTCTCAAAGTGCTGAGCGGGAACGGCAAGATGTCCTCGGCCAAGAAGATGACCCAGAAACTGACGAAACTGGGCTATAAGGTGGAGGTCGTCGGTATGGCAACGACGCCGGACTACGTGACGGATACTGTTTATTATAAATCCGGTTTCGAGAAGAAAGCAGCCGACGTGGCGAGGAAGCTCGGGGGCAGAACCATCACAAAGCCGATCTCCTGGTCGTCCGTCTTTGACATCATTGTGGTGGCCGTCAGGTGAAATAACGCTGGAAATCGCATCAGGCATTAAAGGCCTGGATTCGTAGGAAGATCCAGGCCTTTCTTTCTTCAAAAATCATTAAAACATACAGGGGTTTGCGGTTGGATTACTTTACGCGCGTCCATACGTTTGTTTTACCAATCCATGAGACACGCCAAAAACCTCTGACATCGAGGATATCAGGTGACTTCAAGGTCATCTTGCAACTCCATGTTTTTCCATCTCTTGGATCGTAGATAGAACCTCCCTCCCAAAGATTGTCCCCGGTGTACTTAAATCCCCAAAGCATCACCAATCCCAGAGTGGGTCTGCTTTTCAGGGCGGGATCCGGATTTTCGCGATCCACTTTTGTCTTTCCCGCCATCCCTTTCTTGTCATCGGGCGGATAGACGGGCTCTTTAAGCCAGACGATTTTTCCTTCGTATAAATTTCCGGATTTGTAGATTTCGATCTGTGACTCCTTTTCCTGGTTCCACCATTTGCCCAGGATGTCATCAGGACCCGCGGCATCAGCCTGCGGGATCAGAAGAAAGACTGCAAGGAGCGCCGCAATCATCCAAATTTTTTTCATCTTTCATCCCCCTTCTTATTGGTTTAACGCGAGAGAAAAAGTTTTCTTCCATATCTACATATAGGATAGGCGCATTTTTTTCCACATGCTTTTTTGAAAAAAGAGGCCGCCGGGTCAATAATCTGAAAATGTTGAATAATATCGGTATATTGTAAAAAAAAGATATGAGGATCAGCGGGAGGGAGGAAAGAATCTGCAGTAGTTAAATGCGTTTCAATCGTTACAGAAATTGCTGATATGATATCAATGATCTCTTAATCAAAAGACGAACGGTTCCACATCTTCGAGCCATTTCATGCATTTCCTGACGAGTTGGAGGAACTTTTCGAGGGGCCAGGAAATGACGCTGATGGAGACGAGGGTGATCTTCTCCGCCGTCGTGTATCGGGGATGGACGGTGCTCGGCATGTCAGAAGTCCTTTCTGAACCTGTCACGCAGCCGCTGATAAGGGCCGTCGGGAGGGAATTTTTCTCTTCTGTATATTCTATCGGTCGAGGGTCAACAAACCTGAAGGGGCCGATCGGCAGATAAAGGTTGGCATTCCTTTTGAATTCTGTATAATAGGGCGCCGTCGGGATTCCGGCAGGGCAGGGCGGTTGTTTTGGAAGATCGGGGTGAAGAGTTCCGTGGAAGGAAATCATCGAGGGGCAGGTTCCGGAACATGCCAAAATCAGGGAGAATCAGAACCGTTTTTTATATCTCGGACCGGACTGCTATCACGGCCGAGACACTGGGGCACAGCCTTCTTGCCCAGTTCGACGGCATGGATATCACCCAGATGACCTTTCCGTTCATCGATACGGAGGAAAAGGCAAAGGACGTGCTCAAGAATATCAACCAGATTTCGAAGAATGGCGCCCGGCCCATCGTATTCAGCACCCTGATCAAATCCGATCTTCGTAAAATCATCATGATGGCAGATGCCGTGGTCATCGATCTCTTCGACACCTTCATCAAGCCGCTGGAAGCCGAGTTTAAGACCCAGTCCTCCCAAACCATCGGTCACCACCCCCTGCTGATGAAAGACCTGGATGTGCGGATAGACGCGGTGAACTTTGCCATCAGCAACGATGACGGCATCTCGACGAAGGACTACGACAAGGCCGATGTGGTCCTGACCGGCGTGTCACGTGCCGGAAAGACACCGACTTGTCTTTACCTGGGCCTCCAGTTCGGTGTCTATGCCGCCAACTACCCCCTCACGGAGGACGACCTTCTCATCGAATACAAAAAGATACCGGGCGTCCTCGTCCCCTTCCGGGACAAACTCTTCGGGCTCACCATCAATCCCGAGCGCCTGCAGAAGATCCGCTCGGAAAGAAGGCCGAACAGCCGCTACTCCTCGCTCCACCAGTGCCAGCAGGAGGTGGCCATGGCCGAGTTCCTTTTTGTTTCGAAAAATATCCCCTTCATCAACATCACCACCATGTCGGTGGAGGAAATCGCGGCGACCATCATGCACAGGGTCAGGCTGAAGAGAAGGCTCTTCTGAAATCCTTCTGCCTGTCGTTCCTGCAGGGCAGCGTTTTCATCCGGAAGCTTCGCTCCAACTTCATTGACAGGGGAAAAAGTCTTGAAGAACAAAGACGGCCTTTGTTCAATGACCGGTGAGACCAAATCCTTTTCGAGGAGAGACAATGGACCTTACGGTGTTTGACAGGATGGACGAGTCCAAGTTGAGGTCCTATCTCGAGTTCCTGCTATGGAATTACCGAGCCGTTGACGGCTTCTGGTTCCTTTACGTCTCCGAACAGTTCAGTCAGGAGGCGGCTGAGCGCATCAATGAACGGGTCTGGGGCAAGGTCCCGGAGCTTGTCGCGAAGGATTTCATCAGGCGGTTCAAGATTGAGGAAAGGGGTCTGAAGGGATTCTTGAAGGCCCTGCGGCTCTTTCCGTGGTGCATCATCATCGGTTATGATATCGAAGAAAAGCCCGATGAGGTCATCCTTTCAGTCCCGAGCTGCGCACCCCAGGTCGCACGGGTCAAAAAGGGATTGCCCGAGTTCGAGTGCAAGACCATGCATCAGGGTGAATTCGACAGCTTCGCCCGTGTCATCGATGACCGTATCCGGGTGGAGTGCCTCTTCGCACCGCCGGACCCCCATCCACCGGGATGCTTCTGCAAGTGGCGCTTCACGCTTGAGGACCACCACACGGGGTGAGGAAACGCTCCGTGATGCGGCGGGTCATGAAATCCGACAGCAGCCTTGGTCAGGAAGCCGGTCAATACTGGAATCTCAGCCGTTACGACGAGCGGGTTCAGGACCAGTCCCACTGGTGCGGCTCGGCCCGATGGGACCGTAGAAGGTGGCTCGCCTACGGGGACTTCCACGGCGCCCTTGTCCGTCGGTTTCTTCGTGAATTTGCGTCCGATGATTATTCCGGCAATCTCGGTAAAAAGGCCGCCTTGGACTGGGGCTGCGGCGGTGGGGCGAACCTGAGGGTCCTCTGCGGCATCTTCGGTCGCGTCACCGGTGTCGATGTGGCCGGGGCGACGGTGGCCCAATGTGAGAAGCAACTCAGGCTCCTCGGTTTCGAAAATTTCGCAACGTTATGTTTACCCGCCGACCAGCCCGAGACGGTATTCGAGCGCCTGGGGCCGGCGTCATTTGATTTTGTTTCTGTTGCCGTCTTTCAGCATTTTCCCTCCAAGTCTTATACCCTCCGGATTCTCGGTGTCATGGAGAGACTGATGAAACCCTGTGCCTTCGGCCTGATACAGATGAGATACGATGACGACTCGGAAAAGCTCCGGCAGAAGGAGGATGATTACGCTCGGAACGTGATTTACATGACATCCTTCACGAGCGACGAGTGTACCGGTCAGTTGAATGCGTCCGGCTTTACGCTTTTT
>Ga0209609_10000023_pt1 | contig 80166 bp, 88 predicted proteins | sample LakKivw325mmetaG_FD_184136 | JGI IMG/M metagenome (GOLD analysis project Ga0209609, IMG submission 184136) | Anoxic lake water microbial communities from Lake Kivu, Rwanda to study Microbial Dark Matter (Phase II) - Lake Kivu water 325m metaG... | ecosystem: Environmental > Aquatic > Freshwater... | reverse complement strand
AGTTGCCGCCAGGTGTTGGCCGAATTCGGTCTGGATACGATCGTACTGGTCGGTGACGGTGAAGGCCGATTGCTTCAGGAAACCACTGTTGCCGGTTTGCTCCCGGGGGCATTCACCCCAAGGGATTTACTCCGTTAACCTTATGTTTTACGCATTATGTTTTGAGAATGCTCTGTTGCAAACAGGCTCGAAATAACCGAAGATAGGTAGCCCTGAGCCTGTCGAAGGGCGAATTGAAGCCGTAACTCTGGTTTTAGTGTCGGGCTTCGACACCGTTCGTGCCGCGAACACCGGCGGCACGCCGGTGCGAGACGGCAAGCTCAGCCCGACCGATTAGGGCAAATTCTGATGGTTGCAACAGAGCATTTTGAGAACGAAAAGCGTAAGGCTTAAAACGTTTAAATGATATGCCCAATGCGCCGAGATCCTTCCGTCTCGAGGCCGTCGTTCTGCGACACGCTGATTGGGGCGAGGCCGACCGCCTGCTCACGCTCTACACGCGTGAGCGCGGCAAGGTGCGCGCCATCGCCAAGGGGGCGCGCAAAATCAAGTCGCGCAAGGCCGGTCACCTCGAACCGTTCACGCGCGTGAACCTGCAACTGGCGCGCGGCCGCGACCTGCTCATCGTCACCCAGGCTGAGATGATAGACGCCTACCAGCCCCTGCGCGAGGATTTGGTCAAGACGGGGTACGCCTCATATCTCATCGAACTGCTCGATCGTTTCACTTACGAGGAAGAATCCGAGAATTACAGTATCTTCTGCCTGCTGACGGAAACCTTCAGCCGCATCGCCTTCGAAGCGGACCCCTGGCTGGCGATCCGCTATTACGAGGTGCGCCTGCTCGACCATCTTGGCTTCCGACCGCAATTGTTCGAATGCGCAAACTGCCGGGAGGAAATCCGGGCGGTTGACCAATTTTTTTCCGCCGCGCAGGGTGGAGTACTTTGCCCGAGGTGCGGCGCGAACCTGCCCGGGGTCTGGGATGTGTCAATGGAGGCGCTCAAGTACCTGCGGCACTTCCAGCGTAGTAGCTATGTTGAAGCACAGCGGGCGCGGCCCAGTCCCCAGGTCAGGAACGAGGTCGAGATGCTGATGCAGCGTTATTTCACGTATCTGTTGGAGCGGGAATTGAACACCCCTGGCTTTATCAAGCAAGTGAGGGCGTAACGCAATGCTGCGCCGCGCCTAGCGCATCCTTTTGCCCCAATTCAAGACGAACAACCAGGCCAAGGCGACGATCAGCGAGTTGAGCCTCCGCCACAGCGCGGACTGGAGCCACCGCCAGCGGAGTGCGTAGGTGATGTGCCCGAAGAACCAGCGAGCGGTCAGTGTCTGGCCGAGGGGGCTTCGTAAAATCCGCCGGCGATAATTGCGGAAAGAAAAATCATCTCTTGTGAACGCAGAACGGACTGCCTGAGCCGCTACGTGGCCGTAACCCAGCGCCATGCTGATGCCCTCGCCGAGCAGCGGGTCCGCCCCGGCCGCGTCGCCGACCAGCAGCACGCGCGGAACGGCAAAGGCGTTGAAAGGGCTGAACCAGCGGAGGGGATGAGCGTTTACTTCGGCCTTGGCTAGATCGAGTCCGTGTCGAGCCATCTCCTGCGCCAGTGTCTCCTTCAGCCGCGGGCGTTTCCCATCCGCAAAGATGTTCATGTCATAGATTCCCCAGCAGCGCATGAGCTGGCCTTTGACCTGCGTGGGGAAGTCCCAGGTGTAACCTGCGATACCGGTTGGAATGGGGAAGAAGTCGAAGTAAGCGTTTCCCTCCTGTCCTCCCCCAAATCCGAAGGATTTTGGGGAGGTGCCCGAAGGGCAGTGGAGATGGGCGGGGGTCAAAACCTCCAGCGCTCGCGCCGTGTGGAGCGGCGCGTCCAGCAGCGCGCAGCGGCGTGTGATGCCGTTCGAGCCATCCGCGCCGACGACAACCCGGGCGCGGAATTCGCCCTGATTGGTGACCGCCGTCACGCCATTGGCGTCGGGGCACACATCTTCGACCGTTGTCCCTTCTCTAATCTCTACTCCCTTCTCTCTCACCTTTCTTGCCAGCCACGCGTCGAACTCGTCGCGGCGGATGATGCGCAGAACGTGGAGGAGGGGACGCGGATCAACGCGGATGGACGCGGATTTTTTCTTTTCTTCATCCGCGTTTTTCCGCGCTTGTCCGCGTCCTATTCCGATGACCAGCCCTTTGCCCGCGAAGTCGAAGTGCGCCTCCTTCACGTCCACGTGGGGGACTTCGCTTGAATCCAGCCCAAGGCGCTCGAGGATGATCTCGGCGTCGGCAACCAGTCCGCCCGCGCAAAGTTTTGGGCGTGGATGATGCGCCTTCTCCAGGATCAGTGTACGGGTAACCAATTCCGGCGCGAACTTGGCAAGATGCAGTGCAGTGGAAAGTCCTGCCGGGCCGGCACCGACGATAAGGATATCGTATTTGTCGGCAATGCTCATACTGGAGATTATGTCAGTTCCCCCATCCAATGAACCCAGGAGATGCCAAGTTGACTGGCGGCGTTGGCGAGGCGGCGGTAAAAGGCGTATTAAGTACGTAGAAGGAGCTGACACTTGAATCAACGACCAGGATTGGTGATTTGCTCAAGGCGTTCCTCCCGCAGTTGGCGTAAATCCTCGGCGACATCTACCTCCAGAAAAGGCATGGTTGCTCGCAATGCTTCTATCCTTTTCATTGCCCGTTCGCGACGAGAGAACTCATTCTCCTGCTTGCGCGCCCGCAGCCCAATCTTGATGATCTCGCGGGTGACATCGGCAACGCTGCGTCCCTCGGCGCGCGCGATTTCCGCCAGTTCTTTGTTTTGCTCAGGCAGAAGGAGCATTTGTACTCGTTTAAGAGTTGGCGTGACCATATTGGCACCTCCAAAGTGATTATACACATGAGTTTGGTCTCTCGTCTACCACCCAAAAACAGGTATAATCCCCTCGCTTCACCGAAACTGAACACTGGCTACTGAAAACTGATTACTATGCCTTCCTCTTTCCAATCTCTCATTCTCAAGCTCCAGGATTTCTGGGCAGCGCACGGGTGCCTCATCGCCCAGCCCTATTATACCCAGGTCGGCGCAGGGACGATGAACCCGGCTACTTTCCTGCGCGTGCTCGGCCCCGAGCCGTGGAACGTAGCCTACGTCGAGCCGTCGGTGCGCCCCGATGACGGGCGTTACGGAGAGAATCCCAATCGCTTCCAGTTGCATTATCAATTTCAAGTCATCCTCAAGCCCGACCCCGGCAATCCCCAGGAGCTTTACCTCGATTCGCTCAAAGCTATCGGCATTGACCCGCGTCAGCACGATATCCGCTTCGTGGAGGACAATTGGGAGCAACCTGCCATCTCGGCCTGGGGGCTAGGGTGGGAGGTCTGGACGGACGGACAGGAGATCACCCAGTTTACCTATTTCCAGCAGGTAGGCGGCGCGACGCTCGACCCGGTGTCGGTCGAACTGACCTATGGCCTGGAGCGCATCCTGATTGCCCTCAACAACGCCAAGGCCATCTGGGACGAACCCTGGGGGGCGGGTGTGCAATATGGCGAAGTGCGGCGGCAGGAAGAGTTCGAGCACAGCAAGTATTATTTCGAGATCGCGGACGTGGGGCGCGTGCGCCAGATGTACGATCTCTACAAGGCCGAGGCCGAAGCCTGTCTTGCCAATGGCCTGATCCTGCCTGCTCACGATTACGTCCTCAAATGTTCGCACGTCTTCAACACGCTCGACACACGCGGCGCCATCGGTGTCACCGAGCGCCAGGCGTTCTTCGGGCAAATGCGCGAGCTTGCCCGCCGCGTCGCGTTGGCGTATCTTGAGCAGCGCAAGGAGCTGGAATATCCGCTCCTCAAGGTTGCAGGTTCACAAGTTGCAAGTTTGCAGGTTCAACCGATTCCTCGACTTTCCAACCTGCAACCTGCCAACTTTGTTTTTGAGATTGGCGTTGAGGAACTTCCGGCTGGAGATTTAGACTCAGCCATCGTTCAACTGCGCGAGCGTGCGCCAGCCTTGTTCGACGAGTTGCGCCTGGTGCATGGCAATATCTGTATTCATGGTACGACTCGTCGTTTAGTAGTATTTACTGAGAATATTGCCCCGAGTCAAGCCGACCTGGAGCGGGCTGTCAAAGGCCCGCCCGCAGATAAAGCCTTCGACAAAGACGGCAGGCCTACTCAAGCCGCGCAGGGATTCGCGAAGAAGAACGGCGTTGCCCCCTCTGCACTCGAAGTCCGCGAAGAGAACGGAGGCAAATATGTCTTCGCCGTTGTCAAACAAAAAGGACGCTCAACCCCTGAAGTGCTGGCGAAAGCTTTGCCTAAACTGGTCGAGAGCATCAAGTTCGAGAAGTCCATGCGTTGGAATGATTCGGGCGTTGCCTTCTCGCGCCCGATTCGCTGGTATGTGGCATTGTTCGACGATCAAGTTATCCCGTTCGCATACGCAGGCGTCGTTTCAGGCAACGTCACGCGCGGCTTGCGTCCATATGATTCGCCCGAAATCAAAATTCTCTCTGCCGATCAATACTTCGGGGTCATCCGCGAAGCAGGCATCGTGCTTGATGCCGAAGAACGTAAGGCCTCCATCGTAGAGCAGGTTAAGCAGGCTGCGTCGTTGGTCGGAGGCGAGGTCCTCTTGGATAATACCCTGCTCGCCGAAGTGACCAACCTGGTCGAAAAGCCCACTGTCGTGATGGGCGAGTTCAACCCAGAATTTCTGCAATTGCCGCGCGATGTGCTGATCTCGGTGATGAAGAAACAGCAAAGGTATTTCCCTGTCGAACGCCAAACGTCAAAGGTCGCGGATTCGACGTCCGACGTTCGACCTTCGACGTTATTGCCGTATTTTATTGCCATCCGCAACGGTGACGATCTGCACGTTGACCTCGTCCGCCAAGGTAATGAGCATGTCCTCAATGCGCGCTTTGCGGATGCAGATTTTTTTGTCCGCGAAGACCTCAAGCACAAACTCGAGGACTTCCGTCCGCGCCTGGGCACGCTTATCTTTCAGAAGAAACTCGGCTCGATGCTGGATAAATGCAACCGCATGGTCAAACTTGCCGAAACGATTGCTCCAATGCTTGGCCTGACAGACGCCGAACGTGCCAACGTGAAACGTGCAACGTATCTATCGAAGGCAGACCTGGTCACCAAAATAGTGGTCGAGATGACCTCGCTGCAAGGTGTCATCGGCCGCGAGTACGCGCTGCGCTCCGGCGAAAGTCAGGCCGTTGCCGACGCGATTGGCGAACAATATTACCCCGTCCCCAAAACCAGAGTTGGCCTCGTTGTTACCCTCGCCGACCGCCTTGACTCGCTCGTCGGCCTTTTCGCGGTGGGACTGGTTCCCACCGGCGCGAAAGACCCTTTCGGCCTGCGACGCGCTGCACTTGGCGTTGTCCAGCCGCTCCTCGAGCATGGCGTGGATTTCGACCTCGCCGACGCCGTGAAGAAATCCGCTAAGACCCAGCCCATCGAAGTCAATGATGGCGTACAAAAGCAAATCCTGAGCTTCCTCACAGGCCGTTTATCCGTCGTTCTGAAGGATATGGGCTACAAATACGATGTCGTGGACGCGGTTCTTGCCGCGCAAGCGAACAATCCTGTCGGCGCGGCACGGGCTGTCAAGCAGTTGCAAGCGTGGGTTGAGCGGGAGGACTGGCACGAGATTTTGCCTGGCTTCGCGCGCTGTGTCCGCATCACGCGCGATCAGGAGAAAACGTTTGGAGTCTTGGAAAAGGCTTTTGTGGAGAAAGAAGAAAGAGAATTGTTCGCGGCGTTCCAAAAAGCGGAAGCAACTCCTCGTCCGGAAGGAAGCGTGGACGATTTCCTCAATGCTTTCGTTCCGATGATCCCATCTATCAACGCTTTCTTCGATAAAGTGCTTGTGATGGCTGAAGAAAAAACACTGAGAGAAAATCGGCTAGGGTTATTGCAAAGAATATCGTCTCTTTCAGACGGCGTTGCCGACCTCTCCAAGCTCGAAGGGTTCTAGTTCAGACCACAGATCACAGACAGCTGGCCACAAGAGATGGCGCGCCGTCTGTGGCCGTCGTAACAAAATTCTTCCTCCATCGTTGCTATAATTGGAGCACTGTGAGAGCCGCTGAAGCAGCCCCCTCCGGTCCGCCACTACCAGAAGAGGCCGATCTGGTTCGTCATGCCAAATTTGGCGACCCTGATGCGTTCGCTCGCCTCTACGACGGCTACGTTGAGCGCGTCTACCGTTACATTTATTTCCGGGTGGAGGATGACTTGATGGCCGAGGATTTGACCTCCCAGGTCTTTCTCAAGGCGTGGGAAAATCTCGGTCGTTACCAGTCAGGGGGGCTTTTCCTGGCTTGGTTGTACACTATCGCCCGCAACACAGTTATTGATCATTACCGCACTCGCAAACAGGTGGTGCCGCTTGAAGAGGTTGTCTCGCTTGCTGTGGAGAAGGATGGTTTGGAGAAACGGATGGAATTCCAGGATAACATCGAGGTCCTCCGCACCGGCCTTCAGCAATTGACTGGCGATCAACAACAGGTATTGATTCTGAGATTCATCGCCCAGATGTCCACCAAAGAAATCGCACGGATGATGGGCAAGCGTGAGGGCGCCATCCGTGCCTTGCAAATGCGCGCCTTACAGGCGCTGGCAAAATGCATGGGCCAAGAGGTTTCACTATGAGTCGATTTGATTGGGTTTTAGAAGACTGCCTGGATTCTATTGCCAGCGGTGCATCCACACTGGACGAATGCCTGGCACGTTATCCCGAACAGGCTGCGCGGCTCAGGCCGCTTCTGCAAACCGCGGCTCAAGTGGGAGCGGGCCAGAACGTGCGGCCTTCCCCTGCTTTCAAGGCGCGCGCCCGCGCCCGGTTATACGCGCACATGCAGGCGCATCCTCGTCATCGCAGATGGACATTTTCTCCCGCCTGGCGTGTGGCAGTCGGTCTGGCTGTGCTGGTGGCCGCATTCTTCGCAACGGGGACAGCCTTCGCACAAGGCGCCTTGCCGGGCCAGCCTTTGTATGCGTGGAAGTTGTACAGCGAACAGGTGTGGCGAGCGGTTGCGCCTGAGCCTGTTGCTGTTGATTTGAGTCTCGCCGACCGCCGCATCGCCGAGTTGGTGGCTGTGGCTCCAGATCCCATACGCCAGGCTCAGGCATTGGATGGCTATCTCGATGTGCTGGCCCGTTTGAAGTCCGAGAGTGATGTCCAGAACAGTGAAAGGATCATTCAGACGTTGAAATCCCATCAAGAACGATTATCAACAGCCGGCATTTCCATCCCTGAATTGGATGTTTATCTCTCTTCCTCTGGTGAGAATCCTGCGACCATTTCGCCCGAGAGTGTACCGACCGTTCTTCCGCCACTTGTGCCAGATATCGTTCCGACCGTTCCCCCGCCGCTCTTGCCGGATATTGTTCCAACCTTGATCCCGAGTCTTCTGCCGTAACAGATCTGTGCCTGCCTCGTTATGCAGAATGAATGACCTCAGTGGAGGTCGAAATTCAATAAGGAGGTAGGTACCATGTTCAAAACTTTTGCTCAAATCATACTTTCGCTGGCTTTGAGCCTGGGCTTGGTGGCCGGTTTCAACCCGGAGGCCCAAGCCAAACTTTCGACGGTCTGGCATAAGGCTGAGGCGACGATTCACGAGGTGACCGATTCCGTCATCCAGACAGCTGACAGCGTCTCGGCGACTACTCAGGTCGCGGCTGGCGCTCAGGCTGGTGTCTCAACGAACACGCAGGTCATGACGGGCACTCAGGCTGATGCCTCTGCCCAGGCACAGGAGAAGGTTGAGATCAACAGCGCGACTGGCCTAAACTCAGGCCTGAATGGCTTGATTGACGGCGGGACCTCTGCCGAGGGCAGCGCAAATGTCGGTGTTGAGGCGAATGGCTCGGCCAAGATGTCTAGTGGCGGTTCTTTTCTTCAATCCCCTATTGATCCACGAACCCCTTTTTCGCGGGGGCTGCCCCTTTTGGGACAATGCCAGAAGGGGGCGTTTTCGATATTTCTCTTTTCAGCCAGCGGGTCATGTAGTATAATGCCTTTGTCTACAGATCAGCCCCAGCAGGATTGCCTTTTTATCGTTTGTGATGGCAGCCAAGGAGTGTGAACAGCAGCGTTAAATTCTCGATGATGCATGAAATATCTTCAGGGTTTCGCGCGTGCAATCGGCTGTGTCTGTGACGAGCCGATTTTTGTTTTTATCCTGGATGGGATTACCGTCCAATATGGAAGGAGGTGAAAACGATGACGGTAGTGATGTTGCGCAGCAACGAATCTCAAGATCAGCTGCTCAAGCGCTTTCGTAAGAAGGTCGTCAAGAGCGGCGTCTTGAGCACGGTACGCCGCAAGCGCTGGTACGTTTCCAAGAGTGAGCAGCGCCGCATGGAGAGGAAAAAAGCCATTCGGCGTATCAAGCGGCGAACGGTAAAGGAATACGAATAGGATCGCCGCATAAGCGGTTGACGGGACTGGAGGCATGTATGGCGGAAGAGAAAATTCAGGTCGAGGGGACGGTGACCGAGGCGCTACCCGGCACACAGTTCCGGGTGAAGCTGGACAACGGACACGAGGTCTTGGCCTACCTCTCGGGCAAGATGCGCAAGTATTACATCCGCATCCTGCTTGGAGACCGGGTCAAGGTGGAGATGTCCCCCTATGATCTGTCGAGGGGCCGCATTACTTATCGGCAGAAAAAGTCTGGTGCCGAACCTGCCCCCGAGGAATAACCGGTTCCGTTCTGCATTTATTTTTGTTACCAAAAACTCCTGTGATCTGCAGGAGTTTTTGGTTTGGATGGATTCAGGGCAAAGTCGGCCTGGATGTGGCCATAGAGAAGGGCGATCCAGCGCAGCGGCATGCGTAATTCTTGCGAGGTGCTCAGGACCAGATTGGGCACAATTTCCAAGCTTTCGTGGATGCTCTGTTCTTCGAAAAGCGAGTACATCACAACGGCGGCAATCCCCGATTTCTCCAGTTGGCGCACCGTCTCCACTTTTTCAGAAAGTGGCGAGGCCGAAGCCACAAGGGGATTTTTTCAGTTTCAGGCCGAGGTAGGTCGTCGTAAGATCTGCCACAATCTTGCTCCTTTCCACCCGTTATTCTTTCCCTTCGCCGTAGTGCATGGCGGCCATCTGCGAATAGAACTGCCAGCGTTTCTTGGCATCTTCGCGGGCTTCCTTGAGCAAAAGCTCGGCGCGCTGTTCGTCGCTTTGCACCAGCATCCGGTAGCGAGCTTCATTGTACATGTATTGATCCACAGGGATGCTGGGTTCTTTGTAGTCAACGATGAGTGGATTCTTGCCTTGGGCAGCCAAGCGTGGATCGTAGCGGTAAAGCGGCCACGCGCCAGATAGGACGGCCAGTTTCTGCTGTTCGAGGCCTTTGACCATGTCAATACCGTGAGAGATGCAGTGACTATAAGCGATGATCAGGGACGGCCCATTGTAAGCCTCGGCCTCGAGGAATGCCCTGAGCGTGTGTTGGTCGCTGGCACCCATGGCAACGCGCGCCACGTAGACGTAGCCGTAGGACATGGCGATCAAGCCTAGGTCTTTCTTCGGCAGTCCCTTGCCCTGGGCAGCAAACTTGGCGACTGCGGCGCGGGGTGTGGCCTTGGAAGCCTGTCCGCCGGTATTCGAGTACACCTCAGTATCCAGCACGAGCACATTGACGTTCCGGCCCGAAGCCAGTACGTGATCCAGGCCGCCGTAACCGATATCGTAGGCCCAACCGTCGCCGCCGATGATCCAGACGCTTTTCTTGACCAGGGCATCGGCAACACTGACGAGATTCTTCGCGCGCGGGTCATCGGATTTTGCCAGCTTTTTCTTCAGGATTTCGACGCGCTCGCGTTGGCCGGCGATGCCGGCTTCGGTGGATTGGTCGGCGTTGAGCAAGCCGCTTATCAGGTCGTTGCCAAGCTCTTTGGCAAGCTGTGGTAGAAGCTCACATGCGAACTCGTTTTGTTTATCGAGCGTCAGGCGGAAGCCCAGGCCGAATTCGGCATTGTCTTCGAACAATGAGTTCGACCAAGCCGGGCCGCGTCCCTGTTTATTGAAGGCCCAGGGCGTGGTGGGCAGGTTGCCGCCGTAGATGGACGAGCAGCCGGTGGCGTTGGCGATGATAGCCCGGTCGCCAAATAACTGCGAAACCAGCTTAACATAGGGCGTCTCACCACAGCCGGCGCAAGCTCCAGAGAACTCGAACAGAGGCTCGAGCAATTGCGAGTTCTTGATCGTGCCGGGGTTGATGAGCGCCCGCTCCACTTCGGGCAGGGAAGTGAAGAATTCCCAATTGGCGGCTTCGGCCTCGCGCAAAGGCGGTTGAGCAGCCATGTTGATGGCCTTGCGGCCAGCTTGGCTCTTGTCCTTGGCCGGGCAGGCTTCGATACACATACCACAGCCGGTGCAGTCCTCGGGCGCGACTTGGACGGTATAGGCCATGCCGGAGAATTCCTTGAACTTGGATTCCATGTGCTTGAAGGTCGCCGGCGCCTTTTCGAGGAATTTTTTGTCGTAAACTTTGTGCCGGATGACCGCGTGCGGGCAGACGAAAACGCATTTGCCACACTGGATGCACAAGTCAGGTTCCCAGGCAGGGATCTCCAGAGCGATGTTGCGCTTCTCCCACTTGGTGGTGCCAGTGGGGAAGGAGCCGTCTTTTGGTAGGGCTGAAACCGGTACGCTGTCGCCTTCGAAGGCGATCATCGGGCCGAGCACCTCACGGACGAACTGGGGAGCCTGGGCCGGGACGGGCGCGCGGCGAGTTAAACTGCTGGTAACCTTCTTGGGCACCTTGACTTTGTGCAAGTGCGCCAGCGAGAGGTCCACTGCTTCGTAGTTCTTCTCGACCACAGTTGTGCCGCGTTTGCCGTAGGTTTTCTTGATGGCTTTCTTGATCTGCTGGATGGCTTCCTCGCGCGGCAAGATGCCAGAGATGGCGAAGAAGCAAGTCTGCATGATGGTGTTGATGCGCCCACCCATGCCTGTCTTCTCTGCCACCTCGTAGGCATTGATGACGTAGAACTCGAGCTTCTTTTTGATGATATCTTCTTGCACCTCGCGCTGTAAGTGATCCCAGACCTCCTCCGGCCCGTACAGGCTGTTCAGCAGGAAGACCGAGCCGGGTTGGGCATACTTCAGGATGTCGAAGCGCTCTAGGAAAGTGAACTGGTGGCAGGCCACGAAATTGGCGGTATGGGGAGTGATGAGATAGGGGGCATGGATCGGCTTGGGGCCGAAGCGTAGGTGTGAGATAGTCATCGAGCCAGACTTCTTCGAATCGTAGACGAAGTAACCCTGGGCGTTGTCCTCCGTCTCCTCGCCAATGATCTTGATCGAGTTCTTGTTGGCGCCCACAGTGCCGTCTGCTCCTAGGCCGAAGAAAACGCAGCGCACCGTCTCTGGGTATTCGACCGAAAAGGTCGGATCGTATTCCAGGCTGGTGTGCGTAACATCGTCGTTGATGCCCACCGCGAAGTGTCTTTTGGGTTCGGGTTTCTTCAGTTCATCCAGCACAGCCTTGACCATGGCAGGCGTAAATTCCTTGGAAGATAGTCCGTAGCGCCCGCCAATCACGGTTGGAACGTCGGCGAGTTTGAACGCTCTATCCTTTTTGGCTTCGGCGAGGGCGGTAACGACATCCAGGTAAAGTGGCTCTCCAGCCGCTCCCGGTTCTTTCGTCCTGTCGAGAACGGCAATGGTTTTGACCGTCTTGGGCAAGGCGGCCACGAAGTGCTCGACCGAGAACGGCCGGAACAGACGGACGCGGATCACGCCGACTTTTTCGCCGTGCTCAACCAAGTATTTGACCGTCGCCTCGGCCGTCTCGCCGCCGGAGGCCATAATGATAACCACGCGCTCGGCATCCGGTGCGCCCACGTAGTCGAATAGATGGTAGGTACGCCCGGTCAGTTTGGCGAACTTGTCCATGGCTTTCTGGACGATGTCGGGCGCTTTCATGTAGAAGGGATTGACCGTCTCGCGCGCCTGGAAGAACACGTCTGGATTCTGAGCCGAGCCACGTAGCACTGGGTGGTCAGGAGAGAGGGCACGGGCGCGGTGGGCATGGACGAGGTCATCGTTAATCATGGCGCGCAGATCGTCATCCGTGAGTTGCTCGATTTTGGTCACTTCGTGTGAGGTGCGGAATCCATCGAAAAAGTGTACGAATGGCACGCGCGCTTCCAGCGAAGCTGCCTGGGCGATCACAGCCATATCGTGAGCTTCCTGCACCGATCCGGAAGGGATCATGCCCCAGCCGCATTGGCGCACGGCCATCACATCCGAGTGGTCACCGAAAATCGAGAGGGCGTGGGTCGCCACTGTCCGGGCAGACACATGGAAGACGGTGGAGGTCAATTCGCCAGCGATCTTGAACATGTTGGGGATCATCAGCAGCAAGCCCTGACTGGCCGTGAACGTGGTTGTCAGCGAACCGGTTTGCAGCGCGCCGTGTACCGCGCCCGAAGCGCCGCCTTCGGATTGCATTTCGACCACCAACGGTGTGGTGCCCCAGATATTTTTGCGTTTCAGCGCTGACCACTCGTCAGCAAATTCGCCCATGTTCGAGGATGGCGTGATCGGGTAAATTGCGCAGATCTCATTAGTGCGATAGGCCACTGAGGCGGTTGCCTCATTCCCATCAATTGTAACTTTTTGGCGTTTCATGAAATACTCCTTCTGGAGGGTGAGCGTCATAGAGCACAGACTGTGCCCTATGGTGTATATCCAGCCAATTCATAAGTTTATACTCCTCTCAAAGGCTGCGATAGTTATTAAAAACACGAATTCAACCGCGACTTGTCATGATACCCATACCCCCGGAGAGCCGGATTTTATCGTTTCAAGAACTGTTCCAAGTGGGGGCGTGCCAGGAGCAATGCCGCCAGCGACTTGGAATCCGGAATTTCTCCGCCTTCGGCCATTTTCAAAGCCTCTGCCAGAGGAAAGATTTCGACTTTCAGGAACTCGTCCGCGTCGGCTTGCAAGGGATCATAGCGCAGGCTCGTCGCCAGGTAGACGTACATGTATTCCGTGGAGTAACCGGGAGCGAGATAAAACCCGCCGATTAGCTGGAACTGGTCTGCGGCCATGCCTGTCTCTTCCCGGACCTCGCGCCGGGCGCACGCTTCGGGCGCTTCGTTTTCATCTAGGGTGCCGGCAGGCAATTCGAGCATGTCTTTCCCCGCCGCGTGTCGGTACTGGCGGACGAAAAGCAGATTGCCTTTCTCGTCAATCGGGATGAGGACGACCGAGCCATGGTGCTCGACGATGTCGAACTTCGTCGTCCGCCCGTCGGGCAGGCGGATGTGGTCGCGGCGAATGATGAAGGCGCGGCCAGGATAGATAATTTCGGATTTCATCAGCTCGAATGGCATTTCGTTTCCTTGGGCTTATAAACAAACACCCAGGCGGCTCTGCCTGGGTGATGGTAGGGCACTTGCTTCTAGGGGATGTTCAAAGATTGACCGGTAGATAACGTGTACGGCGAGGTTAGGTTATTGACTGCCGCGATTACCAGTGGGTCCACATCTCCGTATTTGCAGGCGATGCTGTAAATGGTGTCGTTCGCTTGAACCGTATAGGTAGCCGGATGTTGGATTAGGGCACGCGGGGGTGGAAAAGAGCCGGGCGTCTGTGGGATGGTGAGCACCAGGCCGGGGCTGTACGTCTGTCCTTCAGTCAGGCCGTTGGACCTAAGCAGAGCCTCTGGGTCAACGTTGAACCGACGGGCGATGCAGTAGGGATATTCGCCTTCGTGAAGCGTATAGGTTGCTGGCCGGGTCGGGGGTGTGACCGTGATGGCGATTTGCGTGGCCGGTGTGCTTGTCGTTCCCGGAGCGCCCGTTGGAGGGAGCAGGGAGGTGGGCGTTGGGCTGACTTCAGTGGGGGGGGTGCCCGTCCCGACCGCAATGGGTGTACCAGTTCCCAGCGTGGGCGTGTTGATTGGAAGGCCGGTTCCTGCCAGGGCCGTCTGTGTGGCGAAAGCCTTCAACATCTGCATTGGATCGGTAACTGGCGGGTTACCGGTTGCGGTCGGCGTAGGTAACAGGGCTGTTGATGCGGATCGCTGGCACGCGACCAGGAATACTGCCAACGCCCCGATAACTGCTAGGGCCAGAATAAGCTTCTTAGACATGAGCATCCTCCTCGTTCAAGAGCCGGTCAATGAGACTCAATGACGTGATACTAGCACAACCTTTCTAAAGCGTCAAGCAGAAAGCAGGCTCGCCCCCGCAGCCGCTTGGCTGATGTAGACATTGGGAGTCAGGCCGGTCTGTCGCATATATTCCTGTCTCACGGCGCGAGTGAACTCCCGGGTATCCTCCGTGCTGACAATAGCAACCGCGCAGCCACCAAACCCTGCGCCGGTCATGCGTGCTCCGAAGCAGCCCACAGCCTGACGGGCGATCTTCACCATAGTGTCTAATGCCGGGCTGGAGACCTCGAAATCGTCGCGCAGGCTGGCGTGGCTGGCATCTAGAAGTTGGCCGAGACTCTCTACATCGTTGCGCCGCATCGCGGCAACGGCTTGGTTCACGCGCTCGTTCTCGCGGATGACGTGCCGGGCGCGTCGGCGGATCACCGGATCGAGTTGGTCGGCGCGCGTCTCGAAAGTCTGCACGTCCACGTCCCGCAGGGCACGGACGCCGAAGAGGCGCGCCGCGGCCTTACACTGGGCGTGCCGCTCATTGTAAGCCGAACCCACCAAGCCACGACGGGTGGCTGTATCCAACACGGCGACTGAAAGTCCATCTGGCAGAGGGATTTGCTCGAAGTTAAGCGAGCGGCAGTCTAGGAAGAGGGCGTGGCCCGCTTGGGCTGCGGCGGAGATCATCTGATCCATGATCCCGCAATTCAACCCTACCCACTCGACTTCGGCTTTCAGTCCCAGACTGGCCATTTTGACGGGCTCCCACTCCAGGTCCGAAACGCAAGCGAAGGCCCGCGCCGCGGCCAATTCGGTGGCGGCGGAGGATGAGAGTCCTGCTCCAATTGGCACGTCACCGGCCATCACTCCCTCCCAACCTTTAAGCCTGTGACCTTCGGTCTCAAACGACCATGCCACTCCCTTGATATATTCGGGCCACCCTTTTCCCTTGTGTAGCTCATGGAGAGAGAACTCTGCGGTTTCATCGAAATCGAGTGAGTGAACGATCACCTTTTGGTCGCGACGTGGCCGCAGCGCGATTCCCACCGCGCGGTCAATTGCCATCGGCAGAACGAAGCCTTCATTGTAATCGGTGTGCTCGCCGATGATGTTCACCCGTCCCGGGGCGCGGACGATGAAGACTGGGGATGCCGAAAAGCGACGCTTGAACGCTTGCGTGATCGTGGGTTGAAAATCCATAGCTGGGATTATATCTGCTTTCTACAGGGCGCCATTGAAAAAACTTCGATTCGGCATTTTTCCTGTAAATCAGCACATTTTTATGATGGTTCCTGCTGAATGCCCTACAGATTGCTGGCATCGTCCCCACGCTTGGCTGTTGCGCGCCGTCACCTGCATTGACCTGACCACGCTCTCCGGCGACGACACGCCCGGGCGCATCCACCGTCTGTGCGCAAAGACTAATTGTTATTTATAAGAAGCCTGAGCCGCCTCGACAATTGCGACAAATGAACGAGCGTTCAGGCTAGCTCCTCCGACCAGCGCGCCGTCAATCTCGGATTGCCGGAAAAACTCCCCGGCATTGCCCGGGTCAACCGAGCCACCGTACAAGACGCGCACGCTTCGGGCAATATTTTCCCCGAACAGGCTGGCCAGTATTGGCCGAATCGCATTGCGGATGAGCGTATTGGCCCCCTCAGCGGTAGCAGCACGTCCCGTACCGATCGCCCAAACCGGCTCATAGGCGATCACGATTCGACCGGCATCCAGGATGTCTGTGCCCACAAGCGCCTCCCTCACCTGCCGCGAGACCACCCCCGCAGCCCTTCCGGCTTCGTTCTCTTCCAGGATTTCGCCCACGCAGATGATGGGAATCAAAGCATGCGCGAGAGCCGCCCGCACTTTGCGATTGACCTGTTCGTCGGTCTCGCCAAAATATGTTCGCCGCTCAGAATGGCCGATGATCACGTACTGGCAAAACTCAGCCAGCATGACAGGCGAGATCTCGCCGGTGTAGGCCCCTTTCTCCTCCCAGTACATATTCTGAGCGCCCAGGCGAATATCAGTGTCCTTAATTAAGCGAGAAACCGCCATCAGAGCAGTAAACGGCGGACAAATTAACTTCTCGACCCCCTTGATGTTTCTTAGACCCGGCAGCATTTCTGCCACCAGCTTGTAAGCTTCGGTGGATGTTTTGTTCAATTTCCAGTTTCCGGCGATCAGGGGCACTCGCTTAGTTGGCATCATGGCTCCAGAGATTCAATATACAGCGAATCGACGATCCCGACGATCACAGAGATCACACATCCATCCGGTAGATTGAGGGCGTCGCGAGCGCCGTTGCCCTCGCGGTTGACCAGCACGGTATCGCCGATGCCGGCGTGGGTGTTATCTAAAGCGATGAAATCCCCATCTGGCGGATCGCCCGGCAGGGTCAGCGGCTGGACAACCAACAAGCGGCGATTCTTGTAGTGGGGGTGGCTGATGGTGGTGACGACGGTTCCAGTGACTTTGCCTAAGACCATAATTTCTCATTAGACATGCGCTAAGTATATTTGGTGTCGCCCTTCTTCATCGTGAAATCGAATTCTCCGTCCGGACGGACGACCAGTTCGTCCACGATGCCGACCAGCGCCAGGTCAACGGGCACGAATTTATGCTCGCGCAGCGCCAGGGCCGCCTCGCGCGAACGGACCATGACGCACAGGTCGCCGGGGCCGGCCATGACCACGTCTACGGCCACTTGCATCGGCCCAACCGGTTCGAGGTGTTTGTCCAAGGGCTGCACAACCAGCAATTTCATCCCTGCAAGGTCGGGATATTTGATCGTGCAGATCGCCGTGCCGCGCACGCGTCCAAACAACATGAAGGCAACCTACTTCGTGCTGATGCTTTTGATCACACGCTGGACGATGGTATCCAGCAGCTTGGGGTCAACCGAATCGCCCAGCCGTGCCTGAGCTGCTTTGTACACACGCTGTTGTAAATCCTCACCGCCAGCCGCGCTTGAGCCGGGAGCAGGTGCTGCGACCGGCGTGCTGGGTGGAGCACTTTCAGTAGCCTTGACAGCGCCGCTCGCAGCCGGCGAGGGGATTTTGGCAATGTAAGGGCGAACGGGGGCGCCCGGCGGCTGATCACTTTCGCGGAGCAGTTCCATCCCGAGGCGCCGCGCCTTCTCGTAGGCCAGGTCGGTCAGCACGACGTCATCGTCCACGATCAACGATTTGACCCCTTGCTTGACGAGGTCAACAATATCGCGTTCGGTATAAAAAGTCTTTGGCATGAGAATCTCCTAGAACTCGCTTTCAATGCCTTCCAGGTCTTCAAGTGCCCGGATGGCTGCATCCCGGGCGGTTATGGTCTCCGCTTCGGTACCGGATAACCACATGCGTCCGAAGCGTCCGACCGAGCTGACGTGTACGATGCTGATGCTGGCTTTCTTCTCCGCCTCGTTGCAGGCATAGTTGATGTAGGCGGCCGGGAAACACTCGATCACCAGGAGCGTCTGACCGGGCACCAGCATGCTGCCGCGCCGAAAGCGGTTGAGCAGCTGCGCCTGGTACGGGTCAACATTGGTGATCAACTGCACCGAGGCGACTTTCGGGCGAATCCGATCCTCGATCTTGAGGCCCAGGCGCTGCAACACGATGCGGCCAGACTCCAGCACAGCAGCCTGGTTGTGAGAGTGCACCTCGAACATCCCGAACTCGCGTTCGACGATCTGTGCGCCCGGCTTGGCTTCCGTGGACTTGACGGCGATATCCACTGTTCGGAAGACTTCGTTGCCAGGCGACATTTCGATGTACAGGGCAGCCATGCCCTCGGTCGGCAGGTCGCCCTGGGTCACCGTGCCAACGAAAGCCGCATACTGCGGCTGCATGCGATCCAGGTAACAGTAACAGCGTAGTGAAAATTCTTCAACAGCCATAGAACTCCATACGTTTTCAGTGCCGTAGTTACGACAATTCATCGTGCATGGCAATCCCTAAGGGAGTGACGAATAGCGGCCGGTCAGGGACTCTTGTTGGCAAGCCGGTGTACTCTTCCACCACCGCAGCGATGCCGGGGAATTTCGCCGTGCCGCCCACCAGCACAACGTGATTTGCGGAATATCCGCTTTGGGCCCGGTAAATCCCAATATGACGGGCAACAATGCTGGCAACCTTTTCCATCACCGGGCGGATAATCGGGAACAGGCGGGCCTGCTGAGTCGGATCGAGTTTCATGGTCTCGGCCGCCTCGAAAGAGATATTGTGCGCTCCAGCGATGACCAGCGAGAAGTGCGTCCCGCCGGTCGGTTCATCAGCCGTGTACACCACCTCGCCCTCGCGCAGGATAGCGATGCCGGTCGTGCCGCCGCCCACATCCACAATGACGCCATCTTGCAGACAAAGCAGCGCGTTGGCTGCGGTCGGTTCGTCCACCAGGTCCGTGCAGTGCAGCCCGGCAGCATCCAGCACGCTGCCCGTGGCACGGACTTCGACCTGAGGCACGCCCGGCGGGTAACCAGTGGCTGCATGGGCCAGTTCCCGGCCCAGGCGGCGCTCGACCCGCTGCTTCATTTCGGTCAGCCGGTCAACCGCGCCGACGAAGTCCACCACCAGACCATCCCGGACCACCTGGGCGAATTGGTACTCACCAACCAGCGGCTGGCGGTTCTGATCGAGGACGACCAGCACCAGATAGGCTGTGCCCAGGTCCACCCCGACTTGCAGCGGCCCGTCTGGACGCGGGTCCAGCGGTTGCGCCGGGGAGGGGCCGCGCTGGGAATCATCCACCCACCGGATGACTTGCTCGGCGCGTTCGAGGGTCTGGAGCAGATCGGGCCGGGAGAGAAATTCTCGGGCGGCTATTTCTTCTCTCCGCCGGATCGACCGCCGATGCTGCCCTTTGTGTTCTGCGGCAGAATCATCTCGACGTTCTCGTGCGGGCGCGGGATGACATGCACCGAGACCAGTTCGCCAACGCGCTTGGCTGCCGCGCCGCCGGCGTCCGTGGCCGCCTTGACCGCGCCGACGTCGCCGCGCACCATCACGGTCACATAGCCGCCGCCAACGTATTCTGAACCGATCAGGACCACGTTGGCCGCCTTGACCATGGCATCAGCCGCCTCGATGGCGCCGATCAGGCCGCGCGTCTCGACCATTCCTAATGCGATGTATGCAAGATCTTGAGCCATTCGATTCTCCTTTTAGATAGTTTTGATCGTGCTACCGATTTAGAACGTATATCGAACAAGCGATGACACCTCCTGCAAGCAGAAGCATATCGCTTAACCAGGAGCCTTTAGAATTTCCTTCACTACCTCCTCGACCACAGTCGCTATCCGCATCGGGTCGGGACCGTAGATCGGTCCGGCCGGAACCGTGCCGGGTCTCAACGCCCTTTCAGGAGGCCGAACTGCCTCAAATGCCATTCGCTTGACATTGAATAAATGATAAACGGTCACATTGTCACCCGTGATCGCGCCGCCAATCCCGCCTGGACCAAGCGTCAGGGAGGGCATGATTTTGGTAGTCAGACCGATGGCGCCAAGGGTGCCCATGGTGTTGACAGCGATGCGGAAAACAGGCTTTTCCAGGCCGAAGGCCATGATGACTTTCTCGTCTGTAGCATGGATTACCAGACTGTGGCCGCGTCCGCCGAACTGGATCAGCTCAATACAACACTCGCACCCTGCTTCCCAACCGTCCGCCTCGTACCAGCCCAAGACGGTGGTCATCTTCTCGCGTGAGAGCGGCTCTTCCTTGCCAACCTTGTTCAAGCGCGCTACTAGGATGCGCGCGTGCTGAGGCACCTGGATGCCAGCCATGGCGGCCAGATATTGCGGCGACTTGCCGACCGTAGCCGGGTTAATGATAGTGCCGCCCGCGTGAAATAGAATCGCTCGCAACGCGTCTGCCTGAGCCTCATCCACAAAGTAGGCACCTTCGGCTTCCATGAGTTTTGCCAGCCGCTGCGCAACCGGGCGGTCAGCCACGACAGCCTGTTCCGTAGCGCAGATCACAGAGTAATCGAAGGCCTTGCTCGCCACGATGTATTTGGCCGCCTGCTCCAAATCTGCGGAGCGGTCCACATAGACCGGCACGTTGCCGGGGCCGACACCGTAGGCCGGCTTGCCCATCGAGTGAGCCACGCGCACCATCTCACTGCCACCGGTTGCCAGGATGACGGCCGTCCATTTGTGAGCCATCAGTTCCTGAGTGCCAGGCAGGCTGATCTGCGCCAGACAATTGATCAGTCCCGGCGGAGCGCCCGCGCTTTGCGCCGCGTCCTTCATCACCTTGACTGTCTCCAAGGAACATTTGACCGCCGCCGGGTGGGGCGCGACTACGATGGCGTCGCGCGCCTTGACCGAGATCAGGCATTTGTTCATTACGGTCGAAGTCGGGTTGGTGCTTGGAATCAGGGCAGCGACCACCCCCATCGGCCAGGCAATCTCGTAAATCCTTTTTTCTGCGTCATAGTTGATCACCCCGACTGTCTTGATGTCCTTGATGCTCTCCCAAACGTGCCGGGAACCAAACTCATTCTTCAACTTTTTATGCTCTGGCACGCCGTACCCGGTCTCTTCGGCAGCCATGCGGCCCAGGCGTTCCGAAGCCAGGAAGGCCGCATCAGCCATGGTGGCGCAAACCCGGTCAACCTGGGCCTGCGAGGCCTTGGCCCAAACCTGTTGGGCTTGGTAGGCCTGCTCGGCCATCTGGCGGGCCTCCTGGATAGAAAGCAAATCTTTATCAGTCAGGGCCATGACGCTGTCCTTTACCAGTTAAAAGCCTGGAGCAAAGTGGCCATAGTCATGTCTTGCGGTAGACGACCTTACCGCCTACTTCGAGGTGATCAATGACTGCCATGATGACTGCATCTACGGGACGGTTCTGGGTCAGATCGGTCATGCGGCCGCTCGAACCGTGAGCGGTCAGTACCAGATCGCCGATGCCGGCATCCACCGTGTCAACCGCCACGTAGGGCTTGCCGGAGGGCGTACCGGTCTCGTCCGTCTGGCGCAAGATGAGCAGCTTGCGGCCAGTCAGTTTTTCGTCTTTAATGGTCGAGACGGTTGTGCCGATGACTTTGGCAATCAGCATCCAGGTTCACTCCTTGCGAAAGACCACTTCGCCATCCACTTCCAGATGATCAATGACGGCCATTACAACCGCGTCCACTGGGCAGTCTTTGGTCAGAAAGGTCTGGCGGGCACTGGAACCGTGTCCGGTCAACACCAATTCGCCCTCGCCGGCATCCACCAGGTCAACCGCCACAAAGGATTGGCCGATCTCGTTGCCGAGTTGGTCAGTCTGCTTCAGGATGAGCAGTTTGTTCCCCTTGATCTTCGGATCCTTGATAGTGGAGATGGCTGTGCCGACTACTCTGGCAATCAACATAGTCAAATTCTCTAATGCGCTTTCTCAGGAACCAGCGCGCCTTCCAGTTTGTTTGCTTTCTCTTGCTCGCCCTGCACGATTTTGACACCTGCGCTGGCGCCGATGCGGGTTGCACCGGCCTGGACCATGCTCCTGGCTTCCTCAAAGGTGCGCACGCCGCCAGAGGCCTTGACGCCCATCCCCGGCCCGACGACACGCCGCATGAGGGCCACATCTTCGACGGTGGCACCTCCCCCCGCAAAACCGGTGGAAGTCTTGACGTAATCCGCTCCGGCTTGCTTGGCCAATAGGCAGGCCGTTACCTTCTCTTCATCTGTCAGCAGGGAGGTTTCAATAATCACTTTAACGATCGCTCCGGCAGCATGGGCGGTCTGCACTACGCCCTGGATATCCTTCGCCACCCAGGTATGGTCGCCGCCTTTGAGAGCGCCGATATTGATCACCATATCAATCTCGGTCGCTCCATCACGCAAGGCGGTTTCGGTCTCGTACACTTTGGCCTCCGGGGAGGTGGCCCCCAAGGGGAAACCAATCACAGTACATACCTTGACATCGGAACCACGCAAAAGGTCCGCGCACAGCTTGACGTGACCAGGATTGATACAAACTGAAGCAAAACCGTATTTGCGGGCTTCATAGCAAAGCTGGGCAATCTGATCGGGCGTCGCATCCGGCTTGAGCAAGGTATGGTCAATCATAGATGCAATGTTCAGATCCTGGGGAATATCGCCCAAAGTGGAGGTGATCCGCTCCGCACCCGCATCAATGACATGACCCACATGGTCAAAACAAGTCTTCACACAAATTCTTTCCACGCATTCCCCAATGCAGTGCTCACCATGGGGTAGTTTTGTAAGCTGTTCTTGCTCCGCAAGGGCTAGCAGAACCTCTCGAGTTACAACTTCCACAATTTTTTCTACAGCTTTCGGATCAATTGGCATATGACTACCCAGGCCGTAAATATTTTTTCTCAATGGCAATGATCTTATCTACGCGCCGGGCGTGGCGCCCCCCTCCAAACTCGGTCGTAAGCCAGGTGTCCACGATCTGGCGGGCCAAATTTTCACCGATCAAGCCAGCTCCAAGCGTGAGCACGTTGGCGTCGTTGTGTTCGCGGCTGTTGACCGCCGTGGCATGATCGTAACACATGGCCGCCCGTACACCTGGTACCTTGTTGGCAGTGATGCAACTTCCGATCCCTGCGCCATTAATGATGATGCCTCGCCAGGCATAACCCAGGCTCACTTTTTCTGCAACGGCAAACGCAAAGTCGGGATAATCAACTGATTCGGTGCTCCTCGTACCGCAGTCAATCACCTGATAGCCAGCATCAACCAGATGCGCGATAAGCATTTCTTTCATGTTGTATCCGCCATGATCCGCGCCCAAAGCAACGGTCTTCGACTTGCCAACCGTGGACGATTGTTCCAAGACCGGCTGTAGCGGATTTTCAAGGCGTACTTCCTGGCCATGCAATGTACGCTGCACGACTTTCTCGACCATAGCTTTCAACTCAGCATCCGATAATATGCTCATCTAATATGCTCATCCCGATCTATCGCTGGGCAGTATCCACCGGTAATCTGCGAAAGGTGGACTCCTCAGGCGCAGACTGCGATCGCAGATTTGTATAGAAGCGAAACCGGTCGGCGCGCAGTTCAGAATCCACATACTCAACCACTTCACCGTTTGACAGGCGAGTCTCCCTATGAAAGACCAGGACAACGGCGGGAAGGGTCAGATTTAACAGGCGAGCCACATCTGAGGTGGCGAGACTGGCTTCAATTTCCTGCTCCGCGCGGTAAGGTCGCTTGTCGTAGATTGTAGAAAGGGTTTCATAGAGGGATTGCTTTGAAAAATCGTATTTCAAAATATCGGGGCATAATCTGTGGGGAAGGTATGCACGCTCAATCGCCACCGGTTCGCCATTCATCTCGCGCACGCGATACAAGAAGACAACCTCCGCACCGAGCTGGATGTGCAGCTTTCGGGCCAGGTAAGGATCTGCACTAATCAGCTTGGCCTCCAGTACCTGACTGGTGACCTCTTTTTCATGCAGTCGCATCTCCTGCGTCAACCCGATGAGGTATTCAGCGGACTTGGTCAGGCGATTGTCCTCTACGAACGTGCCCAGCCCGGGGATGGTTTTCAGGTATCTGTCGTTGACCAACTCGCTGAGCGCCCGGCGGACTGTGTTCCGTCCAACCGAGTGGATTTCACATAACTCGCTCTCGGAAGGCAGTCTGTCGTTTGGCTTTAGTTCGCCAGATTCGATCTGGTGCAAAATCGACTCTAAAACGATCTGATAGCGTGGTTTGGCGTGTTGTTCCATAAGCATCATCGCAGGAGTGTTACCAGGCTCACTTATACCAACTTGTACCAACAGGTATGCATTTATTGTACAACTTTCCCCATCTCATGTCAAGCGCGATTTGGTCTCGCTGCTACGCGGCATTCCTCCCCAAGTTTACAGGATTGGGGAGGGCTGGGGAGTGCAGGTCAACAACATTTGGGTGCCAACGGGAGAGTGAGTGCCCGCTTTGGGGCGTTTCATTATTCGGAAGTTTTTGCACTTTGATGTCGCCCCCTGACGCATGGTACAAGCAGCAAAAATCCCACCACGATGATCGCCTGGCCGATCTCGACGCCAGTCGCCTGTAGAGGACCGAAGTATGGTACGTAGTCGGGTGGTGGCCGCGTTCCCAGGCCGAACACGTCTGCCATGCCAGAGAAGACCGCAATCACATAGCCTGTGGCGACCAGGCGCTGACCGATGTCAGCCGCAATCGTGCGCTCGCCGTTCTGCCAGAAGGCCATCAGGCTGATGTACCCGCCCACGCAGATCAGTGCCAAGCCGACCAGGAAGACGGCGATCTGGATGAAACCGACCACTGGGCTGCGATCCAGAGAGAAAAGCCCAGGCCGCGCTCCAACCAGAAAAACGATAAAACCGAACAAGGTCACGCTCAATCCCAAGCGCACCCGAAAACGGGAAGGCACCGTCGCGTCAGGTGTGGAATCGGGAGAAGGCGATTTTCCCTTTTTAGAAGTTCTCATGATGGTAAAGTTTCTCTGAGCAAGCGCAGCCAGTTCCCGCCCAGGATCGCGTCAGCGTCGGTATCTTTGTAACCTCTGGCTGCCAGGATGGAATCAAGTTTCTGCAAGTCGGCAATTGTATCCATATCTGCCGGGGCGGCCTCTAGGCCAAAGCCGCCGTCGAAATCACTGCCTAGACCAACGTGACGGGCGTCGCCTGCCAACTGGCAGATGTGGTCAATGTGCGCCGCCAACGTTTCCAGGGTCAGTCCGTCGCGCGCATTCCCTTTTTTCCAGCCATAGTTCAGGAACTTGCAGAAAGGCACCACGCCGATCACGCCGTCCCGTTCGAGAATGCCTTTGATAATCGCATCGGAGAGCTGACGGTTGCCCTCGTACTCCGGGATGATGGCGGCCGCGTTGGCGTGGCTGGCGATGATCGCGCCCGGGTAGCTGTCGAGGGACTGCCGCGCCGCTAGCTCATCCATGTGACTGAGATCGAGCGTGAAGCCGGCCTCAGCCATCCCGTTCAGGAGGGCACGGCCCGCCTCGGTCAACGGACCCGGTTCTCGGGTCCCGCCACAATAGCGAGTGCCAGCCCAGGCTGGGCCGAGGATGCGCACGCCGAGTCCCCACCATTCCTCCAGTTCGGCCGGAGTTCGCACCCCCTCCGCCCCTTCCATCAACATCACCAGGCCGACCGGATGAGTCCGCTCCTCGTCGGCCCAGGGAGCCACAACCTCGTTGAGATCAGCAACTGTATAGATCAGCCGGAATTTATCGGCGTGGCGGTCGGCAAGCGAGAGGTAGGCTTCGAGTTGGGCGCGGTAGAGGCGGTGAGCCTGCTCGGAGTCGGAATAGACCAGCGTATCCCAATCGCCCAACTGGCGGCGGATCGGGGCAGCAAAGAGCGTGCCAAAGACGACCGCGGCGCGGGCGCGCTGGTAGTCAGGCCAGCCGAGCAAGGTGTTGCCGTTATACTCGACAATCGGAGTACCCTTCTCGTGCTGGCGCGTTTCAACCGCTGAACAGGTGTAATCCCGCCCGAGGGCAAGAATGTTCCAGGCTAGGTCTTCGTGAGCGTCAACAAGCAGGTGCATGACAGGTTGATCTTTTTAGTATCTTCTCAATAAGTGGGGGAGAATGGGGTGCGTGGGCGGCTTTGACGCCCACGCACCCCATTCCCCGGTTTTTTGAGATGATACCTTTTATGAGAGAGCGCACCTGATCAGGTGCGCTCTCGAAGATCAGGCTTCTTCTTTGGGATCTTCCTCAGAAGCTTTCTTCTCGGAAGCTTTCTTCTTGGGGTTTCTTTTTCTCTTGGGGGGCCCTTCCACCGGCACTGCGTCCAGGGGCAGGCCTTCAGCCGTTCCCAGGTCGAAACCCGCCAGGTCGAGTTCTTTGTAAGCGCCAGAGTCAACTTTCCGCAAGCTCAGACCGATGCGGCGCTGCTCAGGGTCAATGCGGATGATGCGCAGGGTAACCACTTCACCTTCGTGGAGGCGTTCTTTGGGATGCTCGATGCGCGTCTCGCCGATCTCAGAAATGTGGATCAGGCCCTCCACGTCACCTTCCAGGCGGGCGAAAGCGCCGAACTTGGTCAAGCGGGTAATGACGCCTTCCACCAACTGGCCGACCTTGAACTTCTCGACTTTCTTCGCCCAGGGGTCTTCGGCCAGGGCGCGCAAGGAGAGGCCGATGCGCTTTTTCTCGCGGTCAATGTTGATGATCTTGACGGTCACTTCCTGACCTACTTCGAGCACCTCGCTGGGATGCTGAACGCGCTCCCAGGATATTTCGGAAAGATGCACCAGGCCGTCCGCGCCGTTGATGTTGACGAAGGCGCCAAAATTGGCCAGGCTGGTCACACGCCCGGTACGGATCTCGCCCTCTTTCAGCTCTTCGATGACGCGCTCCTTAAGCGATTGGCGCGTTTCGCTGCTGGCAGCCCGCTCCGAAAGGATCAGGCGGCGGCGGTTACGATCCACTTCGATCACGCGCACGGTGATCGGCTCGCCAATCATCTTGCCCCAGCGCTGCTCAGGCGTCTCGCCGGTGACAGCCATGCGGCGCAGTATCCCGATCTGGGAGGCTGGTACGAAACCTCGCAGGCCGTGCACTGGGACGATCAGGCCGCCCTTGTTGTATCCAACGATCTTACTGGCGTAAACTTCATCTGATTCGAGGATTCTTTCGACCTCTTCCCAGCCCTTCTGTTCCAAGGCTCGGGTGTAGGAGAGGACGATGTTGCCGTTTGCATCTTCAGAAGCCAGCACGTAAACCGGGATCTCCGTGCCGACTTGCATTGCTTCGCGCTCTGCGGCCGGAATCTGCTCCAGCTCCCGTCCACTGATCACGCCTTCGGATTTTGCTCCGACGCTGACCAGAATCTGGGTCGGATTGACGCTGGCGATCACGCCGCTGCGGATCTCGCCCGGCTGGGGGAAATCCAAGGTCAGGCCCTCTTCCTTGAGCAAGGTCTCCATATTCGTATGAGTATTGGCAGTGCCTACTGCTGGGGTGTTGCTCTCGGGCATGGCCCCCTGCCCGACGAGGGCGTCGTTTTGTTCCATAACTGGGTGACTCCAAGGTTTAATAAGATAGCGGGATTATAAAGGCGAATGGGGAAGTTGGCAACCCCGACTTCCAAAAATCGCCTCCAGCGTTTACCAGTCTTGCAAGAAGCAGTATAATCTTGCCCGGAGTCAATTATGCCCCCGATTTATCCCTTTACGGCCATCGTCGGACAGGAACGCATGAGACGTGCGCTCATCCTCAACGCGGTTGACCCGCGCATTGGAGGTGTGTTAATCCGCGGCGAGCGCGGTACGGCCAAGTCCACGGCGGCGCGCGCTCTAGCGGCACTCCTGCCCAGGGTCCGAGCCGTGCGCGGTTGTCGTTTCGGTTGCGACCCCGACCAGCCTGCGTCCTGGTGTACAGAGTGCCGCGAGCGAGCCGCATCAGGAGAACCCCTGCCCGTTGAAGAGAAGCGCATCCCCTTCGTCAACCTGCCCGTCTCAGCGACGGAGGACCGCGTGGTCGGCACGCTGGACATCGAGCAGGCCATCCAGAAAGGCGAACGTCACTTCGAACCCGGCGTACTGGCGGCTGCCAACCGCGGCCTGCTCTACATTGACGAGGTCAACCTGCTTGACGACCACGTGGTGGATGTGCTGCTCGACTCGGCAGCCATGGGCATGAACATCGTCGAGCGTGAGGGCATCTCTTTTTCTCACCCCGCCCGTTTCATCCTGGTCGGCACGATGAACCCCGAAGAAGGCGACCTGCGCCCGCAACTGCTGGATCGCTTTGCCCTCTCGGTGGACATCACTGGCATCCGCGAGGCGCGCGACCGGGTGACCATCATCGAACACAACCTGGCCTTCGAATCGGACCCGGAAGCCTTCCGCAAGCAGTGGCTGCCGCACGAGGAGAAAATCTCGCGCCAGATCGCCGCTGCCCGCACGATGGTGGATAAGGTCAATTATGCACGCCGCGACCTGCTCTCCCTCGCCGCGCTGACCGCCTCGCTGAACGTGGACGGTCACCGCGCTGACTTGGTGATTCTCAAGGCCGCGCGCGCCCATGCTGCCTTCGAGGGGCGCACCGCCATCACCGACCGCGATATCGCTCTCGCCGCTGAGCTGGCCCTGCCGCACCGCATCAAGCGCGGCCCCTTCCACCAGACCGAGATCTCGCCTGAGCAATTGCAAGAACGTATCGAACAATTGCAAGGCTCGTCTGCAGAAGGTGAGCCCTCCGAGCCGGAGCCGAAAGAGGCCGATGTCGAGGCGCAAAAAAAAAAGTCATAACTGAAAGCACTGAACAGGAAACCACCGAACAGCCGCCCGCCGAACCTGGCGCGCAGAAGACTGTCTTCGATACGAGCGCTGCCCACTGGTGGAATGGGGGTCAAAAGGTCAAGATCGGGGAAACGTTCGAGCCGCGTAAGTTAGATACCCCCCTGGATAAACTCGCCCGCCGCCATGCTGGACGGCGTTCACGCACGCACACCGAGCGCAAACGCGGACGTTACATCCAGGCACGCCCGGCCAATGGCAAGACCGATGACGTGGCCTTCGACGCCACCCTCCGCGCTGCCGCGCCTTATCAGAAACGGCGCACTGAACAGCGCAAACGGGTGGCATTCGCCATCAAGAAGAGCGACTTGCAGCGCAAGGTGCGAGTCAAGAAGGCTGCCAACCTGGTGCTCTTCCTCGTGGATGCTTCGTGGTCAATGGCTGTAGCCGAGCGCATGGCCGCCACCAAAGGTGCGATTCTATCCCTGCTGACCGATGCCTACCAGCGCCGCGACCGGGTGGGGTTGATCGTCTTCCAGAAGGACCGTGCCACCCTCATCCTGCCTCCCACGACCTCTGTCATGCTTGCCCAGCGCGCCCTGGCCGATATTCCTGTCGGCGGCAAGACTCCACTGGCGGCTGGTTTGCTCATGGCCTACGACGTGCTCACGCAGGAGCAGATCATTCACCCCGATGTGGAGCCGCTGCTGCTCGTCCTGACGGATGGCGCCGGGAACGTGTCCATCGGCGTGCTGCCGCCGCAGGAGGAAGCATATCAATTCGCGGAGCAGATCGCGGGGCGCAGCTTCCGCAGCGTGGTGATCAACATGGAGCACGCCTCCTTCGACCAGGGCCTGGCGCAGGCCTTGGCCGATCATCTCCAAGCCCCTTGCTATACACTCAACGAGCTTAAGGCTGAAAACCTGTACCAAACCGTCCGTCAGGAGATGAGCGAGCCGCGCAAGTCAACAAGCTCAACTTGACCTTTGATTTGTGAACCGCAAAGCCGCTCTCAAACTTCCATTTCTTATCTCCCCGTTCATAGTGCTCCCCCTGAAACTTGAATTCGGGGTGAGTCATGCGGATCAGGTGAGGCGCACCTTCGTGTGCCTACCCCAGATCGTTTATAGTGGGTTCCCGCAATAGGGACAATTCTTCCAATCAGGCTGGGCCGCTTTACCGCAATGTGCACACACCCGGCTCGCGGTTGGAGGCTGCGTACCTCGCAAACTCCTGACTACCCAGAGGACGCCGAGAACCAGCAATACCAGAAACGCCAACGGAACCAGCCACATGAAAATCATCCCGAAGGGCATGAAGCCAAAGGAGCTGATCCCATAGCCCATCATGGGCATCCAGCCGGTACGCCAACCATAGGCCTGCGGGCCAACAAAGCGGGAGAGAAGCCCCAGGCCGAAGAAGACGACTAACACAATGACGATACCAAGTATCCACTTCCAGAAGTTTTTCATTTTTATTTCTCCTCTTTTTTGAGTGATACGTTTATCATAACCGCCCAAAGTTAAGATTGCGTGAAAAGAATAAGAAGATTCGGTAAAGATTCGAATCGAGTGAAACGCGATATACTTCGGCCATGTCCAACCTCATCGGCATCTTTGGCGGGACGTTCGACCCGCCCCATCTCGGACATCTGATCTTGACCGCCGAGGCCTGCCAGCAGCTCGGTTTGGCCCGCCTGCTCTGGGTGCTTACCCCCATCCCACCTCACAAACTAAATCAACCCATCACTCCCATTGAACACCGCCTGGCCATGCTCCAGCTTGCCATCGCTGGGAATCCCGATTTTGAGCTTTCGCGCGTGGAGATGGAACGTCCCGGCCCGCACTATGCGCTGGACACGGTCAACCTGCTGGCCGGACAGAATCCCGGCGTGGGAATGGTCTACCTGGTGGGCAGCGACTCGCTGTGCGACCTGCCCACCTGGCACCGCCCGGCGGACCTGGTGTCTGCCTGCAGTTATATCGGCGTGATGCGCCGCCCCGGGCAGGACGTTAGCATCACTGCCTTGGAGGCCATTCTGCCGGGCATCACGCCCAAGATCCTCTTCGTGGACGCGCCTCTGGTGGGAATATCCTCGCATGAGATCCGGCAGCGCGTCGCCGAGGGGCGTCCCTTCCGCTATTTCCTTCCGCCCTCCGTTTACAAATACATCCTGGAACACAATCTCTATCGTGTGACAGGTGACGGGTGGCGTGCGACGAGTGACGGGTGACGGGAGATTGCTTCGTACCAACCGTTCGCAGCGACATCACCAACCAAAATCCCCAATCGCAAATCGTAAATCTAAAATCGTAAACCCCATGTCCCTCCTCCTCGATGCTCTTTTCAATTCTGTCGCGCTTGGGCATTTGATCGTGGATATCCTCAACGGTCAGCGCTCGGTGCTGCTCACCTATTGGAGCAGCGAACTCGGCCTGAGCAACACCACGCTGGCGCTCGTCACCACGATCTACGTCTGGGTCGCCTCTCTCTCCCAGCCGGTCTTCGGCTGGATCACCGACCGCTTCGGCAAATCCCGCCTGATGGCAGCCGGCGGCATCTTGTGGATGTGCGCTCTGTTCGCGTTGGCGCTCTTCCTGCCGGTTCAGTTTGCCATCCCTTGCCTGATCCTGGCCAGCCTCGGCTCGGCCGCTTTTCACCCCGCCGGGGTGATGCACGCCACGTTGCGCGGGCGGACCCACCTGGAAAGACGTGAGACGAAAGCCGCCTCCTGGTTCTTCCTCTTTGGACAGTTTGGCTACTTCTTCGGCCCGATCATTGGCGGCCCGCTCCTCACCCTCTTTGGGCCGACAGGATTACTGATCCTGGCCGCGCTTGCCTTGCCCATCGGCTTGAACGCTGGCTGGCGGTTACGAAAAACCGCCGGAGTAGCAATCCCCACCTCGAAAGGCGAGGCGGCGAAGACGCCCCGGCCTGTCGTCGCCCGCAGCTTCCTGGTCGCGCTGGCGCTCATCGCCGCGCTACAGGCCTGGGCGCAACAGAACATGATCACCTTTGTGCCAAAGTATCTCAGTGACATGGGCAAGACAGCCGCTGTTTACGGCCTGATCGCCGGTCTGTTCATGGGCGGCTCAGCCATCGGGAACGTGATCGGCGGCAGCCTGGCCGACCGGTTCAGCAAACAGCGTGTCGCCATGGGCATGTTGGCGCTGGCCAGCATTCCGCTGTTCCTGGTTTCAATCGTTGGAGGATCTCCCTGGTTGTATCTGCTCGTCCCCCTCTCCGGTCTGTTCACCGGCGCGGTGCATAGCATCATCGTGGTGCTGGCCCAGCGGACGATCCGGGGTGGGATGGCCCTGGCTTCTGGCTTGACGCTTGGTTTCATGTTCTCTGCGGGCGCTTTGGGCACGCTGCTCAGCGGTCCGCTGGCCGACCGCTGGGGCTTCCCGCCCGTTTTCCAGATGACGGCGGGACTGGCGCTCGCGGCGGCGGCATTGACACTATTTCTGATAGAATAATCTAGGGCACTGGCAGCGGGACGGGATATTGGCATGCCCAATACTCGTCTGCAATAGCAAAGTTGATCACCTTGATGGGTCGAATCGGCGGAGAGACGTTCGAGACGAGCAGCAAGGAGCTGGAGCAGCTCGATCTGGCGGTTATCCGGGGTCATCCAGTGTGCTTTCGCCGTGAGTGAGCACGTAGAAGCTGTGCGGCCTCTCGCCCGTTCGGTCGAAGACGAAGTCTGTGACGAGGTAACCAGCGGCAAAGGCCGTCTCGAAAACCTCGCGGGCGTAGAAGCGCCAGTCGCGCGCCAGGGCGAGGTCAGCCTCTTTCAATGCCAGGAAATCAACAGGGATTTCGACCAAGAGCAAACGCCCGCTTAGGGAGGGGGAACCTTCGGGAGGACATGACCAACCTGCAGGGTCTGGAACGGCTGCGTACAGGGAAACGTCCGCAGCCAGGAAATGGTCCAGGCCGAGTATTGGCCTGCGGCGGCGGCTGAGTCTGTGTTCCACCCGAGGTGTGTTCACCCACCAGTCCACCTGGAAACGATCGGAGGGCAGGCCAATGTTCAGGCCATCGCGCATATCTCCGTATTCGGAGCGGCGGTACGTGTTGCAGACTGCGCCGAGCTTGGCGATGTTGAGGTGGGCGTTGCGGCTGAGCAGGGGATCGTACGTCCAGGTGATGAGGTCGAGGCCCTGGTGGCGCACCATCTGCCATTGGGCGCGCTTGAGGGCAAAGCCGAGGCCGGAATCGCGCCACTCGGGACGGACGGCCAGGATGTGGGAGCAATGCTTGAGGCGTGGTCCATCCGGTGTGGAGTAGAAACCAGGGAAACCCCAGGCCGCGCCGACCAATTGCTCGCCAACGAACGCGCCCAACAGCAATCCGCCGTTGTGCACCACGGCCAACAGGGCGTGGGCAGGGATAACTTCCGTCTCGGGACCAGGCCAGACCAGGCGTTGAAGCTCTTGGACGGCTTCCATCTCTTTTGGGGTTTCGATCAGGCGAATGATCCACTCAGGCATGGCGGATGAAGAGTGAGCGCAGGAACTCGCGGTACCAGTTGACGCCGTGCAGGTAATCAATGTGTGTGGAGAAGCGCGCCGGCATTAGCCCAAAGACGCGCTGGATGGTATCCACCGCGCAGGTACGGTTGACAGCCAGGTAATCCAGCCAGAAGACAGAAGCGGGGAAATGCGGAAAAATCGTTTCGAGAATGACGGTCAGGGCACGCATATAGGGGATCGGCCAAGCCCTTAGGGTGCGGCGCTTCTTGATCACGTCCATGATAAGCTCGGCGATCTGGCTCAGGCTGAAGTATTCGCCCCCGCCGACCTCGTAAGTTTGGTCAATCGTTTCAGATGCGTCCAACGCCCAGATCAAACAAGTAACCATATCCTCGACCCACAATGGCTGAAGCAGGGTCTTCCCGTGGCCCGGCAGAGGCAGGAAACCCGGTGCGACAGTCAACAGCATGGCCAATCCGGTCGTGAAGCTATCGTGCGGGCCGAAGAGGATCGAAGCGCGCAGAATGGTATAGGGCAGGCCGCTCTGGCGGATGGCTTCCTCGGCAATACCCTTGGCTTTGAGTACGGGGAAAGCCGAGGCGCGGTCGGCATCCAGATGGCTGAGGTAGAACAGGCGCTCGATCCTGGCATCGGCTGCAGCGCGCACCAGGTTGCGCGTGCCTTCGATGTCCACGGCCATCAGGTTGGCGCGCCCGCCCTGCGCCTCGCCGCCCGCCATGTGATAGACCACATCCACGCCGTGCATGGCGGCGCGCAGGCCGGGTTCGTCGCTCAGGCTGGTGACTGCCACTTCCACCGGCACGCCCAGCGGCAGGTTGGGCGTGCGCGGCGAGGGACGCAGGAGTATTCGCACCTGATGGCCAGCCTCTGCGAGGTGCCGCACCAGGGCGCGGCCGATGAAGCCGGTCCCGCCTGTGACGAGGATCATGGGGTAGATTATAGCAGAGACTCATCTTCGAGCTGATTCAGCTCCTTGCCTCCCGGCTCGAACACCTCTCCGCTGATTCTGCTTGGTCGCGCCATCTGTGTCTATTTTTCCGTTGCCTGTCTTTCGGCCTCCTCTTTCACCAATTCACGCTGTAGAATCTTGCCTACCAGGGGCTTGGGCAGTTGCTCACGAAACTCGACGTACTTGGGCACTTTGAAGGGGGCCAGATTCTTTTTACAGAATGCAATGATCTCCTCCTCGGTGAGCGTCTGGCTTTCTTTCAGGCGGATGAACACCTTGCCCGTAGACATCAAGTATCCTTGCATGTTTGGGGAGAAACCTTCGCCTCCGATGACAACAATCCCTGGGATGGGCCATGATTCGATGTCTTTAACAGTGGCGAGTATCTTCTCTTCGGCGGTTCCTCCCACTCCCTGAAACTTGCTTTCAATACCGAGTTTCTTTCCCGTTTTCTCTTGCGTATAGACGACATCAATATGCCGCTTTGATCCCCATAGGCGGCGCGCCGCTGTGACTTCAGTTTGGACCTTTAGTCCAAGTTTCTCTCCCAATTCAACAATTTTGCGTTTGAGTTCATCGCCACTACGAACAGCAGTTGCTTTGCCTGCCATGATTACTCCGAGAAAGTAAGTTTTGTCTCACTCCGATTATATCTACTTTTGCCTGTTTTGGCGCGACGCCCTCGATTGCAAAAGCATGACGCGAAACGGCGTGCGTGTGTTTGGCGTTCGTGCATACTTATCGTGCTTCGCCAAAATATCCATACATATCTACTCGATGTCTGTCCATCCTGTATGCCTCTTTATCCTCATTGAACTGCATTCGTATTTCGTATCTCTCTTTCAGGATTTGTTCCACCTTATCTTTTCTGGCTGCTGTCATCGGATATCGCGTCACCCCATCCGCCATTCCATCAGGTAAGGGGCCAGGCCCGTTCCAACTGAGTTTTGCCTCTTGGACACAAACCAACTCCTTATCTCCAGTTGTCAACCCCCATCTCGTCAAGAAAATGTACCTTGCACTGCATTGCGTCAAATCCTTCAGCGTCATGTATGGGTCTGGGACGTACTGCAATGTGCCAGATGAAAATACCAAATCTGGTTCCCCTATTTTTGTTTTCGCAACGCTCAAATCGTCAAAGAACCGTAGTTCATCATTTTCGAGTTCCTTCCCTTTCCTTGCCATCGCACTGGTTTCTACTACATACCAGCGTAGTTTGATACGTTCTGCAAACAACGCCTTTGCTATGAAATAATGTGCGCCACATGCTCCGCCGAAGTCTATGACGCGCATTTCGTTGGCAACATACCTTATGGCAAGGCTCAACCCGATTGGTGTTCGGACATTCGTCAAATCAATTTCCAAAGGTTTTTGACCATGAAGCAAGTCCCGATACCGCTTGGTTTTCTCGAAGACGACGTTGACTAGCGCTTGTTGTTCATAGCCGTAAGTGGAACAGGCAAGGGCTGCTTCTTGATATGAACCGTACAGTTTTGAGTCTAACGCGTTGGTCTTGCGTATCACTCGAATCACTCGAATTAGAATGGGCGGAACGAAATCCTTGAGTTGCATTGCTTTTCTCCTGTGGACTGTGGAGCGCGATTGTCGGTCAGAGCGGCATGACGGCAAACGTGGAGCACCACGCAACGGCGGACGAATCGAAAGTACTTTCCATTCGCGCGCCGCCCCGCCGTTGTCGTGGTGCGTGTGTTCTGCGTTCGTGCGTGTTTGGTTTAGGCGTACTCGTACACCGGAACTTGAATCACACGCTTGGGCTTACTTTGTTGCCAAACCATCTTTTGTAGGCGTTCTACTGTGTCGGGCGAAAACAACTGTTCGCCTGTTTCCACATTGACTCGCGCGGGAACATTCTCAATGATGATGAGTTGACCGTTCATATCGAGCGTGTATGTAACTGTCCGCTCCACCAGTTTTTCTTTCCACTGATAGGTGTTCATCTCATGTTCTCCTTATTCTGAAGTCAATCCATTCGGCAGAGTTTGGTTCGTACAGGGTGATGATTTTGACCAACGGGCGCGAAGGATAACTGCACTGAACATGCAACGGTCTGCCTGTCTGCGTAAAACCCAGCACCAGACAACTCGGACCATACTTGTCTTCTGGATAGTCTTCGATAATCTCGCCACTCGCAATCGCCTCACGCAATTCCTGTATGCTGATTTGGCGAAGGATGCTTTGGTCAACGGCGTGTTTGGAGAATTCAAACTGTCCTGCTTGAATCTTGGCGCGTATTTGCTCAATCATCAGTGTACCATGCTTTGTAGGATATGCCACTCATCTGCCATACTTGCAATTGACCGACACCGCTCGAATGGGAACGGCATGACGCAGAACTAATATTTCACGAACCAGTTTGTACGGGAATCACATCATTTTGCCAGTGATTCCCGTAATACTTGTTTCGGGAATCCAAAAGCAACTTTCCTCATTGGGATCAACCCCAAATCGTTCATGTCCACCTTCTAAAGTGATATATTGTCAAGCGGGCTCTTGATTCGTCCTATCGTCCTTTTCGTCACATGGGTGTAGCGCTGGGTCGTCAAAATGCTGTCGTGGCCCATCAATTCCTGAATATACCATATGTCCACACCATCCTCACGCTTGTGGGTGGCTTCGCGGCGTGTACGAGTTATATATCTTTGCGCATCTTCGCTGAACGCAGGGTAGGGCAACATGCCGCAAATATCGCGCCATTTGAGCGGTTTTAGCGTCTTAGAGGGCATTTCTTGCCGCACACCCTCAATCAATCGTGTCGCCAGACGCAGACGTTCGGCAGGGGGAAGCCGGTCGGCCTGTTCGAGCATGTTTTCAACAGTTAGTGCGACCATCACTCTTCCTTTCTCGCGACCTAAACGGGCAACAATTGGTAATCGTGCGATGAGTTGATTATACCCCGTTCCGATGTTACTCAGGTTTCGGTAACGCGTTCCTCCATCGCCACCAACGCCGCGCCGTGCGCGCCGACCAGTTGGGGGTGACGCGGCAGGATGACTTTCTCGCCAGTCTCTTCCGTGACGGATAGGGCTTCTGCGCCCAGCCGCTCCAACGGAACCTGGAGCCGGTTGGCGGTATTCTCCAGGAAGCGCCCCGTCCCGGCCGAACATTTGTCATTCATCACGAAGTCCAGCACTTTCCCGTCCGCGTTGATGGCGATCACCTTGCTGTCTTGCCCGCCGATGTCTACCAGCGTTCCTCCGTGGGCGAACTCATGATAAAAGCCGTGCGCGTGGCAGGAGATCTCGGTCACCTGACGCGTCGCCTGACGCACCAGCCGCCTGCCATAGCCGGTCGCTGCCAGCAGATGCCAGGTCATCTGGCCGATGGAATAAGGTTTGCAGGAACGGTCGGAATGCGCGATGCGTTCGTCCACTTCTGCGAGCATGGCTGCGTAGAAATCCACCGTGAATAGCTCGCCGCGCATCTCCACCACAGGCGCCATCTGGATGAATTGATCGAAGACCGAGATGGGCGCGGGGTGATGACGCCCGCGCGCGATACTCCTGGATGATATCCAAGCGCCGGGGAATGCCCGTGCCTGTCACGCGACTGTCCTTTCGGGTGACATGTTGAACGATCTACACATCATCGTGCTGCATAACAATTCTATCGTAAAATGCCCGTAATGGCCTGTGCTGGGGGGAATAACTTCACGCGAATCTGGCCAGCCTTGGGTGCAACCGCCCCCGTGGAAAACGGGGAAAATTGCCGATCCTGCTGCACTCGTTCATGGTACACTAACCCGCAAAAGGTGACCGCGCATGTCCAGGTACTTTGCGATTGCACAAGCTGAACCGAATATCGCTCTGATCAAATACTGGGGCAACCGCGATCCGCATCTGCGATTGCCCGTCAATGGCTCCATTTCCATGAACCTGGAGGGACTGTTTACGCGGACAACAGTAACGTGGGAAGAGAAACGAGTAGCGAGTAAGGAAGATAGGCTCACATTCAACGGCGCGCCCGTTACCGGCAAAGCCCTCCAGCGCGTTTCTAATTTTCTTGACCTCGTCCGGCAGATGGTGGGCGCGGAGTGGCGCGCAGAAGTTGTCAGTGAGAATAACTTCCCGGCGGGGGTTGGGATTGCGTCCTCGGCTTCAGCTTTCGCAGCTTTGGCTTTAGCGGCAACCAAGGCCGCAGGGTTGGATCTGGGTGAAGTCGGACTCTCCCGACTGGCGCGGCGCGGCTCCGGCTCGGCATGTCGTTCCGTCCCCGGAGGGTTCGTCGAATGGCAGGCTGGCACGGGCGACGAGGACTCCTTCGCCTTCTCCATTGCTCCGCCGGGGTATTGGGATTTATCCGATTGCATCGCCGTAGTCAGCGCCGAGTGCAAAGCAACCGGCTCGACTCAGGGCCACGCCTTGGCGGAAACCAGCCCCCTGCAAGCCGGACGGGTGGCGGATGCGCCCCGTCGCCTCGACCTTTGTCGCCGCGCCATCCTGGAGCGCGACTTCGGCGCCCTAGCCGGGATCGTCGAACTCGACTCGAACCTGATGCACGCCGTGATGATAACTTCCACGCCGCCGCTCTTTTACTGGCATGAGTCCACGCTGACCGTGATGCAGCGGGTGCGTGAGTGGCGTCTCGGTGGTCTGCCGGTCTGCTACACCATTGACGCCGGGCCAAACGTTCATGTGATCACGGAGGGGGCCGAGGCCGGGCGCGTGGCGGATTTGCTGGAGGCGGTTTCTGGGGTCCAGAAAGTGCTCGTCGCGCGGGTTGGGGGGCCGGCGAGATTGATGGAAGTTCAAAAAAGGATATAATCGCCAAAGGATATAATCGCCTTTGCCACGCCGAAACCGGCGCGAGCGTTTATTGTTATGAGGTATATGGTATGAGTACAGGTTTTCTGGGCGGGTTGGTTTTCGTGTTGGTTTTCGCCGGTATGATCCTCCTCCACGAGTTGGGTCACTTTATTGCGGCGCGCCTGCTGCGCATTGAAGTGGAAGAATTTGGCATCGGCTTCCCGCCGCGCCTGCTGCGACTCTGGCGCGGCAAAGGAGCAATCCTGATTGGGCACGAACGCCTGGTCTTGCCTCTCAATTTCGACTTGCCGTTCGACCTCAAGGCCGCCATCCACCGCCCAGTGGAGGCCACCGCTGATTCTGTCAAAGGCAGGCTGGTGCTGCGCACCCTCGAGTTTGCGGCTACGGAAGATGGGCAAAACAAGCCTGATCCGCTTCCTGAGCATGCTCCGGATGCTGACCGGCCTGCGGCTGTGCCGTTAAGGCGCTCGAAAGATTTCCCGAAACCTGGCGCAATTCACGTGAGCGGGAACCTCAACGAGGTCAGGCTCGGCACCGAAGTCACTCTGAACTGGATCCCGCTGGGCGGTTTCAACCGCATCAAGGGCGAAGACGACCCTACCGTGCCGGGCGGGATGGCGGCCGCCAGCCCCTGGAAGCGCATCACCGTGCTGCTGGCTGGCCCAACCATGAACTTGTTGACGGCTGTCCTGGCCTACACGTTCCTGTTCTATCAGATCGGTGTGCCCAATACCCACATCGTGGTCATCGCAGACGTCTCACCAGGATCACCGGCCGAGATGGCTGGGATACAGACCGGCGATACGGTCCTGACCGCGGCGGGAGAGAGCATTACCAGCGTTTCCAAGCTGCAAGCCATCATCCGCGCTCACCTCGACCAGCCAATCAGCCTCAGCCTCCAGCGCGGCGACCAGCAGATCGAGATCAGCGTGACCCCCTTGAGCAGCCGTACGAAAAGGCAAGGCGCCATGGGCGTTTTGCTGGGGAATCCGTTGCACTCGACCAGTTCATGGTTCGAGACAATATCTCCTAGTTTCGCTGCCACTTACGGGAGCGTTCGCGAGCTGCTGGCGCTGCCTGGCCGGATCATCGCCGGCGCGATCCAGCCACAGGAAGCGCAACTGGCCGGGCCGCGCAGCATCTGGAACCTGTTCCAGCAGACCGTCTCGCGCGATGTCCAGAGCCGCGAGGCCACTTCGGCGAGCACTGGCCAGCAGCCGACGAATTACACGCTGCTGGCTGTCATCTCACTCACCATTTCTTTGGGCATACTGAACCTGTTGCCGATTCCGGCCCTGGACGGCGGACGCATCTTGTTCGTCCTGCCAGAGATCATCGTTCGGCGGCGCATCCCGCCTCGCTTCGAGGCTATCGTCCACGGCGTCGGCCTGATGGTTCTCATGGCGTTGCTCGGATACTTCTACATATTGGATTTTATCCACCCGCTGACGATCAATTTGCCCTAGAGAAGGTGACAGTCACTTTGGAAGTGACTTTCACCTGATTAGGAGGTTACTGATGGACAAAAAAATCGCCTTCCAAACCGTGCTGGATGCGCTGCTGGACGACTCGCAGCCTTTCCCGCCGCGTTACTTGTACCTGTTCTCGGACATCGAGCCTGGGCAATTGAAGCTGCTGCTCGGAACCTGGCCCCAGGTCTCGCTCCCCCGTCAGCATGCTCTTCTCGAAGACTTGGAAGCACTGGCCGGAGAGGATGCTTTGCTTTGTTTCGATGACCTGGCGCGTGCCCTGCTGAAAGACCCTGACCCACAGGTGCGCGTCCAGGCCCTTCGCCTGCTGTGGGAATGTGAGGATGCGAAACTGGTGCCGAAGTATCTCGAAATCCTGGCCGAGGATAGCGTCTCCAGTGTCCGCGCGGCGGCAGCCACCGCGCTGGGCTTATTCATTTACTTGGGTGAGATCGAAGAAGTACCGGAGCAGACTCTCTACAAAGTCGAAGATAGCCTGCTGGCGGTCATCAATTCGGACGAGGACATGCTGGTGCGGCGGCGGGCGCTGGAAGCGCTGGGCTGGTCGTCGCGGCAGGAGGTGCCGGCTTTGATCGAGGCCGCTTACCGTGAGAAACATCCGGATTGGAAAGCGAGCGCCCTCTTTGCCATGGGACGTTCGGGCGATGAACGCTGGGGCAAGCAGGTATTGTCCAACCTGCGCAATCGAAACGAGGCAATCCGCCTGGAAGCGCTGCGCGCTGCGGGAGAACTGGCGCTCGACTCCGCCCGGCCGGTTCTACTGGACATGCTGGCCGACGAAGAGAATGCGGAGACTCGCCGCGAGATTATCTGGACATTGAGCAAGATTGGCGGCGAGGGCGTCCGTGACCAGTTCGAAGAGCTGCTCGAAATGGAAAGGGACGAAGAAGAGGCCGATTATCTCGAGGAAGCACTAGAAAATTTGGATTTCACCGAAGAGGTCATGAGCGGATTTGACCTGCTCGACATCGAGGAAGACTAGATCCATTGACCGAACTTTCACAAACCTTCACCAATAATTTGCTGCCCATCTTGCTCATCAGCGGCGCGGGCTTCTTGCTCGGCAAATTCCTCAAGGTCGAACCCCGCCCGATCGGACGGGTCACCTTCTACATTTTGAGTCCGCTCCTGGTCTTCAATCTGCTTACGGAAAGCCAGCTCTCGCTCGACCGCATCGGGCTGATGATGGGCTACGCTGCGGCGGTCAACTTCCTGGTCGCCGGCCTTGCCTATCTAATCGGCCGCCTCTTGCGCCTCGACCGCCCCTTGAGTATCAGCGCCGTCGTGCGCCTGCTCGTGGGGCCGTTCGTCGGGCTGGGATTGGGCAGCCTGTTTGGATTGAACAATCCCGCCCGCCAGGCCGGCGTCACTGAAGCGGCCATGCCGAGCGCGGTGCTGACCACCGTGCTGGCAAGTGAGTATAATCTCGACTCATCCCTGGTGACTGCTATCGTCTTCGTCACCACTCTGCTCAGTCCGTTCACCCTGACCCCGCTCTTGCTCTATCTGGGGAGGTAGCTTGCGCCGCGTCCTCTGCCTCATCGTTACGGCCTCGATCACGCTTGGGTTCTGCACACAAGCCCAGGCGCGATCCGCCGTCACGTTGTCCGGCGTTGGGGTAGATTACAGCTTCGGAGAAGAGATCACCTTTACAGCGCGCATTCAGGCCGCGTCCGTCATCCAGGAAGCGTTGATCCTTTTCCAGGTAGAGGGTGACCCCAATACCCGCGTCGCTCCCATCCAAGTCGGCGTGGACGGTATGACTACTTATCAGTACCCGGTTTCGACCGACCTGCTGCGCCCGTTCGCGCGTATTTTCTTTTGGTACCGCCTGACGGTGGAAGGCGGGGAAGTCTACACCAGCCCGCAATTCTATTTTGATTACGTGGACAACCGTTTCCCCTGGCAGACTCTGGAAGACGCGGCTGTGCGCCTGCATTGGTACGCCGGGGATATCAACTTCGGGCGGGCTGTTTTCGATTTTGCGCACATCGGCTTGCAGGCGGCCACCAACCTGATCCCAGCTGCGCCGAGCGAGCCGATTGACATTTACATCTACGACAACCCGACCGATCTTCAGAACTTGTCGGCCAGTTCCGACCCGAGCGTGGTTCTGGTCTCCATTTTGCCGGGAGGGGAGCAGACCATCGCCATGCAGCAGCAAATCCCGCATGAGCTAGCGCACGTGCTGCTCTACAATTACACCGGCCTGGCCTACAACCAACTACCCACCTGGCTGCGCGAGGGGATCGCTTCGCTGGCTGAGCTGTATCCGAACGCGGACTACGTTCAGGCCTTAGGGGTCGCCACCCAAAACCAGACTCTATTGCCGATGGCCGATCTGTGCGGACTTTTCCCGCAGGATACCTCGGGTAATCTCCTGGCTTACGCTGAATCGGCTTCCTTCACCCGTTACCTGTATGATACTTTCGGGACCTCGGGCCTGCTGACCCTTCTCCAGGCCTATGCGGACGGCCTGGACTGCGAGCAGGGCGCGGCGCGCGCCTTTGGCAGTTCGCTCTCGCAGCTTGACAGACGATGGCGGCAGCAGGCTCTGGGCGAGAACGTGGGCGGACAGGCCTTCTGCAACCTTTTTCCCTATTTGCTAGTCCTGGTAGTGATCCTGGTTTTCCCGGTCTGGGGTTTTGGGACCTCCAAGAAAAGGAGGGGCCATGGTGCAGGCCAATCCAAGTGAGCGGGCCAGAGTCCACCTCTGGGTGAGCGGGCGGGTGCAAGGAGTGGGCTTCCGCGCTTTCGTCCAGCAGCGCGGGATGCTGCTGGGATTGACCGGCTGGGTGCGCAACGTCGGTTACGACCAGGTCGAGGCGGTAGCCGAGGGCAGGCGTGAGACGCTGGAAGAATTTGCGCGGGCAGTCCAAAGCGGCCCGCGCGGCTCACACGTGGACGATGCGCGCCTGGAATGGGAAACGCCGACGGGGGAGTTCCGCTGGTTCGACGTGAAGCACAGCCTGTGAGCTGCGTTTTTTCGTGCCCATTCGTGCTCAATCGTGGTAGGAAAAAAGAGCCCACGATTGTGAAGTTCTCCCCCTCATCGTCTCCGCAGCCATAAATCGGATACGTAATACGTTGCAAAACCGAGTAGGAGCGCGTATTCTAGCCAGTGTGCTGGGATATCGGCTTCTATGCCGAAGGCCAGCAGGAGGCCTCCCAGCGAGAGCATGACCAGCACGAAGGCGTTGCGCGCCGCCTTGTCGTTGATCGCCTGTGTGCGCTCGTCGCGGCGTAGGGCGGTGACGCCCCATTCGGGGTGGACGGAGTATCGTCCGCTGTGCGGCGCCCACAGGAAAAGGGCGAAGGCCAGCGCGCCCAGCAGCGTTGCCAGCCACCAGATCATGCCCGTCGCGTACAGCAAGAATCCGAACAGCGCGGTGAGAATGGCGCGGCTTGTGTAATAGAGGGTCATGCCTTTCATTGCGGCTCTCCTTCCAACCAGAATAATTCACCGATGGGCACCTTCAACACGACGGCCAGTCCCAGCGCCAGTTTGACCGAGGGGACGAACTTGCTTTTCTCGATGGCGATGATCGTCTGCCGCGTCACGCCGACCCGCGCGGCCAGGTTTTCCTGTGTCAACCCTTGTCCGGCGCGCGCCTCTTTCAAGCGGTTGTGTAATTCCATCGCGCCTCTGAATGTAAAGTATGGATGACATTATAGCCCGGTTTGGATTAGATGTCAAGTATGCTTTACATCAAAAGTGAAGTTGGAAGCATCTTGATTCCTCGCTTCGGCTCAGGACGAGGGCGCGCCTCGCTTTGCGCTCTTCAGAAGTGATATACTATTGGTGATCGGGTTCTCATATTGCGTCGCCCATAAGCTTTTTCAACGGCCAGGCGGCGACTCAAAAAATCGTTGGGCAGCCCAACCGAGCTATGCTTCCAGGAGTGAGGATTATGAAGACAGGTGAAATAGAAAATGATTCGGAATTGCAGCGAGTTCTTTGGGCATGTTACAAATACTGGCAAAGTGAATTGTTGCCAGCCCATAAGAGAAATGTCTGTTATAGCTGGATTGTTGGTCTCTATGACGAAAGATTTGGTGCCAAGTTTCACCCGTCGAAATTGCGACGTTTGACAAGACTTGGCTTTTTGAAGGAGGATGATACTTCAAGAGGCGGGCACAGACGTTATTACCAAATCATAAGCCCCAGTCATGTTGATGAACTTCTGAGGAAATGGGGTCTGATTTGATTGGGCGGATAGCCTCATAGGGAGTCAATCCATGAGAAAGTGGCTAATTCCTCTGGGCATTTCGTGCATAGTGATTATTGTCGGTGTCGCTATTTGCGTCATTGCTGCTTCCCTCGGTATTTTCCGCCTTGCTCAATCACTGCCGACTCCAGCGCCAACGGCAGCACTCATCATTGGTAGGAACTACTGGGTCAACGCGCTCATCCCGCCTCCAGGGATGCCAGCAGGTCTCGTTATTTCCAACGCCGACGTCTATAATAAACCTGGCAATCCGATCACAGACCCCTCTGTTGCCATCATTGCGGTAGTTCCTGATACTACAGAGCTGACCCTTATGGCAGTTCAAGCAGATTGGTGCTACGTGCAAGGCATTTACAACTTTATGAGTGGAATAAGCATCCCCACTCCTGAGCCACCAATGCCAACTCCTGACTTCACAAGACCAATTGAGGGATGGATGGAGTGCAGCCGTCTCTTGGACTATAAACCTACTCCTTATCCTACGCCAAATCAAACGCCTCAAGCCCCATAATTTCCTAACGCCTGAGGCGTAGCTTGGCTAAAGGCTGCTAAACAAAGTGTGCGGCGGACGGCTGGGAGCCTGCGCGATTTGCAAGCATTTTCTACGTCTCAGCAGAATCTTACTCCCAAACCGAATCCACACCCCTCCATCCGCCGCAACCCTAAGGGGTACTTTTCCTACGGGGACGGCGTCGCGAACGCGAACCGTTCTACCGAGTGGGTTACCCCCATGCGGCTGGCAAGAGCGGACAGGACATTTCCACTCTGCTCTTCCTGACCAACATCAACCCCGATTTGCTCACCGAGGGCAAGTAGCACCTGGTGGAAGAGGTGTTGAGCGATTTGCAGGCAGGATTTAACGATCCCGGGGTGAACCCCTGAATAGTAACTTGATCAGCGGGGGATCAAATGCACCGCGCTGGCCTTGAACGACGCGGAGACTTCCGTCCGCTCCGCCAAATCCATCTCGCGCGCCGAGGCGCGCGTGACCAACGCCATGAGCAGAAAGCCGCAATCTACCACCACCCGGAACAACGCTCCCTGCGGCGAAAGACGCAAGATGCGGCCCGTCAGGCGGTTGCGGGCGCTGGAGAGCGGAACATCGTCCTTCGGCCAGAGAGTCACATCTTCGGGGCGTATGCAAAAAAGGACCTTCCGCCCGGGATTCATCTCACCTGCCGCCTCCAGGTGAAGACCATTTGCACCCACAATCACCCGGCCATCTTGACAGGCAACGACCTGACCGCTCACAATCGTCTCCACGCCGACGAAGGCGGCCACTTCCGCGTCGGTGGGTTCGGCAAAGACCTGCTCCGGCTTCCCGCACTGGCGCAGGCGGCCTGCGAGCAGCACCGCCACCCGGTTGCCGAGCAGCAAGGCCTCATCCAAATCGTGGGTGACGAAAATGGTCGTCTGGCCAGTTTCTGCCAGTAGAGATTGCAGATCTTCTAGCAAGCGCGCACGGGTCAGGGAATCCAAGGCACTGAAGGGCTCGTCCAGCAGAAGCAATTGGGGCTGGATGGCGAACGCCCGCGCCAGGCTGACGCGCTGCGCCTCGCCGCCAGAGAGTTTGGCCGCCGGGCGATCCCGCAGGTGACCGATCCCTAGCCGCGCCAGCCAAGCGTCTACGCGCCGGGTGATCTCTTCTTTCGGCAAATGCCTGAAGTGCAGACCGGCGGCCACGTTCTCGAAAACGGATGTATTCAACAGGAGCGGCTCCTGCAAGACCAATCCGATGCGGCGGCGGTACTCGAGGTCGTTCTGGGCTTCGAGCGATTGGTCGTCGAAGGTGATCTCGCCGCGTGCCGGCTTGATCAGGCGCGCAAGCGCCAGCAAGAGAGTGCTTTTCCCCGCCCCGTTCGGGCCAATGACGGCCAATACTTCCCCCACGGGAACGTTCAACTGGTCAATCTTCAAAACTGTTTGTTCCCCACGTCGAACGAGCAGGTCGCGGATTGCCAGCAAGTCGCTCATCGTTTGGCTCCGCGCTGCTGGATCCAGGTCAGGGCCAGGTTGACCAGGAAGGTCAGGAAGAGCAAAAGAATGCCGAGGGCAATGGAACGCTCAAATTCGCCTTTGCCTGTCTCCAATACAATAGCAGTCGTCAGGACGCGCGTCTGATAACGGATATTCCCGCCGACCATCATGGATGCGCCAACTTCGGAGATGACGCTGCCAAATCCGGCCATCAAGGCGGCCAGCAGCGGCAGGCGCGCTTCCCGCCACAGGGCGATGATCATTTGGAAACGAGAGGCTCCCAGGCCAAGCAGTTGTAGGCGCAGACGCGGGTCGAGTTGCTGGAGTGCCGCCGCGGTCAGTCCGGTCACCACCGGCGCAGCGATGATCGTCTGTGCAATGACAATGGCGGCTGGCGTGTAGATCAGGCGCAGTCCGCCAAGCGGGCCGCTGCGCCACAGGAAAATAGAAACCACTAGCCCGACCACGACCGGCGGCAGTGCCATGCCGGTGTTGATCAGGCTGAGGAAAAACGAACGTCCGGGGAACTTGCCCAGTGCAAAGCCAGTGCCCAGCGGCAGCCCGATCAATAGGCTGATGACTGTTGCCAAGCCGGAAACCCTAAGGGAGAGCAGGGTGATCTGCCAGACCTCTGGGTCACCGCCAGAGAGCAACAGAAGCGCGTTTTGAACGCCTTGCCAGATGAGGGTCATGATCAAGTTGCTGTGCCACGCACATGAATGATGCGTGGCGCAGCATACGTAAGTTAAGGCAAACCCAGGTCAGCGTCGGTTTTGCCGGCATCAGGGAAGAAGAGCGGTTGGCCGTACTTATCCACGCCGAAGGTACTGATGACTTTCTGCGTTGCCGGAGAGACAATGAAGTCTGCAAAGGCCATCGCGCCCTCTAGGTTCGTATTGGGCCAATTATCGTGGTTGACAATAATAACATGGTATACATTCAGCAGGGCAGGGTCGCCTTCCACTAGAATAGTGAGCTGCAAATTGGCCTTGTTGGCCAGGTACGTGGCGCGATCAGTCAGGGTGTAGGCACTCTTTTCTGACGCGACTGTGAGCGTGGCGCCCATCCCTTGTCCGCTTTCTATATACCAGGTCTGGCCAGCCGGATCAATAGCTGCTTTCTGCCACAGGCCCAGCTCCATTTTGTTCGTGCCTGAATCATCGCCGCGCGAGACAAAAGCCGCACCTGCGGCCGCGATCTTCTGGAAGGCTTCCACAGCGGAAGCAGTGCCTTTGATGCCGGCCGGATCGTCTGCCGGGCCAACGATGATGAAATCGTTGTGCATGACCAGGCGACGGTCAGAGCCGAAGCCATTATCCATGAATGTCTTTTCGGACGATGGCGCATGGACAAGCAGAACGTCCGCGTTGCCCTCCTCACCCATCTTGAGCGCCGCGCCGGTGCCGACCGCAACGGTCTGGACCTTGTAGCCGGTCTGCTGCTCGAAGAGCGGAATCAACACATCCAGCAGACCCGAGTCTTGCGTGCTGGTAGTGGTCGCCAGGATCAGGTTCGGGTTGGCGGGAGCCGGGACCGGCGTCGGCGAAGGAACAGGTGTCGGCGAGGATGCGGCCACTGATGGCTCAGCGGTGACCGGGACTGTCGCGACAGGCGTCGGGTTGGATGCTCCGCACCCGGATAACGCCAGAGAGAGAAAAACGATGAGGGTCAGGAAGATGTTGGGGGTGCGCTTCATGTTGTCCTTTCTCCTAGAGAAGAATTTGTTCGCCGGTGTGCGTGGTATCGTAGCCGCTCAGGCCCGCCGCGTCACGCCGGAAATCATCCGATTGCAGATGATCCAGGATAGGCGAGACCGTGCTGGTCTGCTCCTGGGGAATGGTCAGGTCATAACGCTCGTGGAACAAGGGAATGAACTCCAAGTTGTGCTGCCGGGCGGCGGCTTGCAGACCGATGGCCACGTCCGCTTCGCCGCGCTGGACAAACTGGGCGCATTCGGTGTGGGTGCGGACCTCGTGCCTGTACCCGCGGATGCTTTCGGCGGGGATGCCCAGCCGGTGCAACTCGTTGTCGAGCCACAGGCGTGTGCCCGATCCTTTTTGGCGGTTGACGAGGGTCACATCAGGGCGTGCCAGGTCTGGGATGCCGCGAATACTTTTGGGGTTGCTAGGGGCAAGCAACAGTCCTTGTTCGCGATGAGCCAGGGTGACGAGGATCATTGCCCGGTCGGGGAAGAGGTGGCGCACAAATGGTGTGTTGTATTCACCGTCCGCGTCAAGCAGGTGGCAGCCGGAAAGGTGACAGAAACCTTGACGCAGAGCCACCAGCCCATCCAGACTGCCGATCGGCAGGGTAAGCAGGTTGATATAGGCGGAGAGTTGTCCGGCCAGGCGTTCGACCGCCAGATCGTGGCTGCCGGAAAAGATGATCGTCGGCCGGTCCGTCTCTTGCGGCAAGACCATTTCTTGGATGAGGAAAGCTCCGGCGCGAGTGCGGTAGAACTTTTCCGTCACGCCGCTGGTGACTTTGATTTCAGCGATCTCGACCAGCCCGGCCTCTTCCAGCTTCTTGATGTGGTGCCGCACCCAGGCCGGATGCTCGCCAAGCGCCTGGCCAAGGTGGGTGAGCGTGGCCGGGCCCGCCATCAGCCGTCGCAGGATTTCCCGGCGGCGGGAATCCGAAAGCAGTTTGATCTGCTCGAAGGTGGTGAGGTTTTCGACCGTGCTCATCTGTACTCTGTGATATTAAGGAAAAACTTAACGCCTATTAGTTTACCCCAACGCTGATAAAACTGTCAATGGAGATATTCGCAGTAGTTCACGAAATAATTGAAAGAAGTCCGATTTCTGGGTATGGGGCGGGCGTAGGTCACGTTTGAAATGTGATCTACATGTGGAGGCGCGTTATGCCAACTCCCAAGGAACCGTAAAGGATCAACCCATAAAGTGGACAAAAATGGGTATAATTCGGCTGCTTTTCTTGGAAGGTGAAAGTTGAAGATTGGCGAGTCTCTTTCCCTAACAGAGGGTCAACAATTTCGCGAGTGGCTGGCAGAAAACCACCAGACCAAGAAGGAAATCTGGCTGGTGATCTACAAGAAATCCTCCGGCAAACCGACTATCAATTACAACGAGGCCGTGGAAGCGGCTCTTTGTTTCGGCTGGGTGGACGGCATGATGAAGTCCATTGACACCGAAAAATACGCCCAGCGCTTCACCCCGCGCCGCAAAGTTTCTAACTGGACTGAAGCCAACAAAGCCAAAGCTCGCAAGCTTATTCAGGAGGGCAAAATGACTGAGGCCGGCAAAGCCGCCCTGCCCCCAGACCTGGAGGTATAGTATGTCGACAGTTGAAGCGATGCGCACATCGCCCTCGGCGCGCCGACCTTCGATCAGGATTTCATTCTCTGGCTGTGGGGCAAGAAATAATGCCGGACTTCCGAAGTCTTACCTGCCTTGGTTGGCAGGTCAGAGTAGACTTCGGGAGTCTGAGGAGACCGCATGACACGCAAATATACCAATCGCCGCTACCTTGACGCCCTCGAAAAGAAAGTCCTCGTTTTCGATGGGGCAGTGGGGACAAATCTCCAAAAGATGAACTTATCGGCTGAACAATTCGGCGGCGAAAAACTTAACGGTTGTAACGATTATCTGGTCATCTCATGTCCCCAGGCGGTCGAGGCTGTTCATCGCTCGTTCTTGGAGGTTGGCGTGGATGTGATCGAGACCGACACCTTCCGCGCCAACCGCATCACCCTCGCCGAGTACGGGCTGGCCGAGCGCGTGATCGAAATCAATCAGGCTGCTGCCAGCCTCGCATGTCGTCTTGCCGATGAGTATTCGCAGCCTGGAATGTCGAACGTTCAGCAGAGATTCGTCGCCGGCTCCATTGGGCCGAGCGGCAAGCTGCCTTCCGCCGACGACCCGGAGCTGTCCAACGTCAGCTTCGACGAACTGGCCGTCGAGGTGATCCAAAAGGTAAAAGCTTGGGTGCAGCAGGGCATCTACATCATGCCGCAGTTCAATCGTTTCGATTTGGTGGCGGAAATCATAGAAGCGGTCAAGTGATTGCTTAGGGGGGTTTAGCCCCAGCAAAGCGTTATAATAAACTTATGCTCCTCACTATTGACCTCGGCAACACCAACCTGACCATCGGCCTGTACGAAGGCAAGACGCTGGCGCATCACTGGCGGCTGGCGACCGACCACCAGCGCATGCCGGATGAATATGGCCTGCAACTGCTTGGCCTGCTCGAGCACATCGGGCGTTCCCCCGCTGACCTGATCGGCATCTGCCTGGCCTCGGTCGTCCCGCCGCTGACTGGGCGCCTCGTGCAGGCCTGCCGCGAGTATCTGCGACAGGACCCGTTGTTGGTGGATACGGGCGTGAAGACCGGCATCAAGATTCGCTATGAAGACCCGCGCGCCGTCGGCGCGGACCGCGTGGCCGACGCGGTGGCTGTCTACAACCTTTACGGCGGCCCGGCCTGCATCATTGACTTCGGCACCGCCACTACCTTCAACGCGCTCACCAAAGAGGGCGAGTATCTTGGCGGGGCGATCACGGCCGGCATCAACCTGGCGGCTGAGGCGCTTTTCGCCCGCGCCGCTAAGCTGCAGCGCATTGACCTGCAAAAGCCGCCTTCTGTCATCGGACGCAACACGCCCCACGCCATGCAGTCCGGGCTGATCTACGGCTACGTGGCGATGACCGAGGGCATGGTCGAGCGCTTCCGCAAGGAGCTGGGGCCGGAGATGAAGGTCATCGCCACCGGCGGGCTGGTCGAAATCGTGGCAAAAGAGACGCCGGTCATCCAGATCCTCGCCCCCTGGCTGACGCTGGACGGGCTGCGCATCATCTGGGAGTTAAATCGATAAGAGTATAATTGGCTGAGAGAAGGTCGGCGAAGGAGAGACTATTATGCTGAATGAAACCGCCACTACAATTACTTTACCCCCCCGTCTAGCGGAAGAGGTAAAAGATTACGTACAAGAAGGCTGGTTTCCTGATCTGAATGCCCTCATCGCGGAAGCTTTGCGACGCTACCTTGAAGCGCATCACAGCGAACTGGCGGAACGGTTCATTCACGAGGATGTAGAGTGGGGATTGCGCGGCGATGAGTAAAGCCGTACTGGACGCTGGACCATTGATTCATCTTGCAGAATTAAAAGCGCTGGATGTTCTGTATGATTTTGATACTCTCCTTCTTCCAGAAACGGTCTGGAAAGAAGTTGCCAAATATCAACGCAGCGCGCTGAGATATCAGAACCTGAAGTTGTCACGGGTGCAAGCACCCAGCATCTCTATGGATCTGATAATTCTCGCTCAGGCATTTTCGCTTGATCAGGGAGAAATCGAGGCGCTCGCCATTCTGGAACTCTACCCCGGATTTCTTTTCCTGACAGACGATGCCGCAGCGCGTCTCGCAGCCGAACAGAGAGGATACTCATCACATGGAACTATTGGCCTTCTTATCCGTAGCGTTCGCGTTGGAAGGCGGACGCCCAATAGTGTATTGAAATCGCTCAAGAGAATCCAAAAATATTCTACGTTGCATATCCGTCCAGCATTGATGAATGAAATCATAAACCAACTCGAAAAGGAATGGACAAGAGCGGGGAACTGAAGCGTCATAGAACTACTCTATGCTACGTTACCGCTTCGTGCTGACAGCGATCTCACTAGTGTTTGTGTTCCTGAGGGGCTGCAATGGGAGAATGACCCTTGCTTTGTCTTCCGCTACGGCCCTTCCCGCTGCGACCGCGACGCAGACTCCCATCCCCACGCATACCAGCACGGCGACGCTAACACCTACGGTCACGCTGACCTCCACGCCGACCCTTTCGCCGACGCCAACCTGGGCCGTGCATGGGCCGGGCAAGTTCGCTTGCCCGATCCTGCTCTACCATCACATCGGTCTATCCAGCTCTCAGGCAGCCTCAACCTATTACGTTGCGCCCGAAGATTTCGAGAGCCAGATGAGAGCCTTGCGCGACTGGGGCTATACTTCGATCTCAATTTCCCAACTGGTCGAAGCGATCACGCGCGGCGCGCCGCTGCCCGATCGGCCGGTCGTGATCACCTTCGACGACGGCAACCTAGACGTTTACACCAATGCCTTTCCGATCATGCAGAAATATGGCTTCAGCGGTGTGATGTACATCGTCGTCAACGAGCTGCGTGCGGATGGCTACCTGGGCGTTGACCAGATCGAGGAAATGGCGGCGGCCGGCTGGGAAGTGGGCAGTCACAGCATGAGCCACCCCTATTTGCCTTTAAACCATGATCGCCTGAATTTCGAGATTGCCCAGTCTCGAATTGACCTTCAGCAGGCATTGGGCGTTCCGGTGATGAGCTTTGCCTATCCCTTTGGCGAGACGGATACGGTGGTCAGCCAGCAAGTACGAGATTACGGGTATACATCCGCGGTTGGGTTGGGACTGCCCTTGAATCAGGGTTTGTACAATCTCTATTACCTGAACCGCCGGCCGGTCCCGGCCGGGATTGACCTGGGGACGTTTGCATCCTATCTGCCCTGGTCTGGGCCAGCGGAGCTCACGCCAACGCCTATGTTTACCCCAACACCATAGGAATCTTTGGTTCCCTGGGGTTTGCGTGATGTTCCACATAAACCGAATCCTTGTTCGCATCCCCCCACGCCTCTTGACAGCAGTCTGTTTCTGCGGATAATAAGACCAACAACTGATTCCTTCCAATAGCTTTGACGGAGGAAAGTACGCCAGCGAAAGCTGACAGGGATGCGCTGGGCGTAGATTGAGACCCACGTTCAGCAGCAACTGGCCGAAGTTCCCTCCTGAGCCGCCTGGGTGAAGACGGATCACCTGTTTCAGTGTCAAGTGTCACGTTGTGTAGTCCGGGCCGTCATCCTGACGTTACACAGGGGACTGATGTTAGTCAGTGCAGAGCGAATCGCGCAAGCGGTTAATTTGGGTGGTACCGCGGGAATCCCTCCCGTCCCATTGCGGACGGGATTATTTTTTACCACACTGAATCCTTGCGGAGGTTGTCCTGAGGCGCAGCCGAAGGATCAGAACCTTACCTTCGTAAGGATGGGGAGCGGAGGTCGTATGCTGGATAAGCTGAAGGAGATCGAGAAAACGGCGCTTGCCGCGCTGAAAAGTGTACAGGGTAAGGCCGCGCTGGAGGCCTGGCGCGTCGCTCACTTGGGACGAAGCTCGCCGCTGATGCAAATCTTCGACGGGCTGGGGACTTTGCCGAAGGAGGAGCGTCCGGCCATCGGGAAACGCGCCAACGAGGTGAAAAAGCTGCTCGAAACGGCGCTCGGTGCGAGGTCCGAAGAGATGCGGCAGGCGGCGTTGAAGCGTTCGCTCGGCCAGGAGCAGTTGGATGTCAGCCTGCCGGGACGCTCGTTCCCGCTCGGCCGCCTGCATCCTACCACACAGACGCTGCGCGAGATGTGCCGCGTCTTCGGTGACATAGGCTTCCAGGTCTACCGCTCGCGCGAGATCGAGACGGACGAGTACAACTTCCAGTTGCTCAACTTCCCGCCCGACCATCCTGCCCGCGACATGCAGGACACGTTTTTCATAGAGGGCCGCGGTGAGCGGGGCGACAACCCGCTCATGCTGCGCACGCACACCTCCCCGGGACAGGTCCACGCCATGCGCGAGTTCTCGGCGACCAATCCGGATAATCCACCGCCAGTGCGCATCATCTTGCCAGGCATGTGCTCGCGCTACGAGGAGGTCAATGCCCGTAAGGATATCCAGTTCAACCAACTGGAAGTGCTGGCGGTCGGGCGCGGCATCACCTTTGGCGACCTGAAAGGCACGATTGCCGACTTCGCCCGGCGCATGTTCGGGCAGGAGGTTCACACCCGCTTCCGCGCCTCGTACTTCCCGTTCACCGAGCCAAGCGCCGAAGTAGACGTGGAGTGTTTCCTGTGCGACGGACAGGGCTGCCAGGTCTGCAAGGGCAGCGGCTGGCTGGAGATCATGGGCTGCGGCATGGTGCATCCGGTCGTGCTGCGCAACGGCGGCTACGACCCGGAAACCTACTCCGGTTTTGCGGCTGGCATCGGCCCGGAGCGCGTCACCATGCTACGCTATCATATCGAAGATATTCGCTATTTCTGGTCGAATGATTTGAGGTTCTTGGAGCAGTTCTAGGCTCAGAGAGTGGAGAGGAGAGAGTAGAGAGTGGTGATTGGAGGAAGGCATGAGTATCCAGGGATTGCAAAGGCTTGAAGCCTGGCGCCGATCGAAGGATTTCGCGCTGAGGATTTACCGAGATGTTTTGCCTCTATTGCCTGCTGAAGAGAAATGGGTGCTGAAGCAGCAATTGCGGCGTTCTTCGGTGAGCATCCCTGCGAATATCGCTGAAGGCTATGGTCGCTACTATTACCAGGATAACATCCGGTTTTGTTACAACGCGCGCGGCTCTCTTGAAGAAACACTCAGCCACATCGTTTTCTCCCATGAGGTTGGCTATATACCTGCTCCCTTTTTGAAGAATTGGCAGGAGAGGGAGAGGAAATAGCTCGTATGGTCAATGGCTACATCGCCTATCTTAAGAAAAGTAAACAGGGAGCCAATGAACCTGGCTCAAACCATGTTCTCCATGAATTTCGAGCACCCTATCTGGTCGAGATTCCAGATGATCCTCAGGACAACTAATCTCCATTCTCGAATCTCTGCTCTCTTTCCAGAAGGAGTTATCCATGAAGGTACCTATCAGTTGGTTAAGCGATTTTGTCGAGATCAACCTCCCCCTCGAAGAGCTGGCGCGCAGGTTGACGTTGGCCGGGCTGGAGGTAGAGTCTATCCAATACGTCGGCCTGCCCATGCCAGCCATCCAGGGCGAGGGCGGCGCGGCGCGGCTCGATTTCAGCGTCTCTGGCATCGCGTGGGCAGCCGATAAGATCGTCGTCGCCTCGGTCTCGGAGGTGATGCCGCATCCCAACGCTGACCGGCTGGTGCTGTGCAAGCTGTTCGATGGCGTGCAGGATCACGTTGTCCTGACCGGCGCGCCGAATCTGTTCCCGTACAAAGGCATCGGCCCGCTGGAAAGGCCGCTCAAGGTGGCCTACGCCCGCGAAGGGGCGCAAATCTACGACGGTCACCAGCCTGGGCAGGTGCTGACCACGCTCAAGCGCGCCAAGATCCGCGGTTTCGACTCTTACTCGATGATTTGCTCCGAAAAGGAACTGGGCATTTCCGACGATCACGAGGGCGTTATCATCCTGGACGAGGATGCTCCGGTCGGCATGCCACTGGTCGAATACATGGGTGACGCCGTGCTGGACATCTCTATTTTGCCGAACACTGCCCGCGCCGCCAGCATCCTGGGCGTGGCGCGCGAAGTGGCGGCATTGACGGGGGGGCCGCTGAAGCAGTTATCAGTGTTCAGTGATCAGTTATCAGTGAGAGGTGATTTCGCCGAAATTGAGATCACCAAGCCGGAGCTGAATCCGCGCTTTGTGCTCGGATTAATCCGGGATGTCAAGATCGGCCCGAGTCCCTATAAAGTGCAACGGAGGCTCAAGCTGGCTGGGATGCGCCCGATCAGCAACATCGTGGACGCGACGAACTATGCCATGCTGGAGCTCGGTGAGCCACTGCACGCCTTCGATTATGATGTGCTTGTAAGTCGGACTGCCGTCTCGCACCGGCGTGCCGCCGGTGCTCGCGGCACGAACGGTGGCAGTCCGACCTACAAAACGCCGAAGATCATCACCCGCACGGCCAGGCCTGGCGAAAAGCTGACCACGCTGGACGGCGTGGAGCGTACGCTGGATGAGAAGACCGTGCTGGTTTGTGACACCGTCGGTGCGCTTTCCATCGCCGGGGTGATGGGCGGAGCCGAGTCCGAGGTCAGCGCAAAGACGCGTAATATCCTGCTCGAAGGCGCGGCGTGGAACTTCACCAACATCCGCCGGACGGCAAAGGCGCAGGACCTGCTTTCCGAGGCTAGCTTCCGCTTCTCGCGCGGCGTGCATCCGGCCATGGCCGAGCGCGGCGTGCGGCGCGGTCTGGAGCTGATGCGCCAATGGGCTGGCGGTGTGGTGGCGCAGGGATTGGTGGACAACTATCCCCTGCCTCCATCCGCTCCCACCATCGAAATCACACCTGCCGATGTCAAACGCTGGCTGGGCATCGAGCTATCCGTCGGAGAAATCCAGAAAATTCTGGAATCCCTCGAATTCCGCTGCGCACTAAAAACTGATCACTATTTACTAGTCACTGTTCCTGACCACCGCCTCGATATCGGCGAGGGCATCGTCGGCAAGGCGGATTTGCTGGAGGAGATCGCCCGCGTCTACGGCTACGACCGCATCCCAGAGACGCGGCTGGCGGACCAACTCCCGCCGCAGCGCAGCAACCTGAGCCTCGAGCGCGAGGAACGCATCCGCGATTTGCTGGTCAAGATGGGATTGCAGGAGGTGGTCAGTTACCACATGACTTCGGTCGAGCGCGAGGCGCGGCTTGCGCCGGCTGAGACTCCCGGTGTCTCCAAAGACGCCGGGAGTCTGAAGGGGTATGTCAAGCTGGTCAATCCCATCGCCAGCGACCGCTACGTGATGCGCCAGAGTCTGCTCTCTTCGGTGATGGAGGTCGTGGAGCGCAATGCCCGCATTCGTGAGCGCATGGCACTCTTCGAGATCGGCCCGGTGTTCATCGCCGCGCAAGATGGCGGCCCTTCAATGAACTTACCTGTGCCTGCGGCACACCGTCCTGCGTTCGGTGCAGGGCTGGCGCAGGCAGGGCAGGGCCTGCCCAACGAACTGCAGCGGCTCGCCCTCGTGTTGACCGGCCCGCGCAGCCTGCCTGGCTGGCAGTCAGCCGATACAACCGCGATGGATTTTTACGACCTGAAAGGCGTCCTCGCCGCGCTGTTGGAGGCGTTGCACATTGAGAATGTACGCTACGAATCGGCAAGCCACCCCAGCCTTCATCCCGGGAAGCAGGCCAAAGTCCAGGCTGGTGAACGTGAGGTCGGCGTCTTTGGCGAGCTGCATCCACTGGTTCGCCAGAATTACGATTTGCCTGACTCACCTCTCCTGGCTGCCGAACTCAACCTCGATGCGCTCCTGCCGCTCATCCCCGAGCGATATGAAACCCAGCCGGTGCCGGCCTACCCGCCGGTGTTGGAAGATCTGGCCCTGGTGGTGGACGAATCGCTGCCGGCCGAGCGCGTCGCGGAGGTCATCCGCCAGGCTGGAGGCAAAATCGTGACGGATGTGCGCCTGTTCGATGTGTATCGCGGCGAGAGGATCGGCGCGGGCAAGAAAAGCCTGGCTTACAATCTCACTTATCAGGCTCCCAATAAAACGCTGACGGACAAGGATGTGACCGGCGTCCGCACGCGCATCCTGCGGCGATTGGAGCAGGAACTAGACACAAGGCTGAGAAGTTAGCAAACTTTCTTCGCGAAAGTGCTTGCATTCCGCGTCTATCCCATGTATACTGGCAGAAAGAAAACAACGAGAGGAGAATGACTATGGAAATGCCTATCGAAAAGAAAGAAAGCAAAACCGGCGCAATCATCGGGACGATTGCTGCCATCCTGTTGTGCGGCTTGCCGGGCCTGTGCCTGCTTTGCCCGCTCAGCGCCGCCATTTTTGCGAACGTTGTCCCGAACCCGTGGGGTTATTATGGCGAACCGATCCCAGCGGCCTGGGGCGCGCTGCCATTGTGCCTGTCAGTGATCTTCATTGTCATCGGTGTGCTTGTCCCCGTGCTGACCCTGCGTAAGAAAAAGGAACCAACAGCGGGGGAAGTCCTGCCGCCGAGCGAACCGCTTCCGCCAGCAGCGTAACTCAAAATAAAAATTTATGGCGCACGGATTTTCGTGCGCCATATTTTCATTTTCGCGAGTTCGCGAGGATGCCTCGAGGCACATCCTTGCGTTTTTATTCTTCCGGTTGATTCCCCAGGATTTGCTCGATTCGTTCCAGTACCTCGTCGGTGAGCTTCTCACCGGCTTCAGCAGCGAGCAGGTTTTCCTTCAATTGCTCCAGGCGCGTTGCACCGGTGATGACACTGCTGACCTCTTTACGGCGTAAGATCCAGGCGATGGCTAGCTGTGCGGTGGTCAGACTGAGGTCATGCGCGACCTCGGTCAATTTACGGACAGTCGCGATCCGTTCTGGAGTGATCTGATCACGGATCCAGCCATAGTTCGATAACGAGGCGCGGGTGCCCTCAGGAATGCCCTCGTTGTATTTCCCGCTCAGGATGCCGAAAGAGAGCGGGCTCCAGGTCGTTAAGCCAATTCCCAGCTCCTTGCAGAGGGGAGCCAGCTCAGCCTCGACGCGCTCGCGATGGAACATGTTGTACTGCGGTTGCCCCATTGTCGGTGCGATGAGGTGGTGGTTGTTCGCCACGCAAAAAGCGGACGAGATCTGCCAGGCGCGCCACTCTGATGTGCCCCAGTAGAGCACCTTGCCTTGGTGTATCAGGTCATCCATAGCGCGCACCACCTCGTCCACGGGTGTGTCGGGGTCGAAGCGGTGGCAGAAGTACAGGTCGAGATAGTCAGTGCCGAGGCGTTCGAGCGAGGCGTGCACGGACTCGAAAATGTGTTTGCGCGAGAGGCCGCGCCCGTTCGGGCCGGGCATGGTCGGCCAAAAAACTTTGCTCGAAATGACCAGTGCCTGACGCGGCAAATCCTGGATGGCCGCGCCCATTATCCTCTCGGCTTGACCGTCCGCATACATGTCGGCGTTGTCGAAAAAGTTGACGCAAGCTTCATAGGCGGCGTGGATCAGGTCGCTGGCGAGCTTCTCATCCACCTGGGCGCCAAAAGTGACCCATGAGCCGAACGAAATTTCACTTACTTTCAGGCCGGAACGGCCTAATCGGCGATAGTGCATTCGGTCTACTCCTCCTCGCCTGAACCAATGCCCAGCGGTTGCCACTTCCTAGCATCCTTCAGCCGGTGCTGCATTCCATGACGGTCATGTACTTGGTCGAAGCCTTCGGGCTTGATGAACATGTGCTCACCATCCAGCAGGCCGGTCAGGCCAGTCTGCCCTGGCTCAAGACGCTTGTTCTGGCAGTAGGAGCAAGTTTTGGGATCGTGCACTTTGTACTCGATTGGCTCCTCGTAGGTCGTAACGTAACCCTCGAAGTTGCGCAGCACAATCTTATGATCTGACATGCTGAGCAGGTAATTGGGCATGACGGGAATCTTGCCGCCACCGCCAGGCGCATCAATCATATAGAGCGGCACGGCATAACCCGAAGTGTGTCCGCGCAACCCCTCGAGGATCTCGATGCCCTTGGCGACCGGCGTGCGGAAGTGACCCGCGCCCTCCACCAAATCACATTGGTAGAGGTAATATGGACGCACGCGGATGCGCACCAAGTCATGAACCAGTTTGCGCTGGATGTGAACGCAATCGTTGACGCCTGCCAGCAGCACCGACTGGTTTCCGAGTGGGATGCCGGCACGCGTCAGCTTGTCGCAGGCCCCGGCTAGCTCTAGGCTGATCTCGTTGGGGTGATTGACGTGGATGTTAAGCCACAGCGGGTGGTACTCCTGCAGCATGTTGGTCAATTCTTGCGTGACGCGCATCGGCAGGAAGACCGGTACGCGCGACCCGATGCGTATGATTTCGACGTGTGGAATCTCGCGCAATCGGGACAGAATCTCCTCCAGGATCTTGGGCGCCAGCACGAGCGGATCACCGCCCGAGAGCAGCACGTCCCGGACCTGGGGCGTGCGCCGGATATACTCGAGCTGCATCTCGAACTCGGAGCGCGAGAACGTGGCGCTTGGGTCGCCGACGATGCGCGAGCGTGTGCAGTAGCGGCAGTAGGAGGCGCACTGCGTCGTGATCAGCATCAGCACCCGGTCCGGATAACGATGGACAAGCCCCGGTACTGGCGAGTGGCGGTCTTCGGCCAGCGAGTCCTCCATCATGGCGGTGAAGGCCTGCATCTCCTCGGCGCGCGGGATGATCTGCTTGCGGATTGGGTCGTCAAGGTCGTTTGGGTTGATCAAAGAGATGAAGTAAGGCGTTATATCCACGCGGAACAGGCCGCTGGCGTTCAGCGCCTTGCGTTCAGACTCGGTCAGCGGGATGATTTTTTCGATTTCTTCGGCGGTGTTCAGGCGGTGGCTGAGCTGCCAGCGCCAATCGTTCCATTTTTCGGTGGGAACGTCCGTGTAGATTGGTGCTCTTTTGGAGATAAAGGGGGTGGGCATATCTTCCTCCGGTTTCAGAACAGTAAAATTGGCTATATTCAGGGAACGTGTCGAAGAGCCAGAACATGCGGAGGATCATGATCTGGTCGGAAAAACCCGCAAGCGTAACAATAAAGACCAATCATATCCGTATTGTAAAAGGAAACAGGGGTAAGGTCAATGATTATTTCGCTGGTGAACTACGATTTCTTGCCCGACTTGAACGTCTGCGCGGTCTGGAGGACATCGTGGGCGGAACGCAAGGTCCCCTCGCTGACCTCGCCGAGCATCTGTGCCAATTCGAGCGTGCGCGCCTCGCCCTTCAATTTTATTGCCTGCGTGACGGTGCGTCCATCCTGGATGACCTTTTGCACCTGCCAGTGATGGTCGCCGAAGGCAGCCAACTGCGGCAAGTGGGTCACGACCATCACCTGGTGCTGGCGGCCGAGGCTCCACAGCTTTTCGCCGACCACGCTGCCGACGCGCCCGCCAATACCCTGGTCAATCTCATCGAAGATGAGCGTGGGAACTTGGTCGGCGCGCGCCAGCACGTTTTTGAGAGCCAGCATCAGCCGTGAGGTCTCGCCGCCGGAGGCGATCTTTGCCAGCGGCTTCAGGCCCTCGCCCGGATTCGGCTCGACCAGGAATTCGACCTTATCCCAACCGCTGGCGTCGAAGGCCAGGCGTTGACCGTCAGGCGCGGGCAGTCCATCCGGGACGGGACGCGTCTGGAAGTCCACTCCGAAGCGGGCGCTGGCCATGCGCAAATCGTCCAGTTCGATCTCGATGGATTTGCTCAACCGCTCAGCGGCTTCTTTGCGCCTCTGCGAGAGGGCCAGGCCTTGCTCGGCCAGTTCCTTCAGCGCTTCGGATTCAGCCGCTTCCAACTCGGTCAGGCGTTCGCTGGCGTGGGTAATGTTCTCCAGTTGTTTGCGGGCATCTGCGGCAAAAGCAATCACGGACGGGATGCTGCCGCCGTACTTGCGTTCCAGGCGGTGGATCAGGTCAACGCGCTCCTCGACCTCTTCGAGACGCTTGGGGTTGAACTCGATGGCCTCCTGGTAATCGCGCAGACTGCGCGCCAGGTCCGCCAAGTTCTCTGCCAGGTTCGTCGCCTGACCCGCCAGGGTGGACTGTGCCTTGTCTATCTGGCTCAGCTTGGACAGGGATTGGGATGCTCTTCCGATCAGGTCTGTGGCAGCGGGGGCCTCCGGCGTGCCCTCGTCGAGCACGGTCAATGCTTGTTGGGCTAACGAAGCCAAGGACTCGGCGTTTGCCAGACGGTCGCGCTCCTGGCGCAGTTCCTCGTCCTCGCCGGGACGCAGCCTGCCGGCCTCGATCTCTTCCGTTTGGTAGGTTAGCAGTTCAGTGCGGCGTTCGGCATCCGCCTGGGCCTGGCGCAGTTCGTGCAACTCGCGGCGAATTCCCTGTAGGCGGTCATACCTCTCACGATAAACAGCCAACAGCGACTCGACGCCCGCGTAACGGTCGAGCAGGCCCAGGTGGGCGCGTACGTTGAGCAGGGAGAGGTGCTCGGATTGGCCATGAATATCCACCAGCAGCTCGCCCAGCTCGCGCAGCAAGGTCAGGTTGACAGTCCGGCCGTTGACGCGGGCGATGTTGCGCCCCTCGCGGCGCACCTCGCGGCTCAGGGTAACATAGTTTGGATCGTCAAGCAGCTCTTCGCGCTGGAGGATCTCGCAGGCAGGCTGGCGTTCGTGGCCAGCCAGCTTGAAGGTCGCCTCCACCCGCGCCAGGTCCGCATCGGAGCGGATAACCGTCAGGTCGGCACGCCCGCCCAGGATCATCTCGACCGCATCCATGATAATGGATTTGCCCGCGCCGGTTTCGCCGGTAAATATCAGCAGACCGGGGCCGAAATTCAATTCGAGGTGGTCAATGATCGCAAAATTCTGGATGCGCAGTTCGGTCAGCATAGAAATCTATTGTCTTATCTCGTAGTTGGGGGGTGGGGGTGTGCGGGCGGCGAAGCCGCCCGCACACCCCCATTTCCCCATTTGATTGAGAAGTTACAGTCTATTTGAACAGTTGAATGCCCGAAAGGCGGTAATAGACGGTGGGCGCTACCAGCACCAGATAGATGCCCTGGAAGGCAATTCCGAAGAAATCCAGAACCAGGAGGCGGGTCAAAAGGAAGGGCAGCGCGCCCAGGATGACGGCGGCCAGGATAGTGATGAACAGAGGGCGTGAGCGGTGGCGTTGGGTTACGAAACGAGCGGCTTCGGCGATGATCATCCCGGCTGTAGGCGCGCCTACAATGACCAGAAACCAACCGATAAAGCCAATGCCTCCGACAAGGATGGTCAACCCGCTGGCGACCAGCGAGAGCAGCCCAGCGACGACGAAGCCGAGCAGGTAGTCATACCATTGGGCGGTATCGAAAATCTTTTGCTGGCCATGCACACATTCCTTGCAGCGGTAGCCGGTCGGCGTGAGGACGGCGCATCTCGGGCAGATCGGTTTCTCGCAGCGGTTGCAGCGCAGTGTCGTTTCGACAGTGGGATGGTTGGCACAATGGAGTGGCGTTGTGTTTTCGGTCATCGCGGCAGTCCGATAGTTGGATTTTGATTCATGTGCGCGGTCAGGTTGCGATAGAAATAGCCCGGGTCGCCGAAGCGGACAAACTTCGCGCCGTAATCCCCCGCACGCACGGCGACACGGTCGGCCTCGGCCAGGTTGATAGGTGTCTGGCCATCCACGCACAGGACGGCGTTGCCATCTTCTTGTACCGTAATGTTGACCGACGACCCCTCTGAGAGGACGACGCCGCGATCTACGGACAGGTGCGGGGCGATCGGGACGAGGAGGATGTTGCGCAGTTCCGGAGGCAGGATCGGTCCCCCGGCAGCCAGCGCATAAGCCGTCGAGCCGGTGGGCGTCGCTGCGATCAGGCCGTCGGCGACGTAGCTGGTCAGCAGACGACCGTCAACGCTGGCAGAGAGGCGTACTGGACGAACGAATTGCCCGCGGCAGACCACCACCTCGTTCAAGGCGTGCCAATTCCCCAGCGATTGCTCCCCTCGCCAGTGCTCGGCGCGGATCATCATGCGGTTCTCGATCCAGGCTTCGCCTTTCATCAGCAAGTCGAAGGCGCCGCGCCATTCCTCGCGGTGGATCTGGATGAGAAAGCCCAGCCTCCCCAGGTTGACGCCCAAGATAGGCACGCCCCATGGCGCGCACAGGTGGGCGGCACGCAGCATGGTACCATCCCCGCCGACCGCAATTAGCAAGTCGAATTCGGCGTTCTTGACCCGTTTCCGCAAGCCAGTGTCGTCCAATGTGCCAGAGAGGGCAGTCAAGCCGCGCCCCTGGGTGTGATTGGCGATCACCTCGGCTTCGGTGATCGCTTCTACCATTCTGGGATGAGCCGCCACCACGATGTGCTGGGGGAGGAAAGGGGGGGTGGGCATGGAGGTAATTATACCTTTTGTTCCCTCACGCCAGTCTCTGATCGCACGTACGCCGGAAGCCGCAGTGGGTGCAACGATGCCCTTCCTCGTGCGAGCGTTCCACGTTGGCGCGATGCTCGTCGCGGCGCATGTCAGCCAGTACATCCAGCAGCGTCGACTCGAGCTGAGGCGTGTAATCCACAGCGAGATCACGGTTGGGATAATGGATAATGCCATACGGCGGACGTTTGCCATACGTCTTCTCGACCAGCAAGCAGTAAGCCGCCAACTGGAAGATGTGCGAATCGTAGGGTGCCTCTGGCGTACGCCCGGACTTGACCTCCACTGGGATGATCTTGCCGTTTTGCTCGAGCAGGTAATCCGGCTTGCCGGTAAGCTCCAGAAGACGGTAGTAGAGCGGCTTTTCGACCACCCCCCAAGCGTGCGTATCTGTATAGATGACGCGTCCGCCGGGAAGGCCGGAAGCTTTGCGCTGGCGCGAGGAGAGCCAGAAGAGGATGAAGGCGAGAAGGAGAAGGGCAAAAGCAAGGTAGAGCATGACAATTCACTTTGTCCCGTTGGCAGGTTGGAATGTTCGAACGTTCGAACATTCTAGCGTTCAGACGATTTTCATCGTGCAATAGGCCGCCAGCATTATCAGCGCAACCAGCAAAAAGATGAGTGCCAGTGCCCGCGTAAACCCGGCGGCGATGACTCTCCGCCCGTGGGCGCGATGGAGTTCCGTCCCGCCGGTCAGCTCGGCCTGGTTCTCCGGTTCGACGCCTTGCAGCCGGTACCACCAGGCGCGGGCGCAGAAAAGGTACGAACCAATCTCAGAAGCACGGATGGCGCGCATTCTACGAAAAATATCAGGCGGCCAGGATTTCCCTACCCCAGTTTTTATCGGCCAACCTAAACCAGATGAAAGCTAGCGGCGCGCCGCCCGTCAGCCACGCCCCAATCAGAGCATAACGCAGGTAGCGGAAGGTATACGCCAACAGGGAGGCGCCTTCCGGGAAGATGGCTTTCAGGCCGTATCGAATGATGAGGACACCAGCCACACCCAGCAGGTAACGCAGAACAAGCTGCCACCACAAACCGGAGGTTTTGAACCCACCCTTGCGGTAAAGCCAAACCAGGCCAAGTGCCAGACCGAAGAATGTTCCTGCAGTGGTCATACTGCCTTCCATGGTGACCGCGCTGACAGCGTACTCACCCCAGGCCTGCGGCGGCTGCCAACTCACGGCTCCCAGCCAGAAGAAGGGGATCAGCGGCAGCACAATCAAAACCAGAGAAGCCAGGAACGCCAGGAGGATTTGCTGGCCGGACGAACACTTCTTCAGCCAGGCCGTCAGCGGCTTCCAGAAACATACCATCAGCCACAGAAGCAAGCCGCCGATGAGCCAGCCGAGCAGCACATCATGCGGGAAATGGACACCTAGGTACAGGCGCGAGAGACCAATGAAAAAGATAATGATCACGGCCGTCAGCCAAGCCCACCATTTGCGGATACCTGCAGCTAAGATGCCCCATACGCTGATAGCATTTTGGGCATGGCCGGAAGGAACACCGAACGAGGTTTCCGTAGTCAGCCCCTTGACCTGGGTACTATACCAATATGGACGTGGGCCATGGAAAACCAACTTAAAGGTTTCGTTGATGCTGCCGCTGAGCATCAGTATGAATGCTACCTGAATGCCCAAACTGGAGTCTATGCACCAATAGAGCGCCGGCAGCACGAGCATATAGAACTCCTCTGTCCCCAAGAAAGAGAAGAACTTCATCGGCAGAGTCAGCCAGCCTCCCAGGCTCTGTAAGCCGACGATCAAATTGACCCCGCCATTCAGAATGGTTTCCATAGAACACCTCCTTCAGAATTGACGAATAAGTGACTTATATTGTACACTCAAAGCATGGAAAACGAATCTGCACGGTGGTGGGATTTTCCATCTGCCGCGATCTTGTTTATCGCCTTGCTCACCTCGGCCGGACGCCTGGTGGCGGCCGGCTGGACGCGTGGCTTGGAATCCGCCTCCTTCTTGGCCTGTTTTGGTGGCGTGTTGGGCCTGGCGCTTGGACAAAGCCGCTTCAGACGCGGGGCGGTGAGCCTGTTGGTACTTGGCTACAGCCTGTTTTTCATTCTGTGGGTCATTGGCGTGAGGCTATACGATGAGATCGCGTGGGGCGAACGCCTGGTCAGCTTGGGAGGACGACTGGTTGATGCGTTCCTCTTATTCATAAGCCGCCAGCCTGTCAAAGATCCCATTTTGTTCATTGTCTTCGCCTGCGTCGTTTTCTGGGCCTTGGGTTTGTCTTCCGGCTATGCGTTGACACGCCACGCCCGCTACCTGGCGGCTGTTCTGCCGGCGGGCATCATCCTGTTCCTCGTCCAGTTATACGACCCATACGTGCCGGAGCGCACCGGCTTCTTGGCGTTCTATTTCTTTCTATGTCTCGTCCTTTATGGGCGGCTGAATTACCTCCGCAAGCGCAGCTTCTGGCAGGAACAGCATGTCAAGCTTTCGTCCGAATCGGCCACAGACCTGAACAGCACGATGCTGGTCGCAGCTGCCGTTTTGATCTTCCTGGCGTGGGTGACACCCTCGCCGTTGCATCCGATCGAGGCCTTGAATGATCTTTGGGGGCGGACCGCCAAGTTCTGGCAGCCTGTCCTCGACGATCTGGGCAACGCCGTCGCTGGGCTGGAGGGCAGAACGATCGGTGTTAGCTACGATTATTATGGTGATACTTTGGAACTGGGACGAGACGCCGCCACAGGCGATACGGTCATCTTCACCGTGCTGGCGCCTTCGCCGAAGGAAGTGGCTCGCTACTATTGGCGTGTGCGAACCTATGACCAATACGAAAAAGACAAGTGGAGCAGTTCCTTCTCAAGCCTCGTGGATTATTCCCCTGATCAGGTACCACTAATACCCCCGAACGGTAGCTGGATGAACGCGGCCGAGTACACCTTCAAAAGCACCCAGCCGTTGATCACCACACTTTTTATGCCGCCCAATTCGATCTGGGTTAGCCGGCCGGGCAAGATGCTCTTGGCGCCTGCCTCGGATACCAGGCTGGACCCTATCCTGTTTCGCGCTACCCCCGCTATTCGTGCCGGTGAGACATACCGGGTGCAATCCCTCGACTTCGACCCCACCGAAAAACAACTGCGCGAAGCTGGTACGATCTACCCCACTTGGGTGGCTGAACGCTACCTGCAAGTCCCGTCCAACCTCTCGCCGTGCGTCCTCGAGCTGGCTTTGGAATTGACCGGGAACGAGGCCACGCCTTATGACAAAGCCGAAGCGATCACGAGCTATTTAAGGAGTGAAATCCTTTATACCAAGAACGTGCCCGACCCGCCGCTCGGCCGCAATACATTGGAATGGTTCCTGCTCGATTACAAACAGGGTTACTGCAATTATTACGCCACGGCCGAAGTAATCCTGCTGCGTGCGGCCGGTATCCCGGCGCGAATGGCTGTGGGGTTTGCCCAAGGGGATTGGAATGTCGGCCAGCCGGGGTTATGGTCGGTGCGCATCAGGGATGCACACGCCTGGCCGGAAGTCTATTTTCCAAATATCGGCTGGGTGCAGTTCGAGCCGACCGCTTCCCAACCGCCGCTCTACCGTCCCAGTGGCATGGAAGCTGAGGCAAATGCCGCTATCCTCCGCACGCCAATCGCCGAAGAGGGGGATAACCTGCCCCCCGAGGCCAGAGGAAATGCCCAAGATCAGTCAACTGGCGCCGGGGCCGTCAGGGGCTGGCGGCTTCTCTGGTGGCAAGCCACGCTGCTGGGACTGTTGGTAACGGTCGTTTTGCTGAGTATTCTAGCCTGGAAACGCTACAGCCGCCGCGTCCGCATTGTTCCGCTGCCGATCCGCTTGAAAGCTACTGTCGAGAGACTGGCGCTGACACCGCCTCGCTGGCTGGAGCGCTGGGCTTATCTGGCTGCGCTGACCCCGATAGAACGCGCCTTCGGTGTGATCTACCAGAGCTTGCGGCGGCTAGGCGGTCTCTCATCCCCCAGCCGGACACCTGCCGAAGCCGCCGCTGCACTGGCCGGCTTACTGCCGGAGGCAACTGTTGCGATCCAGACTCTTCTTTGCGAATATGAATATTCGCTTTACAGCCTCAGGCTGGGTCGCCTCTACTCTGCCCGCCGCGCGGCTGCGGCCATCCGCAACGAAGCGAACCGAGCGGTGATACGCAACTGGCTGGCATCTTTGAAGCGGGTCTTCACTTTCCCCCAAATGGGAGCCAAGCGAGGCTAAATCTTCTGCCCCTATGACTTGCTGTATTTCGTTGGGGCACAATTGTGGTGGGGACGTTTGAACCTGCTCACTGAAAACCGGACACCAGCCTCACCAATGCCTCCATTCCCCTTTCCAATGGCTCCACCCAGATGTACTCATGCACCGTGTGCGCCCCGCCGCCACTGGTCAGACCGATGGCGATTGCCGGGATGCCTTGGCTGAGCAGCACGTTGGCGTCCGTCGAACCAACGTTCAGGTTCGGCGCGAGGCCCTGTGCGCGCAGACATTCCTGCGCCAACCGGACCAAAGGATGTTCGGCTGGAATCTCCCCCATTGGACGGTCTCCAATGACTTGGATTTCGACCGCCACCCCGACACGTTCGACGTTTTGCGCCTGAGCCTCGACCCGCCGCGCCACGTCGAGGAGCGTTTCCTGCCCCTCCGAGCGAAGATCCAGCTCCAGCGCGGCCTCGGGCGCGATGGTGTTGACCGAGATGCCCCCGCTGATCCTCCCCACGTTCAACGTGGTACGTGGCATGGAGGGAAGCTCGAGTGTGGCCAGCTTCGCTGCCAGACTCGCCAACTCATGCACGGCCGAAGGCTGGCCATAGTCCACCCAGGAGTGGCCTCCGGCTGTCTTGACCGCGATCCGGTAACGGCGCACGCCCAGGGCGCGGTGATAGATCTGTCCCAGTGCCATACCCTCCAGAACAATGTAAGCGCGCGGCTCCAAATTTGTCCTACCCTCAAATTGGTTTACAACCGTCTTCATGCCGCGCAAATCGCCCAGCCCCTCCTCGCACACGTCAGCTATCAGCCAGAGATCACCTGCCAAGTGAATGCCGCGTTCGCGCAGCGCCCAGACCAGCCCTAACAGCCCGGCTAGGCTGATGGCATTATCCCCAATGCCTGGCCCAATGACTCGCCCCGGCTCACGATGGATGGTCAGGTCAACGGATTTCGGGAAGACCGTGTCCAGGTGGGCGGTGACCGCCAGGGGACGTATGACGTGTGACCTTTCGCCTCCGCTCCCTGGCCTGACCGGCGGGGCAGGCGGGGCGAGCGTGCGATGGCGAGTGGCTTTCAGACAAGCATATACGTTTCCCGCCGCATCGGTTTCCACATTTGACAAGCCTTCTTCGAGAAAACGGTCACGCATGAACTCGGCGCGCTTTTGCTCATGAAAGGTCGGAGCGGGAATTTGTTGAATGGCGATTGCCAGGTCGAGGAGGCGGTTAATAGTCATACTTGCCGCACAATCTCGGCCAGCGACCGCAAGCGCGCCTGCGCCAGGCCGGGGAGAGCTTCCATGGCGTGGAATGCGCCGCTGCCTTCGATGGTCAGCGAGGCCGAAACGTTGCCGCAAAGGACAGCGCGCAAGGGATCATAGGCTTGCCGATAACCGGCCAGGAAGCCCCCGCAGAACGAATCGCCCGCTCCGCTCGGGTCAACCAGGTGGGCAGGATAGGCTGGGATTTCCCAGCGCTTACGCGCTGGTGCGTCGTAGAGCATCTGGCCAAGCCCGCCACGTTTAACAACGATCAATTCGCAACCCTGCGCAGCCAGTGCTTCAGCCATCTCCCATGGATCATTGCTCTGCCCCCAAAACAGGGCGCGCAACTCCTCTTCGGAGGGAATAAAAGTTGTAAGCCCTTGTAACAGGCGGCGGATGTCGGGCCAGGCAGCCGGGGTCATATAAGCCGCGGACGGGTCGAGGGTCAACGTGATGGTGCGTCCTTGCCTGAAGGCCGAGATCAGGCGGTTGTGGGTAGAAAAGTCCAGCGGGCAGAGATGCACGGCGCTGGCATTTAGGTAATCTTCAGGGATATCCACTGGCCGCGGCGAGGCTGGTCGAACTGTCTTGCGATCATCCTGGACCTCGGCCGGCGGCTGGTATCCCAGCAGGGCTTTTGGGAAGGTCAAGCCCAGGCGGGCGAAATGGGCAACCGGATTATTGTGCAGCGGCGTCAACGAGTCGAGGTAGGCCTGGAAAAAGCGCAGGTCCAAATGCTCTAGCAGGATGCGGATGCCACGTGTATCCAAACCGCGCTGCTCGAAGGTGCGTAGCCACTCGTGGGGATAATCCTCGCCGACGCGTGCCAGCAGGCCGGTGTTCCCTTCCCAGGTAGCCAGCCCAGCTGCGGCGTACAACAAATTGCCTCCTGGGACATCCAGCAGAGGGTGTCCCGTAGGAGGCAAAAGATAATCGCGCCGCAGGCGACCGGCTATGACGAAAGTTGGGTTCATGGACGAGGCGGTCAGGTGATGAAGACCTTGTTAGTGGCCTCGGCCGGATCCGAGGCGTGTGGAAGGATGAAATTGAATGTGCTGCCCTTGCCTTCCACGCTCTCGGCCCAGATGCGTCCGCTGTGCAATTCGACCATCAGCTTGGCGACCGAAAGCCCCAAGCCGATTCCTCCATGCTTACGCGTCAGGTGCGATTCAACCTGATAGAAGCGTTCAAAGATGTGCGGCAGTTCTTTAGCCGGGATGCCGATCCCATCGTCAATGACTGAAACTTTGACATAGCCCGGAATCTGTCCGACGTTAATCTGCACGTGACCGCCCGAATCGGTGAAGGCGATTGCATTCTTGACCAAGTTGCTCAACACAATGATAATCTTTGATGAGTCACATTCCACGACTAAGTTGTCAGGGTTGATATCCGCCGACATGGAAATGCCTTTCTGGTGCGCTTCTTCGACGTAGGAATCCAGGACCTCCTCGACGATGTGGTGCAGGGAAGCAGAGCGGCGGTGGAAACTGGCTATGCCGCGTCGGATATTATCCAGGTTGGCAATATTGTCAATAATCTCCTTCAGGCTCATCGCATTGCGCACGATGATGTCAACATCCGGGCGCTGTTCTTCGACGACAGTTTCATGGAGAGCGGTCGCGTGTCCGAGGATGAGACCGAGCGGCGTGCGCAGCTCGTGCGAGGCAATGGCGATAAAATCGCTTTTCATCTGGTCGAGCTGATCCATCTCATTGGAAGATTCCTGGACCTTGCTCATCTGGCGGGCGTTCTGGATAGCAATCGCGGCCAATGCGGCCAAAGTCTCCAGGAGCGAGACATCTTCTTCGGTATAATGGGCCTGCCTGGCCTTGTTAAGGGCTTCCAGTACGCCCAGCGTTTCACCTCTGTAAACGACTGGCACAGCCAGGAGCGAGCGGGTCTCGAACCCATCCGCCTCGTCCACTCCTCTGTAGTGACGCGGCTCAGTGGTAACATCCGCTACGATCCTGGGTTTAACGTTCTGGAAAACCCAACCCGCTAGGCTGGCGTCTATCGGGACTTTAACCGAGCGGAGCAAGTCGCGGTGAAACCAGGGCGTCGCCAAGAAGTGAAGCTTTCCTGATTCTTCGTCCGGCGCCAGGATGGAAGCAACCTCGCTATCTGTTATTTCGCTGGCGGCAGAAATGACCAATTGTAGGAAGGCTTCCACTTCCATGGGCTCGCTCAGGTTGCGGATAAGCCCCATCAGGTGCTCAAGGTGTCGAATTCGCTCGTTTTGTTCCATAGCATGCTGGATCGTTCAGAAGTTACGCAGTCGAAAGGGATTCGGGGGTGTGATCTCTGAAATCGTAGGTCTATAGATTATACTGGATGTTTCACGCTAACGTGAACATGTTGAGGTAACATTAGCCTCCGAAAAAGTATCAGATCATCGTAAAAGGAGTGTTCCATCCATGAGCAAGAAAAAAGTACGAGTGGCGATCATTGGCGTGGGGAACTGCGCCTCCTCGCTTGTCCAGGGCGTGCATTACTACAAAGACACGCCAGATGATGCCAGCGTTCCAGGCCTAATGCACGTCAACCTGGGAAGCTACCACATTCACGATATCGAATTCACCCTCGGCATTGACATTAACGTGACCAAGGTCGGCAAGGACCTGGCTGAGGCCATTTTCGCTGAACCGAACAATACTTACAAGTTCACCGACGTGCCCAGGCTGAATGTCCCAGTGGTGCGTGGCATGACCCACGACGGCCTGGGTAAGTATCTTTCGCAAATCATTGTCAAGGCCCCGGGTCCGACCACTGACATTGTCAAGCTGCTCAAAGAAACCAAGACTGACGTGGTCGTCTCCTACCTCCCCGTCGGCTCGGAAATGGCGACCAAGTGGTACGTCGAGCAGGTGCTGGAAGCCGGCTGCGCCTTTGTCAACTGCATCCCGGTCTTCATCGCCTCGTCGGAGTACTGGGCCGAACGCTTCCGCCAAAAGAAGCTGCCCATCCTGGGCGATGACATCAAGTCTCAGGTCGGCGCGACCATCCTGCACCGTGTCTTGACGAGCCTGTTCGTGGACCGCGGTGTGCGCCTGGATCGCACCTATCAGCTCAACTTTGGAGGCAACACCGATTTCCTCAACATGCTGGAGCGCGAGCGGCTGGAATCCAAAAAGATCTCCAAGACCGGCGCGGTGACATCCATGCTCCCCTACAAATTGCCCGAAGACGATGTGCATGTCGGCCCGAGCGACTACGTGCCCTGGCTTTCTGACCGCAAGTGGTGTTACATCCGCATGGAGGGCACTACCTTCGGCGATGTGCCGCTCAACGCGGAAGTCAAGCTGGAGGTGTGGGATTCGCCAAACTCGGCCGGCGTGGTGATTGACGCTGTCCGCTGCGCCAAGCTGGCCCTGGAGCGCGGCCTCGCCGGCCCGATCATCGGCCCGTCGTCCTATTTCTTCAAGACCCCACCCAAACAATTCCGCGACAGCGTATGCCGTGAAATGACAGAGGCTTTCATACGGGGCGAGAGTAGTCAGTGATCAGTAATCAGTGTTCAGTGTTCAGTAAGAGTAGAACTGGGATCAGCCGATTCTTTGCTACCCTCGGCCTGTTTGCCGCTATTTTGACCGCCTGCTCGCCCACCTCCGCAACTACCCAACTGCCTAACTATTCAACTTCCCAACTATCCAACCATCCAATCACTCAAACTCCTTCCCCAACCGAAACGCCCACCCCTACGCCGACCGTAACTGCTGTCCGCACGCCGCCAGTTCTGCCCGGCTTGTTTACCACAGAGCTGCTCAATCCGCTCGATATGCCGCATACTTACCTCATTGACACCTGCCAGTACCTCAAAGCCAAGTGGGACCCAAACAACGCCGCGCCTGGCACGGTGGTGATGGTCATCATGTTTCATTCCATTCTCAAGCCGGGTGACGAACCAAGCGACTATAACCAGATCACTTCGAGCGCATTCGAGATATTGATGCGCGATCTGCACGAACAAGAATTCCAGGCGATCAACACCGGGCAGTTAGCCGATTTCCTGGAACATAACGCGAAAATCCCATTTCGCTCCGCCCTGTTGCTCGTGGATGACCGTCACTACGCCGAGTATTTCAACACCTATTTCCGCCCTTATTGGGAACAGTGGGGCTGGCCGGTGGTCAATGCCTGGATCAACACGCCGAACAACACCGCCGACCTCTGGCAGCAGCAGGTTGATTTGGAAGCCGAGGGTTGGGTGGATCATCAGGCACATGGGGTTGTTCACAACACGCCGATTTCCGAATATAGCCCGGATAGTTACATCCTGGGCGAGATGCAAGGTTCCGTCGCTGCCTTCCAGGAGTATTTTCACAAATCACCCATTGCCTTCATCTGGCCCGGCGGCGGATTTACGCCGCACGCCGCGCAGTTGGCGCGTCAAACTGGTTACCGGCTGGGCTTTACCATCAACCCGCGCGGCCCGCTGATGTTCGACTGGATCCCGCTGAGCGACAAATCCGATCCGCAGCGGCCCTCGTACATGCCCGAAGGTTCGGTCAATGACCCGCTGATGGTCTTGCCGCGCTTTTGGTCCTTCGACGCAGACAACCACATTGATGACGTGCGCGTCATTGGCCGGGAAGCAGCCGCCTACTCCGAGGCAAACAAAGCCACGGAGCTGGAATACTATGACATCGTCTGCGCGCCCGACTACGGGCCGATCCCGGCTGCTACACCATGACTCGTTGGGATGAGAAACAAAGGAGATTGCGCGCCTTCCTGACGCACGGTGTGGCAGGCTACTTGACCACCGCGCTGTTACGGAGTCTGGCTAAAATGTCACCGTGTATATTCTGCAAGATTATCCGGAGCGAGGTGCCCGGCGCGATCCTTTACCGCGACGAACAAGTGACTGCCTTCCGCGATGCCCATCCCGCCGCGCCGGTGCATATCCTGATCGTCCCCAACCGGCACATCGGCTCGGTCAACGAGCTGGCGCCCGAAGACGAGCCGCTGATCGGCCATCTGTTCAGCGTGGCAAAGCAATTAGCCAGACAAGAGGGGATTCACGAGAACGGCTACCGGTTGATCGTCAATACCGGCGCGCATGGCGGGCAGACCGTTCCCCATTTTCACCTGCACCTGATCGGCGGCCAGCGGATGCGCCATCCGATGGGATAAGTGGTTGCGTGCTTGGCAACCAAAAGAGGCTATTTTCTCATCCGCCAGGCAAAGACGCCCAGGCCGATCCCTGCCAGGAGGAACAGCGCGCCTGCGATGCCCAATAACGGCGACCGTGCTACGCTCCCACTTTCGGTGGGAGTTTGGGATTTCACTTGTGCGCCGAAACTGACGTAAATGGAATCGCCCGGCATAACCTGCAAGGTACTACTGAGCGCCGTGGTTGGATTGTAACCATCTGGCACGGCAGCGCTGACCGAATAATTCCCAGCCGGAACGTCTGTGAAGCAGACTGGATCGTATCCTTCAACAGTGTCCAACGTCCGAGAATATGTGCCGGTCAGACTCGTCAGGCTGATCGCGCCGCCCGCGACGATCGGCTCGGTTCCGTCCGCGATGTAATTTCCCAGCGCATCCGTGTTCGCCTGGCGCAGGCCATCGCCGTTGCCGTCATTATACAAGGCCACACAGACCTCCGCAGTGCCTCCGCTGGCAGGGGTCGCGGTAGGCAAGCTGAGGGTCGGCGTGGGAGATGGGCCAGGAGTCGGCGAGGCGGCTGGGGGCGCGCCGATGCCGATGACCAGTTCTTGCCCGGTCCGAATAGTGCAGTTCTCGTCCAGATGGTTCGTCTGGCGAAGATATTCCATCGAAACACCTGTCAACAGGGAAATCCGCAGGCAATTATCGTCTTCCTGAACAATGTAGATAATCCGCCCATCCGGGCCGGGCGTCGGTGTGGCGTAGGTCTGACCCTGGACGGGCGAGGCAGCCATGACGTCAACCGAGAGCCGCAGGAGCAGAAAAGCAACCAGAAAAATGCCAGTGACCGGAATCAGTTTATTTCTCATGAACTCACCTGCAAGGATTATATCATTGCTGGCGACAGCGAATCATGGTGAATGGCAGTGGTAACCCACCCTCGCGCTTGATATAATGGGAGCTCATAGGCTATTGTGATGCAATTGGCAATCGCTCAAAATGATATTCTAAAACCAGGAGACATTCATGCGTAAAAAAGTCACCCTCATCACTGGTGTTGTCGGTGAGGTAGGACAGGCACTGGTCAAGAACTTGGCCGAAAGAGGCAATACCAGCCTCGTCACGCTCGATATCCGCCCGGCGCCTGTTGAGATCGCGCACCTTTCAACACACATCCAGGGAGACATTTTGGATAACTCGCTGCTTGCCAGACTGGTCAGCGAGTACGAGATCACGACCATCTACCATCTGGCTGCCTTGCTCTCCACCCGAGGTGAATTCACCCCTGTAGAAGCACATCAAGTGAACGTAGAAGGAACGATGGGGCTTCTGCGGTTGACTGCCGAGCAGTCCGAGTGGCGCAAAGAGCCGGTGCTTTTTATCTTTCCCAGTTCGATTGCCGCCTACGGCCTGCCTGACTTGAAGACGAAAGCCAGCTTTCCGCGCGTGCGCGAGTGGGAATGGAATTATCCGATCACCATGTACGGCTGCAACAAGCTGTACTGCGAGTTGTTGGGGACTTACTTCAGCCAGTATTACCGCCAACTGGCCGCCGAACAGCCGGTCATGCTTGACTTTCGCTGCGTGCGTTTTCCTGGTCTGATCAGCGCATTTACAGTTCCTTCCGGTGGGACGAGCGACTATGGCCCGGAAATGCTGCACGCGGCTGCTAAAGGTGAACCGTATGCCTGCTTCGTGCGCGAGGATGCTATCATCCCTTTCATGGCTATGCCGGATGCGGTCACAGCCCTGGTGAACCTGGCGCAGGCTCCAAAAAACAAGTTGCGGCGTTGTGTCTACAACGTGACCAGCTTCAGCCTGACCGCGGCCCAGATATGTGACCTGGTCGTGGAAGCCTTCCCCAAGGCGCAAATCGCTTTCAAACCTGACGTGAGACGCCAGCGTATTGTGGATAGCTGGCCAGCTGATTTGAACGACGACGATGCCCGTCGTGACTGGGGCTGGCAACCAGCTTACGATGTACATCGCTCCTTCAACGAGTACTTGATCCCGAATATTGTTCGGCGTTATCAAATATGATCATGAGACTTGGGAGGCTCCTCATGCTGGTGGGATTGCTCGGGCTGACAGCTTGCGGCGGGCTGTTCCAGACTTCCGCGACGCCAACACCCTCCTCGCTTCCCACCGCCACCCAAACCGTCACGCCTACTATCGTCTGGTTTCCCCCGACCGAAACGAACACACCCATCCCGACGCAGATTGTCGTCCCCACACCAGAGGGACATCCCGGCCTAAGGGAAGTGCTCTTCAGCGATAATTTCGATGAGCCGGAGTTATGGGATACGGCGGTATCCAACACTGCCAGCGCCCTCGTCGAGAGCAACCGGCTGACGCTGGCGATCAGCAAGCCGGGCATTGCCATACTCAGCCTGCGCAAGGAACCGGTGCTGCGGGATTTCTACGCCGAGATCACCGCCAGTCTTAGCCTGTGCCGAGGCAAGGATCAGTACGGTCTGCTCGTGCGCGTCCAATCTGGCAGCGATTACTATCGCTACGTCGTCAATTGTGCTAGCCAGGTGCGGCTGGAACGCGTCCGCAGCAGCCAGCCTTATCCAGTGCAAGATTGGCTGCCGAGCGGCGACGCGCCCCCCGGCTCGCCCGGTGAGGTCAAGCTCGGCGTCTGGGCGGTCGGCTCCGAGATGCGCTTCTTCTTGAATGACCGCTACCAGTTCACCGTTCGTGACCCGCTCTTCTGGCAAGGGATGCTGGGCGTCTTCGCCCAATCCGCAGGCAACGACCCGGTGACGGCCAGCTTCTCGAATCTGGTCGTGTACGCCGTCTCTTACGCCAGCCCGACGCCATGAGGATTTACGATTTCGGATTTATGATTGGCGATTGACAATCGCGTTTCACGCATCACGTTTTATACGGCTCGGATGAAATGACCCTTAAAAATCGCTTGAATGATCTCGATTCCAAAGCCTGGCTCAAGTTCCAGAAATCCTGGTTCATCCACAACCCGCCGCCGCGCAAAAAAGGCGTGCTGGTGCACCCCGCTAAATTCCCGGAGACGCTGGCACAGGAGTTCATCGAGTTCTTTACCAAGCGCGGCGAAACCGTGCTGGACCCGATGGCCGGCACCGGCTCGACGCTGGTCGCTGCCCTGCGCGCGGGACGCAATTCCTACGGCATCGAACTGAATCCGAAATACGCCGAGATCGCGCGGCAGATCATCGCGGAGGAGCGCGCCTCATTGGGAGCGGGCGTCGAAGATCTGACGTCGAAGGTCATTACTGCTGATGCTGCGCACATCCCCGACCTGGGACCTTTGACTTTCGACTATGTTTTGACTTCTCCTCCCTACTGGGACATGCTCCACGCGCGCGGCGCGGAGACGCAGAAGAAGCGCCGTACCGCGCCGGAGTTGGATGTCTTCTACTCCGATGACCCGAGTGACCTGGGCAATGTTCACAATTACGAGGAGTTTCTTGCCAGACTGGTGGCAATTTACGCAGGGCTGAAGCCATTGCTGCGCGAGAAAGCCTATCTTACAATCATCGTCAAAAATGTCAAGAAGGGCGGCAAAATCTATCCTCTTGCCTGGGATTTGGGCCGCGAACTTGGCAAGGTGTACGTGCTCAAGGATGAGAAAATCTGGTGCCAGGATAATCAGTCCCTTGCACCGTACGGACTCGGCTCCGCGTGGGTGAGCAATACGTTCCATCACTATTGTTTGCAGTTCAGAAACGAGTAGGAGGGCTTGCGTTTCACGCTTCACGTTTTACGACGTAATGCGCAAAGCATAAAACATAAGGGCCATGCTGAGTAGCCAAGACCTCCTCCACCTCCCCTACACCCCCGAACTAACCGAAGGCGGCATTGCCTATGCCTGCCGCTCACTGGCTTATACCTACGACCGCATGGGCGGCTCGCCGCTTGACCGCCTGCGGCGCATCGTGGGCGGCGTGGCAGTGGAACTTGGTTTCCGCCGCTATCTAGTCGAGCAGGGTATCCCCTTCGATGTGCTCGGCGCGACGCCGTTCACCGATCCCGACCGCTACGACGTTTCGCTGGGCGGGCATCGCTGTGACGTGAAAAGCTTCCTCCTCACCCGCCGCAGACAGATCAGCCTGGTGCGCCGCGACCCAAGCCTGCTGCTGGGAGCACCGGCGCTCGTCCCGCTCGACCAGTTCATTGCTGAGGGACACACCCGCCAGGATATTTATCTCTTTGTCTTTCTGCTGGCGCTGACCGCCGTCTCGCAAGCAGACTTGCAAAAGGCGATTGCCGCCGGTCAGCCGGTTTATCTCATCCACCCCATGCCGGAGATTTGGGCGCGGCCGAAGGTCTGGACACCGCTCGAAAAGCTGGCGCTGAAAAGCGAGTGTGAAGAGCCGCTGACGGTGGAGATCGGCGGGCAGGATGCCGGGCGGAACTTCGTCACCGCCTCGCTCGAGCTGCCGCCGAAGACGCGGGTGGCAGTGGATGGAAATTTCCATACGGTGGCCTACGTCCACGCGCAACGCAGGCCCGAGGTCCGCATCGGTCTCTACAGCCCGGTGCGCGGCGAGCCGTACCTCGTCCAGCCACATGAATGGGGCAACATTTGGGTCTACGGCATGGAAATCCTGCTAGCGGGTTATCTCACCCACGAGGAATTCCGTCGCAAAGCGCACGTGCTGCCCGCTGGCAGCCGTGTCTTCCAATACGACCAAACGCGCGTTAAGAATCTGGCCGTGCCGGTTTCAGAGCTTGAGCCGCTTGCCCCGCTGCTGGGGAAAGTAAAAGACTGGGAGGCAATACGCCCAGATGGCAGGTGACAGTCACTTCCGAGGTGGCTGTCGCCTGCGGCAACAAGATAATTTTGCTACTCAACTCATAGAATTATTGGGTCATTGTCCGAATTTGACGCTGCCCGCATCCTGTGGTATCATTTTCTCCACAACTCAATAGCCCCAATCGGCAACTCTTATCCAGAGAGGCGGAGGGACCGGCCCGATGAAGCCTCGGCAACCCCCGTAGGGGCGACCCCTTGTGGTCGTCCGCGCGGAAGGTGCCAATTCCGGCAGTAGGGGTAATCCCGTGTGATTACCCGATTTCTGGGAAGATGAGAGGGCAGCCGTGCCTCCTGCGCAATTGCCCTTTCGAGATGTCCAGAAGGGGCAATTTCTTTTCAAAGGAGACCCAACCTTTATGAGTACCACCTTCATGTCCTCGCCCAAGCTGATGTTCACCTCCGAATCGGTGACCGAGGGCCACCCCGACAAGATCTGCGACCAGATTGCCGATTCCGTTCTGGATGCCTGCTTCGAGCAAGACCCGATGAGCCGCGTGGCCTGTGAAGTCGCCACCAAGACCGGTTTCGTGATGCTGCTGGGCGAGATCACCACCCGCGCCCAGATCAATTACGACGAACTGGCCCGCAAGGTCATCCTCGAGATTGGCTACGACCGCGCCAAGAAGGGCTTCGACGGCAACACTTGTGGCGTGCTGGTGGCCATTGCCAAGCAATCCCCCGATATTGACATGGGCGTTAGTCAGTCGCTGGAAGCCAAAGAGGGCGACAAGGAAGATCTGGACAAGATCGGTGCTGGCGATCAGGGCATGATGTTCGGCTTTGCCTGCACCGAAAACCCGCAGTTGATGCCGATGCCTATTTACCTGGCGCACAAATTAACTCGCCGCCTTGCCGAAGTCCGACGCGCTGGAATCCTGCCCTGGCTGCGCCCGGATGGCAAGGCTCAGGTCACGGTCGAGTACACC